>JGI24539J26755_10000012_pt1 | contig 71293 bp, 54 predicted proteins | sample NorSeaMetagenome_2_FD_26755 | JGI IMG/M metagenome (IMG submission 26755) | reverse complement strand
GGTGACTATTGCACTAGTGCCCACCTCTTCCCATTTCGAACAGAGAAGTTAAGCCTAGTTGCGCCGATGGTACTAGAGTGATATCTGGGAGAGTAGGTCGTCGCCGCTTTTAATAGAAAAGTCCTATCTCATTTGAGGTAGGACTTTTTTAGTTTAAATTATTTATATAATTTTGTTAAATGAAAGCTATTTTCCTTTTTCTATTTATGTTTCCTTTATTATGCTTGTCTCAATCTGAAGTAAGATTAGAATATTGGGATAACGGTCTTGTTTTATCTCAAGTCCATTATGTTGATGGCATAAGAGATGGTTCTTGTAAATATTATCATAAAAATGGAACTTTGATGACTGAAGGTTTTTATTTGAATGGAAAAATGACTGGATATTGGCATTCTTTTCATGAAAATGGACAGATTGAGCATAAGGGTAAATATGATCACAGAAACCGTAGTGTATATAGTCAGAAAACAGGTATATGGAATTCTTATGATATTGAAGGAAATAAAATATCAGAGTCCACAATTATATTAGGTATTGAGAATGTTAAATTCTATAATAAGGATGGTTCAATACAATCTAAAATACTGAATGGTTGTTAATTTTTAAAGACTATTATCTGTTAACCAATCATTAATATTATTTGCAACTTCTTCAAATACTTTAGGATCAAATGGTGATTTAATACCAGCTAATTTTACAAGGTCTAAGAATGACATAGAACCTCCTGCTTTACATAAATCTAAATAATCTTTCCATGCACCTTCTTTATCTTCTTGCATTCTAATCCAAAATTGAAATGCACAAACTTGAGCTAAAGTATAATCAATATAATAAAATGGCATCTCGTATATATGAGCTTGTTTTTGCCAGAATCCCCCATTTTTAAGAAATTCTAAATTATCATAGTTTTTACCAGGTTGATATATTTTTTCNAACTCTAACCATTGTAACTTTCTTTCTTTTGGTGTTGCATTTGGATTTTCATATACCCAATGTTGAAAATGATCTACAAGTGCACCGTAAGGAAGAAATGCTAATGAACCAGCTAAATGCTTAAATAAAAACTTATTTGTATCTTCTTTAAAAAAGAGATGCATCCAATCCCACGTTAAAAACTCCATACTCATAGAGTGAATTTCACATGCTTCATATGTTGGCCATAGGTATCTATTGATAGGTTGGTTTCTACTTTGATAGCATTGAAAAGCATGACCTGCTTCATGAGTTAATACTGTTACATCATGATCAGTCCCATTAAAGTTTGCGAAAATATATGGTCTTTCTAGAGATGGAAATGATGTACAAAAACCACCACCACTTTTACCAGCTCTATTTTCAAGATCCATTAGTTCCTCATTTACCATCATATCAAAGAAGTCTTTTGTTTCTTTTGAAAGTTCAGTATACATGGTTTCAGCTTGTTTAACCTGAAATTCTAGACCACCTTTTGGTTTTGGATTTCCTTCTTTAAAATATAGAGTATCATAGACAAACATTTCATCATAATCTAATATGTCTTTTCTCTTTTGGTTTATTTTTTTAACAAGAGGAACAATATGTTTTACAATTTGTTTTCTATATTCTGAAACTTCATCAGCTCCATAATCAGACCTATTCATATTTAAGTATCCTAATGGGGTAAAATTGTCAAAATTTAATACTTGTGCTTTTTTATGTCTTACCTTTACTAGATTGTCAAAAATTGTATCTAATTTTTCTTCATTGTCACTAAAGAAACTATCCATTAATTGGAAGGCTTCTTTTCTTGTTTCTCTTTTTGTATCTTGCATGTATGGAGATAAACCTGCAAGATTCAATTTTTTGCCTTTATAATCCATTTCAGCTCCCGCAAGTAATGATCTATATTCATTTGTAAGTTCATTTTCTTCTTTCATTAAATCGACTAATTTTGGATCGAAAGATTTAAGTTCCATGTCAATTAAATCAAAAAAGTGTTTTCCAAATTTAGTAAGAAGTTCTTTTTTAAATTTTGAGGAGTTAATTGTTTTAGTAAACTGATTATCAATAGCAGCTATTTCGGGACCAATTCCATCATAAAATTTATTTTCTTCTACCGCTTTTGTATCTTTTGTATTTCTAGCAAAATTTAAGTGAGCTATACTGCCGTAAGTTTGAGTTTCTTTCTGAATATTTTGATATTCTTCTATAATAATAATTTGATTATCTGCAGATTCAGATAATTCAAATCTCTTGATCATTTTCTCTACATTATTTTTAAATTGATTAAAATCAATTCTTTTATATGGGAAATCGCTATATTTCATATTATTTTTTTTTATCTGTTTTCTTTTCTTTCTTTTCAAGAGTAATTAAACCTGTATCATTCATTAGATTATACCATTGAATAACTTTCTTTATATCAGAAAAATAAACTCTTTCTTCATCATATTCTGGAAGTATTTCTCTGAAATAATTTGTTAATTCTTCTTTTGATGTTTTATGACTTATTGCTGCTCCACAGTCTGTTTTAGTGGCAATTACAGTAAAAATATCTGATAAAGATGTAGTGTCATTGTATGTATAAATTCCTATTTCGTTAAGAAGATTAGCTTGATTATGAGAATATATAGCACTTCTTTTTTTGTCTATTAATGATTCTATAATAACTGTATTATTTGCCCTAGATATTACCTTATATAAACCCGGTTTTCCAGAGACATTTATGATTCCTTCTAAATTCATATTTATATTTTTGGCAAATTTACATTTTTATCATCTTAGCTGGAGCTATTATTTAAAATATATTTGTAATATTGATTTTTAACATTTATATGTTTTTATCTAAGGAAAATAATTCTAAGCAAATATTAAGTTGGTCTTTTTATGACTTTGCTAATCAGCCTTATACTACTTTAATTATAACATTTATTTATAGTGCTTTTTTTGTAAATCATATTGCAATTAATGAACAGGATGCTACTTTTTTATGGGCAAGTGCAATTTCTATAACTGCAATTTTTGTTGCTTTAATATCTCCAATTCTTGGAGCTTTTGCTGATAGTTCAGGATATAGAAAATTTTTTTTAATTTTATTTACAGTTACTTGTTCTTTTTTTACTGCTTTGCTTTATATTCCTTCTGCAGGTGATGTTTATTTAGCATTAACTTTTGTCGTTATTTCAAATATTGCATTTGAAATGGGTACTGTTTTTTGTAATTCATATTTAATTGATTTATCGAATGAAAAAAATGTTGGTAAGGTTTCTGGATTTGCATGGGGCTTAGGATTTGTTGGTGGTTTACTTGCTTTGTTTATTGCATTTACATTTTTTGATGTTAATGAAGTAGAAGATGTTAAACGTATTAATATTTTTGTTGCTCTTTGGTTTTTAATTTTTAGTATTCCTACTTTATTCTTTCTTGAAGATAGAAATAAAGAAAAGGTTACTAAAAAAAACATCTTAATTTCATTTCAATCTTTATCTAAAACTTTTAATGAGGTTTATAAATACAAGAAAATATTTAATTTTTTAATTGCAAGATTATTTTATAATGATGGTCTTGTTACAATTTTTGCTCTTGGAGGTATTTACGCTATAGGAACCATAGGTTTTTCTATGAAAGAAGTTTTAGTTTTAGGTATTGTTTTAAATGTTTTTGCTGCGATTGGTTCTTTTGTATTTGGTCATTTAGAAGATAAAATTGGAGTTAGCAAGGTCATTAATATTTCTTTAGTTTTTCTTATAGTTTCTACATTTCTAGCATTTATTGCTCCTTGGACATTATTTCCCAAAGAAGTTTTCTGGCTTTCAGGTTTTTTATTGGGATCAATGATAGGCCCCACACAATCTTGCAGTAGGTCTTATATGTCTCAACTTATTCCTATTGATAAAAAAAATGAATTTTTTGGTTTCTTTGCACTTACAGGAAAAGCTACTTCTTTTTTAGGTCCATTATTGTTTGGTTTAATTTCTAAATACCATACTCAACAATTTGCTATGCTTAGCGTAATTGTTTTTTTTATAATTGGCTTAATTGTTTTTAATAGAAAGCAAGATTAGACTTTTTAAGTAGTTTAATTTTCTAATATATTTATTATTGTTTTCTTATTCTAATAAATGTTGTTTGCTTCTGTTTATATTTTTACTTTATACTTAAAAAAAACATTAAATTTGTTTAGTGTTGTATAGCCTTTCTTTCTAATACATTATGAAATTATTTTATTTAGCTCTTTTCTTATTTTCTATCTCTTGCACATATAATGAATATATTGTTGGATGTATTGATGATACTGCAACTAATTATGATATTTCTGCTACTGTTGATGATGGTTCATGTATATATGCCTTTGTTGAATGTACAACTTTAGATGAAGCTCCAAGCTTTGATTTATGTATTAGAGAAATATTTAGTGAATCATGCGTTGGCTGTCATCAATATGGTAACGCTAATGGTGGATTGCANTTATCATCTTACGATCAAATTAAAGATGCAGTTATTAACAATGATGTTTTATATAGAATAGATTTGGATAATAATAACCCTTTGTTAATGCCTCAAGGAAATAAACTTTCTGATTTACAAATATACCTTATAAAACAGTGGGTGTCAAATGGAGCTTTAAATGATTAGAAAAATTCTCCCTTTACTTTTTTTTATTAGCATTGATTGTTACTCTCAACAATACATTGCTAATGATGGAGAGATAACATTTTTTTCTTATGCACCAATAGAAGATATAAAAGCTGTTAATAAAAAAGTTAGTGCTGCTTTTGATATTTCTAACAATGATATTGTTTTTCAATTATATATAAGTGATTTTAATTTTAGAAAGAAATTAATGCAAACTCATTTTAATGAAAATTATTTAGAATCTGATATATATCCTAAAGCCAATTTTGTTGGCAAGGTATTTGCTTTGGAAGAGGATTCTGCAGTTGTTAGAGGTTTATTAACTATTCATGGAGTATCAAACGAGATTGAGGCAAATGGAATGTTTATTAAAAATAATAATTCTATAAAAATATCATCAGAATTTAATGTCAAATTAGAAGATTATAATGTATCGATACCTACTATTGTTATGTATAAAATTGCTGAAGAGATTTTGGTGAATGTTGTAATAAAATTAAATTCTAAGTGATGAAATTTAAGTTAATTCTTATTTTTATTTTTTGTTATAGTTATGTTTGTTTTTCACAAAATGATTTGTTGTCACTTATTGATAATAATACAACTGAATATTCTAATTATATTTTTAAAGGAACTAAAGTTGTTAATTCTGAATCAGTTGAAATGCCAAATAATGGTGTTCTGCAATTTATGATTCAGCATAGATTTGGAACACTTAATTCAGGATTTTATAATTTTTATGGACTAGACAATTCACAAGTTAGAATGAGTTTAGCTTATGGAATTAATGACAGACTTTCAATTGGAATAGGTCGTAGCTCTTCACTAAAGGCCATAGATTCTAATTTAAAATACCAACTCTTTAGGCAAAGTAAAGGAAATAAAACATTTCCTTTAACTATATGTCTTAATTCCAGTATTGTTTTTAAGCAGTATCTTAAATCAACATCAGAGAATAGNAGTTTTCTTCTTTCTGATCAGTTTTCATATAGTCATCAGCTATTAATAGCTAGAAAAATTAATAGGAAATTTTCTATTCAATTAAGTCCAACACTTGTTCATTATAACTTATTATCAATTGATCAATTTAATAATGATCTTTATTCAATTGGATATGGTCTTAGATATAAATTGTCAAATAGAATATCAGTTAACTTAGAATCATTTAGTCAATTTAATTCTCAAAATAAGATTAACCCNATTTCTATAGGCTTTGATGTGGAAACTGGAGGCCATGTTTTTCAGTTTCATTTAAGTAACTCTGCCTTTATGATTAANAGAGCATTCATTCATGAAACATATGATCTTTGGAGTGAGGGGAGTATTTACTTTGGCTTTAATATCTCTAGAGTATTTACTGTCAAAGAATAATTTATTAAATGAATAAGAATAATTTTGATGTTGCGATAATTGGTGGTGGCATTGTGGGACTTGCAACAGCATATAAATTACAAATTTATTCTCCCAAATTAAAAATAGTTGTTCTAGAAAAAGAAAAGGAGTTAGCCTTTCATCAAACAGGCAGAAACTCAGGTGTAATTCATTCAGGCCTGTATTATAAGCCAGGTAGTTTTAAAGCTAAAAATTGTGTAGAAGGTAGAAAGCAATTAGTTGATTTTGCTTTAAAAAATTCTGTTGAATATGATGTTTGTGGTAAGATAGTTTTAGCGGTTAATGAAAAAGAATCAGCGTATTTAATAAAGTTGAAAAAAAATGGTGAAGTAAATGGGTTAAAAGGAATGGTGATTATGAGTCCAAATGAATTTCATAAGATTGAACCTTATGCGGTTGGTGTTTCAGCATTATGGGTGCCTGAATCTGGAATTATAAATTATAAACAGACAGTTCAAAAATTTGCCGAAAAAATTGTAGAGATTAATCCAATGAGCAAAATTATTTGTTCATGTAAGGTTACTGATTTTAGTGATAATCATTTAAAAACTAGCAAGGGAGATTTTTATGTAAAAAATAATATTTTTTGTGCTGGATTGTTTTCAGATAGGCTTGCAGAAAAAGATAAATTTAAATTAAACATGAAAATTGTTGGTTTTCGCGGCGACTATTATCAATTGTCACAAAAGGCAAAAAATAAAGTTAATAATCTAATATATCCAGTTCCAAATCCTGAGTTTCCATTTCTTGGAGTACATTTTACTAGAATGACAGATGGTTCTGTTGAATGTGGTCCAAATGCAGTTTTTACATTTAAGCGAGAAGGTTATAATAAAACAGCTTTTAGTTTTAAAGACACTTTAGATTCATTATTTTTTTCTGGTACAATAAGGTTGTTCATAAATCATTGGAAATTTGGTGTAAATGAATACAGAAGAGCTTTCTCAAAAAGATTATTTTTGAGAGATTTGCAAACATTGATTCCATCTTTATCAATGAAGGATATTATTGTTGGAAAGAGTGGAGTAAGAGCTATGGCTTTAGCAAGTAATGGAGAAATTATTGATGATTTTAAGATTGTTATGAATAAGAATAATATACATGTTATTAATGCCCCCTCACCAGCTGCTACTGCTTGCCTGTCTATTGCTGATAATATAGTGTCAACTGCAATTAAAGAGTTTAAATTANAATTATGATAAAGTTTTTTGGTTTACTTTCTAAAAAGAAAAAAGTAAAATTACAATCTATTGTTGATATATATTGTNGTGCTCTGGATGAAGTAATTTCTAACGGTTTTATTGAAATAAAAGATTTTATAAATAATAATAATAATCTTGAAAATAATCCAAATTTAAAAAATGAGGATATTAAATGGTTTAGGATTATCATTTTCCTTGGAAATTTAAATGATTTAAAATCACATTTTGAAGATCAAGAAGTCTTAAAGTTGCGTAATTTAATTGTTGAGAGTATTTTTAATGATCTTAATGATAATCAAAAGATATTAGCAGTTGAGAGTTTTTTACAGTATGAAAGTTATTTCTCTGATTTACTTATTGAATTTAGCTCTGAGATAGATGCTATGGCATATGCCATTTTTGAAAAATATAATATTAATGATTTTCAAGGAACCCTTTTTAAAAGAAAAAATAAGCCTAACCCAATATTTATTAGTGAAATGAAAAATCTACTCAAACATTTTATTTGGAATTGGGATGAGTACCTGCAAAAAAATAAATTACAATTTTAAATTCCAGTATAATTTTCTGGAGTTATATTTCTTAACTCTTCTTTAATACTTTCTGATATTTTTAGAGAATTAACAAATGAAGTGATTGTATCGCTTGTAATTTTAGTGTTTGATCTTGTTAGGTCTTTAAGAGCTTCGTAAGGATTAGGATATCCTTCCCTTCTTAAGATAGTTTGAATTGCTTCAGCAACTACAGCCCAATTATCTTCAAGATCTTCAGCTATTTTTTCTTTATTAATAACAAGCTTATTGATTCCCTTTTCTAGAGACTTAAATGCAATTAAAGTATGAGCAAATGGTACTCCAATATTTCTAAGAACTGTACTGTCTGTCAAATCTCTTTGAAGTCTTGAGATAGGTAGTTTTCCAGACATAAACTTAAATACACTATTAGCTATTCCAAGATTGCCTTCAGCATTTTCAAAGTCAATTGGGTTAACTTTATGTGGCATTGCAGATGAACCTACTTCATTTTTAGATATTTTTTGTTTAAAGTAATCCATTGAAATATATGTCCATATATCTCTTGAGTAATCAAGAAGGATAGTGTTAACTCTACAAATATTATCCATCATTGCTGACAAATTATCATAATGTTCAATTTGTGTTGTTGTCTGTTGTCTTTTTAAGCCAAGTGCATTATTCGTAAATTCATTAGCAAAATNAATCCAGTTAATTTCAGGAAAAGCAACATGATGTGCATTGAAGTTTCCTGTGGCACCTCCAAATTTTGCGGTAAAAGGAATATTATCCATTAAAATTAGTTGATTTTTAATTCTTTCAATAAAAACATTTATTTCTTTACCTAATTTTGTTGGTGTAGCAGCTTGTCCGTGTGTTCTTGCTAGCATTGATATTTGTTGCCATTTTTTTGAGTTTTTTTCAAGTAGAGTGATTATGTTATTTATTTCTGGTAAATAAATCTCTTCAATTGCTTTTTTTATTGAGTATGGAACAGCTGTATTATTTATATCCTGAGAGGTTAATCCAAAGTGAATAAATTCATTAAANTCACCTAAAGATAATTTATCAAATTCTTCTTTAATAAAATACTCAACTGCTTTTACATCATGATTTGTTGTTGATTCAATTTCTTTAATTCTTATTGCATCTTCTTCAGAAAAATTCAAATATAAATTTCTAAGAACACTAAATTTTTCATTCGGGAAATGATTGAGTTGTAATATGGAGCTATTACATAAAGCAATAAAATATTCTATTTCAACTTGTACGCGAAATTTTATTAATGATGATTCTGAAAAGTATTCTTGAAGTTTTTTTGCCTTTAGATGGTATCTTCCATCGATAGGGCTAATTGCGTTTAGTGGAGATAGTGACATATTATTGTTTATTTATGCAAATTTACAGAAATTAATAATAGTGTATTTGTTATCACATAATTTAAATCGAATTTTACTTATTTTTGCTTAGTGTATACATTTATTATTATTCTTTCTATTTTATTATTTTTTTTAGGTTTATTAGGAGCTTTTTTACCAATCATTCCCGGGCCTTTTTTTTCTTTTTTAGCTATTTTGCTTTTGCAATTTTTTACATCTTATAGTTTTAATTTAGATTATTTAATAATGTTAGGTGTACTTGCAATAGTAATTACTTTTTTAGATTATTGGGTGCAAGTTTATTCGGTAAAGTATTTTGGAGGTAGAAAGTCATCAACTATTGGAGTTGTTTTAGGAATTATTTTTGGAATCTTTTTTATTCCTCCTATTGGTGTTGTAGTTGGTCCTTTTATAGGTGCCTATTTAGGCGCTTTATTAGAATCAGATTTTGACTTTCTAAATTCTTTTAAAGTAGCGGGGGGAGCCTTAATAGGTTTTTTATGTGGAACAATACTAAAATTTTGCTATTCTTTATTTACTATTTGGTTTTTTATAAGTAAATTTTTATGATTAAAGTAGCCGCAATTTCTTATTTAAATTCTATACCATTTATATATGGTCTCAAAAATAGTAATGTATATTCAGATATTATATTATCAAAAGATTATCCCTCTAGAGTTGCTGATAGTTTGTTAAATGATGAAGTAGATATTGCATTAGTCCCAATTGTTGTTTTAAATGAACTGAAAGATTATAATATTATATCTGAATTTTGTATTGGTGCAGAATCATCTGTAGATAGTGTTTGTTTATATTCTCATATTCCTATTGAAGAAATTAAAACTATTTTATTAGATTATCAATCAAGAACCTCTGTTGAATTATTGAAATTATTGTTAAGAGAATATTGGGATGTTAATCCTACATTAGTTAATTCTTTTTCTACTAATGATTTTGATATTCATGATGATAGAGCCGCTCTAGTAATTGGAGATCGGTCTTTTATTTTAAATGGTCAATATAATTATGTATATGATCTTGCTGAGATTTGGAATTTAATGACTGGTCTTCCTTTTGTTTTTGCTTGTTGGGTGACTACAAAAAAAATATCTGATAAATTTTTAATTAATTTTAATGATGCTTTAAAATATGGAGTTCATAATATTTCAAAAGCATTAGAGGTTAGCTCTTATGAAAATAATTATGTCAATCATGAAGATTATCTAAAAAGNAAAATTTCTTATAATTTAGATCAAAGAAAAAAAAAGGCAATGAAGCTTTTTTTAAAAAGAATTAAGATTTAGTTTGTTTAACACTATTTCTTCTATAAGCGTTTCTAAATCTTTTAATTTTTTTGGTGCTCCAAAGTAGTCTTTNATTTTCTTTTCTTTTATCTGGATATATGTTGTAGGGAGATCAGTAATTTTTTCTGAATATTCATCAAGCATTTCGGNAAATTTTATATTTTCTGCTTTTACTAGTATTTTTTGAATTTCTTTTTGGCTTAATTTAAAATCTATTAAACCTGTTTTTTTTACAAATTTTTTACCTTCAAAAATACCTTTTCCATTTTTAAAGATTTTAATTTTAAATACTGGGCAAGTTCCAAAGCAAGCTGTTTTTTCTAAAGAAATGGTTAGTTGATTTAGCTCATCTTTTGTGCTTTTTGAAACTGTATTACAAGAAATAATTAAAAAAATAAAAAGAACACTAAGGCTCCTCATTAATTCTTATTATTTCTTTTTTTCATTTTCTGTTCTTGTTTCTTTTGCATATCCTCTAATTTTTTTTGGAAATTAGATTTCTTTTTTGGTTTCTTTTTGTTCTCTTCTAGTTGTTTTAGTATAGCATCTTCATCAATAAATTTTTTCATAAAGTATTGTTGACTAAATGTAAACATATTTGCAAGAAAGTAATAATAACTTAAACCTGCTGCATAGTTATTAAAGAACCCTAAGAACATTATTGGCATAAGATACATCATCCATTTCATTTGTGCCATTTGACCAGTAGCCATTTGACTATTCATTCTTGTGTAAAGTAATGTTGAAACAGTCATTAGTAATGTGAATAAACTCACATGATCTCCATAAAATGGTATTTCAAAACCTAGATTATAAATTGAGTCATATGCTGATAAATCATCTGCCCACAAGAAGGCTTCTTGTCTAAGTTCAATTGAAGCTGGAAAAAATCTGAACATTGCAATCAAGATTGGGAATTGAAATAACATAGGAAGACATCCTCCCATTGGATTAACTCCTGCTTTCCTGTATAGACCCATAGTTTCTTGCTGAGCCTTCATTGGGTCTTTAGATTTGTGTTTTTCTGTTATCTTATCAATTTCAGGTTTTAGTACTTTCATTTTCGCCTGTGATAGATACGCTTTATAGGTAAATGGTGATAATGCTAGCTTAATTATGATTGTAAGGATTAATATAATAATTCCATAATTGAGAATATATTTGCTAAGGAAATCAAAAATATTAATGATAATATATTTATTAACCCAACCAAATATTCCCCATCCAAGTGGTATTAGCTCTTCAAATTTTTGATTATATGATAATAGCTTTTTGTAATGATTTGGACCAAAGTAGAATTGGAAATCTAATTTTTCATTTTGACGATGGCTATATGGGAGTTCAAATTTTGCAGACATATCTTTTATATAATCTGAATTTTCATTTTTTGAACTAGATAATAAAGTTGGTTTGTCAAAACCATCTTTAGAAATAAATATTGCACTGAAAAACTGCTGTTTAAATGCTACCCAAGATAATTTGGAATTAACTTCTTCTTCATCATCAGATGTAAAGCTTAAATAATCTACTTCTTTATCAGCTTGGTATTGAAATTGAATACCAGTATACATATCTTGATTAGATTTACTTTTTTCTGTTTGTGGAGTTTTCATTTGCCACTCAAGATTCATATAATTTAATTCATTTGGAATTAATTCATCCATTCCTATTAAATCAATACTAAAATCAACCAGATAATCATCATTGATATTGTAATTAAAATCTATAAAATGATTTTGATCAGCCTCTAAACGCATTGTTATAGAGTTTTGATCCTGGTTTACTGCTTTAAAGAAAAGCTCATTAGTATTTATGCTTATGCCAGTTGAGAAATTAAGATTAAAATTTGATGAGTCAGCATTAAATATTTCTAATTCTTTATCATCATGAGTTTTGTATTTTTTCTTATTCGGTCCTTCTTTTATTATAACTGATGCTATTCTCCCTCCCTTATTTGAAATAGTTACTTTAAGTTTTTCATTTTCTAAAATATAATTTGTTTTTTCAGAATATGCGGAGTTTGCAAAAGCTCCAAATTTGGCATTATTTAGCTCTGGCTTATAAATATTTTCTGCTAAATTATTTGACTCAGTTTGATTGTTTTCAGTTATGCTACTTGGAGATACAACTTCTCTTTCTATGTCTGTTGTTTTAGGCGCTGTAGTTATAGCTTCTTCATTCTGAGGTAAAAAGAAAAAGTTGAATACTATCAATATAGCCGCCATTAATACAAAACCTGTAAGAGAGTTTTTATCGTAGTTTTTCATTATTTATTTTTTATACAAGCATCTATAAAACCACTAAATAGTGGATGGGGTTTTAAAACAGTACTGCTATATTCTGGGTGGAATTGCACGCCAACAAACCATGGGTGTGACGGTATTTCAACTATTTCAATAAGTTTGTTTTCAGGATTTTCACCTACACAATTCATTCCTGAATTATTAAAGTCATTGAGGTAGCTATTGTTAAACTCATACCTATGTCTATGTCTTTCTTGAATNTTTATGTTTTGATATGCATTATACGAATTGCTATTTTTGTTTAATGTNCAATTATATGAGCCTAAACGCATTGTACCACCTTTATTTTCAACTTTATGTTGATTTTCCATAATGTCAATAACTGGATATTTTGTTTTAGAGTTCATCTCTGTTGAATTTGCATCTATCATGTTTAAAACATTTCTTGCATATTCAATTACTGCGCACTGCATCCCTAAACATATTCCTAGAAATGGAATGTTATTCTCTCTCACAAATTGTATAGCATTAATTTTCCCTTCAATACCTCTGTCGCCAAAGCCAGGAGCTACCAATACTCCATTAAGATTTTGTAATTGATNNTNTATATTTTTTTCTTTTAGCTCTTCAGCATTAATCCATTTGATATTTACCTTGCAGTTTTTTTCTGTAGCAGAATGTATAAAAGCTTCAGTAATTGATTTATATGAATCTTTTAGTTTTATATATTTCCCTACTAATCCAATATTAATTTCTTGTTTAGGATTTTTAAGTTTATGTAAAAAATCGTTCCATTTATTAAGTTCAACATCAGTATCGTCGTCTAGTTTTAGTTTTCTTAATACAACTTTGTCAAGATTCTCTTTTTGCATGAGTAGAGGAACTTCATAGATTGTTTTTGCATCAATTGATTCTATTACTGCATCTTTTTCAACATTGCAGAATAAAGCAATTTTTTGTTTAATTTGTTCGTTTAAATGATGTTCAGTTCTACATACTAGTATGTCAGGTTGAATACCAGATTCTAATAAGGTTTTAACAGAATGTTGAGTAGGTTTTGTTTTTAGTTCGCCAGCGGCTGATAAGTAGGGTACTAGTGTAAGGTGGATATATAGCGCACTGTTTTCTAACTCCCATTTAATTTGTCTAACAGCTTCAATATATGGTAAGGATTCTATATCTCCTACTGTTCCGCCAATTTCAGTAATAACAAAATCAAATTCATTAGTATCTCCTAAAAGTTTAATTCTTCGTTTAATTTCATCAGTTATGTGGGGGATTATTTGTACTGTTTTTCCAAGATAATCTCCTTTTCTTTCTTTCTTAATAACAGTTTGATAAATACTACCTGTTGTAACATTATTAGCTTGGGATGTAGTGTTACCTAAAAACCTTTCGTAATGACCAAGATCAAGATCAGTCTCTGCTCCATCATTAGTAACATAACATTCCCCATGTTCGTATGGATTCATGGTTCCAGGATCAATATTAATGTAAGGGTCTAGTTTCTGTATTGTTACTTTATATCCTCTAGCGCTTAATAATTTACCTAACGATGCAGCAATAATTCCTTTTCCTAGAGAGGATGTTACTCCTCCAGTGACGAAAATATATTTTGTAGAGAATTTATTCAAGTTAATATTTTTTACAAAAATAGCATTTACAAATCATATATTGTATTGCCTTAATTTAATTATTTAAGAATTTTTTAGAATTAGAATGTTAGACTCATTCCAAGACTTGGCATTAGAGGAAGTTGATTTACTCTTTCATATTTTACTCTATTAAAATAGAAAATATTTTCTCTATTATATGCATTTGTTATTGATGCTGTAATGTTTAGGGTTGAGTTTTTATTGATTTTCACTGTTTTAGCAAGTGATAAATCCAATCTATGGTAATAAGGTAGGCGTCCATTATTTAATTCTGCATATTCAATACCAAGCTCTCCATTTGTAGATGTGTAGTCGGTATTAATACCTTCTGAAAATGTGATATTTTCAAAGAATCCTTGAGTTTGGGTAAAAGGAAATCCTGATCCGAGATTCCATCGGCAATCAAATTTCCAATCAAGCGATTTACCAAATTTATATGAAGTAACAAAATTAACATTATGTCTCCTGTCAAAATGTGGAGAGTATTCTCGAACTCCATCATCTCTAGTAACATGTCCTATTGAGTAAACAAGCCAAACATATAATTTTGCTGTGTTATATTTTAGTAAAGCATCAATTCCTTTTGCAAGTCCAGTTTCTATAATAAATGTTTCATCATTATTGCTGGTCATGTTTCTGTTAATATTTGTTAATTGACTAAAGTCTTTTATGTATCCTTCAAGCTGAAAATCAATGAGGTTATTTATGTCATATTCAAAACCTGCAATAATATGCTTTGCTTTTTGGATCTTACTGCTGTAATCTTCTCCATTTGCTTGAGTTGGTATTTCTTCAGGAGAAGAGATTATGCCAGAAAATAAATTAACTACATCTCTGTCTGAGGATGTGCTTAGTATGTTTTGAGAATAAAATCCACTTGCAAGTTTAAGACGAAGCTTATCATTTACAATATATTTCATTCCTAGTCTTGGTTCAGGAGATAATCCTAATGTATATTTTTGAATACGGAATCCAGGTTCAATAATTAATCTGGTGGATGTATATTGGTAATTCACATAAGCTGAAAATTCCGAGGTATTTTCATTTTGAGTTATTGGAGTGTTAACTGAGTTATATGTTAGGAAGTCAGTAGCATATCCATGAACGTCAAAGCCATACTTGATTTTGCTTTTTGGTTTAAAGTAAGTGAAGTCAAACCCCATGTTAAATCCAGCAATGCCACTTTCTCTTAATGGAGAGGCTTCTTCATCTAATTTGATNTTATAAGATGANTATGCAAAGTTACCTTCAATTAAAACAGGGGAGCCNCCAGGTATCAAAATAAATTCACTTCCAATTCCAGTAGAATTCCAACTTAATTTTGATATGTTTTCATAGTCTACCATATCCTGGAAATTAAACCCAAATAAATTAAATTTACTTCCATTATTTCCATGAAGAGAGAACTTTCCATATAAATCGGTATAGCTGTATGGAAGACCTTTATCGTCAAAGAAAAGTACAGGTTCTTTATAAAATAATTCAGAACTTTTATCTAAATATGATGTTTTTCCTGAAAACACAAAAGAAGATTTTTGATTTTTACTTAATGGGCCTTCTAATAAAAGTTTAGATCCAAATGTATTAGCAGTAAGCTTTCCGCCTAAACTTTTCTTATTACCATCTTTAGTTTTTATATCCATAATAGAAGATACACGACCCCCATACTCGGCATTAAATCCACCAGTGAAAACATCTGTATTGCGTATTATATCCGTATCAAAAACTGAAAAAAGACCAATAGAATGAAATGGGCTATAAATTATCATTCCATCTAATAAAACTTTATTTTGAATTGGAGATCCTCCTCTAATGTATAATTGTCCTCCTTGGTCTCCAGTGAAAACAACCCCAGGTATGATTTGTATGTATTGAGCTAAGTCTGGATCACCACCTATAGTTGGAACCATTTCAAGCTCCTTTTTAGTTATTTTTATAGAAGCAACATTTACTTCAGTTCTCATAGCTTCTCTTTCTGCTGATATTTTAACCTCATTTAACTTAATACTAGATTCTCCAATTTCAAGATTTTGTGTAAGGATTTGATTTTCTTTTAAAATGATATTTATTTGAGTAGTATCATATCCAATATATGTTACAGTTAATTTATAGTTTCCAGATTGTACTTTAGAAATATTATACATTCCATTAACATCAGTAGGCGCTCCAATTGTTGTTCCTTGTAAGAAGACATTACAGAACATAACAGGTTCGCCAGATGATTTGTCATATACAAAACCTCTAATAGTACCATTTTGTGCGTAGCTACTAGATGTAATGAAAATGAATATAATTAGACTGAGAATTTTGCGCATAATTTCTTAAAAAAGTAAGCAAATATAGATAAATAAATACAGCTATTTTAGGTGTGAAGTATCTTAAAAATAAGTTCTGTTAAAAGTGATTCGTGTGTTGTATTTTTATTATTAATTCCTTTAGATCTTAATTCGTACTCTCTTATATATTCAAAAATATAATAAAGTTGCTGAGTGGAATAATTATTTGAAGCTACTTTGTATTGAGAAATAAAGTATGGATTAATCTTTAAAGCTAATGCAATTTTCTGTTTGCTCTGGTTTTGAAGTTGTTTATATATAATAACTTTTTGAAAAAAAGAGAAAATTGAGCTTATGGTTAGTACAAATGGGTAGTTTTTAGAATTTGAGCTTAAATATTTTGCAATTTTATTTGACTGGAGAATATCTTTCTTAGCTAAAGAGTTCTGTAATTCAAAAACATTATAATCTTTGCTTATTCCAATATTCTGTTCAATTAATATGGTAGTGATTTCTTTATTTTGATTAATGCTAATAAATAGTTTTTCAAGTTCATTTGTAATCTTTGTAAGGTTAGCCCCAAGGAATTCGGCTAATATTGCACATGATTTATTAGTTATTAATCTGTTTTTGTCTTTACAATAATCGCTTATCCAACTTGATACTTGATTATCATATAATTTATTGCTTTCGAAAAGTAATAAGTTCTTTTGAATGTATTTTATAAAGCTTTTTCTTTTATCAATTTTTTTGTTTTTATAACAAATAACTAGAATTGTTGTCGAAAGAGGGTTTTTGATATAATCCTCAAGCTTTTCAATATTTATCACATATTGAGCTTCTTTAATAATNACAACTCTATTGACTGCCCCAAATGGATATTGTTTAACTTCAGTAATTATTTCAGCTGTACTAGTTTCTTTACCGTAAAGAGTTACTTGATTAAAAGATTTTTCTTCTTCATTAAGTATTCTTTCTGAAATATATTTTGAAATTTTATCAATATAATAGCTTTCATCTCCAGTAAGAAAATAAAGATTTTTGTATTCTTTCTTATCAATTGATTCTATTATCTCATTATATTTCATGTAAATTTGTGGNGTTATGCAAGAAAAACTGAATTTGCCAAAATTTAATTTCAAAAATAGATTAGTTGATAATACTATCCAAATTTTTGATGAAGTAAGAAAAGGATATTTTAAATTAACTCCAGAAGAATGGGTTAGACAACATGTTATTAATTATTTAGCTGTTTACAAAAACTATCCTATTGGTCTTATGCAAGTAGAAAAATTAATTAAATATAATAATCTTAANACTAGAGCNGATCTAATTGTCAATGATAGAGACTTTAACCCTGTCGTATTGGTTGAGTGTAAGGCTCCAAATGTTAAGATTGGTAAAGATGCATTTGATCAAATTGCAAAATATAATTTTAGCTTAAAAGCAAAATATCTTTTTGTGACTAATGGGTTGAAGCATTATTGTTGTAGCATAAATTATGCAAGTGGGGAGACCGAATTTCTTAATGATATTCCTGCTAAAATTGTTTAGCTAATAATAGATAAAAAGCAGGTAAATCAAAGGTTTAAGAACATAGTTTTTTTCTAGGTGGTGCAAACTTGGTTAAATTAATTCCTATCACTGCATTTGTATATTCTTCCATTGTAGGCGTTCTGCCTAGAATTGCTGCAAGCACAACTACGGGTGTAGAAGCTAATAATGATTCACCTTTCTTTCGATCTGAATCTGCTACAACACGACCTTTAAAAAGACGAGTAGAAGTTGCCATAACAGTATCTCCTTTTGCGGCTTTTTCTTGATTACCCATACAAAGATTACATCCTGGCCTCTCGAGATACATCATGTTCTCATACTCTACACGTGCTGAATCTTTAGGGTTATTGTCATTAAATTCAAATCCAGAATACTTTTGAAGAACATCCCAGTCTCCTTCAGCTTTGAGTTCATCAATGATATTATATGTTGGAGCTGCTACTATTAGTGGAGCGTTAAATTTAATTTCGCCATTATAATTTTCAAGATTTCTAAGCATCTGCGCAAGAATCTTAAGATCACCTTTATGAACCATGCACGAGCCTACAAAGCCAAGATCAATTTTTTTCTTTCCCTGATAGTATGAGAGTGGTCTGATTGTATCATGTGTATATCTTTTAGAAATATCATCATTATTAACATCAGGATCTGCAATCATTGGCTGNGAAATAATATCTAAATCTACTTCAAATTCTGCAAAGTATTTAGCATTAGAGTCAGGTGTTAAAGCAGGTTTCTCTCCAGNTCTGATTTCTTCAATTCTCTGATTAGCTTTATTAATTAGTCCTTGAAGAACTTGTTTGGTATTATCCATACCTTTATTAATCATCGTCTGAATTCTGCTTTTTGCAACTTCTAATGATTCAATTAATGTNTTGTCTTCNGAAATACAAATAGAGGCTTTTGCTTTCATCTCTGCTGTCCAATCTGTGAATGTAAATGCTTTATCGGCAAGTAGCGTTCCAATGTGAACTTCAATAATCCTACCTTGAAAAATATTTTCGCCATTAAATTTATCAAGCATTTGAGATTGTGTAGCATGAACTACATCTCGAAAGTCCATATGCTCATTCATTTCTCCCTTGAATGTCACTTTAACAGATTCAGGAATAGGCATTGTAGCTTCCCCAGTCGCAAGTGCAAGTGCAACAGTTCCAGAATCTGCACCAAAGGCAACGCCTTTAGACATTCTGGTATGAGAATCTCCACCAATAATAATAGCCCAATCATCAACAGTAAGATCATTTAAAACCTTGTGAATTACATCTGTCATAGCATGATATTTTCCATTTGGATCNCGAGCAGTAATAAGACCAAAATTATTCATGAAATTCATAAGTCTAGGTATATTTGCTTTAGACTTTTCATCCCATACTGAAGCAGTGTGACAGCCTGATTGATATGCGCCATCAACAATTGGTGAAATAATTGTAGCAGCCATAGACTCTAATTCTTGAGAAGTCATAAGTCCAGTTGTATCCTGTGAGCCTACAATGTTAACCTCTACACGGACATCAGATCCTGCATGTAAAACTTTTCCAGGTGTTGTGCCAACAGCATTTTTATTAAATATTTTTTCAACTGCTGTTAGGCCTTGTGCTTTATGTGAAATTTCTTTTGAGGGAGCAAAAACTGTTAACTTTTCAATCCCTAAAGTTTTAGCTGCAAACAATTGAAGTTTTTTACCAAATACAATAGCATATGAACCTCCTGCTCTCATGAATTCTATTTTTTGAGGAGTAAATGCAGCAGAGATATCACTTAATTCTTTATTTCCATTATATAGTTTTTTCTTTTTGGTATTAATAGTTAACACTGTTCCCGTCTTCACAGAGTATGATTCTTCAAGAACATGCTCTCCATCATCTGTCAATATTATATTTCCATTATTATCTTTTTTCTTAACCCAATTCTTAAGGTCAAGGCCAATACCTCCAGTGACATCAACGGTTGTTAGAAAAATTGGAGANANCCCATTAGTTCCAGCAATTACTGGAGCAATATTAATAAATGGAACATATGGACTCGCTTGTTTTCCAATCCATAATGCAACATTATTCACTCCTGACATTCTTGATGACCCGACTCCCATAGTTCCTTTCTCAGCAATTAACATTATAGTTTTGTCAGGATGTTTTTTTTGTAAATCTAGTAGTTCTTTTTGTTGACTTTCATTGTGTTCAAACATACACTTTCCGTGTAATTCTCTATCTGATCTAGAGTGAGCATCGCCACCTGGAGATAATAAGTCTGTTGAAATATCTCCTACTCCAGCAATAAAGGTTACAACTTTAATTTCTTCTTCTATATTTGGAAGTTTTGTAAAAAATTCAGCTTTAGAGTAGCTCACTATAATTTCCTCGGCTATTTTATTTTTATTTTTATATGCATTGGCTAAACGTTCGGTATCTGCATCGTAAAGAAAAACTTGTGTTTTAAGAATATTTGCTGCGTTTTTAGCAATTAAGAGATTATCTCCTAAAGCCAAATCAAGTAGAACTCTAACCGAAGGTCCACCTTTCATATGAGATAATAGTTCAAAGGCAAAATCAGATGAGATTTCTTCTACGAATGCTTCATTTAAAATAATCTCTTTTAAAAATTTTGCTTTTTCTTCAGCTGCGCTTGTAGTTCCTGGAATTGTATTATAAGTGAAAAAATTAATGGATTCTTTTCTATGCAAGTTATTTACATCTTTAATTTGCATAATTATTTCACTTAGCAGTTCAGCGTTTTCAATTGGCTTAGGATTAAGGTTCATTTTCTTACGTTCCTTAATTTCTGCTATATAATTTTGGTAATTCTTCATAATAGAAATCTGTCTAATATTAAAGTCAACTTTGAGAAAAAAATTCAATTATAAAGCCGAGTATTTAATTATTACAAATATAATGATTTTAATGATTTTTTATCACCAGTGTAAAACAATAAGACATAAAAAAACCGAATTTNAAAAATCCGGTTTTTAATATTATTGTAAAATAAATTATTCTGACACTACACTAAAAGGGACACTTACTTTTACAGATCTATGTAGTCTAACTTCTGCTTCATAATTNCCAATTTCTTTAATTGTTGTAAGTTTTACAAATCTTTTATCTACATCATGACCAAGAGCTGATAATGCATCAGTAAATTGAGACGATGTAATTGAACCAAATAGTTTCGTGCCTCCTTCTGCTACTTTAGCTTTAATTTTCACATCTAAGTTTGGTAGGGCTTCAGCTGTTTTATTAAGCTGAGTAATTAGTTTAGAGTCTTTTTGTTCTTGTTGTTTTAGATTTTCAGCTAGAACTTTAACAGCAGATTCTGTTGCAAGTACAGCTTTTCCTGAAGGAATAAGAAAATTCCTTCCAAATCCAGCTTTTACTTTTACAACTTCATTTTTAAAACCTAGCTTCTCAACGTTTTCTAATAAAATAATATCCATGTTTTTATTTTTTTAAGATTATTTTAGATTATCACCTACAAAAGGAAGTAAAGCTAATTGTCTTGCTCTTTTTACAGCTACAGCTAATCTTCTTTGAAATTTCATAGAATTACCTGTAATTCTTCTTGGTAGAATTTTTCCCTGTTCGTTTAAGAAACGCATTAAAAAGTCAGGATCTTTGTAATCTATATATTGTATGCCCATTTTTTTAAATCGACAATACTTACTTTGTTTTCTTTTCTCAATATCTACTGGAGAAAGGTATCTAATTTCTGTTTTATTACTCATAATTATTCTGATTTAGATTTTTCATTTAACTTCTTTCTTCTTCTATCAGCATATTCCATGGCATATTTATCTAGTCTAACAGTTTGCCATCTAATAACTCTTTCATCTCTTTGAAATTCTACTTCAAAATTATTTATGATAGATCCTTCAGCTTGAAACTCTAGTAGGTAGTAAAATCCAGTTTTTTTCTTCTGAATAACATATTTAAGTTTTTTTAAGCCCCAGTTCTCCTCATGAGATATCTTTGCTTTTTTATCTTTTAAGTAATCGATAAATTTTTTTACCGTTTCCCTTACCTGTTCATCAGATAAGACGGGATTCATTATGAAAACGGTTTCGTAATTGTTCATCTTATTTTAGTTTTCTTATTAATAATATTAGTTTAAATCGGGCGGCAAATTTAGAAAAACTATATAGAATAACCAAATAAGAGTTGTTTTTTAATTTGAATAATTATTTAGTTATTATTTTATTATAAATGTTAAATTTGTAATCCATTTTTAGCACCTGAAATATGAGTGATTTTTTAGTCTCAGCAAGAAAATATAGACCTAAAACTTTTGATAGAGTTATTGGGCAGGATGCTATCACTTCAACATTAAAAAGTGCGATTAGCCAAAATCAGTTAGCTCAATCATTTTTGTTTTGTGGTCCTAGAGGAGTTGGTAAAACATCTCTTGCTAGAATACTCGCAAAGACTATCAACTGTGAGAATATGAGCACTGATATAAGTGCATGTGATGATTGTGTTTCATGTACCTCTTTTAATGAAAACAGTTCCTTTAATGTCCATGAACTTGATGCCGCTTCCAATAATTCTGTTGATGATATCCGTAACCTTGTTGATCAAGTTCGTTTTGCTCCTCAAGTAGGTGCGTACAATATTTATATAATTGATGAGGTTCATATGCTGTCTCAATCTGCTTTCAATGCTTTCTTAAAAACATTAGAAGAGCCTCCTAAACATGCTAAATTTATATTAGCTACAACAGAAAAACATAAAATAATACCTACTATTTTATCTCGCTGTCAAATATTTGATTTTAAACGAGTTGGAACGGATGATATTGTAAAGAATTTACAATATGTTGCTGAGATGGAAGATATATCAGCTGATCTTGATGCGCTTCAGCTAATTGCTGAAAAATCTGATGGCGCATTAAGAGATTCTTTATCTTTATTTGATAGATTGGTAAGTTTTTCAGAAAAGACATTAGAATATCAAGATGTTATTACTCATTTAAATATTCTTGATTATGATTATTATTTTAGAATTACTGATCAATTAATAGAAAACAATATAAGTGCTTTACTTGTTTCCTATAATGAGATTATTAATAATGGTTTTGATGGGCAAAACTTTATAAATGGATTGGCAAATCATCTTAGAGATTTATTATTATGTCAGGATAGTTTAACCGTGACATTGCTAAATAAAAATAATGATTTAGAAAAAAGATATTTAGATCAAGCAACTCAAACAAATACTAAGTTTTTAGTTAAAGCTTTAAAATTAACTAATGAATGTGATATTCAATATAAATTGAGCAATAATCAAAGATTACTTGTTGAGATTTGTTTAATGCAGATATCCTCTGTTGGTCAAGAAGCTGAAGTAAAAAAAAAACATAAAAATTTTATAGTTTCTCAACCATCTAAAATATCTGATGATAGTGGTTTTGATGCTAAAAAAAATGATGATAACTATAAAAATAATTCTGAGAATGAAATTCAGCTAAAGGAGATTGAGGGTATTATAGTAGATAAGACGATTGAAATCATAGCTGAAAAAAAAGCGCCAGTAAAAGATGAGCTAACTCAGGAGTATGTAAAAAGGGATGTTATAAAGCCTAAAACAATATCTATTCTAAATATTATTGATGAAGAAGATAATCTAGCAATTTTAGACGTATCATCTAAGATTGTAAGATCAGAGTTGATTTCTGAAAATATTGTTTTAGAAACATGGAAGGAAATGATTGTTTATTTTAACGATAAGGAAAAATCAAATTTAGCTATTACACTTGGGATAAATAAACCTTTGCTTAATTCGGAAGGTCACATAGAGATAACTTTAAGTAATTCATCACAAATTGAATTAATTAATCAAGAAAAACATAATGTTTTAAGGTTTTTAAGAGATAAGTTAAGTAATGACTTAATTGACTTAGTAGCTAAAGTTGCTCCACTAACAAAAGATAATACACCATATACAAATTCAGATAAATTTAAAAAAATGTCTCAAGATAATAAACATTTAGAAAAACTACGTCAAGAGCTTGGGCTTGACCCAGATTATTAATAAAATTACAAATTATGTCTACAAAAAATATTATAACAATTTTACTGGTAGTTTCTGCTGGGATTTATTTAACTATTAATGCAAAAAAACAAAACAAAATGATTGAAAACAATTATGAATCAGTAGATAATGATCCATTAAATGCTAGAATATATACTTTAGATAATGGTTTGAAAGTATATCTCTCATCATACGATGATGCTCCCAGGGTTCAGACAAATATTGCAGTACGAGCTGGAAGTAAAAATGACCCTGCTCATGCTACGGGTCTTGCGCACTATTTAGAACACATGCTATTTAAGGGAACTGATAAATATGGAACTTTAGATTATTCAAAAGAAAAGCCGTTGTTAGATAAAATAGAATCACTTTATGAAGAGTATAGATCCGTTAATATGTTAGATGTTGATAGTAGAGATAAAATTTGGCGTCAAATTGATTCAGTTTCTGGAGAAGCTGCTAAACTATGTATCGCTAATGAATATGATAAAATGTTAAGTGGGATTGGAGCTAAAGGGACTAACGCATATACTTCAAATGAAAGAACCGTTTATGTAAATGATGTTCCTTCAAATCAAATTGAGAAATGGTTAAAGATTGAGGCGGAACGTTTTAGAATGCCTGTTTTTAGACTATTTCATACAGAACTGGAAGCAGTTTATGAGGAGAAAAATAGATCTTTAGATAGTGATGGTAGTAAGATGTTTGAGGGGCTTATGTCCGGTCTCTTTGAGAAACATCAGTATGGAACACAAACAACTATTGGAACGATTGATCATTTAAAAAACCCTTCACTTACTGAAATTAGAAAATATTTTAATAAATACTATGTGCCAAATAATATGGCAATATGTATGTCAGGTGATTTTGAATACGATAATGTTATTAGACTAGTAAACAAGTATTTTGGAGATTTTGAGCGTAAAGATGATCCATTATTTGAAGTTCTAAAAGAAGATAAGATTGTTTCTCCTAAAATAACTAATGTTTATGGTCCTGAAGCTGAAAGGCTGTATGTTGGTTTTAGATTAAATGGAGCAAATTCTAGTGATGCTAATCTTCTTAGAATGGTTGACATGGTTTTAAGTAATACATCAGCTGGATTAATTGATATTAATCTTAATCAGGCCCAAAAACTACAGGTGGTGGTTGTTTTCCATATATTTTAAATGATTACTCTATTCACGGTTTTTACGGAAGTCCATTAACAAATCAAAGTCTGGAAGATGTTAAAGATTTATTACTATCACAACTTGATGAAATTAAAGAGGGTAATTTTTCAGACTGGATATTGAAAGCGATTATTTCTGATCTTAAGTTAGAGCAAATTAAAAAATATGAATCTAATAACGGTAGAGCTGAAGAGTTTGTAGATGCATTTATTTTAAATAAAAGCTGGAAAGAACATCAGAATTCATTAAATGAATTATCAAAGATTACCAAGCAAGATATTATAGATTTTGCAAATAAAAACTATAGTGATAATTACATTGTAGTTTATAAAAGATTAGGTGATGATCCTAACGCTATTAAGGTTACTAAGCCACAGATTACTCCGGTGACTGTAAATAGAGAGGATAAATCTTTATTTCTATCTTCGGTTCTAGCTGAAGAGGTTAGTGAAATTGAACCAAAGTTTATTGATTTTTCAAAAGATATTCAAAAAGACACAATAAATTCTGTTTCTCTATTATACAAAGAAAATAAAGAGAATGAAAGATTTAAATTAAACTATATTCTTGATATGGGTACTGATCATAATCGAAAACTAAAGTTAGCATTAGATTATTTGAAATATTTAGGAACTGATAAAATTTCTTCAAGTCAAAAACTTGAAGAATTCTATAAACTTGGGTGTGATTTATCAGTTACTACTTCTTCAAATTCAACTAAGGTTTCTCTAACAGGCTTATCAGAAAATTTTGAGGAATCTGTTACTCTTTTAGAAAATATTTTATCAAATGCTGTAGCAGATGAGGATGCCTTATTAAGCCTTAAAGCAACATATGAAAAACAAAAAAATGATGCCAAGTTAGATAAGCAGGTTATTTTGTTTTCTGCCATGACAAGCTATGCTCGCTATGGTAAGAACTCTTCATTTACTAACTCGCTAACTAAAGACGAATTAGATTCTATAAGCTCAACAGAATTATTAGATATTATACATAGTCTAACTAAAAATGATCATAGAGTTTTATATTATGGTCCTGATAATATTTCTGAAGTTAAAAATTTAATGCTTAATGTTCACAATACTTCTGGATTAATTGCAATAGAAAAAAAGAATTTAAATGTGGAAAATAAGATGAATAAGAATCAAGTATATGTTCTTGATTATGATATGAAGCAAGCTGAAGTTGTTATGTACACAAGAGGATCTAAATTAAATAAAGATGAATATTCAATTATTAAATTTCATAATGAATATTTTGGGGGCGGAATGAGTTCTATTGTCTTTCAAGAGATGCGCGAGTCTAAGGCATTGGCTTACTCTGTCTACAGCACATATACAATACCTAAAAAATTAGATGATTCTCACTATGGATTTTCATATGTAGGTACTCAGGCTGATAAACTTGGAGATGCAATGCAAGGAATGCTTGGATTGTTAACTCAAATGCCTGAGGCAAATTCTAATATGGAAACAGCTAGAGAGGGTATTTTGCAAAAGATAAGAACTGAAAGGATAACTAAAGCAAAAGTTTTAGATTATTACGAGGAAGTTAAAAAAGTCAATATTGATTATGATATGAGAAGTGATTTGTATAAAAATGTTTCAGCTTTTACAATGGAGGATTTAACTAATTTTCATAATACTCATGTTAAAAGTGATAATTATACATATATGGTTCTTGGAAGCTCTAAAGAAATTGACTTGAAATTATTAGAGTCCTATGGAGATGTTACAATACTTAAATTAGAAGATGTATTTGGTTACTAAATAGTTTTAAAAAATGTTTAATGAAAGTTATATGATATATGAGTGGTAAAAAATCAAAAATAATTTACACAAAAACTGATGAAGCTCCAATGCTTGCAACTCATTCATTATTGCCAATTATAAGTTCTTTTCTTTCAAAAGCACAAATTGAGATTGAGACTAAAGATATTTCTTTAGCATCTAGGATTTTAGCTGTCTTTCCAGAATACCTAGAAGATAATCAGCAGGTAAATGATGATCTTGCTGAACTTGGTGAGCTTGTCAAAAAATCTGAGGCTAATATTATTAAGCTTCCTAATATTTCAGCATCTGTTCCACAATTAATTGCAACTATTGAGGAATTACAATTTAAAGGATTTAATATTCCATCTTATAATGACACCCCAATAACAGAGCAAGAAAAAAACATTCAGAATAGATATAATAAGGTTAAAGGTTCTGCAGTAAATCCTGTTCTTAGAGAAGGGAATTCAGATAGAAGAGCCCCAAATGCTGTGAAAAATTATGCGAAGATTAATCCTCACTCAATGGGTGTTTGGAAATCTGATTCTAAAACGCATATAGCTACAATGGTGAGTGGTGATTTTCATCATAATGAAAAATCATTTTGTGTTGAAAAAGCAACTGAAGTAAAAATACAGCATTTTGCATCTGATGGATCTATAACTACTTTAAAGGAAAAAACTGCTTTATTATCTGAGGAGATTATTGATGCATCCTTTATGAGTAAAAAAGCATTAGTATGTTTTTTGAAAAAAGAAATTAAAGAAGCTAAAAACACTGGAATCTTATTATCTCTTCATATGAAAGCCACTATGATGAAGGTTTCTGACCCTATTATTTTTGGACATGCTGTAAATATTTTCTTTGCTGATGTAGTTGAAAAACATAAAGATCTCTTAACTGAATTAGGAGTTGACTTTAGAAATGGATTTGGAGATTTATTAGATAAAATTAGTGATTTGCCTGATAATAAAAAATCCGAAATTGAATCAGATATTAATTTAGTATATAAAAATAACGCAAATTTAGCAATGGTTGATTCTAGCAATGGAATTACTAATTTACATGTGCCATCTGATGTAATTATTGATGCATCAATGCCTGCCATGATAAGGACTTCTGGGCAAATGTGGAACAGAGATAATAAGACTGAAGATACAAAAGCAATTATTCCTGACAGTTCATATGCTAGTGTGTATTCTGCAACTATAGATTTTTGTAAAAATAATGGTGCTTTTGATCCATCTTCAATGGGTACTGTTCCAAATGTTGGTTTAATGGCTCAAAAGGCGGAAGAATATGGTTCTCATGATAAAACATTTGAAATTAAATCTCAAGGAATAGTAAGGGTGATAGATTTAGAAGGTAATGTTTTGATTGAGCATAAAGTAGAGGAGGGTGATATTTGGAGGATGTGTCAGACAAAAGATGATCCAATAAAAGACTGGGTTAAGTTAGCTGTAAAAAGAGCAAAAGCTACAAATTTACCAGCAATTTTTTGGCTTAATAAAGATAGGGCTCATGATGCTGAATTAATAAAAAAAGTTAATCTTTTTTTGGGAGACTATGAAACTTCTGATTTAGATATTAAGATTTTATCTCCTTATGAAGCTACTTTGTATACTTTAAAAAGAGTTAAATATGGAGAGGATACAATTTCAGTAACTGGAAATGTTTTAAGAGATTATCTTACCGATTTATTTCCAATCTTAGAATTAGGTACTTCTGCAAAAATGTTATCTATTGTGCCACTTATGAATGGTGGAGGTTTGTTTGAGACTGGTGCTGGTGGCTCAGCTCCCAAGCATATAAAGCAATTTATCAAGGAAGGGCATTTAAGATGGGACTCTTTGGGTGAGTTTATGGCAATTGTAGTTTCCTTAGAGCATCTAGCTGAGCAAAATAATAATTCAAAAGCTAAAATATTTGCTAGTACACTTGATATTGCAATTGAGAATCTGTTAAAGAACGGTAAATCTCCTAAGAGAAAAGTAGGTGAGCTAGATAATAGAGGTTCTCATTTTTATTTAGCTATGTATTGGGCTGAGGAGCTAGTTAATCAAACATATGATGATGAATTAAAAGATATATTTAAAAAAATAGCTTTAAGAATGAAAGAGAACGAGGGAGTTATTCTTGCTGAATTAAATAGTAGTCAAGGAGAAAAAAACAATATTAATGGTTATTATTATCCAGATGCTGATATAACGTGTTCTTTTATGCGACCAAGTAGCACATTAAATGATATTATAGATAATTTATAATTCAAAAAAATTATCATTAAAATTAATTAAGTAAAGTTTCTTCGTTGCTCTTGTACACGCTGTGTATAACCATCTAAGATAGTTTTTATCAAGCATTTCTTCTTTAAAATAACCTAGGTCAATAAAAACTTCTTCCCACTGACCTCCTTGAGATTTATGACACGTTATTGAATATGCAAATTTAATTTGCAGTGCATTGAAATATTTATTTTCTTTAATTTTTTTATTTACTCCTTTATCTCCTTTATAATCTAATCCTACTTCTTTATAAAGTTTTTGATATTCATTGTATGAAAGTGATGGGGTTTCTGATTCAATTGTATCTAGTAGTAAAATGGTTTCAAGTTCTTTTTCTTTTGGATAGTCTAAAAGTTTAATACTTGCTTTTGCAAATCTAAATCCATATCGCTCAATAATATCATTAATTCTAGTAACCTCTACAATGTCTCCATTTGCTAAAAATCCAGCCTCACTATCTTCATCTAACCAAAAGTAATTATTTCTAACTATCATTAGTATATCTCCAGTAGAAATAGAATCTTCTTGCCATCTAATCTCACTTCTAATTCTAGAGTTGTATTGGTTGGCTCTTTTATTTGATCTACAAATCACAGCTGTATTTTCAACGCCTGAGCGACTGTATGAACTTTCAATATGATCTTGTAATTCTTCTCCTGAATTAATTCTTATAACTTCATTGTTGGTTTTAAATTTCGGAAAAATATAATTTTCCTCTAATATTTGATTTCTAATATTTGTTGCGTTTTCTAATATTAGTGAGTTTTTTTTTTGTCTAACTACATTTTTAAGTTCTCTGCATATTGTGTGTTTATTGTAATTTAACTCAATTCTTTCTTCATCTAATGCTGGACTGATTTCTAAATGTATAGGTGGGAGCTGGGCTGTATCTCCAATTAATATTAATTTACAATCTACTCCCTCATATATGTATTCTATAAGATCTTTAAGTAGTGATCTGTTACCTAGACTATCTTTTGAGTCTTCTGGAATCATTGAGGCTTCATCAACGATGAAAATTGTATTTGAATGAGTGTTTTCCTTTAAAGTAATATATGTATTGCCAGTTTTTGTTGTTCGGATCCAGTAAATTTTTTTGTGAATTGTAGATGATTTCTTTTTAGAGTATTTTGAAAGAACTTTTGCTGCTCTTCCAGTAGGTGCTAATAAAACAGAGCGTTTTCCAATACTTGGTAGTGATTTTACTAAAGAAGATATTAATGTTGTTTTACCAGTACCAGCATAGCCTTTAAGAACAAAAATATTTTTATTTCCTAGAGTTAAAACATATTCATTAATGTCAGTAAATAATTGTGATTGCTCTTGTGTTGGTGTATGTGGAAAGTGAAAGTTGAGTTTTTCTAGTAATGTAGTTTTTTTCAAAATTTATATGATATTAACTTCAGGTACAATTTTGATATTAAATTTACTAAAAACTGATTCTTGTATTTTTTTTGATAATTTAAGAATTTGCTCACCATTTCCTTTACCATAATTTACTAAAACAAGAGCTTGCTTTTCATATACTCCAATATCACCTACTTTAAAGCCTTTCCATCCTGCTTGCTCTATTAGCCATCCCGCTGCAACCTTTATATGGTTTTTAGAATGTTGGAAGCCAACTATTTTTGGAAATTGTATTTGAATTTCTTTAAATTGCTTTTTCTCAATAACAGGATTCTTAAAAAAACTTCCACTATTGCCTAAATCTTTTGGGTCAGGTAGTTTTCTAGTTCTAATATTGATTACTGCTTGACATATTGTTTGGCAATTGGCAACTTTATTAGTTGCTTTAAGTTCAGAAGTAATAGCGCCATAAGAAATATTATTGAGATTATGTTTACTTAATTTAAAGATAACTTTAGTAATAATTACTTTGTCTTTAAGATCATTTTTAAATATTGAATTTCTGTAGCTAAATCTACATTCTTTATTTGTTAGGTTTTTTTCTATTTTACTTTTTTTATCTATAAAAAAAACTTTTTCAATAGTATCTTTTATTTCAACACCATAGGCCCCAATATTTTGCATTGGAGAGGCTCCTACTAGTCCTGGAATTAGTGCTAGATTTTCTATTCCTGAAAGATTTTTTTCTACACTCCATAAAACAAATTCATGCCAATTAACACCACTACCTACTTCTATAATAACATGATCTTGTGTTTCAGAAATTATCTTTATTCCTGTAATACTATTCTTTAATATTATGCCATCAAAATTTTTAGTTATAAGTATATTAGAGCCTCCACCTAAAATAAAAATTGGCTCATTTTTAATAATATCACTTGATAATATTTCTTTTAATGAATTAATATCTTTAAACTCATAAAAAAGTTTGCAAGTTGCCGAAATTCCAAAAGTATTAAGTGATTTTAATTGATGATTAGTTGAAATTGATTCTATCATAATTCATCTATACCTATTTCTATTAGATTATTATTAGTACATTTTATAATGCGAGAATGAAATTTTTTTATGATTTCATAATCATGTGTTGCAACAATAATAGTTGTTCCTTCTTTATTAATCTCCTTTAGTAATTCAACAATTTTTAATGATTTATTTGGATCAAGATTGCCAGTAGGCTCATCTGCAAGAATTACTTCAGGTTTGTTTAGTAAGGCGCGTGCAATTGCTGCTCTTTGTTGTTCTCCTCCTGAAAGTTCATATGGCATTTTATCATTAAATCCATCAAGATGAACGCTTGCTAAAACTTCATTAATTCTTTTGTTTATTGCTTTTTTCTCTTTCCATCCTGTTGCTTTTAAAACAAAATCTAGATTCTCATTAACCGTTCTGTCTGAAAGTAATTGAAAATCTTGAAATACAATTCCAATTTTTCTTCTAAGTAGTGGGATTTCATTGCTTTTTATTTTATTAAGGTCATGTCCAGCTACAAAAATATTACCTGCTGAGACTCTAATCTCAGAATATAAAGATTTTACCAAGCTGCTTTTTCCGCTTCCAGTCTCTCCAATTAAATAAACAAAATCTCCATTTGTTATTTTAAGATTAATATTATTAAAGATTTTATGCTCATCTTGATGAATATTTACGCCTTCTAAAGAAATTATTTGATTACTCATGCTTTTGGTATGAATTTATGAATTTTTCCAAAAGGAAGTGTTTCTATTATTTTAATCATTTCTTGAGAGTATTTTTGAAGGTTGTTTTTTTTAAAACCTGTTTCTTTTTGGCTTACTCGAAAGTATGCTCTTAATGTCATTTTATCATCTCTAATTTGAATAAAATCCGGTATCATTTTTGTCCCTTTTATTTTTAGAATATAAAACATATCGGCAAATTAAGAAAATATATTATTTATTTAACTCAAAATATTTTTTTAAATTGTTCAAAACCTTTGTTGAAAACTTAAAAGTATACATATTATACTCTTGATGCTTATTATCTAATTTTAATAATTATATGAAGAGTATAAAAAAAGATTTTCTTACATTAATTTTCACTGTTTTTTGTGTTTTTCTCTCTCATGCAAAGGTACAGGATTTTGATATTGCAATTGATTTATTTGAAAAGAAACAATACCTTCTTGCACAATCCTTATTTCAGCAGTTGAATTCCGATCAGGCTCTATTTTATAATGCAAAATGCTCAAAAAATTTATTTGCTGATGATGCCAAAGAGCTATTTNCGAAATTAATTAATGATTTTCCAAATTCAANCTTTTGTGATGAAGCTAATTTGTGTCTTGCTGATATATACTATAATCAACAAGATTTTAATAGTGCTATAAATTATTTTAAAATATCAGTAGATCAATTAAGTTTCTCCCAATATTTCAAATTAGCATATTCTTACTTTCAAATAGACTCTCTTGTTTCAGCAAAACATTTCTTTTCAAAACTATTGCTAGTTGAATCTGAATATCAATCAGCCTCTAAATATTATTTTGCTCATATCTCATATAAGTCTAAAAACTATCCAACTGCACTTAAGTGGTTTAAGCAACTTGAAAATGATATAAAGTTTAAAGCTATTGTTCCATATTACATTGCTCAGATTTATTATTTTTCAGAAGACTATAAACAGCTTGTAAATTATGTAGAGCCAATGATTAGTACTGTTGTTAACTCGAGAAAACTCGAGCTTAATAGAATATTAGGTGAATCTTATTATAGACTTAAGGATTATGCCAATGCTCTTAAATACCTTCAAGTATATCATTCTGAAGCAACATCCATTAGTCAAACTGATTTTTTCATGTTTGCATTTTCACATTATCAATCTTCAGATTATTTAAATGCTGTCAAGTATTTTAGAGAAATTAATCTTGTAAATGACACCTTAAGTCAATTTACATCATACTATTTGGCAGGATGTTACTTAAAGCTAGACAATAAAAAGTTTGCTTTACAAGCTTTTAAGAGTGCGTCTAGTTTAGGATTTAGTGAAAAAATTCAAGAGGAAGCTTATTTTAATTATGCAAAACTTGCTTTTGAATTAGATCTCCCATTTGAGAATACTCTTTCAATATTTCAGAATTTCAATGATAAGTTTGATTCAAAAGATAAAGAAGCATACATCAACTCTTTAATTATTGCTGTCTTAAAAGGTACTAGTAATTATAAGGATGCTTATTACGCTTTAAGGACTTCTAATAACTTATCTCTTAAAGATAAGCAACTAGCTCAAGAATTAGCTTTCTTTTTAGCAGTAAAAGCCTATAATGATAAAAGCTTTAATAAAGCTATTCAGCTTTTTAAGGAATCCAGTTCTTATATGTTTAACCAAAATATTTTAGAAGCTAGTCAATTCTGGTTAGCAGAATCATATTATCAATTAGAAGAATATTTATTAGCTAAGGATGCTTATTTAGCTTTAAATTCTATGTCAAATGATTTTTTAAATAATATAAGTAAGTATAATCTTGGCTATAGCTATTTTAAATTAGGTGAATTTAAAAATTCAGCGAAATTATTTAGAGTCTTTATAAAACTTACCTCTGATTCAATGCTTTTAAATGATGCATTACTTAGAATTGCAGATGATTTTTATTTGCTTAAGCAGTTTTCTCTTGCAGAAAAATTTTATGAAAAATCTTTAGATCTTAATTTATTTGATTTAGATTACGCATTGTATCAAAGATCTGCATGTCTTGGATTAATAAATAATAATGACAAAAAAGTTGCAATTTTAAATCGAATTATTAGAGAGCATGAACAGTCAATTTATTTTGACAATGCATTATTTGACTTAGCACAACATTATAAAAATAATAATTCCAATTCAAAGGCTTTAATGTATTATGATAGAGTTTTAGCTTCAACAAATGATATTGAAATTCAAGCTAAATCATATTTAAGTAAGGCAATGATTCATTACAATAATGATGATGTTAATAATGCTATTAAGGATTATAAGTTTGTAATAAGTTCTTTTAGAAATGGATTATATTTCAAGCAAGCCTTAATGGGTTTACAGTCTATATATATCGGTATTGCTAAAGTAGATGAGTATATAGCTTTTGTTAATAATTTATCTGATTATAGTATTAGTGAGTCGGAGCAGGATTCTTTGTCCTATAACTCAGCATTTATTAAATTTTCTGAGCAAGATTATAAAACCTCAAAAATTGCTTTTAAGAAATACATAAATCAATTTGCTAATGGTATATTTATTGCAGATGCTCACTATTACTTAGCAATTACTAGCAATAACCTTGGTGATTCTCTGCTAACTAATAATTGCTATAAATATATTGTTGATAATAATGTTGGGCAATATCTTGAAAAAGCATTGATCCATTTAGCTAGAGAATTTTATAATAAGAATGATTATTTATCATCTAATATTTATTACGAGGCTTTAAAGCCTATTGCCTCAAATAATAGTTTAAAGCGTGAGGTTAGTGTGAGGTTGATGTATGGTTATGAAAATATAAATATTGCCAAGGCCGTTGAGTATGCTAAAGATGTTTTAATGATGGATAAGATTGATAATTGGATTTTTTCTAAAGCAAATATTTTAATATCAAGATTAGATTTTTTAAATGGTAATTATGTAAGGGTTAGAAAAATATGTAATAAGGTTATTGAAGTTGATAATAATAGTGATGGCGCTGAAGCAATGTATATGTTAATCTATTTAACTTACCTTGATGATAGTCTAGATTTGGCTGAGACAATGATTTTTGAGATGACAGATGATTACTCTGATGATTATTTTATTGCTAAAGCATTTATTTTATTATCTGATATTTACCTTTCAAATGGAAATTCTTTTCAATCAAAAGCAACTTTAGAAAGTATTATTGATAATTATAGTGGTCAGGATTTAAAGTTAATTGCACAGGAAAAAAGAGAAAAAATTCTTGAATCAGAAATTATTGTTGAAGATAANATAATTATTGAGGATAGTTATATTGATATTTTTGAAGAAGAAATAGATTACGAATTATTGTTAGAGCCAGTAAATGATACCATTAAATAATATGCGAAATAAACTGTTTATATTACTTTTCTTCATTTTATCTACATGTGTATATTCTCAAGATTTAAAAACTACTGAGATTAAAGTTGTTGAGAGTATACAGGTTTTTGTTCCTGATGCTTTTAAATTAAATACTAAAGCAAGTTATCTTGACACAAGTAAACAGGATAAAAGTCAAAGCTATTCTTTTATTGATGAGGTCTATTATTCTAATTTTATTACTCGTCCTTTAGTTGCTGCTAAAATAAAGGGTAATAATAGAATAGATGTAAATTCTGCTAGTTTAAGACTGTCTTTAGGAAATCATTCATTTAAATCTGCTGAAATATCATATAATAGTAAGTATAAAAAAACTCTTTCTTATGGTCTTAGGGTGTTGACTAATAACAATAAATATATTACAAAGGGGGATAGCTATCATGCTAAAAATAATAACCAACAACTGTATTTATTTACAAAGAGTACTCTTAAGAGACATACAATTTCATCTTCATTAAAATATGAAAATTTGGTAGCTCAACATGATTATGCTAATACTTTTAATAATGATAGTGAGAACAGTTTCACATATTCAAAATTATTTTGTTCCATAAATTCTAGAAATCTTGAATCGAATAGATTATCTCATAAAACTTCATTGTTGTTTTCTGATCTTAATTCATTAACAGANAATTATATTGGTATAAGTTCAGAGATTAGTAATTTAAGATTATATAAGCCATTAAATTTATTAATTCAATTTAATAATTATATAAACTACAGCAATCTTGAAACATCTTTTGGTAGAGANAAAACAGATGTTAAAATCATTGACTTTAATCCATCTATGCTAATTTATAAGGGTGGTTTTGATATAGATTTTGGATTCAATCTGGGTATTGAAAACAATAAATCTATTAATACTATTGATATATTTCCTTTAATTACAATTAATAAAGAATTAGTTGATGGCATTTTAAATGTTTCATTTGGAATTGATCGTAGTGATTATCGTAACACTATTTCCTCCTTGTCACAAGAAAACCCCTATATTCATTCTTTTGGATTAAATAGTGGTAGTGTTAATGACTCTATTACTTATTCTCATTTATTAGAGACAACTGATATATATGAAGGGTTTTTTGCATTTAAGAATAAATTATCTAGCGACGAATTTTTAGATTTTAAATTTTCATTTGGTAAGATTCTGAATTTTCATTATTTTGATATTAAGGTTATTGATGGTTATAATAGATTTAGTGTTGATTATATTGATGTTTGGCAGCTTAAATTAAGTGCTAACTATTATAAGAAGTTTAATAATTTAGTTTCATTAAAGATTGATGTAGATTATGTTGATTGGTTTGATGTGATTGTTCCACATAAGTCTAATCTCATAAGTACTCTAGAATTGCCATTTACATTACGAAATAAAATTAAAATAATTCCTTCATTAAGTTTTCTTGGAGAAAGAAAAGCACTTCAGCAATCCGGTAATTTAATCTATCCCCCGCAATTTAATATAGTCAAGCTTGAAGAGCAATATATTATAGATCTTAATATTAATTATAATTACTCTAAAAAGCTTTCATTTCATATTGATATAAATAATATTTCTAACTCAAAAAAAGAACTTTGGAATGGTTATCAGCAGATAGGTTTAAATATGATATTTGGCTTTAATCGTTTATTCTAAAAGTTATCAACTTTTGTTGAAAAAATAACCTTAATTTTCTTATCGAATTCATCATGTTTAAAGAATGGATAATTGTATATTTGTTATAATATCAATAATTCAAATTTTATGTCTGAAGAAAACAAAAACAATGAAGAGTATGAGGCTAGTAATATTCAAGTCCTTGAAGGTTTAGAAGCTGTTAGGAAAAGACCAGCTATGTATATTGGTGATATTGGAATGAAAGGTCTTCATCACCTAGTTTATGAAGTGGTTGATAATTCCATTGATGAGGCTTTAGCTGGGCACTGTTCTCATATTGATTGTTTTATTAATGAAAATAACTCAATTACTGTAACTGATAATGGAAGAGGAATTCCTACTGGAATGCATGAGAAAGAAGGGCGCTCCGCATTAGAGGTTGTAATGACTGTTTTACATGCTGGTGGTAAGTTTGATAAAGGATCATATAAGGTCTCTGGTGGTCTTCACGGGGTAGGTGTTTCATGTGTAAATGCGCTTTCTTCAGATTTAAGAGTTGAGGTTCATAGAGCTGGTAAAATGTTTGAACAGGAATATAAGATTGGAGTTCCTCAATATGATGTTCGTGAAATTGGAACAACTGATATTACAGGAACTAAAGTGACTTTCTCTCCTGATAAGACTATATTTGAAGAAACAGTTTATCATTTTGATGTTTTAGCCACTCGTTTAAGAGAGTTAGCTTTTTTAAATAAAGGAATTAATCTTTCTATTACTGATAAGAGAAGGAAGGATGATGATGGTGAATTTGTAAAAGAAGAGTTTTATTCTGAAGGTGGTCTAAAGGAATTTGTTTCATTTTTAGATGCAACAAGAGATTCAATTTTATCTGATGTTATATATATTGATGGTGAAAAGGATGGCGTTCCAGTTGAGGTAGCTATGGTTTATAATACTTCTTATACTGAGAATGTTCATTCTTATGTAAATAATATTAATACTCATGAGGGTGGTACGCATCTTTCTGGCTTTAGAAGAGGGCTTACAAGAACCCTAAAGAAGTATGCTGATGGATCTGGTTTGTTAAAGAAAGTTAAGTTTGAGATTAGTGGTGATGATTTTAGAGAGGGATTAACAGCAGTAATTTCTGTTAAAGTAATGGAACCGCAGTTTGAAGGACAAACAAAAACTAAGTTAGGAAATAAAGAGGTTACTACTGCTGTATCGCAATCAGTAAGTGATATGCTTACATTTTATTTAGAGGAAAATCCAGAACAAGCTAAAAAAATTGTTCAAAAAGTTATTTTAGCTGCAACAGCTAGAAATGCTGCAACTAAGGCAAGAGAAATGGTGCAGCGTAAAAGTGTACTTTCTGGATCTGGTCTTCCAGGCAAGCTATCAGATTGTTCTGAAAGAGATCCTGAAAAATGCGAGATATTTTTAGTTGAGGGAGATTCAGCTGGTGGTACCGCTAAGCAAGGAAGAGATAGACACTTTCAAGCAATTTTACCACTAAGGGGTAAAATACTTAATGTTGAGAAATCAATGCAACATAAGGTATTTGAAAATGAAGAGATTAAAAATATGTATAAGGCTCTTGGTGTTTCGCTAGGAACTGAAGAAGACGAGAGAGAGCTAAATATTTCGAAGTTAAGATACCATAAGGTTGTAGTTATGACGGATGCTGACATTGATGGAAGTCATATTGCAACCCTTTTATTAACTTTCTTTTTTAGATATCTTAAAACATTAATTGAGAATGGTTATGTATACATTGCAACTCCTCCATTATATCTTTTAAAAAGAGGAAAAGATCAAAGATATTGTTGGGATGAAAATAATCGAGATTCTATAATTGAAGATATGAAAGGAGGTAAGGATGTTAATGTTATTATTCAGAGATATAAAGGTTTAGGGGAGATGAATGCTGATCAATTATGGGATACTACAATGAATCCTGAATTTAGAACTCTTAAAAGAGTTACTATAGATAGCGCAGCAGAGGCTGATAGAGTATTTTCTATGCTTATGGGTGATGATGTGCCGCCTAGACGTGCTTTTATTGAAGCAAATGCTAAATATGCTAATATTGATGCCTAAACTTACAAGTTAAATAAAAAAACACAAAAGAATATGAAAGTTACAGTAGTTGGAGCAGGAGCAGTAGGTGCTAGTTGTGCAGAATATATTGCAATGAAGAATTTTGCTTCTGAAGTTGTTNTTTTAGATATTAAAGAAAATTTTGCTGAAGGTAAAGCAATGGATTTAATGCAAACCGCTTCTTTAAATGGATTTGATACAAAAATTATTGGCAGCACTAATGATTATAAAAAAACTGAAAATAGCAATATTGCAGTTATAACTAGTGGAATTCCTAGAAAGCCTGGAATGACCCGTGAGGAGCTAATAGGTATAAATGCTGGTATTGTTAAATCNGTATCTGAACAGTTGTTGAAATTCTCACCTGATGTAATTTTAATTATCGTAAGTAACCCTATGGATACGATGACCTACTTAACTCATAAGGTTACTGGTATATCTAAAAATAGAATTATTGGAATGGGTGGAGCTCTTGATAGTGCTCGTTTTAAGTATAGAATAAGTGAAGCTTTAGAGTGTCCTATTTCTGATGTTGATGGTATGGTTATTGGTGGTCATTCAGATAAAGGNATGATTCCATTAACTCGTCTTGCTACNAGNAANAGTGTAAGGGTTTCAGATTTTTTATCTGAAGANAGACTATTAAAGGTATTAAATGATACAAAAGTTGGTGGTGCAACTTTAACATCTATGCTAGGAACTTCAGCTTGGTATGCTCCAGGAGCTGCAGTTTCTTCATTAGTGCATTCAATTGCTTGTGATCAGAAAAAGATTTTTCCTTGTTCTTCATTTTTAGATGGAGAATATGGTCTTAATGACTTGTGTATTGGTGTNCCAGTAGTTTTAGGTAAANATGGTATTNAAGAGATTGTTGAGATTGAGTTAACTGAAAGTGAGTTGTTAGCTCTTAAAGAATCTGCTGAAGCTGTGAAGAAAACAAATGATTTACTTTTAGAGTTAAGTTTATAATAATTTAAAAATAAAGATCTACTTGTAATTCTAATAAAACTTATTATTTTTGCAATCCAAATTTAAAAATTATGAGAAAAGATATTCATCCAGATAGTTATAGGTTATGTGTGTTTAAAGATATGTCAACAGATTTTGCAATTTTAACAAAGTCATGCGTTGAATCTAATGAACAAGTTAAATGGGAAGACGGAAATGAATACCCATTAGTAAAAATGGAAATATCATCAGATTCTCATCCATTTTATACTGGAAAATCTAAATTAATTGATACTGCTGGTCGTATTGATAAGTTCAAAAACAAATATAATAAGTTTAAAAAATAGTATTTCTTATTCTTAATAAATAAACCCCATGCTTTTAGTGTGGGGTTTTTTATTTAAGTTTGCTTAATACTTGTTTATGAATATAATTTTATTTGATACTAATAGAGAAGATTTCTATCCTCTTAGTCTTACTAGACCAATTTCTTATTTCAGGATAGGAATACTTACAATTATTGAAAAATGGAATTTATATTTTCAATCTGTATCAGTCTTAACTGATAACTATCTATCAGAAAAATTTCCTGTGACAATTTTACAGGATAATATATGGATTAACTCACAAGTAATTCCTTCGGATGAGATACTTACAGAAATAAAAAATTTACGCGTAGGAGAATGTTTGAAGAAAGATTCAACACTTTTAGCTTTTAGAAATTCTGAATTTGTTAGCACTGATTTAAATATTGTACAATCTAATTCTAATTTCAGATATCTTTCATGTCTTACAGATATTTTTAGCTTAAATGGTGATGAGATTTTATCTGATATCAAGATTTTAAAACTTAAATCAAATGATTTATTATCGCTTGATAATAGTAATCATTTAATAGGAAATGATATTTTTATCGAAGAAGGTGCTAAAATAAATTGCGCTGTTCTTGATTCTAGTGATGGACCAATATATGTAGGTAAAGATGTCGAGATAATGCCAGGCTGTTTAATTAAAGGCCCCTTAGCTATATGTAATAATTCAGTTCTGAAAATGGGAGTTAAAGTGTATGGTCCAACAACTATTGGGCCTTATTGTAAAGTAGGAGGTGAAATCAATAATTCTGTGTTTTTTGGCTACTCTTCAAAAGCACATGATGGTTTTTTAGGTAATTCTGTTGTAGGAGAATGGTGTAACTTTGGAGCAGATTCAAATAACTCAAATCTTAAAAATAATTATGAAAATGTAAAGCTTTGGAACTATAAATTAGAATCATTTAAAGATACAGAGTTACAGTTTTGTGGTTTGATTATGGGAGATCATTCAAAATGTGGAATAAATACAATGTTTAATACTGGAACAATGATTGGGGTGGGTTCAAATATTTTTGGATCTGGATTTCCTAGAAATTTTATTCCATCTTTTAGTTGGGGTGGGGCTTCAGGTTTTACAATACATAAACTTGAAAAATTCTTTAATACTGCTGAGGTCGTTATGAAACGAAGAGGTTGTACTTTAGAAGAGGATAGGCAAATTTTGTCTAAAGTATACGATATGACAAAACGCTATCGTAATGAGAATTAACTGACAGAAAGGCAATAAGTATCTTAGTGGCATACTTCTTGAATTGTATAATGTTATAAGATATTTACTATGAATAAAAAATTTCAATACAACAATTTATTATTTTCTGATGTAATTAATGATGAGACGGAGTTTTTCCCATTAATGAGTGATGAAGATGAACAGAAAATTGATCAAGAAAAAAACCCAGATGTTTTGCCAATTCTTCCATTAAGAAATACTGTTCTTTTTCCAGGTGTAATTATTCCAATTACCATAACTAGAGATAGATCTATTCAGCTTATTAAAGATGCTGAAAAAGGCAATAAAATTATTGGTGTTGTCTCTCAAAAAGACTCTAATATAGAATTGCCAAAAGTTAGTGATTTAAATAACATTGGAACAGTTGCTCAAATTTTAAAGGTTTTGAAGATGCCTGATGGTAATATCACTGCTGTAATTCAGGGTAGAAAAAGATTTGAATTAGATGAGGTAATTTCAAGTGACCCTTATTACAAGGCAAATATTAAAGATTATACAGAGCTTAAGCCTTATTCTGATAAAGAATTTGATGCTTTAGTTTCTTCTATCAAGGACTTAGCGCTTAGAATAATTGATGAATCACCAAATATTCCCAATGAAGCATCTATAGCTATTAAAAATATTAAGAGTTCATCATTTGTAATCAATTTTGTATCTTCTAATATGAGTATTAGTATGATTAATAAACAAGCTTTACTTGAAGAAATTGATTTGAAAAAAAGAGCTATTAAAGTTTTAGAACTTCTTACAAAAGAGCTTCAAATGCTTGAAATGAAGAATGAAATTCAATCTAAAGTAAGAACTGATCTAGATCAGCAACAGAGAGAATATTTTCTACATCAGCAAATGAAAGCTATTCAGGAGGAGTTAGGTGGAACAGGATCGGGTAAAGAAATTGAAGAGATGCAGGCTCAAGCTTTAAAGAAGAAATGGTCTCCTTCTGTTAAAGAATCTTTTGAAAAAGAGCTAAAGAAACTTCAAAGAATGAATCCTTCAATGTCTGATTATTCTGTTCAAAGAAGCTTTTTAGATTTNATTTTAGATTTACCTTGGAATGAATACACAAAAGATAATTTTGATTTAAATAAAGCAAGTGAGATTTTAAATCGCGATCATTTTGGTTTAGAGGAAGTTAAACAAAGAATAATTGAACATTTAGCTGTCTTGAAATTAAAAGGAGATATGAAATCACCCATTATTTGTCTGTATGGTCCCCCTGGTGTAGGTAAAACCTCTTTAGGAAAATCTATCGCAGAAGCCTTAGGACGTAAGTATCAACGTGTTTCTCTAGGTGGACTTAGAGATGAGGCTGAAATAAGAGGTCATAGAAAAACATATATTGGAGCAATGCCTGGTAGGATAATTAAAGCTATTAAGAAGTCTGAATCATCTAATCCAGTATTTGTTCTTGATGAAATTGATAAAGTAACAAGAGATTCACATGGAGATCCCTCATCGGCATTATTAGAGGTTCTTGATCCTGAGCAGAATGAACAGTTTCATGATAATTACCTTGAACTAGAATATGATTTATCTAAAGTTTTGTTTGTTGCTACAGCTAATTCCTTATCTACTATTCAGCCAGCATTAAGAGATAGGATGGAAATTATTGAGATTAGTGGTTACACAATTGAAGAGAAAGTTAAAATTGCACAAAAACATCTGTTTCCTAGGCAATTAAAGGCTCATGGAATTGGCAATGACAAACTAAATTTATCTGATTCTGTATTAGAAAAGATAATTGATCAATATACTAGAGAATCTGGAGTCAGAACCCTTGAAAAGATGATTAGTAAAATGATTAGATACGCTGCTAAATCTATAGCTATGGAGCAGAAATATATCATAGATGTTAACGCTGAAATAGTAGAATTAGTTTTAGGTCCTCCTAAGTTTGATAGAGATAGATTCTTAAATAACACTATTGCAGGTGTTGTTACTGGATTAGCATGGACAAGTGTTGGGGGGGATATATTATTTATAGAAAGTAGTTTAAGTAAAGGAAAAGGACAGTTGACAATTACTGGTAATATTGGAAAGATAATGAAGGAATCAGCAACGTTAGCATTGGAGTATTTAAAAGCAAACTCTAAAAAGTATGATATTGATAGTAATATCTTTCAGGAAACTAATGTGCATATTCATGTTCCAGAAGGAGCTACTCCTAAAGACGGTCCCTCCGCCGGTATTACAATGTTTACCTCACTAGTTTCAATTTTCACCAAACGATTAGTAAAAGAAAAAATAGCTATGACAGGTGAGATTACACTTCGAGGTAAAGTTTTACCTGTTGGGGGTATTAAAGAAAAAATACTTGCAGCTAAGCGATCTGGCGTAAAAGAAATTATATTATCATCTCAGAATAAAAAGGATGTTACAATTATTAATGAACAATATTTAAAAGATATGACGTTTAAGTATGTTGATAATATGAATGAAGTTATTGATATTGCTTTAGTGTGATAAAGAATATTAATTAACTTTAATCTATAATTACCATAGATTAATGATAAAGAGATTTGTTTTTTTGTTTTTACTTTACCCTATCTGTATTTATTCTCAAAATACTAGCAATAGTTTTTCATTTGTAAATTTAGAATATTCAGCAAGATCTTCAGCAATGGGAGGTAATTTAATATCAATTTATGATAATGATCTTTCTTTAGCACAAATAGCTCCTTCATTACTAAATCAAGATATGCATAATGCACTAGCTTTTAGTTTTGTTGATTATTTTTCAGATATTAAGATGGTTTCTTTTTATTATTCTAAGCACTTAAAAAGAATTGGATCTATTTCTTTGGGGGCTAATTCTAATAGCTATGGTGAGTTTAATCTAACTAATGAAGTAGGTGTTCAGAATTCTACTTTCAACGCTAAGGATCAGTTTTTTACTTGTGGAATATCTAGAAAATTAAGTGATAAGGTTAGCTTAGGAATAAATATTCGATTATTATCCTCACAATACGAAACTTATAATGCAACTGCTATTTCATCTAATATTTCATCAACTTATTTTAATGTNGAGAGTTCTTTTACTTCAACTTTATTAGTAAAAAATATTGGTCAGCAATTAAAGTCTTATACATCTATAANTGAAAAACTTCCTTTTGAAATACAGTTTGGTTTAAGTAAAAAATTAGAACATCTTCCATTAACTTATTCTTTAGTTTTTCATCATTTAAATAAATTCAATATTAGTAATAGTTATTCATTAAGTAGTTTTACTAATAATGACACAGGAGAGCTTGAGTTACAAGATGAAAGTATTGCAAAAAATATTTTACGACATATTATTCTGTCAGGTGAGTTAAATTTATTTAATAATAATATTTTCGTTCAAGCGGGTTTTAATTTTCAAAGAAGATTTGATATGACTATTGAGACATTTAATGGTATGGTAGGTTTTTCAAGTGGATTTGGTTTTAATTTAGCGAATATTAATTTTAACTATAGTAGGTCTGCCTATCATTTGTCTGGAAAGGTTAATACTTTTAGTGTTAGTACAAATCTCAGTACTTTTGGTTTATGAAAAAGAAGTTAATAAATATTGCGATTGATGGACACTCATCTTGTGGGAAAAGTTCTATTGCAAAATGTATTTCTAAAGAATTTAATATGACTTATATTGATTCCGGTGCAATGTATAGAGCAATTACTTTATATTGTATTGAAAATGAGATTATATTTGAAAATGCAATAGATTATACTTTGCTATTGCAAAGTTTAAAAAAAATTGATATTTCATTTAATTATAATATAGCTTTAAGCATTACAGAAACATTTTTAAATGGAAAAAATGTTGAGCATCTAATTAGAGACAGTAGAGTTTCTGATCAAGTAAGTAGTATTAGTAAAATAAGAGAAGTTCGAGATAAATTAATTGATTTTCAGCAAAAAATATGTTCAAAAAAAAATGTTGTTATGGATGGTAGAGATATTGGCACTAAGGTTATGCCAGATGCTGATGTTAAGTTTTTTATAACTGCTGATGTGAGTGTAAGGGCCCAAAGGAGGTTTGATGAGTTAAAANCTAATAATAAAGACTTGACATACGCAAAGGTTTTAGCTAACTTAAATAAGAGAGATTCAGACGATGTGGGTAGGAAGATTAATCCACTGCTCAAAGCTGTTGATGCAATTGTTATTGATAATACTTTTCTTAGCTTTGTTNATCAAAATGAATTAGTTTTTAATTTAATTAAAAATCATAATTAATGGATGTTACAATTGATCAGAAATCGGGATTTTGTTTTGGTGTTGTATACGCTATTGAGATGGCTGAAGAAATATTAAAAAAAGATCATAAACTTTATTGTTTAGGAGATATTGTTCATAATAATAAAGAGGTTGACAGGTTAAATAATCTCGGCCTTGAAATCATCAATCATGATCAGCTAGAATCGTTAAGTGATTGTAAGGTTTTGATTAGAGCTCATGGGGAGCCTCCATCTACTTATGAGATTGCTCTTAAAAATGATATTGAACTACTAGATGCTTCTTGTCCAGTTGTATTGAAACTTCAACATCAAATAAAAGAAGGTTATGAGCAAATAAAAAATATAAATGGTCAAGTGATTATCTTTGGAAAGGAGGGGCATGCTGAAGTTACGGGCTTAGTTGGACAGACTGATGGTAAAGCAATAATTGTTACCACTGAAGAAGATCTGAAGAAAGTAGATTTTGATAAGCCAATATATATATATTCTCAAACTACAAAGAGTCCTGCGGCATTTCAAAATATTATTAATAATATAAAAGATAGATTAAGCTCCGATGGTAAAAGTGATGAATTAAAATTTGTTGTTCATGACACTCTTTGTAGACAGGTTTCTGGAAGAGAACCTCAATTAAAACAGTTTTCTATTGATAATGATGTTATTATTTTTGTGAGTGGCACTAAAAGTTCAAATGGAAAAATGCTTTATTCTTCGTGCAAAGACGAAAATAAACAATCTTATTTTATTTCTGATGTTAATGAAATAAGAGAAGATTGGTTTAAGAACATTTCTTCTGTAGGTATTTGCGGGGCTACTTCAACTCCAAGATGGTTGATGGAAGAAGTAGCAGAATTTATAAAGAAATACTAGTGTTGTCTATGTTGGCTATTTAAAATAATAATGTATATTTGCCGCCCCATTTAATGATGTTAGTTAAGGCAATTAGATGAGGTAAAATTATAAAAATGCTCTTCTAATTCTATAACATCTGAGCCTTAACTACTAGATTGAAGATACAAATTAATTTTTTTGATATGTCAAAAAAACAAGAACCAGAACAAGAAACAAATAAAGAAATTGTTTCTGACAAAAAAACCATTACAAAATCTACTAAAAAGGAAGAAGTAACAGCTTTAGATAATGATGTAGTTGAACTAAAGCCTGAGCCTGTATTAGATGAACCAATAGAAATTACTGATAAAGCTGATCCTTTAGTTGATGATTCTTTAAAAGAAGCTAATGATGTTAAAGACAATTCTGACAATAAAGAAATTGAAAAAGAATTTAATTGGGATGATCTTACTAATAATGAAATCTATAGTGATAAAGAAAGACAAGAATTGTCTAATGCATATTCAGCAACACTTCCTGTAGTTGAATCTAAGCAAGTTATTGATGGTACTGTAGTGTATGTTTCAGATAGAGAAGTAATTGTTGATATTAATTTTAAGTCTGATGGNGTTATTTCAAGTTCAGAGTTTAAGTATAATGATGATTTAAGTATTGGAGATACTGTTGAGGTGTTAGTTGAAAAACAAGAAGATAAAAATGGACAACTAATTTTATCTCATAGAAGAGCAAGAGTTTTACGTGCTTGGGAGAAAGTTAATGTTGCTCTTGAGACTGGTGAGGTTGTGAATGGTCAAATTAAGAGTAGAACCAAAGGAGGAATGATTGTAGATGTTTTTGGTATAGAATGTTTCCTTCCAGGTTCACAGATTGATGTTAAACCTATTCGTGATTACGATGAATATGTTGGTAGAAAAATGGAGTTTAAGATTGTTAAAGTAAATGAGTCGTTTAGAAATGTTGTTGTTTCTCATAAAGCTTTAATTGAGGCAGATTTAGCTGTTCAGACAAAAGAGATAATGTCTAAATTAGAAAAAGGACAGGTAATTGAAGGAACTGTTAAAAATATCACATCATATGGTGTTTTTGTTGACTTAGGAGGAATAGATGGATTAATTCATATTACTGATTTATCTTGGGGAAGAGTATCTCATCCTGATGAGATTGTTTCATTAGATGAAACTATTAATGTAGTTATTCTTGACTTTGATGAAGGAAAAAGTAGAATTCAATTAGGATTAAAACAACTTGGCTCTCATCCATGGCAAGATCTTGATGAAAAGATTGCAGTTGGTGATACAGTTAAAGGAAAAGTTGTTGTTGTTGCAGATTATGGTGTATTTGTTGAGCTTCAAGCTGGAATAGAAGCTTTATTACACGTTTCTGAAATGTCTTGGTCTACTCATTTAAGAAGTGCCAATGACTTTTTTAGTAAAGGAGACGAATTAGAAGCTAAGATTTTGACCTTGGATAGAGAACAGAGAAAAATGTCATTAGGTATCAAGCAAATGTTGCCAGACCCTTGGGCTGATATAGAAACAAAGTATCCATTATCTTCTAAGTTAANAGTTAAGGTGCGTAATTTTACAAACTTTGGAATTTTTGTTGAGCTTGAAGAAGGTGTTGATGGATTNGTCCATATTTCTGATCTTTCTTGGCATAAAAAAATTAAACATCCTGCTGAATTTACTACTGTAGATGCAAGTCTAGAGGTTGTTGTNCTGGATATAGATAAAAATAATAGAAAAATTAGTTTAGGTCATAAACAAACTGAAGAAAATCCTTGGGACTTACATGAAAAATTATATGTGGTGAATAGTCAATTTGAAGGTGTAATCACTGAAGTATATGATAAGGGATGTCTAGTTAAACTGAATAATGATGTTGAAACTTTTGCTCCCAAACGTCATCTTGAAAAAGAAGATGGGTCAATAGCTAATTTAAATGAAGCTTTACATTTCAAGGTTATAGATTTTTCAAAGGAAAACAAGAAAATTTTAGTCTCTCATACTGCTACTTTTAAAGAAGGTATGATTGAAGAAAAAAAGAAAAAAGCAGCTAGCACAAAAAGTGCAGTTCAAAAACTACAAGCTTCTCAGCAACAATCTACACTTGGAGATCTTGATAGTCTGAATGCTTTAAAGGATGATTTGGATAAAAATAAAAATTAATTAAAGACCCCGTTTATCGGGGTTTTTTTTTAGATATATTTGTAAAAATGATTGATAGTAGACAAATATTAAATAATAAACAGATAGATATTATAATCACAAGATTATGTAACCAGTTGATTGAAAATCATCAAGATTTTTCTAATACTGTTATTGTATCATTACTACCTAGAGGACNACAAGTTGCTAATAAAATNATTAGTAAATTAGAAAAGTTTACTAATACTAAAATTAATTNTGGTGAACTCGATATTTCTTTTTACAGAGATGATTTAAGACGAAATNCAGAGCCTATTGTTCCTCATAAAATGAATATGGATGTTTCGGTAGATAATAAGAAAGTTGTTATTATTGATGATGTTCTTTATACAGGAAGATCAGTTCGATCAGCGATTGATGCTTTAATGCCTTTTGGAAGGCCAAAATTTATAGAGCTACTTGTCTTAATTGATAGAAGGTTAAGTAGGCATCTTCCAATTCAGCCAGATTATGTTGGTAAGGTTATTGATTCTATTGATTCTGAAAAAGTTATTGTTTCTATTAATGAAGAAGATAAAAACGATAATATTATAATTTTAAAATCTTGATGATGAATGATTTGTCAGTTGATAATCTACTGGGGATAAAATATCTGAATTTATCAGATATTAATCTTATATTCAATACTGCTGATAGTTTTAAAAAGATAATTAATCAACCTATTAAAAAGGTCCCTTCTTTAAGAGACATAACAATTGCAAATTTATTTTTTGAAAACTCTACTAGAACAAAATTATCTTTTGAAATCGCTGAAAAAAGATTATCTGCTGATGTGATAAATTTCTCTTCAGGAGCATCTTCAGTTAAAAAAGGTGAATCTTTATTAGATACTGTAAATAATATATTAGCTATGAAAGTTGATATAGTAGTAATGCGACATCCAAATCCAGGTGCATCAGTTTTTTTATCTAGAAATATAGATGCTAGAATTATAAATGCTGGAGATGGTACTCATGAACATCCTACTCAGGCCTTATTAGATGCTTACTCAATAAGAGAAAAATATGGTGATATAAAATCTAAAAAAATAGTTATAGTTGGAGATATCTTACACTCAAGGGTAGCATTGTCAAATATATACTGTTTAAAAATGTTAGGCGCTCAGGTTGCGGTTTGTGGTCCTTCTACACTAATGCCTAAATATTTGAAAGAGCTTGGTGTTCATTATTTTTCTAAACTTAAAGANGCTCTGNTATGGTGTGATATTGCAAATGTTTTACGTATTCAGCTTGAGAGACAAGATGTTCAGTTGTTTCCCTCTTTAAGAGAATATGCCAATGTATACGGTATAAATTTAAATATTCTTGAAAGCCTTGATAAGGAAATTACAATTATGCATCCTGGTCCTATAAATAGAGGTGTTGAATTAACATCAGATATTGCAGACTCTTCGCATTCTATTATACTTGATCAAGTTGAGAATGGTGTTGCAATTAGAATGGCAGTTCTTTATTTATTGTCAAATAAAATAAAATAATGAATAATAATACTTTAGTATTTAGACTAACTGAAAAGAATGATTTTTCTAAATTAAATATTAGTAAAGAAGTTAAAAATTTTATTGCAGATTTAACTGATGTACAAAGTGATGTATATGAGCTTCTGATAGATAAATTTATTACATTTGGTAAAATTACATATGCCAATAAAGGCTCTTTTGTTATTGTTAGTAATATAAGTTTTAGTGATGAATTAAATATTGTTCCTACTATTCAAGAAGCTTATGATTTTATAGATATGGAGGATATCGAAAGGCAATTAGATGTTTAATTAAATTATAAAAAATGAAAAAATTAATTTTAATGTTTCTCTTAATTTCTGTAAAATTTACAGTAAATGCTCAATGTATTATTGATACTTCAATTACTTCACCTGGGATATATCCTGATGAAATCACTAATCTTGAAGAAGCCTTTGTAGGTCAACCATATACTTCACAAATAGATGTCTTAACTCCACTTGACACAGTCGTAGATTTAAATGGTTTATCACTTAATGTTACAATAGCTAATATTGATTTAACAAGTATCTTAGGGCTTCCAAATAATTTTTCATATTCATGTGATCCGCCTAATTGTTCATTTCCTGGAGGAGGATATGCATGTGCAGAAATATTTTCAACGACTGACCCTTCTGTTTCTGATATAGGCTACTATCCATTAATAATGACAACTTCAACTTTAGCAATAAATGTTCCTCTTCTTGGAAGTTATACTCAATTAGATACAGTAGATTATTATTATATTGATATTTCAAATAATACAACATCTATACAACAGCTTCATAATTCAACATTTGAGCTTATGGATGTTTTTCCTAATCCTGTTTCTAATAAAGCAAATATTCATTTTGTTACAGGCTCATCAGAAAAGGTTAATTTTTTGGTATTTGATTGTATTGGAAATATTGTAGAAAATGAAATAATTCAAGCTAAAAAAGGAATTAATAAATTTAGTTTTGATGTTTCAAAATATTCATCTTCGATATATACTTATTGTTTAAGATCTAATAGTAATTTTATTTCTAAGAAAATGGTTATATCTAATCCATAATGTCATTAAAGCTTACAATTTTAGGATGTGATTCAGCTATACCAACAATTAATAAACATCAAACCGCCCAATTATTAAATATAAATGAGCGGTTTTTTTTAATTGATTGTGGTGAAAATACTCAGGTTCAATTAAGAAAATATGAACTTAGTTTTCAAAGAATTCATCATGTTTTTATAAGTCATTTACACGGAGATCATTATTTTGGATTAATTGGTNTGATTACAAGTATGCATCTTCTAGGTAGAAAAAAAGAACTCCATATTTATGCTCATTCGAAGTTAAAAGAGATTATAAATATTCAGCTTTCAGCATCAAATACTGACCTTAACTATCCATTGTTTTTTCATGTTCTTCCTGAAGATTCTGAAGTAGTTTTGTATAAAGATGATAGTGTAGAGATTTCTAATATATTACTTAATCATACAATTAATTGCTCAGGTTTTATTTTTAGGGAGATTAAGTATAAAAGAAAAATTATTAAAAATAAAATCCAGGAATTTAATATTCCTTATGATAAAATTATTGATTTAAAAAATGGTTTAGATTTTATTAGCGAAAATGGAAATGTAATATCTAATGATCTAATGACTTCACATAGTTCTCCACCTAAATCCTATGCTTATTGCTCAGATACAAGTTTTTTTTCAGAAATAATATCTAAAATTCGAGGTGTTGATTTGTTGTATCATGAAGCTACTTTTTGTCATGACCTTAAAGAAAGAGCTTTAGAGACCGGTCACTCTACAACAAGAGATGCTGCTACAATTGCTAAAGAAGCTAATGTTAAAAGATTAATGCTAGGTCATTATTCAAAAAGATACTCTGATCTTAATGATCTTTTATTAGAATCTAGAGATGTTTTTCCTAATACATTTTTATCAAAATCAGGAGACACTATTGATTTTAATGATATTTAGAAATCAAAGAATATTTAGGTATATTTGCTANTAAATTTTATATAATGAGAAGAGTTCTTCTATTTTTATTAACTATTTTTTTTATTCAAGATAGTATTGCGCAAATTGATTCAGTATCAATACAGGGGATAGATTGTTATAATGATACTGCATTTATAAAAATTGATTTATCTCCCAATTCATTTATTTTAGAATATGATAGTTGGGAATATCAACCTTATGATGATACTAATTGGTACTTTATTGATACTAGTTCATATATCATTAATGCCACATATGATACCTTATTTTCTAATCAATGTGGTAAACATAGGGTTACTGTTTTTGACCAAACAATTTTTTCTCTTATAGAATATGTATTTTTTATTCCATGCCCGGTAACAGTTGGTCTTGGACAGTTGGAGAAGATTAAGTGTTTTGGAAGTTCTGATGGTGTCTTAATAGCACCTACTTTTGGTGGTGTTGTATTTGACCCTGATTCAAGCGTTTTTGATTCATTAGGAGTTTATTCTCCAAACGATACAACTGGAGATGAGTATTATACTTATCAATGGTTTAAGGCAAGTAACCTATTAGGTGCTAACTTACAAACTATAGGAGATTCAACTAGCATTTTGAATAATGTTTCAGCTGGTTTTTATAGCGTTGAAGTTACAGATGCTTTAGGTTGTGTAGATACTTTAAATTTCAGTGATACTTTATTTACTTGGGTAAATAATCCATACCTATTAACTATAGATACTTTAATAACGGAGAATATAAGTTGTTATGGTGGAGATGATGGTAGTGTGAAAATTGCAGTTAATGGTGGTAGGAAATTTCATTCGAATAGAAATTATTTTTATTATATCTTAGATTTAAATAATGATACAATTTATAGAAGTGATAATTTAGTAATCTCATCTAATTTCTCTCAGCTTTCTGCACTAAGTGATTCTTCTCTTATTATTGACAGTATTTTGTTTGATAATTTACCAATGGGATCTTATAATATAGTTGTTGTTGATAGTTTTGGTTGTATTTTGGANACATCATTTTTGTTAACAGAACCAAATCCTTTTGAGGCTTTTACTNCTGAGTTAACTCCATTAAATTGTATTAATGATAGTATTTGGTTTTTCATTGATAGTGTTACTGGCGGACAGGGAACTCAAAATTATTATTGGTTAGAATCAAATTCTATGTCTGATTCTATCTATGTTGGTGAAGGAGACTATAATATAATTGTTGAGGATACAGTTTTTGGATGTTTAGATACTTTACTTGCAAACTGTGAAGCAGATTTTGAGATATCTAATTTTGTTACAATTGAGGATGTGGCTTGTTATGGTAATTCTACTGGATCTATTACTCTTGATGTTTTAAGTGGAGGTGCTTCTCCTTATGAATGGATGTGGGTGGGTTTTACTCCTACTTATGGTACTGACTCTATATTAGATAATCTAGTTGCTGGAACATATATTTTAAATGTAAAAGATTCATTGTGTACTCAGATGTTTTATTTTGATATAGTTGAAAATAATCCAATTTACCCAACTAGTACAATTGTAGAGCCTTCTTGTAATGGACTTAGTGATGGTTCTATTGAGATATTAGCAAACGGAGGTCAATCTCCTTATAATTATAATTGGTTAAATGGCACAGGCTCTGCTAATCTTTTATTTGGATTACCATTTGGTAATTATACATTAGTTATTGAAGATGATTTAGGATGTACAGATACTTCATCTTTTACTTTGACAGAGCCTGATTCTTTGAATTTAGAATTTGATAATTTTAATAATCCTTTGCAATGTTATGGTGGTTTAACTGCTATATCAGCTTTAATTACTGGTGGAACTGGTCCTTTTGACTTTTTATGGAATAATACATCAACAANATCTCAAACTGTTGTTGGAGCTGGTTTTTGGACTTGTGAAGTGATTGATAATAATGGTTGCTTTATAAGTAATAGTATATTAATAACTGAGCCAGATGAGTTTTTCATATCTGATTCTATTTTTACTAACCCACTATGTGCAGATGGAGGTTCAGCTAGTATAGAAACTAGTGGGGGAACATCTCCAGTAAGTTATATATGGAGTACTGGTGAAACAACNCAGGGTATTAGTAATTTACTAGTTAACTCTTGTTGGGTTATTGCAACTGATTCATGTGGAAATACAGATTCTGTAGGTTTTAATTTAACTCCTTATGAATTAATAACAAATGTAGAATATAATGATTCAAATCATCTTTCCCAAGTCATTGTTTCTCCTCTTTCTTCAGGATCTGATTTTACATATGAGTGGTTTAATATTTATGATTTGACTACTATAGTTGCTAATGGATCAGATGTTATTAATTTATGCGAAGGTACTTATGTAGTTAGAACTACAGACTTAAGTAATGGTTGTTTTGTTGAAGATACATTAATTGTTGATTTTTATTTGCTTAGTGCAATAGTTGACTTAGAAATAACCACTGTATTACCTGACTCTAATTTATGGGGCTTTGGTCCATATACTTATTTATGGGGTCCTAGCAGTGGTCTTGCAACACAACAGGCTAATATTTGTCCTGGTGATCATTGGTTAGAAGTTACTGATAATTATGGATGTAAAGTTGATACTTTTTTTACTATTGAAGTTATTACAATAGACTTAGATCCTATAGATGAACTGGTAGAATGTGATTTGGAAAATTTAGATCTTGAGTTATCTGTTTTTGTTGCTGGAGGTACTGATCCATATACTTATTTATGGTCTAATGGTGGTACAGACAGCACTACTAATTTAGCTCTATCTCCAGGCCCTCTTTCTGTTACTGTAATGGATAATAATGCATGTACTTTAGATACTTTGTTTAGAATCACGGCTATGACAGAAGAATGTGTTCCTAATGTTTTTACCCCAAATAATGATTTAGTAAATGATTTTTGGAATCTTGAACAAGCATATCTGTATAGTGATACAGAAATTAAAGTATATGGACGATTTGGTAGAGAAGTTTTCGAATCTGTTGGATATGAAAGCCCCTGGGATGGAAAAAATAAAAAAGGTAATGATGTTCCTGCTGGAGCGTATTTCTATCATATAGAATTAGGTCATGGATACAAACCAATTAAAGGAACTGTAACTATTTTAAGATAGTTGAAGTTATTAAGTCAAATTCTTTTTCATTAAACCAGTTAATTTCTTTATCTTTTTTAAACCAGGTTATTTGACGTTTAGCTAATCTTCTCGTATTTTGTTTAATCATGCTTATTGAATTTTCTAAATTATTTTCTCCATCTATATAATCAAATAATTCTTTATAGCCCACAGTGTTTAATGCGTTATATTTACGATAAGACATTAAGCTTTTCACTTCATCTATTAAACCATTTTCTATCATTTTATCTACACGATTATTAATTCTGTTATATAGTTTTTCTCTTTCCATTTTAATTCCAATTTTTATTATATTGAAATCTCTTTTTTTATTTTTTTTCTTTTGAAGAGATGATAGTTTTTTAGAAGTACCAGTAAATATCTCCACTGCTCTTATTAGTCTTTGTGGATTTTTTTTATCAACATATTGAAAGTATTCTGGATCTATTTCTAGAACTTTTTTTTGTAACCATTCTAATCCTTTTTCCTCAAATTCAGAATTTATTTTTTTTCTTATATTTGATGGTATTTCAGGAATTTTATCTATACCCTTACAAATAGCATCTATATAAAGCCCAGAACCACCTACCATAATAATGTTGTCGTTATTTTTAAATAAAGCTTGAATTTTTAATAGTGCTTCTTTCTCAAACCTACCAATATTATATTTTTCTTTTACAGAAATATGCTGAACAAAATGATGTTTTATTTTTCCTAATTCTTTTGGAGATGGGGTTGCTGTTCCAATTGAAAGTTCTTTGTAGAATTGCCTAGAATCTGATGATAATATTTCTGTATTTAATTCCTGAGCTATTTTAATTGCTAATGAAGTTTTCCCTATTGCAGTAGGACCAAGTATTATAATAAGATTCTTTTTAATATAGCTCATTATATTCACTATCTTCTTCATAACTAGAATCTTCATATGACTCTTCTTTTTCTGACTTATCGAAAATTATTTCTGGAGCTTCTTTAGGTATCTCTCCTATACTTTTAATACATGCTGCTTTTTTTATTTCTCCTTTATTATCTGTTAACTCAACTAAAAATCTCCACATTAACATATAGTCATATATATAGATTAATCTATTAGATTTAATATCTAGGACGCTCTCTATAGTAGTGTTTTCCATATTTAAACTTTTATTGTTCTCTTCAAATGAAAATAGCGAGATTTCTTCTAGTAATTCAAGATCATTATTTGTCGTATAAAAAGAAGCTAATTCATTTTTATGGAGTGTAAATGAGTCTACAATTAATATATGTAATTCAAGAAGAGAATTCTGAGAGTCAATTTCTACTTTTCTAATAATATCTTCTTTTGATTCTAAATAAATTGTAATACTGTATTTCATTATCTCTTGTCGATATTAAGTTCTTTTGCTTTTTTAAATAAGAAATCGAGTGCATCTTCTTCGTTGTTTTCTACAATTCCGTCAAGGATTGCATTTTTAATTAGACTTTTTAGTAATCCAATATCTTTGCCAGAGCTTATGTTAAACANTTCCATTATTTGTGTNCCATTTATAGGAGGTTGGAAATTTCTTATTCTGTCTTTTTCTTCAACTTCTTTAAGTTTTTCTCTAACAAGCTGAAAATTAGCTAAGTATTTTTTTACTTTATTTGGGTTTTTTGATGTTATATCTGCATCGCAAAGTGTCATTAATTTATCAATATCATCACCAGCATCAAATAGTAGTCTTCTGATTGCAGAGTCTGTTACAATATCTTGAGCTAAAACTATTGGTCTTAAATGTAGAGCTACTAATTTTTTTACAAATTCCATTTTATNNTTTAGGGGTAACTTTAGTTTTTTAAAAATCCCTTTTACCATTTTACTTCCAATAAATTCATGAGCATGAAATGTCCATCCATTTCCTTCTTCATATCTTTTGGTTTGTGGTTTAGCTATATCATGTAATATAGCTGCCCATCTTAGCCAAAGATCGTCTGTATTTATTGATATGTTATCTAAAACTTCTAGAGTATGGTAGAAGTTATCTTTATGAGAATGATTATTGATTTTTTCTANTCCTCTAAGATTACACATCTCAATAAAAAACTCTTTTAATAAATTAGTTTCTTCAAGTATTTTAAATCCAATTGATGGTTTATTAGTTAAAATAATTTTATTTAGCTCATCTGTAATTCGTTCTTGTGAGATAATTTCTAATCTGTTGGCATTTCTTCTTATTGCTTCTATTGTGTTTGGGTCAATTTCAAAATTAAGTTGAGTGGCAAATCGAATTGCTCGCATCATTCTTAATGGATCATCACTAAAGGTTTGATCTGGATTTAAAGGTGTTTTAATAATTTTTCTCTCTAGATCTTTTATTCCCTCAAATGGATCAAGGAATGCGCCATAATACTTTTTGTTAAGTTGTATAGCCATTGCATTAATTGTAAAATCTCTTCTATTTTGATCATCTTCTAGAGTTCCATCTTCAATAATTGGTTTCCTAGAATCTCTTCTATAAGATTCCTTTCTGGCTCCTACAAATTCATAATTTTCTCCTCCAAATGAAATCATTGCTGTGCCAAAATTCTTAAAGACTTTTAATGCTGCTTTGTCTCCAAGTTTTTTCGAGATGTTTTCAGCTAGAGTTATTCCACTTCCAATACACACGAAATCAATATCAGTAATTTTTCTTTTTCTTTTTAATAACAAATCTCTAACCCACCCGCCTACAACATATGTAGGATAGTTAAGCTTATCAGCTACCTCTGAAATAATTGAGAAAATTGGTTTATCTAATGACTTATTATAATTCACTATCTAATTTTTTTAATACTTCCATCAATATTTATCTTTACTATTGATGAAGGTTTATTCATGATTTCATCTTGACGTAAATTTACTATATAATCTACATTATCTTTTAGTTCATTATTGATATCAGTAAAAATTTCCGGATTTGGGCCACCACTTATATTTGCAGATGTAGATACTATTGGTTGGCCAAGCTTTATAATTAATCTTTGACAAAAATCATCATTTACTAATCTTATTGCAGTACTTCCATCTTGAGCTGAAATGCCTGTACTTATATTTTTAACATTATTAAAAATAACTGTCGTTGGTTGTTCATTATTCATCTCTTTATGTGCATTTGGAGATACTTTATCAATCAACTTGTATAAGTTAGTATATTCAGCAATTAAAATAATTAAGGCTTTATTTTGAGATCTTTTTTTAAGTGAATATATTTTTTGTACGGCTTCTTTATTTGTTGCGTCACAACCAATCCCCCAAATTGTATCTGTAGGGTATAGGATGATTCCACCTTTTTTAAGAATTTTGTATGATCTTTCTATTTCTTGCTCTATCATTATAAATCAGTATATACTTGCATTAAATTTTTTGCAATCTTATTATCAGTAAAATTCTGAGCATGCTTAAATCCTTCAGTAATCATTTTCTTTTTTAATACTTTATCTTTTACTACTTTATCTATTGCTGTTGATATTTCATTTTCAGATAGAGGATCTATATAAATTGATTCCGCCCCACCAGCTTCTTTAAAACATCCATCTTTAGAAGTAATGACAGGGATTTTACTAAATAATGCTTCAATAATAGGTATTCCAAATCCTTCAAATATTGATGGATATATAAGTATTTGAGCTTGCTGATAAATACAAGCCATTTCATTTAATTCTAATCCTGATAAAAATTTTGTTCTATTTTGAAGATTATTTTCATTAATGTAATTTATGCATTTGTCTTTGTAGGATTTCCCATCTCCAATTATTAAAAGATTGTGTTTTGGAAGCTGATTTAAAGATTTTAATAAAGTCAGTAGATTTTTTCTTTCTTCTATTGTTCCAACATATAATAGGTAGTTATCAAATAGTTGATATTTTTCTTTTATCTCTTCTTTTTTTTCTGTACTATAATCTTTTTGAAATACATGGTTGCACCCTTGATAGATAACCTTTATTTTAGCCTCAGGTATTGAAAAAAAATCTATAATATCTTTTTTAGTCTGCTGGCTAATAGCAATGATTTTGTTAGCTCTTTTACATGCTGATCTAAATTTTTTATCATAAATNTTCCGATCAATATTNGAAAATAATTGTGGNTATCTTATATATATAAGATCATGTATTGTAACTACTGATTTAATATTTGTTTTCTCAATACCTAGAGGAATTTCATGACTAAGTCCGTGATAGATATCAATTTTATTGTTAAATAAATCTTTGACAATACTTCTACTTCTCCAATATGCTTTTATGAGTTTGCTTAAAATTCTTATCGGAGTTCGTACATAAATATTTGGTTGAGTGTCAATAAAATTTAACCGTGAGTTTTGAGTTTTTTTTGGAGTGTATAAAAAAAACTTATCTTCTTTGTAAAATTTGCTAAGTATTTGGATTGTATCTCTAGAATAATTACCTAATCCGGTATTATTTGTAAAAGCTCTTTTTGCATCAAATCCTATTCGCATTTATACGGCTACATTAAATGTTCTTAAAGCATCATTAAGAGATGTTTTTTTATTTGTGCTTTCTTTTCTTTTTCCAATTATTAATGCACAAGGAACAGCATATTCTCCAGAGGGAAATTTTTTGTTTATTGATCCGGGAATAACAACTGATCTACTTGGAATTAAGGCTTTATACTCTACTGGCTTTTCTCCACTCACATCAATAATTTTTGTTGATGCTGTTATTACAACATTAGCACCAAGTACTGCTTCTTTCTCTATTTTAACACCTTCTACAACTATGGATCTTGACCCAATAAATACATCATCTTCTACNATTACTGGAGATGCTTGAATTGGTTCAAGAACACCACCTATACCCACTCCTCCAGATAGATGTACATTTTTTCCAATTTGAGCACATGATCCAACTGTTGCCCATGTGTCAATCATAGTTCCTGAATCTACATAAGCACCAATATTAACATAAGAAGGCATCATTATTACTCCTTTTGCAAGAAAAGCACCATATCGAGCAATTGCATGAGGAACAACACGAACTCCAAGTTCTTTGTAGTTAGATTTTAATTCCATTTTATCATGAAATTCCATAGGGCCAATTTCAATTGTTTTCATTTCTTGGATTGGAAAGTACAATATGATTGCTTTTTTTACCCAATTATTAACTATCCATTTGTTATTTTCATGATATGCAACACGTACTCTGCCTTTATCCACTTCTTCAATAATATTTCGTATTGTTTCTTTGGTGATTTTATTATTTAATAATGACCTATCTTCCCAAGCATTATTTATAATTTCTATCCATTTTTCATTCATAATAGCAAATATAGTTTAATCTATTTTTGTACTAAATTTTTTTTTGTTTTTTATTATATTTGTAGTAATATAAACTTGATACTATGAAGAAAATACACTTATTTTTACTTGCAATTTGCTTTAGTTTTTCTAGTTTTTCTCAAACAGGCATGCTAGATGGAACTGGTTATGCTCCAGATTTTACTGTCACTGATATTAATGGAACCTCGCATACACTTTATAATTATTTGGATAGTGGTTTTGTTGTAGTTTTAGAGTTGTTAAGCACAACATGTGGTCATTGTATTGCATATGCTCCTGGAACAGAAAATTCTTATCAAACTAATGGCCCTAACGGAACTAATGCAGCAAGATTCTTAGGTCTTGAAGTAAACGCCTCAACAGACAGTGCAGATATTGCAAATTTTATGTTAACTTATGGAGTGACTTTTCCTATTGCAAACGATGTCTCTCCAGTTGGAATAAACTATCAATTATACTATACTCCAAGCTATTTTGTTGTTTATCCTGATAGTTCATATACGACTATGTGTCCGGCATATTGCGTTACAACCAGTTCTTATTCATCTATTGAAAATCAACTTAACACTGCTATTGCAGCATGGATTCCACCAATTAATGGATGTACAGATTCTTTAGCTCTTAACTATGATTCTACGGCTACAATTGATGATGGTAGTTGTGATTATTCTTCATATACAATAAATACTGTTGGTATGACTTTTTCTCCAGATACTATTATTTGTGATGTTGGCGATACTCTATTTTTTGTTTTAGGATCTAGTCATAATGCAGTTGAAGTAAGTGATTCAACATGGATTGCTAATGGAAACACACCCCTTACAGGAGGATTTAACTTCGGTTATGGTTCAACAGCTTATTTTGTTGCTGATGACTCTGATTCTTTTTACTATGTATGTCAGCCACATGCTTCTATTGGTATGAAAGGTGTTATTATTGCGAATCATCCTACAGTTTTTGGGTGTACCGATTCTCTAGCATTTAATTATGATTCTTTAGCTACAGTTGATGATACTTCATGTACGTATTGTTTTTCAAATTCAGATGCGCCAACTTCAATATTTTCAAATTGGACTACTGATACAAAGGCTGAGATACAATGGGATAATATGAATAGCTCGTGTGATATGGTATTAAAATACTTTGTTCGTTATAGAGAAGTAGGAACACTAACATGGACAACAAAATCTGCTGGAGTTGGTAATGGACTTTGCAACTATGGCCTTAATACAACTGCAAAAACGCTACAAAATTTAACTTCTGGTACTACTTATGAGTTTAAGATGAAGGCTTTTTACTGTGGAGGCACTGAATCTGGATATTCTGCACCATCACAGTTTACAACATCAGTAGATTGTCCTGAAATGAGTAATCTATCTGTTCAGACTTTTAGTGGTAATCAATCAAAAGCCACATTCTCTTGGGATACTACAGGCTCTTATGTTTTTGCAAGAGTAGCATTAAGGGTAGATACACTGGGATCTAATTGGCAAACAGCTGGAGGATTTGGAGTTTATTTTCCAACTCTTTCAGTAAATAAGTTTGGTCTTCAATCAGGCGAATCATATAGAGCTCAGGGTAGAACATTTTGTGATTCTAATATTACATCATATAGATCATGGTGGACTACTCCAGTATTCTGGACACAACCTGGATCTATAAAAATAGGTGGAGGGAGTATAATAAATAATTTAGATGTATATCCAAATCCTAGTGATGATATATTTAATATAAGTTTTATTTCTCAAGAAATACAATCATTAAAGATTAGAGTCCTTAATATAGTAGGAGAGGTTATTTACTCAGAATCTATTGAGAATTTTGTTGGGGAATATACTAAGCAGATAGATGTTGGTGATAATGCTAAGGGTGTATACTTATTAGAAATTAATAATAATACAACAATAGAAAATAAGAAGATTATTATTAGATAGTTTATAGGTATAAATACGCAGCCTATATTAAGAGTTAAATACTTATATTTAGCAAAAATTTTAAAGCAACAAGTTAAAGAATGCTTAACTTCATAAATAGTTACTTAAGCCCTTTGTTAAAAAGGGCTTTTGTTGTTTTTTGTTTATTCCTTTTTTCTAATTCTGTTTTTAGTCAATCAACTGATTTGTCCCTACAAGGAATTATTGATTTTACTGTTCCTGGTGGTGGAAATTCTGGTAAAGCTATTCATGTAAAGGCTATTAATACAATTCCAGATTTAAGTATTTATGGAATTGGAGTAGCTAATAACGGTGGCGGGACAGACGGTCAAGAATATATTTTTGATGCTATTTCTGTTTCTGCGGGTGATAATATTCTTATAGCAAGAGATGTTGCTGTAATGACTAACTATTTTGATGTTTGTGCTGGAAGTTTCGAATATATTTTAGATGCAACTTCAGGAAACGGTGGTTTAAGTTCTACTGCTATTTCACAAAATGGAGATGATGCTATTGAGCTTTTTATGAATGGCGTTGTAGTTGAGACTTTTGGTGATATCAATGTTGATGGTACAGGTACATCTTGGGAATATATGGATTCATGGGCATACAAAACAAATTCTGGAACTGCTGGTTCTTTTGTTTTAGCAGATTGGAGTTTTGGTGGTGTAAATTGTACTGATGGAACAACAACAATTTATGAAGCTACCTGCTTATACCCAATATGTCCTTCTTTAACATATGTTCCTGATGATAATTTTGAGAATTATTTAGAAGCTAATGGAATGGGTGATGGAATAGCTTTTAATGATTCTGTATTAACTTCGAATATTAATTCAGTTACTAATCTTGTTGTTTCATCTTTATCAATAACTGATTTAACGGGTATAGAAGATTTTATTGATTTATCAGTTTTAGATGCCCAAGGAAATGGAAGTTTAACATCAGTAGATTTAAGTCAAAATTCTTTATTGTCCGATGCTCGATTTAATTCTTGTAATCTTGGAAGTTTAGATTTATCTAGTAATCCTCAACTTACTATTCTTACTTGTGGTGGAAATAATCTATCTGCTTTAGATGTTTCTAATAATCCATTACTAACTACTTTAGATTGTTGGAGTAATTCTATTTCAGTATTAGATCTATCTCAAAACACTGCTCTTACAAATATTAATTGTAATAGTAATCAGATTAGTAGTCTAGATTTTAGTAATTGTTTAAATATGACAAGTGTTTCATGTAATTCTAATCAGTTAACATCTTTAGATGTAACTAATCTTACTGCATTACAAATATTGTGGTGTCCAGGAAATCAAATTACAAATCTAGATCTAAGTCAGAATACTGTATTAAATACAATTAGATGTGAAAATAATCAATTAACACGTTTAGATGTTAAAAATGGAAATAATACTAATGTATCTCAGTTTTTTTCTTCAGGAAATCCATCTTTAGAATGTATAAATGTTGATGATAGTACTTATTCTACAAATAACTGGACTAATATTGATTCACAACAATATTTTGGAGAATTATGTTATTGTAATTTAATAATAAATAATCAAACAAATGTTTCATGCTATGGCGGCTATAATGGATCTCTAACATTAAGTGCTACAGGAGGGGTTGGTTTTTACTCATATAGTCTTGGATTATATAATGCATTTTTTGATAGTATTTTCTCCATTGCAAATACTGGTATTGGATGGTATGCAACTCCAATTAATTTATATGGAATTTCACCTAATTGTTATGTAGCCACTGTTGTTGATAGCTTAGGATGTGGTGATTCATTAACAATTTGCATTACTCAGCCTGATTCAATTTACTCTATAACAAATCTAACTGTGTGTAATGATACGGTTTGGAATGGAGTTACTTTAAATTCTAGTGGTTCTTATAGTTCAATTTTAAATGCTGCCAATGGCTGTGACAGTAATGCAATTTTGAACTTAGTTGTTAATTATTCTCTATCATCTAGCTTCTCAATGACTTCTTGTGATTCTTATATTTGGGATGGTGTAACTTATACTGCAACTGGAGCATATTCTAATATTTATAGTGATATTAATGGCTGTGATAGTACGGTTACTTTAAATTTAACAATTAATAATAGTTCATCAAATACAGTAGTAATTACAGCATGTGATAGTTATGATTGGGATGGTGTAACTTATACTGCAACTGGTCAGTACACTAATTTATATTCAGATGTAAATGGCTGTGATAGTACAGTAATATTAGATTTAACAATTAATAATAGTTCATCAAATACAGTTTCAGTTACTTCTTGTGATAGTTATGATTGGGATGGTTTAACGTACACAACAACTGGTCAGTNCACTAATTTATATTCAGATGTAAATGGCTGTGATAGTACAGTAACATTAGATCTTATTATTGTTTCTCCATTTTTAATTAATGAAAACGATACTTCAATATGCTATGGAGATTCAATAATATTAAGTGTAAGTGGTACTAATTATAACTCATGTTCCTTACCGTTAAATCTACAATCAAGCCTTGTCGGTTTTTATCCTTTTTGTGGTAATGCAAATGATGAAAGTACGTTTAATAATAATGGATCTGTAAATGGTGCTTCATTAACAAATGATAGATCTAGTAATCCAAATAGTGCATATAATTTTGATGGAAGTAATGATTATATTGATTTAGGCAGTCCTTCATCTAATTCTGGATCTTTGACAATCTCTAGTTGGGTTAAAACTACTAATGTGGTAAATGATCAAAGATGGATTGTTTCTAGATCAAGTTGGACTTCAGGTGCTTGGCAGCTGATGACTTGGAATGGTTATGCAGCAAGTGAGTTTGACTGGGGAGGTCAGCTAGTTGGTAATACATTTATTGCTGATGGACAGTGGCACCATATTCTAACTATTTATGATGCATCAACTAATTATAGATATTTATATGTTGATGGGGTTCAAGATGGAATTGATATGACTCGTGGTGCTTTTAATGAGAATGGAAATCAGATGATGATTGGAAAGAGACCAGGATCTGGAAATACTTTTAATGGAGATATTGATGATGTAATTATTTACAATAGAGTCCTTTCTATTTCTGAGATTCAAGAATTATATAATGCTTCTTCACCAAATAATATCGCTTGGTCTACTGGAGATGTAGGTTCATCAATTACAGTTAGCCCTACTCAAACAACATCATATTGGCTTGAAACAACAGATAATGGAATTTCATGTAGAGATAGTATTACAATTACAGTTTTAGATACTTCAATTACTAATGTATCAGTTACTTCATGTGATAGTTATGATTGGGATGGAGTAAGTTATACTTCTACTGGAATTTATACCAATATTTATTCAAGATTTAATGGCTGTGATAGTACTGTTACTTTAAATTTAACTATTAACTATAGCTCATCATCTACATTATTAATAACCTCATGTGATAGTTATGATTGGGATGGAGTAACTTATGCTTCTACTGGATTATATACTAATCTCTATTCAGATATTAATGGTTGTGATAGTACAGTAATATTAGATTTAACAATTAATAACAGTTCATCTGATACTTTATTAATTACTTCATGTGATAGTTATGTTTGGGATGGAGTAACATATACGTCTAATGGAATTTATACTAATATTTATTTAGGGCTTAATGGTTGTGATAGTACTGTTAGTTTAGATTTAACTATTAATTATAGTTCTTTTAATACATTAGTAATTACAGCATGTGATTCTTATGATTGGGATGGAACAACATATACATCCACTGGATTATATACTAATTTATATTCAGATGTTAATGGATGTGATAGTACAGTTGCTTTAGATTTAACTATAAATTATAGTTCTTCTAATACTTTATTAATAACTTCATGTGATTCTTATGATTGGGATGGAACAACATATACATCNACTGGATTATACACTAATCTATATTCAGATGTTAATGGATGTGATAGTACGGTTANTTTAGATTTAACTATTAATTATAGTTCGTCAACTACTTCAATTGTGACTAATTGTGATTCTTATGATTGGGATGGACTAACATACAATTNTTCTGGTTTTTATACTAACATTTATTCAGGATTTAACGGATGTGATAGNACAATTAATTTAGATTTAACAATTATTTCATCTCCTGAGATAGTACAAAATGATACTTCAATTTGTTATGGAGACAGTATTGATTTAGATTTAAGTTTGTTATCTCAATCAAACAATTCACAAAATATATGTCTATTTAATGATTTGTCAGATAATCTGCAAAATGATTTAGTAGCTTTTTATCCATTCTGTGGTAATGCAGATGATATGGGAGTTAATTCCAATAATGGAGTTGTAAATGGAGCTAATCTTTCTTCTAATAGATTTGGAGACACACTTAATTCTTATTTATTCGATGGTACTAATGATTATATTGAATTAACAAACTCAACATCATTTACTGCAATTGATAGTAATATATCATTATCGTGTTGGATTTATCCAAATAGTTATAATGATGGTGTAATAATTGATAGAGATATATGTGGAAATAATCCTGACTGGCATCTCTCGTGGAGAGGAAATATGGGTTCTGCTAGAGTTTTATTAAGAGTAAATAATCAATACTTATATTCTGTTAATTACTCTGCTAATCAGTGGCTACATGTAGTTGCAGTTAAGAATAACTCTAATTTTGAATTATATGTAAATAATCAGTTTCAGGGTTCTGTTCCTGTTCCTTTAAACTTAACTAATACAAATCTTCCAATTTATATTGGAGATCAAGTTTGTAACTCATCTTTAGAACCTAATTTTAGTGGAAATATTGATGATGTTGGTATATGGAGTAGAGCTTTAAGTCTTAATGAGGTTGGGCAGTTGTATAATTCCAATTTCCCTGATTATGTGTGGTCTACAGGAGATAGTACATCAAGCATTACTGTAAATCCTAATCAAACAACAACTTACTGGGTAGAAAAAATTGATAATGGCATTAGTTGTTTTGATAGTATAACAATATCTGTTTTAGATACATCATCTTCATATACATATATAAATACTTGCAACAGCTATTTATGGAATGGAACTAATTATTCTAGTTCAGGACTGTATACATATTCTTCAATAAATTCTTTAGGATGTGATAGTATAGCTACTCTTGATCTATTCATTAACTCATCTTCCTCTATTATTGATAGTCAAGCAATATGCCCAGGAGATAGTCTATTAATAGGTAGTGTTTTTTATTCCACAATTGGAATTTATGTAGATAGTTTTTTAACTGTTAACGGATGTGATAGTGTTATTACTACATCTCTTTCATATCTTCCTCTAGGATGTACTCAAGTTTCAGCTTTTAATTATGATTCACTTGCACAGTGTGATGATGGTTCTTGTATTATGCCTATTTATGGATGCTTAGATACAGCAGCAATAAATTATTATTCTGGGGCTAATTATGATGATGGCTCTTGTATTTATGTAGGCTGTACAGATTCCACTGCAACAAACTACAATCCTCTTGCCTCTATAGATGATGGCTCATGCGTATATGCCTTTTGTTCAGATCCTTCTCCATCTGGATTTTACACTGTAGATATTACTGATACAAAAGCAAAAATTAACTGGTCTAACATGAATTCCCTTGATTGTATGGTATGGAAATACTTTGTTAGATATAGAGAAGTTGGAACAAATACTTGGATTACAAAATCTGCCGGTGTTGGAAGTGGACTTTGTAATATTGGCTTAAATACTACTTCAAAAGTCTTGAATAATCTTATTCCATTAACAACATATGAATATAAGATGAAAGCTTTTTATTGTGGAGGAACAGAATCTGTTTATTCTTCAACGGATCAGTTTACAACAAAAGATTCATGTCCAGAGATGACTAATCTCGCTACTCAAACATTCTATGTAAACCCTAATAAAGTTCGTTTCTCTTGGGATACTACAGGAATATATGTTTTTGCTCGTATTATACTGCGTGTAGATACTGTAAATTCTAACTGGCAAAATGTGGGAGGATTTGGAATTTATTATCCAAGTTTAGGAATAAATAAATATGGAATGCAATCAGGAGAGTTTTATAGAGCACAAGGAAGAACATTCTGCGATTCAAATATTACTTCATATAGATCTTGGTGGACACCACCAGTTTTCTGGCAGCAACCAGGATCCTCTAGATTAAATGGTGGAAATACAATTTCAAATTTAGATGTATATCCAAACCCATCTAGAGATATCTTTAATGTTTCATTTGTTTCAGAAGAGCTGCAAAATCTGAAATTAAGGATATTAAATATTTTAGGAGAACAGGTTTATCTTGAAGAAAAAGAACAATATATTGGAGAATATACAAAACAGATTAACTTGAGTAAATTTCTAAAAGGAGTATACTTCTTAGAAATAGAAACAAATAATGGCGTTATAAACAAGAAATTAATATTACAATAATATGATAAAAAGAATTTTACTAATAATAATACTTCTAGGACCTATGTTGTCATACTCTCAAAAGACCTATGTTCCTGATGATGTATTTGAGGCTTGGTTAGAGGGTAATGGTTATGGCGATGGAATAGCATTTAATGATAGTGTTTCCACTTCTTTAATTTCTTCTGCACCAAGTATAATTATAACAAATAAAGGTATTGCTGATTTAACTGGTATTGAGGATTTTACAAATTTGAATTATCTTAATGCAAACGGTAATATTTTCTCAGTACTTGATTTAAGTAATAATTATTGGTTGAATACTTTTTATGCTGGTAATAATGATTCATTACGTGAAGTTATTTTTCCTGATTCAATGTATAATTATAATTGGTTAGGCAATTCTTCTTCATATGTTCCTAGCATAAGTAATATTGATATTTATAATACTCGCATTGATACATTAATTTTTCCAACTACATATTATGTCAGAGCTTTTTATGGTGCTAATAATAATAGCTTGGCTTTTATTGATATTTCCACACAAACATATCTAGAATATTTAAATGTATCTGGCAGTGATTCTTTACATCTTTTAGATATTAGTAATAGTTCTTATTTAACAAGCTGCTATGCATCTAGTATTGATAATTTATCAGAGCTAGACTTACGTAATGGAACCATTGTTAATTTAAATAATCATGACTTTGATAATAACCCGCTTTTAACTTGCATTAGTGTAGATAATCTTACTCTTGCTAACGCTTTGCTTACAAACATAGATCCTTGGGTAACATTTGATTATAACTGTACTGGCTTAGGGTGTATGGATCCACTAGCAATGAACTTCGATGCTTATGCTACAACTGATGACGGTTCTTGTATGTACTGCGTTTATGGTTGTACAGATCCTTTAGCTTCTAATTTTAATCCATTAGCAACATGTGATGATGGGACGTGCGGTAGTCCAACTATTTATGGATGTACCAATTCAAATGCTTTAAATTATGATCCAAATGCAACATTTGATAACGGTTCATGTAATTTTATAAAGACCTATATTCCTGATGATGTATTTGAGGCTTGGTTAGAGGGTAATGGTTATGGCGATGGAATAGCATTTAATGATAGTGTTTCCACTTCTTTAATTTCTTCTGCACCAAGTATAATTATAACAAATAAAGGTATTGCTGATTTAACTGGTATTGAGGATTTTACAAATTTGAATTATCTTAATGCAAACGATAATATTTTCGCAGTACTAGATTTAAGTAATAATTATTGGTTGAATACTTTTTACGCTGGTAATAATGATTCATTACGTGAAGTTATTTTTCCTGATTCAATGTATAATTACAATTGGTTAGGCAATTCTTCTTCATATGTGCCTTCCATAAGTAATATTGATATTTATAATGCTAAAAATATTGATACATTAATTTTTCCAACTACATATTATGTTAGAGCTTTTTATGGTTACGGTAATACAAGCTTGGCTTTTATTGATATTTCCACACAAGCATATTTAGAATATTTAAATGTATCTAATAATGATTCTTTACATCGTTTAGATATTAGTAATAGTTCCTATTTAACAACCTGCAATGCATCAAGTGTGGATAATTTATCAGAGCTAGACTTGCGTAATGGTAATATTGTTAATTTA
>JGI24539J26755_10000007_pt1 | contig 80213 bp, 70 predicted proteins | sample NorSeaMetagenome_2_FD_26755 | JGI IMG/M metagenome (IMG submission 26755) | reverse complement strand
CCTGGCAGTCCTGCAAAGCAAATTGCCCTACTGGCTGGCCTTCCGAGGCCTAAAAATTGTCTTTAGACCGAGGTACCACTTAATGATCTTAAGTCAGCAGCACATTACAGCAACACCAAAAGATGCGACCAGATTAAGTATCGATGAAAAGACTGTATTCATGTCGCAACTACCTGGATGGCAGATAATCTCGATTGATACTATTGAACAATTATATAAAAGCTACACGCTCAAAAACTTTAACGCGGCGATGACCTTTGCAAACAAAATTTCGATTATCGCCGAACAGTGTGATCACCATCCGAGACTTTCGGTAGAGTGGGCAAAGTTGTCCATCTATTGGTGGAGCCACAGCATTGGTGGCCTNCATCTCAACGACCTCGTCATGGCAGCGAAAACTGATGAGATTTATAACACTTTATGACTTCTAAGCAAATGCTCGACAAACGTTATAGTGATCACAACTATCAGCAACAATTGGATCAAAAGGTTACTCGATTTCAGCAAGAATTGAGCCGCTTTGGTGATTATCCGATTCTGATACATCCTTCAAAGCCACTCAATTTTCGCATGCGTGCTGAATTTAGGATTTGGCACGAGAATGGCGCCGCTCACTATGCTATGCATAAACCTGGAGAGAAAAAGCCCTATATTATTACCAGGTTCCCAATTGGGGGACCCTTGATCACGGCACTTATGAGCCCTCTTCTCGAGGCTATTAACGCCAGTCACATAATCAGCCATCGGCTATTTAGTGTGGAATTTTTGACTACCGACAGTGGTCAGTCTCTGGTTACTCTGATTTACCACAAGCCACTTAATGATACTTGGCAGACAGAAGCTGAAGTATTACAAGNCCAGTTATCCATTTATATTATTGGAAGAAGTCGAAAGCAAAAAAGAGTTTTAACCCAGGATTTTGTCACAGAAAGTATCCTAGTTGGTGGCCGTGAGTACCGCTACCAGCAAGTGGAGTCCGGNTTTACACAGCCCAACGTTAGTATTAATGCCAATATGCTGACCTGGGCAAGCGCATGTTGTGCAGACGACAATCAGAACGCAGACCTGTTAGAGCTATATTGTGGCAATGGTAACTTCACGGTTGTTCTGGCGCAGCACTTCAAGAATATCTTGGCCACTGAGGTCTCCAAGGTGTCGGTAGCTTCCGCTGAAACCAACTTTTTGCTGAATGGCATTGATAACATCACAGTTGTTCGACTATCCAGCGAAGAAATTACTCAAGCATTAAACGGCGACCGTCCCTTCCGCCGACTCCGTAATATTAATTTATCCGCTTTCAATTTCTCTACTGTTTTTGTGGATCCACCAAGGTCGGGACTAGATTCAGGCACTGAGGATTTAGTGGCTCGATTCGATAAGATTTTATATGTGTCCTGTAACCCAACAACGTTGATAAACAATCTTAGTGCATTATGCAAGACTCACGACATCGTCAATGTTGCGGCTTTTGACCAATTTCCATGGACCGATCATCTTGAAACAGGTGTATTTTTAGTCCGTAAAGACTCAGCTTAAGCGTAATTTGGAGAGGAAATTCGCGCCCGCTGCAACAAATTCACTATAATCTTTTTCTATCTTCTCTCTCTCTCCCGTCAACCGCTTTTGTTCAGAGCGCTCCAGTAGNGCCCAATCTTCTAGAATGGGGATATGCGCCGTAGCCTCTGCAAGCTGCTGAAATACTCGAAAAGACTCTGATTCCTCACTGCTAGCGATAATTTTTTGAGCCAGAAAAGCAATACGCATGGCTGCCTCTGTCTCCGAAAGATCTTTCTGCAATAGGGCGCGGGCAATGATCTGCACAGCCTGCCTGGCATCACGATCATCATTAATACGCTGTTCCGTTAATTGCTGATCAAGCGCGCGCTGCGCGCGACGCTGTTGTCGCAATTGGGCGCCAAGAAAAATCGCGTAACCCGCAAGTGGCAAAATTAACAAACCACCAATAAGAACCCAGACACTACTCAANCCTAGGCATCCTCTTCTGAGTCTGAACCCACTAGGCCATTATCATCGGCGATAGAGAGTANATTATCGGGCATAGCTTTCTTAGTTTTAGCACCCAACTTCTTCAACTCTTCACTGCGCCGAACCAGATTCCCACGCCCGCTCACCAATCGCTTATGCGCAGTTCNCCAAGCTTCTTGACTCTTATCCAGATGTCGACCGACATCTTCAATGGCCTCAATATAAAGGACAAACTGATCGTAGAGCCCCCCTGCTTTGTCGGCAATAACTTGGGCATTGAGGTTCTGATCTGCGTAGCGCCAAAGGTTCTTGATAGTTCTTAATGTCACCATCAAGGTACTTGGACTTACCAAAATAATGCCGCGATCATAGGCATCACGCATCATATCTGGTGCCTGATCTAACGCCAGCATAAAGGCCGACTCTATAGGAATAAAAATGAGTACGAAATCTAAACTATTTACGCCCGTTAGATTTTCATAGTCCTTACCACTTAAGCTACGTATATGGGCCGTTAATGACGCTAGATGCTGGCTCAGACACAACTTTCTAGTGTCTTCGTCTTCGGCATGAAAATAGCGTTCGTAATCAACCAGGCTAACTTTGGCGTCAATAACAATGTCTCTGCCTTCTGGCAGATGAATAATCACATCGGGGTTGCGACGTTTACCTTCATCATCTTTGAGCGCCACCTGAGTGTCGTATTCACGGCCCTTAGTAAGACCAGAATCTTCAAGTAATTTCTCTAACACAAACTCGCCCCAGTTACCCTGAGCTTTGTTATCGCCTCGTAATGCGTTAGCGAGGCTTACCGCATCCGCAGAAATCTGCAAAGTCTGTTTTTGGAGCTCACTAATCTGTCCGACTAGCTTGTTCCGGTCAGCATTCTCTTTATCATAAACGGATTCGACCTGCTTGCGAAAGTCGCCAATATCGCGCCTCAAAGGGCCAAGCGACACTTCGATTGCCTCTTTGCTTTGTGTCGAAAACTTTGCTTGTTTGTCCTCAAAGATTCGGTTGGCTAGATTTTCAAATTCTTTACTGAGAAGCTCTTTGGCATCTTGAAGCATCTTTAACTGCGCTTCGTATTGAGACTGTTGATTTGCCAATTTTTCTTCAAGCACACGATTGGACGCAAGAAGCTCAGGATAACGCTCATCATCTGGCTGCTTGGAGCTTGATCGTCCAATTAAAAAGCCAACAATAAGTCCCACGACGAGCGGCAGGAGCAACAAAACAATAAAAACTGCATTAAAAGAAATTTCCATAACATTATTGTAACAGCCTACTGTCATTTGCACTGATGTTTTGCGATTATATAAGCGAGTTTTTAACTACTGTGCGGAAATACTTTAAATGTTGCCACCTTTAATCGATATCGCTCTTTTCCGCGACGCTATTGAACAAGATTACTTGATCATCACCCCAAATCATCGTCTCGCGGCTAAGATTAGTGAAGCGTGGTCACTCGATTGCCAAACCCGCAATTCTGTCTGGTGCACTCCTAGAGTGTTCGCCATAGATCACTGGCTTAAATACTGTTGGGATGAGCTTCAGGACCAAAATAATATAACCNTGTCGGGTAAGGCTGTCGTTGGCTTACCGCAAAGTCGCTACTACTGGGAGCGGGCGATTAATGAAAACGACCCGGATTTGAGCAGTAAATATGCCAAAATGGTAAGCCAAACCTATTCAACCCTCGAACAGTGGGATCTCACCGTCGATCAAGTGCATGAAGATACGCCCGCAATAACCTATTTACGGCGTTGGAGTAAAAGCTACCGCCAACTGCTTGCTATGAACACCCTTGTCACGCCAGCAGAAAGCTGGCAATCCATATTAAAGGCTTTTGAGGACGGTTTGTTGTCTAGAGAGGGAACAATACTGACCTATGGTTTTCAGTCACAACCGCCTTTGATAAAAAAAATACTCGACACTGCTAGCCCAGAGACTCGATCAATTGAAAGCACTAAAAATAGNGCAGGCAGTCATGTGGTCATGGCAGTTGATCATGATGAAGAGTTACGCAGCGCGGCGAATTGGGCAGCACAGAAAATAACGCAACAGCGCGATCAACGTATCGGTATTGTTGTTCCAGACCTCAACAGTTCCCTCACTAAAACTGTCAGAATTGTCAATGAGGCATTAGGCGATTACAACACTGAGTCTATCGTGAACATATCAGCCGGTACGCCGCTCAGTCAGACCAGTATCGCTAATAGTGCTCTGGGTTTGATTGAGTGCTTAAACAGAAAAAAGGGGTTGCAGGAATGGCTAGAAATACTCTATAGCCCTCACAATGTGTTCGATCAGCTATCGGTGCAGTCGCGTGTAAATGCAGAGCTTAGCCTCAGAAAAACACGGCGTTTTGAGCATAGTTTTAGTGAGTTTTTCGATGCCGTTTGTCCAGACAATGAAGCCGAGCCTATTCCAGATACCTTGGCTGCGGCCGCTCACTTGAGAGACACTCATAACGATCATCATCGGCTTCAACAGAACTTTACAGCCTGGGCTGGCTTTTTTAATTCTCATCTCAAGAATTTAGGATGGCCCGGTAAGCGCGCCTTGGATAGTCTTGAATATCAGCAAAAAGAGCATTGGCAAAGGTTGTTNGCGCAATTTTCAGGCCTCGATAATTTGGGTATTGAAATTGGTTTTGCTAATGCCCTTAAACATTTAAGACGTCTAGCACAGGATACCGTGTTTCATCCCAAGACAGCAGATGCACCACTGCAGATTCTCGGTCTGCTAGAAGCATCTGGATTACGCTTTGATAGTCTATGGGTACTCGGCATGGACTGCCAAAGCTTCCCAGCATCGGTATCTATAAACCCACTGTTACCTGCAAGCTTCCAACGTCAGCACGCCATGCCGCATAGTTTGCCGGAGCGTGAACTTGAAATCGCACGACAATTAATCTTAGGCTATATCAATAATAGTGCTGAACTAATCCTCAGTTACTCGAGTAAAAAAGGCGAGGAAACTCTACGTGCAAGCCCGTTGATATCTGATATCCCTGTTATTGCACTACAAGAACTTGTCAGCGATGTCGCACAACACCCAAAGACTCTCATGCAAGCAGATCAAACTATTCTATTCCGAGACTATGCCCCCCCATTCGATAAAAATATTGAATCAATCAGCACTGGCGGTGCTCTATTTAAGAATCAAGCCGCCTGTCCTTTTAATGCCTTTGCGACGCATCGCTTAAAAGCAGCAGCATTAGAGGAGCCTAGCCATGGCCTTAATGCCTTAGATCGTGGCACCATTTTGCATGACATTCTTTTTCGATTATGGACGCAATGGGGCACGTCACTGGAGCTTCACCGGCAATCCGACAAGGATGTTGATTTTCGTATTGGCCAAGTCACTACCGAGGTACTTGAAGAATGGTCAGTTCACCACTCTATTCTCCGTGGAGCGCGTTATCGGACCATTGAAAAGACGCGACTGATTAAACTCTTATGGGAATGGATTGAGCTGGAAAAACAGAGGCCCAACTTTTCTATTGAGGCTCTTGAGACGAAGCAAAAAGTGACTTTTGGCGATTTAGAAGTCTCACTCCGTCTCGATAGAGTTGATAGGGTTGACGACAAATTACTAATTATTGACTATAAATCAGGTGCCATTAACCCCTCACATTGGTATGGGGATCGGCCAAAGGACCCCCAATTACCGTTGTATGTTTCTGCGAGCCAAGCACCCGTTAATGGTTGTGCTTTCGCGCAGATTATTGGCGGTAAAATTCGTTTCATGGGGATCAGCGACAGTCAGATGATTGAAGGAGAAAAAACAGGTATCGATTGGGATCAAGCTGTCACGCAGTGGCATGATTCCATCAGCCTATTGGCGGACGAGTTTACTGCGGGTGTATCACAGATGGAGATCATTCATGCAAGCGGTGTGCTCTATCATACCCATCTCTTACCGCTCAACCGCTGGTCTGAAGAACCCATTATCAATAAAGACGTCGCAATCACTGGTGGGACGAAATGAACAATATTGTGGATCAAGCCGAAAGGTTAAAAGCGATAGACTCAAAAGAAAGCTTTATTGTTTCAGCCCCAGCTGGATCTGGAAAAACAGGTCTTATCACTCAGCGTATTTTAGGTTTACTCGCAACGGTGAAAGAGCCTGAAGAGATACTCAGCATCACCTTTACCCGCAAGGCCGCGGCGGAGATGGCCTCACGNGTGCACTCTGCGCTTCAACAGGCTGCAACCGAGCCAAGGCCCATTGATAGTTATGCTGCTCAGACCTGGGATCTGGCCCAACAGGCATTGCTTCAAGATAAAAAGCTGAGCTGGAATTTACTCCACATGCCGAACCGTTTGCGTATCCAAACAATCGATAGTTTCTGCCGCTATATTGCGCGTCAATTTTCCTTAGAAACAAAGCTTGGTGACATATCGGAACCCAGCGAGTATCCCGAAGCCCATTATGAGACTGCAAGTCGGTCGCTACTCCAGCAACTCGAGTTGGATGAATCTTTAGCGCCCTCGCTCGAAATCCTCTTAGCGCATACTGGCAATAATTTAGAACGATGCGAACGACTGCTGTCGGAACTACTCAACAAGCGGGAGCAATGGTTACCACTAATTTTTGGTATTGAAGATAATCGTCATTACTTTAAACAGGTAATCGAGCAAATTGTTGATGAAAATCTATATAGCCTTTACGAAAGTCTTTTGCCTATCACTGGAGAACTGATAGAACTAGCTGACTTTGCAGCGAGTCATATACCAGAGGGAAAGAACCAAGCTTTGGCAGAACTGATTGGGTTAGTCGAGCTCCCTGACGCTAGCCTTTCAGGTATTTCTTGCTGGAAAACGCTATTGCGAATGCTGGTGACCCAAGATGGCGCTATTCGTCTTAAAATTGATAAAAACGCAGGTTTTCCAGCTGATAAAAAAGAGCACAAAACACGTATGGAGAATGTCCTCATGTGGTGCAGGAATCAGGATGGCCTAGTTGATCAAATTAGCAACGTCTTGAACTTACCCGAGTATTCTATCAATCATAGTCAACAGCGTATTCTTGATGCTCTGGGGGTACTATTGCCCCACCTAGCCGCACAGCTTAATACTGAATTCAGAGAACAAGATCAGTGCGATTACTCTGCTATTACACTATCTGCCTTAGAGGCTATTACCCCTGCTTTGGATGAGGTTGTTTCCGACGTAACGCTTCGTTTGGATTATCAGTTAAGTCACATCTTAGTCGATGAGTTCCAGGATACCTCAGGCTCTCAGGTGGAGTTGCTGACACAACTGGTAAGCGGATGGCAACCTGGGGATGGTCGAACACTATTCTTAGTAGGCGATGCCATGCAGTCTTTGTATGGATTTCGTAACGCGAATGTTGGTTTATTTATCAATCTTCAGCGCCATTCGATCGGCCCCATTCAATGTACTCCCCTTACTCTGTCGACAAACTTCCGATCAGAACAAGGCGTGGTCGACTGGGTGAATGATGTATTCAGCGACGCCTTTCCCAAAAGAGCTGATATCAGCCGGGGCGCAGTGCCCTACTCTGCTTCATCAGGTTTCAAGACTTATGGATTGAATACTGCAGTTACCTTCCAAGGATTTTCAGGTGATCTGACTGAAACCGCACAGGGAGATCATATAGCCGCCACTTGCCGAGCGATATCTCAAGTAGACAGTCGCCAGTCGATTGCTATTTTAGTGCGTAGTCGAAGCCATCTTAGATGCATTATTCCAGCACTCCAGTCAGCAAATCTTAACTGGGAGGCTCATGACATTACACCATTGGGCACTCGAATGCCGGTGATGGACATGATGTCGCTAACACGTGCTCTGGTATCACCTGCTGATAGAATTGCCTGGCTTGCATTATTGCGAAGCCCATTTTGTGGCTTGGGCTTGGAAGACCTGCTAACAATATCCAACAGCACTATGGCCAGCCCTTACACTGGAGACGCTATTCTCGCTCAGTTGCAGACGATACTCAGCTCACCCTCTGCCGAAAAACTCTCCGATTATGGGCAGCAGGCGCTTAACCGGATTATCCAAATCCTATCGTATGCTTGGGATAATCGAGGACGGACGGATATACGTGTTGCTGTCGAGTCGACGTGGCAGCGTTTAGGCGGTCCGGCAACCATTGCTAGTGATGCAGATCTAAGTGACCTACGTCGCTATTTAGACCTTCTAGAAACTTGGCAAGTGGCCGGATTGGTCAAGGACTGGAGAGGCTTCGAAGTCGCAGTAGATAAACTCTATGCTAATCCATCGCCTCATTACCATTCTGGGACGGACTCTGCGACGACCATTCAAATCATGACCATACACAAATCAAAAGGACTAGAATTTGATCATGTTATTTTACCCTCTTTAGGAAGTCAGTCACCCTCAGACAAAAAACCACTACTTAGATGGCAAAAAATCATATCAGACGATAATCAATCAACATTACTTATGGCGCCTTTAGGCCCCCATGATGAGGAGGACGACCCCGTATATGCTTATCTCAAGTATGAATCTAATTTGAAGACTAGGCTCGAAGACACTCGAGTACTCTATGTGGCGGCAACCCGTGCTATCAAAAAGCTGTATCTGTATGCAAAATTAACCCCTTCTAAAAAAGATGGCTGGAATGCCCCTGGGAAAACGAGTTTGCTGAATCCCATTTGGCCTAAAATTGAAGAAAATATAGCCGCAGGGTTATTCAATGTAGAGGCAACCGCTGATGAGAGCAGAAATTCAGGCAATGATGCAAGACGTCAATTAGTCCATATACGTCGACTGCCCTCTGAGTTTGTTCCACCGAGGCTAGAGAAGCATGCACTCTTAGGTCACTCAATACCTAAAGCTAATGACTCATTCTCTGTTAGCGAGGGTGACTTATCCGTTAGAGCACGACATTTTGGCACCGTTATGCACCGGACCTTAAAACAAATTGCTAATGAGGGTCTTAACGCCTGGCCAGAGAGCCGACGCCTAACATTGCCACTGACTTGGCGAACTCAGCTTAAGGAACTGGGCGTTCTTGCTACGAAACATGAGCTTGCGGAATTGTCTGATGCGATTATGCTTACAGTCGCAGATCCCAATGGGCAATGGATTTTAGCCCCGCATTCAAAAGCTTATTGTGAACAATCTCTGAGTTACTCGCACGATGATGTTGAATCATTTGGAATATCAGTGATTGATAGAACCTTTATTGATGCAGGTATTCGCTGGATTATTGATTATAAATTTACGCGTCCTACCGACCTGGAAACTAGCGCCCAATTTGCACAAAGGCAGTTAAATTATTATAAAGGCCAGCTAAACCACTACGCCAGGCTCTATAGAGAAATGGGTCCAGAGCCGGTCCGCTGCGCACTCTACTTCCCCCAGATAGGCATGTTTAGTGCAGTAACCACTGAATAGTCTTCAAAAACGTTTCGTTTTCAGTACAATAGCGCTCCTCAAAGAATTAACTTAGTCAGGAATTCCGATAATGGATCTCAGAGCAGTCGAAAATATTAATATCGAACAACCAGAAATTTTGGTGACCCCCGCTGAACTAAAGCGCGAAATTCCAATATCGGATAAAGCCAGGCAAACCGTCTCTGATGGCCGCAAAGCGATAGAAAATATTCTAGAGCGCAAAGATCATCGTATCTTTGTGGTGGTAGGGCCCTGCTCGATCCATGATCTCAAGGCCGCCCATGAATATGCCGCTAAGCTGAAGGTTTTAGCAGACAAAGTAAGCGATACCCTACTTATTGTTATGCGTGTCTATTTTGAGAAGCCACGAACTACGACTGGCTGGAAAGGACTGATAAATGACCCTTTTATGAACGACTCATTCAAAATCACTGATGGCTTGCATATCGGCCGCCAACTATTACACGATATTCTTGAGATAGGATTGCCAACCGCTACCGAAGCACTGGACCCCATCTCGCCCCAGTATATGCAAGATTTAATCACTTGGTCAGCCATTGGCGCTCGCACCACTGAGTCGCAGACTCATCGTGAAATGGCATCAGGGCTGTCATCGTCGGTGGGCTTTAAGAACGGTACCGATGGAAGCCTGACGGTAGCCATGAACGCCTTGCAATCAGTCGCCAGCCCGCATCGATTTTTAGGTATCAATTCAGATGGCAAAGTGTCTGTAATTACCACCAAAGGCAACCCATATGCCCATGTGGTATTGCGAGGCGGTAATGGTAAGCCAAACTATGATTCGGTCAGTGTTTCAATTTGTGAGCAAGAACTATCCGCTGAGGGAATCACACCGAATATCATGGTCGATTGTAGTCATGCAAACTCTAACAAGGATCATAATTTACAACCGCTGGTCCTAGAAAACGTAGCAAATCAGATTCTTGAGGGCAATCAATCTATCATCGGAGCCATGGTTGAAAGCCATCTTAGTGGTGGCAATCAGAAACTATCAAGTAATCCTGGTGATATGGCCTATGGGGTATCAGTAACAGACGCCTGTATCGACTGGGAGACCACCGAGACAAGCATTCTAGAAATGGCTGATAAACTGCGAGATGTGTTAAAAACCCGATAACCACTCTTCGCGTTTTTTAATTGAACGGTTTTTGGTATTGAACTAGGATTGTGATCTATTGCTAAGGTTCCACTACTGGAGTTGTAAACGCTAATGCCCCGCCTTATTCTGCTTGTCGCTCTCATTTTTATTATTTGGTATTGGTGGAAAACCATCAAAGGACTGTCTATAGAAGAAAAGCGGCCATTCCTTTGGCGTAGTGCCTTTTGGGTGGTGTTAGCAGCCTCTTTATTACTGGTTCTCTCCGGTCGAATGCATTGGGTTGGCGCCGGGTTAGCGGCCTTGATCCCACTGGGAAAATCATTACTAGCCTTTGGGTTTCGAGCACTCCCCATCCTCCGGCTCTTAGGTCGCTTCAAGACTACGCCTTCTCAATTCAAAACTACTTCATTAAGCGTCACTATTAATTTTTCGAACTCGCAAATGGATGGTGAAGTTCTTATCGGTGAACTAGCAGGTAAAAAATTATCCGAACTCACTGATGATCAGCTGGAAAACTTAGCGGCCCAGCTGAAGGATGTTGACCGTGAATCATATGCTCTTTTGTATGCTTACCGTATGCGCAGAGGTAATGCAGGACAGCAGAGTGACGGCGGTTTTAATAGCGATAACTTTACTGGCCTATCTGAGAGTGAAGCCTATGAAATTTTAGGCCTTGACCAGACAGCCTCGAAGGAAGACGTCATTAAGGCGCACAAAAGGCTAGTTCAGCGCCTGCACCCAGACAGGGGTGGAAGTGATTATCTTGCTGCAAAAATAAATGCAGCCAAGGACAGGCTATCCTAGTCTACCAATTATTTAGAACTCCCTAATCGCTGTCGCCCTTTTGTATTTCAGTATTCTTTGCAAATACAAAGTGAATGTATCGCCCCAGCCATTTAAACGGTTCTATCTGTGAGTACACGAGCTCAGCATCAATTACGGCCTGTGGATGCTCATGACCACCCCTAACAGTGGTTACATAGTCATGGAATACTCTTAGCCCTGATGACTTTGCAAGCTTGAGCCCGAGTTTCTCTGACCAGCTTTTAACGCGCTCAGGTTGAAATGGCGTGTGTGGCGTTAAGCTGCCAGGATCTGCCTTAAAATCAGATTCCAGCATCTTGAAATTGCCTCGTATCAAATTTCGATACACCAAGGCATTGTGATTATAAAATGTCAAAGAAATAACAGTATCGCATGAGCTATGTCGTATAAGTTGACCGAGTAATTCCTCAGGCTTATCTAACCATTCAAGGACGGCATGACAAAGTATTAAATCAAATAGCCCCAGCTCTTCAGTATCCAGGTCCTGATAAGCACACTGATACCAGACAATTGTATCTTTCACCCCTGCTGTATTCGCTGAGTGTTTGGCCGTGGCAGTCATGTTCGACGATAAATCATTGTAGGTAACGGAGTGTCCAAGCTCGGCAAACCTAATAGACATTTGACCCAAGCCACCGCCGATATCAAGCACTCGTATTGGTTTTGAATGTTTGATCGCAGGCATCACAGCCAACAAATCGCGCCAAATCACCGCCAATCGAATATCGCCTTTTAAACCGCCATAAACTTTACTCGAAAACTTTTCGGTTAAATCGTCAAAATTACGATCTCCGCCAGTAGAACTTTCCATATCATTCTTCAACTCATTGAATCCTGCATTAAAACAAAATCCGACAACCGGTTATATAGCCGTAGAGGGTTTTGCACATTACAATACCCTTTCTCAAACCAAGGCGACGATCATGAATAATTCACCTACCGTGGCACTCGCTTTGGACCTGGTTTCACGGCCCTCTGTTACGCCTTTTGATGCTGGCTGCCAGGAACTGATGATCCATCGTTTAGAACGCTCTGGCTTCTCGGTGGAACGGCTGAAATTTGATGATGTCGACAATTTTTGGGCGGTTCATGGCAGCGATGGGCCTATTTTCTGTTTCGCAGGTCACACAGATGTGGTTCCTACCGGCCCACTCGATCAGTGGGCAAACCTACCATTTTCTCCAGTAATCAAAGATGGTCTGCTATTTGGTCGTGGCGCTGCCGACATGAAAGGCTCTTTGGCCTCTATGGTGGTCGCAGCAGAACAGTTTGTAAAGCAATACCCAGACCATCCCGGCAGACTTGCTTTTTTGATTACCAGTGATGAGGAAGGCTTGGCTGTCAATGGGACTGTGCGCGTTGTTGACTGGCTCAAAGCCCAGGCGATAATTCCGCGTTGGTGCTTGGTCGGTGAACCTTCAAGCTCCGAACAATGTGGTGATACGATTAAAAATGGACGCCGAGGATCCCTCGGTTGCTCTATGACTATCACTGGACTTCAAGGTCACGTCGCCTATCCGCACCTCGCATCAAACCCGATCCATTTGGCTACGCCAGCAATAAACGAACTAATCGCAGCAGTTTGGGACGAGGGTAATGACTATTTCCCGCCTACGTCATTTCAGATCTCCAATATCACTAGCGGCACAGGTGTAACTAATGTAATACCTGGAGACATTCAAGTTATGTTCAACTTTCGCTTCTCCACCGAAGTTACCGACCAACAACTGCGTCAGCGTGTAGAGGATATCTTGGACAGGTATGGATTCAATTACAGTATGGAGTGGAGGCTAAATGGCCAGCCATTTTTAACTAAAACTGGGTTGTTAGTTGATGTGGCTCGTGAGTGTATTGAGGATGTCACAGGACTAAAAACTGTATTATCGACCGCCGGCGGTACTTCTGATGGTAGATTTATAGCGCCCATGGGCTCTGAAGTACTAGAGCTAGGGCCTGTAAATAGCAGCATTCACCGCGTTGATGAGCATGTATCAACAGAAGACTTAAATAAACTAACCAAGATTTATCAAAAAATTGTATCGCAGTTACTGGGATGACTAGTTTATTGAGCTTAATCTAAATTGATGTGGCAATGCCAATGAGCTACCAAACTTCACTTCTATATCTCTGTACAGTCGCTATATGGGGATCGACTTGGCTGGTGATTACCTTTCAGTTGGGAACCGTCGATCCAATGATATCAGTTATCTACAGAATGGCGCTGGCCTCTGTGTTACTTTTTCTCCTCTGTAGATTTCTCGGTGTAACCCTCCGTGCATCAAGAGTAGATCACTTTTTCTTCATGATTCAGGGTGTATTGAGTTTCGGAGTAAATTTTTGGTTCATCTATATGTCTGAGATGTTTCTAACAAGCGGGATCATCGCTGTTATATTTTCTCTGATTGTCTTTTTAAATCTGATCAATGGTCGTATTTTTTTAAAGCGCCCTATTGAGAGGAATACGGCGCTTGGAGGCCTAGTCGGCCTGTGTGGATTATATTTACTCTTCTCTCCCGAGTTGAGTAATGCTAGCACCGAGCAAGATGCTCTAAAAGGGTTTGGCTTGGCATTCATTGCAGTGTTTAGCGCATCACTGGGTAATATGTCTGCAACACGCAGTGGCATGCTCGGTCATTCGGTATGGCGNATCAACGCCTGGGCNACGCTATATGGTGCCNCTGCGCTAAGTATAATCGCGATTTTAACGGACACAGCTTTTACATTTGACGCAAGTCTCGAATATACCTTGTCACTAATCTACTTATCCGTTTTTGGTACAATTTTGGCCTTTGGTGCCTACTTGAAATTGATGGTGGTTATAGGTCCTGAAAAGGCGAGTTACGGGGCCCTCATGATACCGTTCGTTGCAATTGGTCTATCAACTATTTTCGAGGACTACCAGTGGACAACTATTGCAGCCAGCGGTTTTCTTCTGGCAGTATTGGGCAATTATCTGGTCATGCGAAAACAGCGCTAGGAAGGTATCTTGCGAAGAGCGAAAATATCGAAGCGAGTACTTTTCCCAGTAAGGGAGTACGTTGGCGGTAAGTCTGCAAGGAACTCAGCATGGGTAGATCTCTTAACAACGACTCTATAGCGTGCGCAGTCAATGGCAAGCTTCAGCAGCGAGTCTGCGTCTTCGTCCCCACCAACAATATTTTGAAATGCCTGCATCTCCTTTTTTACCTTCGCTGACTTTTTTCGGTGGGGAAACATTGGATCCAAATATATTACGTCCGGCCTACCTTCCTCTGTCAGTGATTTGATCGCATCAGCTGAATCGCATTCAAGAAATTTAAGACGTCCCATTACATCTCTTAACTCGGGATGATCGCGCCCTGCATATAGCGCTCTTTCAATACCATCACGAAGCAGACACGCTATTATTGCATTGCGTTCGAAAAGCCGGACATCGCAGCCTAGGGAGGCGAGCACGAAGGCATCTCCACCCAAACCCGCGGTAAGGTCAAGAACCGAAGGAAAAAACCGCCCCGAAACCCCAACTGCTTTAGCTATTGCCTGACCATTACCTCCACCAAACCTGCGTCTGTGGCTGTTGGCACCATTATTAAAGTCAACACGAATTGGCCCATGTAATCGACGATCGTTTGGGTGCAGCGAAATACCATGCTCGTCGACAATTAGCGCGTAAGTCTGATCATTAAGATCTGCCACGGTATTCTCATCACCATTAGAGCTACTGGATAATACTATGCCCAACTGTTCGGATAATCGCTTAACTACTGGCAAATACAGCGGTAAGTCAGTACTAATAGTGATGTTTTCCATATTAATATTCATCGACATTTACATATTACTCAAACGAGGAGAAGTCTCATNGATACGGATTGAGTGTATTACTACCCGACTGCGCACCTGTGGGGATTATGCCTATACTTTAAGCAAAAAACCCATCATTACTCCCTCAGACTGATATTTAATAAAGGTTGTTGTTGAAACAAAGTGACAGAAAACAAGGGGGATAATCGTGTTAGAGACTCTCGCTCATTATTGGCAGTAGTTGATACCCAAGCCAGTGTAGAAAATCTTGGAAAAATGCGATATTTTTTCGTCTCCCTTTTTTAAGCTGTAATGAGACCGCATAGCAAAGTGTCAGGTTTCTATTTCTTTATAATGTACTAACCGAATCCGGCGTGAACAACAATACGAATATAATATATGATGGCATCGCATAACTGTGCAGTCTACCTAGTGTAATCCCCATAATCAGTCACACTTGTGAATAGCTAGTACAGTTTACATATAGTGACTAAGTTCACATAAACGACTTTAAGTTATGCACAATTTCTGTGGATAACTTTGTGGATTAACNTTGGATTTGTCGCCTAAATCCGTAAAAAACATGCTCCCGACTTAGATTGGTTACTTTTTAACCATTTAAAAAAAGCCATATAAATCAGATAGATAGAGTTATTGCTTGCAATAATCAATGACTTACGAGCATTACCTAACACAAGATTGCAAAACAAACGTCTATCTGTGGAAAAACTCGCTAATCTCTATCGAAGCTTAAAAGGACGTTAGCAACTCAAAACAACGCAACGGGCGATTTAAAGGGTTATCATCTTACCCTAACTGTTGCCACTCACTACCTGATTCTTGGTCTGCAAACGCTATTGACGTCCCACCTAAGTCAACGGTTGAAAGTAACTCCGAGATGATCTTAGTATGGTTATTTTTGTNACTGATATGACCTAGTACTAGCCTCTGTAAATCGATCAAATCGAGATTTTCTAATAAATCTAACATTTGTCTATTACTGAGGTGGCCAAACAAGCCACTAACCCGATCTTTTAAAAAACGAGGATAGGGTCCCCTAGCAAGCATTTCTTCATCATAGTTTGCTTCTACTAACAAACCGTGACATTTTGAATAGATTGAAATCACGTGAGGTGTGCAGTGCCCGAGGTCCGTCAAAATACCCAAACGTAGATTTCCATCACTCAAAACGAACTGAATAGGTTCTCTGGCATCATGAGGAACGGGCACTGGAGTAACGCTCAGATCACCCAACACAAAGTCCGTATGGCTATCTATGATGTGGAAGTTTTTAGATTCTACAGAAATACTACGCGCCTTAAAGCAACCAGCGGACAGATAGACGGGTATATTAAACTTCGCCGACAGCGCCTCAACACCCTTCCAATGATCACTATGTTCATGGGTAATGAGTATTGCAGTAATTTGCTCAGGCGTTACATCCCGCGCCAATAATCTTGTGAGTAAAGATTTAATACCGAATCCGCAATCCACTAAAACAATGGTCAACCCACTCTCAATAATGGTTGAGTTACCTTTACTGCCGCTGCCAAGTGAGGCGAATCGCATTATGTATCTACGCTACGACAAATTACTTCGTAAAATAGCCAAGAGTTTTAACGCCTCGGATCGTCCAAGACTGTCCCCCTCCGCATCTACAATTTTTATTTCAACATCGGTGGCCACTGATTCAACCAAAACGCGATAATTAGCTGTCACAATCTCCTCGTCCTTACTGCCCCCAAAAAGACGGCCAAAAAACCCTACTTCGGTACTGCTGGGTTCGGTATAATTCACAAAAAACACACCCTCTGATCGATTCTTATCTATGGTAGAGAAGCCTCCACGTTCCAATGAGTAAACCACGGAGGCCCATGAGCGATCAAAGCCAAGTTTCATCTGGATAAATGGATCCGCCACTTCAGAGGATATAATTTCGACCTTCGAAACGCCGCCTATCTCTTGGGCTAACAGCGAAACGCTAGCAAAGCTATCTACACCTGCCAGATCATTGGCAATCAGCGTCAACATATCGAGTTCACGCTGGTCACTATCCGAAGTTATTGGCCACTCCGAGGTATCTTCTTCTCCACGGACAGTCTGACTATGAAGAATAGCGACCTCAGTACTTTCAAGCTGCACACCAGGAGAGATATTAAATCGAAACCTGTGAGAATTGTCATCATCTGAACTAAAGGTCACCCATACCGATTCGATTAGCCCAGAGGACCCTTGAGCGATTGCAGATGGAACACCATTACGATTCAAAACATTCCTGAGTCGTGGCCAAAGTTCACTCGGAGATATATTAATAAGAACCCAGCGTCGATCATCAAAGCTTTGAATTTTTACCAATTGTTCAAACGTATTTACCGAAGCCGGCTGTGGCCTTGGGACCTCGAAGGATACAAGTTGCTCGGAAGATGCATCAATCGCAGGAATCGGGTAAATTTGTCCTACAGAGCTAGTGCTCAACTCACGTGGGATAACAGTTCGCTCTGTTTCCTCAGAAAGAAGATAATCATTACTACGATCCTTCAATCCTAACCATCCACAGCCAGCCAAGTTGGCCGAGACACAAGTAATAACGATAGCTGACATTATTTTCATATTTACGAAAGGCCTTTCAATTTAGCGATAAGTTAGATCACACCAGCAACACGCATAGCGGTGCTAACAGTATTAAAGTATTCTTTGCTTAGACTGGTCATTGGTAGTCTAAGTGCATTTTCTATCATACCCATCTGACTGATAGCCCACTTAACCGGAATAGGGTTAGCTTCGACAAAAAGGCCAGAATGTAAGTGAGCTAAAAGTAGATCAAGCTCATCAGAAAGCTTAACATTGCCCAGCATAGAGGCGGCACACATTTTAGACATCAATTTAGGCGCAACGTTCGCCGTTACTGATATATCTCCATGTCCGCCCATTTGCATCAGCTCACGCGCTGTTACATCATCCCCTGAGTAAATAGCAAACCCGTCTATGCATCCACTTAACAGTTGTGGTACGCGGGATAAATCACCTGTGGCTTCTTTGATCCCAACAATATTACTAAGTTTGCTAAGCGCCATAACTGTTTCGGGGAGCATGTCACACGCAGTCCTTCCAGGAACGTTATATAAAATTTGGTCTATTTCAACGGCTTCAGATATCGCTTTGAAATGCTGATAAAGGCCGTTTTGTGTCGGCTTATTATAATAGGGAGTTACCAACAAGCAGGCGTCGGCCCCTACAGATTTTGCCGTCTCAGTGAGATGAATAGCCTCTGCTGTAGCATTTGCACCTGTTCCGGCAATCACGGGCACCCTACTGGCCACCTTTTTAACGACAAATTCAATGACGCTAGCATGCTCTAATACACTCAGCGTTGCCGACTCTCCTGTTGTACCTACTGCAACAATCGCATTAGTCCCTTCAGCGATATGCCACTCAATTAGCGTCTCTAATGACGTCCAATCGATAGTTAGTGACCCTGAATGCATGGGTGTAACTAAGGCGACAATACTTCCGGTAATCACTTTCTCCTCCAAACTGGCAGTGGGCCTAGCGCTGACATAGTACTTACGGCTATCCAACCGCACAAGTAAAACTCACGCTTTTTGGTAGGGCCATTCATCGACGAACCTTTGGCTTTAGATTATAGATATCTGCCTCCCCTTCAGGTCGGTTTTTAAATCGCCGGTGAACCCAAAGGTATTGGTCTGGCCGCAGCAAAATAAACCTCTCAATCAATCTGTTAATACGCGTAGCATCCGCCAAATCATCACCACTGGGAAATGACTCGAGTGGCGCATGGAAAGTGATTTTGTAACCCTGGCTTCCAGGTAGCCTGATGTGATGAAAAGGCACTACCGCGGCGCCAGTTTTATCAGCGAATCGAGCTGTGGCATACACTGTGGCAGCCTGGATACCAAAAAATGGGGCAAACAAACCCTGGCCCAGCCCATAATCCTGATCCGGACCATACCAAAGTGTCCGTCCATTCTTGAGCGCTTTCATGGTCCCTCTGACATCCCTTCGTTCGAAGACTACAGTGTCGCCATTGCCCTTGGAAACGCGTCCAGAGGCCTGCACATAATCATAGACTGGATTACCGTGCGCACGATACATACCGTCCATTTGCGTGCTCATGGCAACCGCAGCCCCGCCAATTTCTAGGGTGGTGTAGTGTATGCCTAGCAACATGGTACCGCGCCCTTTCGGGACCGCTTCAAGATGTTCTAGACCCTCTATGCTAAGTAGTTTTGACAAGCGATTAGAAGACCACCACCAGGCCATACCCACTTCCATGAAGGCAATTCCAGTATTGATAAAATTGTTTCTCAATAGCTGGAACTGCTCATCCGCGCTGAGGTCTGGAAAACACACCTCAATATTTCTTTTGGCGATAGTCTTTCGTCGACTTTTGAACGCGAACACGGAAAGGCCGATGCCCTTCCCCAAGACAAGCAGGATCGGAAATGGCAACGCAGTAATCAGCCTCCATAATAAAAAGCCAAACCAGATTGGCCAGTAGCGTGGATGCAACAATTTAAGACTAAACTGCGTCGCTTTGGATGCTGAATTAGCCAATGGCTGACCCTTCAATAAGATGATTGATGGCGACCTCAGTCTCGACTTCTAGCTCGTAATCTACTCCGCCAACACCAAAACCAAACAACGATAAGAACTCTTGCTTGTAGCCCGCAAAATCGGTCAACTCGTTAAGGTTTTCAGTTGAGATTTTCGCCCAAGACTGTGCGACTTTGGCTTGAATCTCAGCGCTCATCTCGAGTTCATCCATACGTAGCCTACCTTCATCATCCAGTCGTGGATTGTCTGAATAAAGACCTTCGACAAACAGGCGGTAAAGCTGCTCTATGCAGCCTTCATGGCTGCCATCAAGTTTCATTTCTTTAAATAGCATAGCCAAATAAAGCGGCATAATTGGGATGGCCGAACTTGATTGAGTTACCACAGCCTTAAGCACCGATACTCGTGCATCGCCAGCGCTTCGCGAAAGCTGTTCTCTAATAGACACAACCTTATTATCAAGGTCCTTCTTTGCCTGGCCGATCGTCCCATCCCAGTATAAATCCCAAGTCATTTTTTCACCTATATAGGTGAAAGCCGTCGTTTTAGCCCCAGACGCAAGTAGATCAGCATCCCCAAGCGCGGTCATCCACATCTGCCAATCTTCTCCACCCATCACGGCAACAGTATCAGCAATTTCTTCATCAGACGCCGCCTCAAGACTGAATTCCTGAATAACTTCTTTATCGGTATTGATCCCACGCATGGTGATATCCTTACCCACAGGCTTAAGGGTGGAGTTAAACACTTCCCCCGTCTTAGGGTGTTGCCGTCTTGGAGCAGCCAAACTATAGATAATTAGGTCAATCTGACCTAAGTCACTAGCAATAGTGTCCATCACTTGCTGTTTGACACCATCTGAAAATGCATCACCGTTGATAGACTTCGCATACAGCCCTTCCTTTTCGGCCTGCTCATGAAAAGCTGCACTGTTATACCAACCAGCGGTTCCAGATTTGCGATCAGTTCCTGGCTTTTCATAGAACACGCCAAGAGTAGACGCACCAGACCCAAAAGCTGCGGTAATTCTAGCTGAGAGGCCGTAGCCTGTTGAACTGCCTATTACCAGTACTCTTTTGGGCCCATCAATCGCTTTTTGACGCTTTATATAGTCTATTTGATTTATTACATTTTGCTCACACCCAGTTGGGTGGCTAGTAATACACATGAAGCCGCGAACGCGAGGCTTGATAATCATTTAGAATCTCCATTAATGGCTAAATTTGTTGCTCTGCTAAAGGATGCACATGATACCTTAATGTGTTTCGAACTCGTAAAATTAGACGCAATATATTTATAAAAAATGACCTTGATAGTAATAATTCCACACTATGCCGACGCCAAGAAGGCCACGCTCATCGTAATGGCTATCTTGGATACTTATATTGGTTCCATTATGACATTATATGTGATCATATAAAGTCTCAGCGACGTAAAGCATTATAAGATTCGAGAGAAGTTCGTGGCCCATCAGTTCCTTCGATTGCGATATGAAAAAACCTAATGCAGACCGCTGCAAAAGGTCACATAAAGGACCCTTTGTATGAGTGCTTTACCCTATCCGTTTTTGAGAGAAACATTTCTCGTGGCGCTTGAGGAAAGTGGCAGTGCCTGCATAGAGTCAGGCTGGGAGCCAGTTCACGTAACTCTTAAAGATGGAGAAACAGACTGTTTCATGCCGCTGTATCTCAAAGATCACTCAATGGGAGAATATGTTTTTGACTATGCCTGGGCCAATGCATACCATCAAAATGGGTTGGAATATTATCCAAAGTTGGTCACTGCCGTACCATTTACTCCATCCACCGGAAGTCGAGTGCGTTGTACCGAAGATCTAAATCAGCAGCATTGTCGCCAAATTATCGATGAGGTGATCAACATCGCTGAGGATACCGAGGCTTCGAGTTGGCATCTTCTATTCCCCGAAGAAAATGACCTAGCGTTGTTTGACGATCCTCGCCTGCTAAAACGTACTGGCGTCCAATATCATTGGATGAACAAAGACTACCAATGCTTTGATGACTACTTGGCTGGTATGACGTCACGTAAACGAAAGATGATTAAAAAAGAGCGGGACGAGGTTGTAAGGCAAAATATTCAAATAAAGATCCTATTGGGTGCCGATATCAGGGCTGACATTTGGGAACTTTTTTATCGCCTTTACGAGCGTACCTATGCCAAAAGGAATGGAACCCGAGGTTATTTAACTGAAGAATTNTTCCAGAAGATAGCCAGTGGAATGCCCGAGCAGATTGCAATGTCGGTAGCAACACAGGATGGTCGCCCCATCGCATGCGCACTCTACTTGTTCGACAGTCATACTCTTTATGGCCGCTACTGGGGTAGTCTGGGTGAATTTCCCTTTCTTCACTTTGAGCTTTGCTATTACCGCGGTATTGAATTTGCAATAGACATGGGTTTAAAGCGCTATGACGCAGGCGCCCAGGGGGAGCACAAATTAGTTAGAGGCTTTGAACCAATAAAAACCCATTCTCTTCACTGGATTCGTCATCCAGAGTTCAAAAAAGCTATTGCGCGCTTCCTCGGCGAAGAAAACCATGCCATTGATGCACATATCGAACAGGCTAACGAAATGTTACCATTCAAAAAGAGCTAATAGATTAAACCTGCTACCAATCACCAGAGTTTTGCATGGATAGCCATGGCTCCATCGGCGGCAGAGAACCTCCAGCTTGCAGTAGCTCAATAGAAATACCATCTGGAGACCTAACAAATGCCATTCGACCGTCTCTCGGGGGTCGACTAATCAATACACCGTGCTCTGCTAACCGAGCACAAGCGGCGTAGATATCTGGAACCCGAAACGCTAGATGACCAAAATTTCTGCCGCCCTCGTAGATCTCTCGATCCCAGTTATGGGTGAGCTCTAACAGAGGTGCATCCTTCGTTATGGCCGTCTCTGAGTCATCTGAAGCCGCTAAGAAGATCAACGTAAAACGACCTTTTTCAACATCATAGCGTGACACTTCAACCATCCCCAAAGCCCCNCAATAAAAAGCCAGCGATGCCTCGACGTCTGAAACTCGCACCATAGTGTGCAAAAACTGCATATTTCTCTCCAGGAGAAGATAAAAGGTTAGAGTGCTAAGTGTCTGACATCACTCAGTAGCTTAACTATCTGAGTGATAAATCGACCGGCATCACCACCATTAACTAATCGGTGATCATAGGATAGTGCTAGCGGGAGCATCAGCCGCGGCTGGAACTCTTGACCATCCCAAACAGGTTTTATCTGTGCTTTGGACACCCCAAGAATTCCGGCTTCAGGAGCATTGACAATAGGCGTAAATCCATTTCCTCCAATAGCACCTAAACTAGACAGAGTGAAGCACCCTCCCTGCATGTCAGCGGGTTTCAATTTACCCTCGCGCGCTTTGCCTGCGAACTCAGTTACTGCAGCTGCAATATCCCATAGGCCCATATTAGCAACATCACGAATAACCGGAACAACCAGTCCTCTCGGTGTGTCTACGGCCATGCCAATATTGCAGTAGTGTTTTTGAATATAATTTTCACCATCGCCAGCCAGTGAACGCAAAAATACTGGATTTTCTTGTAAGGCAATAGCGATAGCCTTAATTAAAAATGCCACTGGGGAAATTCGAATCCCCCTCGCATCTCCCTCAGCCTTGAGTGACTTCCGAAAGCTATCCATGTCGGTAGTGTCAGCTTCGTCAAATTGAGTAACATGAGGCACATTGAGCCAGTTACGCTGCATATTGGCTGCGGTTACTTTTTGGATTTTAGTCATCTTTACAGTATCAATAGTGCCAAACTGACTAAAATCAATCGTTGGCACCTCGGCAATACCAGTACTGGCAACCTGCATAGGTGAAGAACTCTCAGCGAGCGCTGCTTTAACATAATCGTTGACATCATCTCGTAGGATTCGGCCTCGTGGGCCGCTACCTCGAACAACACCCAACTGCACACCTAGCTCTCTAGCCAACATTCTTACCGATGGCCCTGCATAGATATCAGCTTCCTCGTCCTCAGTTTGAGATTCCTCTACAACAGCAGCCGGAGATTGAGACTTCAATTCCACTGGTGCCTGCGCCTGAGTAGGACTCGCCTCAACCGTCTCAACTGTCTCAATGGACGTCTCTACCGGGGACTCAGGAGCTAATACAAGGTCGGCTGACGCTTCCGGCTTGTCCTCTGGGGCATCATCACTACTGGCAATGGTCTCGAGTTCAGCAATAGCGTCGCCAACCTTCACTGTATCCCCTTCAGCTACTAAGTATTTTACTAATTGACCATCAAATGGACTGGGCACATCCATGGTTGCCTTATCGGATTCGAGAACCAGTAACGCGCCCTCTAATTCAACGTTATCTCCTACTGCCAGACTCAACTCAATAACATCAACGGTCTCTGCCCCGCCAAGGTCTGGAACTACTACAGTTTTTATAGACACTCAATATTCCTCATACATATGTCATTCATGCTAACTCAGTCTAGCCACGATAACCAATCTTTACAGATATAATGGATTAGCCTTGTTGGGATCAATGGAAAATAGTTCTATGGCCTCAGACACCACTGATGAATCGATTACGCCATTGTCGGACAAGCCTTTCAATGCCGAAATCGCAATGAAATAACGGTCGACCTCAAAAAATCGTCTCAGAGTCTCTCTACTATCACTCCGTCCGAAACCGTCAGTTCCAAGAACATGCAGCGTGCCGGGAATATATCGGCGAAGCTGCTCTGCATAGGCTTTCATGTAGTCAGTGGCAATGACTACTGGTTCATCACTGGTTCCTAACTGACGCTCAATATAACTCTGCTTAGGCGTCTCCGTGGGGTGCAGCAGATTCCATCGATCAATCGCCTGTCCTTCTCTTACCAATTCATTGATACTGGTTAAGCTCCAAATATCGGACTCAACAGAAAACTTATCCTTAAGCAATACTGCCGCCGCCAAAACTTCATTTAAGATCGTGCCAGCACCCATAAGAATAACCTTCTTACCTTTGCCCTTTTTGGCAGGCGACTGCACTAGAGGGTAACCACCCTTAATAATCCCATCTTCAACCCCTTCAGGCATGGCTGGATGGACATAGTTTTCATTCATCGTGGTGAGATAGTAAAAACAGTTTTCTTTATCCTCAAACATTCGTTTAAGGCCACTTTGAATGATTACGGTAAGTTCGTAGCTAAAAGTAGCATCATAACTTTTGCAGTTGGGGATAGTATTCGCGAGTATCAGGCTATGTCCATCTTGGTGTTGCAAACCCTCCCCATTAAGTGTTGTTCTACCCGCCGTTGCTCCAATCAAAAAGCCACGAGCCTGACTGTCTCCTGCCGCCCATGCAAGATCGCCGATCCGCTGAAAACCAAACATCGAGTAAAAAATATAGAAGGGAATCATCGGCCGAGAGCTTGTACTGTAAGCAGTCGCTAAAGCTAGCCAGGCAGACATAGCCCCAGCTTCATTAATTCCTTCCTCGAGGATCACGCCTTTTTTGTCTTCTTTATAATACATGATCTGTTCACGATCATGGGGAACGTACTTCTGTCCCGCTGAAGTATAAATACCAAGCTGACGGAACATACCTTCCATGCCAAAGGTTCGTGCTTCGTCAGGAACAATTGGTACGACATATTGGCCAATATCTTTATCTTTGACCAAGTTAGATAAAACTCGAACAAAGGCCATAGTCGATGAAATCTCTCGCTTACCACTGCTGGCAAGCTGCTTATCGAATACTCCTAAAGCAGGCACCGACATTGCATTGAAGTCAGATTTACGTGCTGGCAGAGATCCGCCCAAACTCTCTCTCCTACGCTTCATATAGGTGAGTTCTGGACTATCCTCAGCGGGCCTGTAATAGGGAACCGTCTCGAGTTGATCATCAGAAATTGGAATCCCAAACCTATCCCTAAAGGTTTTTAAACTCTCTACATCTAATTTTTTAACCGAATGGGTATCATTAGCTGCCTGTCCACCATTACCAAGGCCATAACCTTTGACTGTATGCGCCAAAATGACAGTTGGAGTGCCTTTATTTTCGACGGCCTCTGTATATGCCGCATAGACTTTATATGGATCATGGCCACCACGATTAAGCTTCATGATTTGGTCATCAGTCATATCTTTGACTAATTCTAATAACTCAGGATACTTTCCAAAAAAGTGTTCTCGAGTATAGGCGCCGCCATTGTACTTATAATTCTGCAACTCGCCGTCACAGACTTCATTCATCCGCTGCAGAAGTAAGCCACTTTTATCTCGCTCCAAAAGAGCGTCCCAGTGCCTACCCCAGATAACTTTAATAACATTCCAACCAGCACCCCGGAATTGCCCTTCTAGTTCCTGAATAATTTTACCATTACCGCGCACAGGGCCATCAAGGCGCTGGAGATTGCAATTAATGACAAAAATAAGATTTTCAAGCCCTTCTCTGCCGGCAAGGGAAATAGCACCAAGTGTTTCTGGCTCATCACACTCACCATCACCGAGAAAAGCCCAAACTTTTCTCTCCCCGCGAGCAACCAAACCTCGCGCAGAAAGATACCGCATCACGTGTGCCTGATAAATTGCCTGAATAGGCCCCAGTCCCATGGATACTGTGGGAAATTGCCAGTAATCCGGCATCAACCAAGGATGAGGATATGACGACAAACCAGTCCCGCCTACCTCACGCCGAAAATGATCGAGTTGCTCTACTGACAAACGACCCTCAAGAAACGAGCGAGCGTACATACCAGGAGAACTGTGACCCTGAAAGAAGACCAAATCACCAAGACTATCGCAATCAGGTCCGCGGAAAAAATAATTAAATCCAATGTCATAGAGGGTTGCCGCAGACGAGAAGCTCGCGATATGCCCACCAATCCCCTCGCTCTGACTGTTAGCCCTCATGACCATCGCAAGAGCATTCCATCGGACGAGAGAACGAATGCGGCGCTCCATGAATAAGTCTCCAGGCATGACTTTTTCACGAACTGCGGGGATTGTATTACAGAAATTGGTGGTCACCGATTGCGGAAGACTTATACCATGCTGTGTCGCATGAGCATTGAGCTGACTAAGAATGTAGCTGGCACGTCCTTCACCATGCTTTCGGCCAATTGAGTCAAGCGCATCTAGCCATTCTTGCGTTTCAGTGGGATCCAAATCATCCATAGATATCATCCAGTTGAATATTAGTCATTAAAGCAGTGTGCAACGCCCTTTCAAAACGAGTGATACGTTTTCAACGTGCAGTAACATACCAACTCATTCGNCTTGTAGTATAACTACAAATATAGCGAAAATGAAGCGGAAATCCTTTATAAAAAATACCTATTAAATATAAGTACCTGATTTGCAACATTATTATTTAACAAATAGAAATAAAAAGATTAGTTATACTACAAAATATGACTAAATTTAATTTTTTGACTTTAGAAAACGCCAATACTAGCCTGAAAACACAGCCGTTCGCCCTAATAATAACAAGCGTGTGAACCCCTATCTCCTAATAATGTAGTCGGTTTACCGTAGTTTTGGGCTTCCACCACTCCTGGTTGATCTCGAGAAGGCCATACTTTACCAAGGCTAGCCTTAAATATTTAAGATCATCTTCATTGAGAAAGTTACCGATAGGTTGCACTTCTGCGTCGTCAGCAAGAGAAAAACGTTCGAGATGACTTAGAGAGCGACGCTTGTGAATCAATAAGTAGCAAGGCCGTTTGTATTTTTTAATACCACCTAGCTGCCGAATACCACTTTGAACACTCACTGTTTTTGGCTCAATAACAATAAATTGTCGGCGGTAAGTCGCCTCGCATACGCGATAGAAAAAGTACGAGAAAACCAAAATATCAAGCAGAACAAAGGGCAGTATTATCCACACGCCTGCAATCAACCAGCCGATGCCAATCACCATCATAAATGCTGACAGACCCAAAATTGCAGTCTTTGTTTGCTGCCAGGTAGCCGAGCGATTAGGCTCAAGACAAATAATGGTTTTCTGCGGTTTTTCTATAACATGAATCATGTAGTTGCGTTGTATTGTGTGGGATGGAGTCTAAGACAAACAGATACGTCCGGATTTGAAGATCAGCCTAAAAAATAACAAACTAATCCTCAACCATCGCTAATTCAGATGGAGAGCCGTCAGGCCAAGCGTTAAAAACAGCCTTAACTAAAGTCGCTAGAGGAATTGCAAAGAATACGCCCCAAAAACCCCAAATACCTCCAAACAATAAAACGGCCATAATAATAGCGACAGGATGTAGATTAACCACTTCAGAGAAAAGTAATGGGACCAGTACATTACCATCAAAAAACTGGATGGCTCCATAAACGATAAACAGCCAAAAGAACTCGGGCGAGGAGCCCCACTGCATATAACCCACCAGTAACACTGGCAGAGTCACTACCGTGGCGCCTATATAGGGTATTAAAACTGAAAGACCGACTAATAGCGCTAACAGAGCTGCATAATTAAGCCCCATAAACAGAAAAGACGCATAAGATAGCAAGCCTACAATAAGAATCTCTATGGCCTTCCCACGGACATAGTTGGCGAACTGCACGTTCATTTCCGACCAAATTGACGACATTACAGGTCTTTCATTCGGAAGTAGGTTCGTCACAAACCTGACTAGTTTTTCCCGATCATTCAACATGAAAAAAACAAGCACGGGAACCAGTAAAAGGTATATAGCAATCGCAAACAAACTGGGGAAGCTGCTCAGGGAGAATGAAAGTACCTGCTCAGCTATGTTTGCAACCTCTTCAGATACTCGCAACCCAATCATCTGAAACTGTTCTGCGGTCACGTAATCTTCGTAGCGTTCGGGAAGTCCCGCCAGAAAAACTTGGAGCCGACCGAGCATATTAGGCGCTTCGCTCAGCAACAGCGTCATTTGGCGTCCAACGATAGGCACTAGGCCCACAAGAATGGTCACTAAGCCAACCAAAAATAGGATAAAAGCGGTAGCTACTGACACCCTTCGGGACGCCCCAACGCGGTTCAAGGCATTAACAACACCTTGAAGTAAAAAGGCGATAACCAGTGCAGCAAAAACCGGACCCAAAAACTCACCCACTGTAGCGATCAATATCATGAAAGAGGCTAGCATTACCGCCAACAGAACCGCTTCTTCATTCCCAAAGTACCGACCTGACCACTTATTTAAGATTTGCTTCATTACGCTCCTAACCCACATTAGAACTAGATTTCACAATCCAGCTATTTTTTTCCCATTCTCGAATCTCCATGAAACCAGTTTACGTTTGAATTGTCGAATTGTTATTCGTTTTCCGTTAAGGTAGAGGTAAGTCATTTGCGCGTGTGCACTCCTATTTTGATCATCTACAAATTACCAGCTGTTTATGGCGCTCTTCGCGTCACATCAAGAACAATTTACTTAGCTTTAGGGCTTTGTATGGTTCTTCTGTCAGCCCCACTTACTAGCGCGGCTGGCAATGACATCAAACTTCCTATTTTAGGTGACAGTAGCTCTGGGATTATCTCAAAACAACAGGAGTACCAACTTGGTCGGACGTGGCTAAAAGTTTTTAGAAGCAGAGTTCAAGAGTTTGACGATCCTCTAATGCAAGATTACTTTGAGAACCTTATCTACAATTTGGCCACCTATAGTGAACTTGAAGATCCACGTCTTGAGCTCATCATTGTCAACAACCCTAGCATGAATGCCTTTGCCGTGCCTGGAGGTATTGTCGGTATACACACTGGGATATTTGCATTCGCTGAAAACGAAGATCAAATGGTGTCCGTGCTAGCCCACGAACTGGCTCACCTGAGTCAACGGCATTTCGCTAGGGGTGTAGAAGCCCGGCGCAGCTCAACGGCGCTAAGCCTAGCAGGATTACTCGCCGGATTAGTTCTTGCAGCGACCGTGGGTGGCGATACTGGCATGGCCGCCATGGCAGCAACTCAGGCAATGACTCTAGAGAATCAACTGCGATATAGCCGCTCTAATGAAAAAGAAGCCGACCGATTCGGTCTGAGAACCATGGAGAAATCTGGACGAGACCCCGGCGCAGTTGGGGATATGTTCGAGACCATGCTTAAGAGAGCTAGGTACGCAGGTGACAGAGCCCCCGAGTTTCTGCTAACCCATCCAGTCACTGAGAAGCGCATCGCCGATGCGAGAGGCCGAGCCATGAGCAGCTCTATGAGGCATTATNNAGACAATAGCGATTACTATTTACTGCAAGCTCGAGCACTGATTGCTATGACTAAAAACCCAAAAACTAATATTAAGCGCTTCAATACAAAGTTGGAGGCTAACACCCAGCAAAGGGATGCTGCATCGTACGGCCTGGCTCTCAGCCATCTGCAGAATGGTAACATTGAGGCTGCCCGACGATTAATGGTGCCCCTTTTAAAGAAGGATCCCGACCACCAAATTTATAACTATACGGCCATAGAATTAGACATGGCAGACAAAAAATATAGCGAGGCACTTAACAAGTTAGCCTTTCTTCTAAGAAGGAATCCTGGCAACTATCCTCTACTTTCGCTACAAGCTGAAACGTTATGGCTAGATCACCAATATGAAGAGGCCAGTCTAGCCCTTACTGGGCTAGCTAGATCACGGAACCAAGACCCTATGGTCTGGTATCGCCTTGCTGAAGTTCGCGGGTTAGCGGGCAATATATCGGGCGTACATGAAGCTAGGGCAGAATATTTCATACTGGTTGGCGCTTTTGCATTGGCTCGAGAGCAACTCGGTCTTGCTCAGAAATTAGTAACCCCTGATTTCAAACGATCATCTATTGTTCGCCAGCGCCTCAGAGATGTTATTGAAATGGAAGAGAAAGCCAACAGGCTCTAGCCTAGATGTTCCGCCTTAAAGTTCATCATTCTATCAAGAGATTGAATCGCACGTTTCGCGATGTCTGTATCGACAAATACCTCATTAGATCCTTGCTCGATACATGAGAGGAGGTTTTCTAGGCTATTCATACCCATCCAAGGACAGCTCGCACAGCTGCGACATGTGGCTCCGCTCCCACCAGTTGGCGCTACTAACAGCTGCTTATCAGGAACCGCCTGCTGCATTTTATAGAAGATACCCTGATCGGTCGCTACTATGAGTTGCTGGTTTGGCAATTCCGTGGCGGCGCTAATAAGCTGGGAGGTCGATCCGGCAACATCCGCCAGACTGACTACCGAATCTGGTGATTCTGGGTGCACTAAAACTGCGGCCTCTGGGTACACCTGCTTGAGGTCTAAAATACCCTTAGCTTTGAACTCTTCGTGAACAATGCAACTCCCGTCCCACAGAATCATATCGGCACCGGTTTGCTTCTGTACGTAAGCACCAAGATACTTATCAGGCGCCCACAGTATTTTTTCACCCCGACTATCCAGAAAATCCACCACTTCAAGCGCAATACTTGAGGTTACGACCCAATCGGCGCGCGCCTTAACAGCAGCTGAAGTATTAGCATAAACAACGACTGTTCGATCAGGATGTAGATCGCAAAACGCCGCGAAGGTATCGGCAGGACAGCCAATATCTAGGGAACAGGTAGCCTCTAGAGTAGGCATTAATACACGTTTATTGGGCGTCAAAATTTTCGCTGTTTCACCCATAAATTTAACCCCAGCAACNACCAGAGTCTGAGCATCATGCGTATTACCAAAGCGCGCCATCTCAAGAGAATCTGACACAGTGCCGCCGGTTTCCTCAGCAAGCTCTTGAATCATTGGGTCAGTGTAGTAATGAGCGATCAAAACAGCATTCTGAGACTTGAGTTGTGCTTTTATTTTACTCCGCAAAATCTCTCGATCGACGGATGCTGGCTGCTTAATCGTAGGCGAGCGACTCAGATAATCCTCAACGATCTGTCGCTGTGACTCAACCAATGCTAAAGCGGTATTTTGCTGTGCGCTCATTATAGATTAACCTCAAAAGTCACTCTTAAAACCGAGATAACCAATATACCACCGCAGCAATCACTATAAGCAGAATTGCCGTGGCGGCAATGGCGTCGGCTTTAGAATCATTATTATCCTGCCGGGGATTTTCATTGTTCATCGGGCGCTACCTAAAAATTTACGGATCGGTAGTCTAACAATCTAAATGTTCACTGTCTCTTCTTGTTTGAGTGTGAAACGTATATAAAACTCTATCTGATCGCAAGGGNTCTGCAATTAACTAGAAGCATCCACAAAGCACAGTGCATCCAAATGAATATTTAGCTAAACTAAGGGTTCCGAGCAACGAGTGCACACAAGGCACTACAAAGGCCATCGCAGGCTGCAAATATTTTTAATTAGAGGTAACTGCTATGCACGGAGAGCTATTGCAGCTGTTCTTTTTTATCTTTAGTGGTGGCGCAATCATTGCCTCATTAGCATTGTTTGGCCGCCAACCCCTGCTGGTAGCATATATTGTGCTCGGAGCCATTCTAGGCCCGTTTGGATTAGAGCTTGTGTCTGATGTAGCTCTCATTAGTGAAATCGGCAGCATAGGCATTATTTTTCTACTTTTCTTACTCGGTTTAGATATGCAGCCCCAAGCATTATGGCGTGTCCTGAGAGAGGTAACGCACATTACACTGATTAGTTCAGCATTGTTTGCGGTGACTGGGTATATTATTGCCGATCTATTTGGCTACTCTACGATAGAAAGTCTCGTGATTGGCACTGGCATGATGTTTTCGAGCACAATAATAGGCATTAAACTTCTTCCCACTACCGCGCTCCACCACAAGCATTCAGGCGAACTGATGGTGGGTATGTTATTGATGCAGGATTTTTTGGCGATTTTCGTTCTGCTGCTGATAATATCGGGNGATATTAGTAGCCAAAACCTTATGCCACTTAGCAAGACGCTGCTGGCACTTCCGGCTTTAGCTATGGCAAGTTTCCTCGCCGTTAAATTTGTTCTGTTACCCCTATTAAGCCGGTTTGATCGAATTGGCGAGTACGTTTTTCTGCTAGCCACTGGGTGGTGTCTAGGGATTGCCGAGGTTGCTCATTATTTAGGCTTATCTCGAGAAATCGGCGCTTTCCTCGCCGGCATCGCCTTGGCCACGAGCCCTATAGCCCAATTTATTGCACTAAACCTTAAGCCACTCAGAGATTTCTTTTTGATATTGTTTTTCTTCTCCCTGGGAGCCGGATTCGACCTATCCCTTCTCCCGGCTATCATTGTTCCGGCATTGATTCTTGCCGGCCTAATGTTAGTGATCAAGCCANTGGTTTATCACCGCCTTTTACGCTCACATAGCGAAACTGAGAGTCTTGCATGGGATATTGGCTTCAGGCTCGGCCAGAACAGTGAATTTTCTTTGATGATCGCCTACCTAGCCTTCAGCATGGGGATCATTGGAACGCACTCATCACACCTCATTCAAGCGGTTGCGATTATCACCTTTCTGGTGTCGAGCTACATTGTGGTGTTCAACTTTCCTAACCCTATTGCGCCAAGCGATAAACTGCGCCGTGACTGAGAACTTAGATCTTTAGAGATGCTTGTTAGAACTCTCCGTCAGTCGAGACCACCACTTCAGCAACAGTCTATCTGCACTCTCCTCGGCCGCTATGCCCAATCGCTGATGCAGTTTCTTTTTAAATACGTAGGCAACCTCAAAAACATCGGCTTCTTCAATCCGCGACACCAAGTATTCATCACTGGTCTGAATATCATCGATCAGCGCCATATCTTTTGCTCTAGACCCGAACCAAATTTCTCCGGTAGCAATCTTCTCAATATCAACCTGCGGGCGACGCGTGGACACATAATCTTTGAACAGCTGATGAGTATCTTCAAGCTCCTCAATAAATTTCTCACGGCCTTTTTCAGTATTTTCACCAAACATCGTTAGGGTTCGTTTATGCTCCCCAGCCGTCAGCAGCTCAAACTCAACATCATGTTTTTTCAAAACTTTGTTAAAGTTCGGCATCTGCGCGACTACGCCAATAGAACCAATAATAGCAAAGGGAGCGGCCAGTATTTTGTCCGCTACACAGGCCATCATATAACCTCCACTTGCAGCTACCTTGTCAACACAAACGGTGAGAGGAACATTCTTCTTTCGGAGCCGATCAAGCTGACTACTCGCCAACCCATAGCTGTGCACCATACCGCCGGCACTTTCTAGCTTAAGTAGAACCTCATCGTTCGGGGTTGCTTGAGTGAGTACAGCGGTAATTTCTTCACGTAGATGGCCCACTGCTGAAGCACTTATATTGCCATCAAAGTTAAGTACATAAACTTTACTTCTTTGTGGAATCGACAAATCACTGACTTTTTTTGACGCTTTCTTTTCATCAGAAAGTTGTTTCTTCTTAGCCTTATTTAACTTTTTTTCCTCAGCTTTTTGCAATGATTCATCGGTTGTCGCGATCAACATCGTATCTTTTAGATGTTCAAATTGATGATTGAGCGGCGTTATTTCTAAATGCCCTTTTCCCTCACCCTCTTTATTTTTTTGACTGGCACCAACAATAACGCTAACCACCGTTACAAAGGCAAGTAACAGTGTTCCAACTTTGGCAAAAAATAGGCCATATTCAAATAAAAATTCCACTTTAATCTCCAAAAAATCATTACATATTGAAAAAGTTGCTGATGCACTAACAGTTTGGGCTGAAGACTCTTACCTTCTTAGCCATATACCGCTTTAGACTCATCAACAAATTGCTGTATCAGGCGCCCCGCCATAATCGTTGTAGGTGCCACTAAGGACGGCAGCTGATCATACTTAAACCAGCGGGCTTCTGCTATCTCTACGCCATCTATCTTAATATTTTCACTTTTAGCCTCTGCGATATATCCCAGCATAAGCTGTCCCGGGTAAGGCCAAGCTTGACTGCCAACATAGCGAATATTTTGTATCTCAATACCAACTTCTTCAAACACCTCTCTATGCAATGCTTGCTCTGCGCTCTCACCGGCCTCAATAAATCCAGCAAGAGTACTATAGCGANTTTCTGGCCAGTTAGGATGGCGGGCAAACAGACAGCGATCACCACTAACGACAGCGACAATGACGCAGGGCGAGATTCTAGGATACTGCCTTATGGCGCAGGGCTCGCAGACGAGCGCATGCTCAGTCTCTGACACCCGATTTGAAGCGCCACACTGACCACAGAATTGATGTTTTTTGTGCCAATCTACCAGTTGCATTGCTCTACTTGCCAACGAAAATTCTGCATCCGCTGACTGGGCCAGCAATGTACGTAATTCCACAGCAACAAACCCATCACAGCCCGAAGCTTCGGGCATCAACTCCCAGACTTCGCAATCACTACCCCACCACTGGCCAAGATGCACNCGGTTCACACAAAAAAACTTAAGTATATCGGCGTCCTCGGCAGCAATAGCTAACCTAGGAACACTGTCCTGGGAAGCATGCAGCAAAATATCCTGACCCATCACGGCTATCACCAATTTTTTCTCACTGTTTATGCGCAGTGATGACGCGTACAGACCCTCTTTTTTAAACGGGATTATCACCGTAATTTATCCTTTTTTATATTGAAATATACCTCGAGCCCTTGCATTTTGAAGGGCGTAAAGATAAGGTCGCTCGAGGTTTTTCTGTCGTTAAAGTCTACCATGAAAGACTGATAGATCTCGACAAAGTCGCTACTGAAGATTGGTTCAGCCGCGCCGACGCTACTCAATGGAATATTAATAAATAATTTAGGAGACTACAAATGGCATCTACCCTGCCGCAGGCATTTAAAGAGAACTTTTTAGGCGATTCGCCCGATTGGTATAAGTCAGCTATTGTCGCATTTCTGGTTATAAACCCAGTCCTGTTATTTTCTGTAGGGCCCGTAGTGGCTGGATGGGCTTTAATTGCGGAGTTCATTTTTACTCTTGCTATGGCATTGAAGTGTTACCCCCTGCAACCCGGTGGACTTTTGGCCATTGAGGCTATCTTCATCGGCTTGGCCAGTCCTGATGCAGTGTATGCTGAAGTATCAGCCAATCTGCAGGTAATTCTGCTGCTTATGTTCATGGTCGCGGGTATCTACTTCATGCGCGACATGTTGTTGTTTGTGTTCACGAAAATTCTGCTTGGNGTTAAATCAAAAACAACGCTTTCATTTATGTTCTGCTTTGCTGGGGCTTTCCTGTCAGCATTTTTAGATGCGCTTACCGTAACGGCGGTTCTAATCACTATATCCGTTGGGTTTTATTCGGTTTATCACAAAATCGCATCGGGAAAATCAATCACCGATGCAGGTCACGATCATACTGACGACAGCAGCCTGCTTGCTGAACATCAAACCAATCTGGAAGATTTCAGAGCTTTCTTGCGAAGTTTAATTATGCACGGTGCTGTCGGCACCGCCTTAGGCGGCGTATGCACAACAGTTGGAGAGCCGCAAAATTTGCTTATTGCAGAGCGCGCTGGGTGGGAATTCATCGAGTTTTTTGTCCGCATGGCACCAGTGACCATGCCTGTTTTAGTTTGTGGCCTCATCACGTGTGTGTTGTTAGAAAAATCAAAGATTCTCGGTTACGGCGCTCAGTTACCCGCAGCCGTTCGTGAGGTACTGCAAGCGTCAAGTGATCACGAATCATCAAAGCGTACTCAGACAGATAATGCCGCGTTGATTGTGCAGTTTATTGTCGCCATCATTTTGGTCCTCGGCCTCGCTTTCCACTGGGCAGCGGTTGGCTTAATCGGTCTCATGGTAATCATTCTACTGACCGCCTATAACGGGGTTATTGATGAGCACCGAATAGGTCACGCGTTTGAAGAAGCGCTTCCCTTCACTGCGTTGTTAGTCGTATTTTTTGCCATTGTAGCGGTCATCCACGAGCAGCACCTGTTCTCACCGGTAATTGCTTGGGTACTCGCGGAAGATCCAGCTGTGCAACCTGGCATGTTCTTTTTAGCTAATGGGGTTCTTTCCGCTATTAGTGATAATGTGTTTGTAGCGACTGTTTACATTAACGAAGTAAAATCAGTCTTCGATGCGGGTGATATTACCCGGGACCATTTTGATAAGTTGGTAGTAGCCATCAATACGGGTACAAATTTACCGAGTGTGGCAACCCCTAATGGTCAGGCTGCGTTCCTGTTTCTGCTGACATCCGCATTAGCGCCACTTATTCGGCTATCCTATATGCGAATGGTCATTATGGCACTTCCTTACACAGTGGTTCTAACTACAGTTGGTCTGCTTGCAGTGCTGTACCGTTTGTAGAATACAACGCGCTTAACATAAAAGGCTGGCTTTCATAGGCCAGCCTTATTTAACTGTCAGTTGCGCGCAGAGCCGCTTCTTCGGCCTTTAAATCTTTACGTAATACCTTGCCGACATTAGTCATTGGTAGGTGCTCGCGAAACTCAACGTGCTTTGGTACCTTATAGGCAGCCATATTCGTCCGACAGAACTCGAGAACCTGATCTTGGTTCAGAGACGCGTCTGCTTTCACCACAAACATTTTAACCACTTCTCCTGCCTTGTTATCAGGCAAACCGATTGCAGCGCACTGAGCGACGGATGGATGTGCGGTCAAGGTCTGTTCCAGTTCATTTGGATATACGTTAAACCCAGAAACGATAATCATATCTTTGAGACGGTCGACGATGGAGATGTACCCCTCCTCATCAACACTGACGATNTCTCCGGTGCGCAACCAGCCATCAGTAATAGCCTCCGCAGTTTGTTCTGGCTGCTTCCAATAACCCGCCATCACTTGATTCCCACGGATACACAATTCTCCAACACCACCAACAAGCTGCTCGACGCCCCTATCATCAATCACTTTAATCTCCGTGCCCGACACCGGTATTCCAGCAGTCCCTATCTTTTCAAAACCCAAAGGATTCATAGAAATCACCGGAGATGACTCGGTCATGCCGTATCCCTCGCTGACTATGCAGCCCGTAATTTTTTGCCAATCATCCGCCACTGATTTCATCAACGCCATACCACCAGACAGAGTGATTTTTAGCTTAGAGAAATTAAGCTTTTGAAAATCTTTATTTTGTAACATTGCNACAAAAAGAGAATTGAGCCCGCAGAAAATATCAAAATCAAACTTTTTAATGGCCGAAACAAATAGTGGTATGTTCCGTGGATCCGGGATAAGGATTGAGTGGCCGCGAATAGCCGGAAGCATACCAAAACAGAGCGAGTAGGCATAAATGTNGTAGAGAGGCAATGGTGCTACAGCGACGCTGTGTTTGAGTGATTCAGGAACTACCGAGACGACATCCAATGCTTGGGCGATATTAGATAGCAGACTGAACTGGGTCAGTTTTACGCCCTTTGATGCACCCGTAGTACCACCTGTATATTGAAGTGCACATATGTCGTCAAGTGTGGCGCTATAGGGACTATAACTACTACCCCACTCAAGTGTATCTTTAAAATCAATAACGTTACTCCCCTTGAAGTTAGGCCGCTTCCCAAGCATCTTCATAACACCAGATAAAAACGCCTGTTTTGGCTGCTTCAGCAGGTCTAAAGGGCGAGTTACAATGACATGCTCTACATCAGTTTGCGGAAGTGCACTGGCCAGTGTGTCGTAGAACTGATCAAGGACAATGACAGTTTTAACGCCAGAGTCCTTAAATTGATGAACCAATTCACGGACGCTGTACATAGGGTTGGTATTAACCACTACCAATCCAAGCTTCATTGCCGCTATCACCGCCACAGGGTATTGAATAAGATTAGGCAACTGAATCGCGATGCGATCTCCGGCCTTGAGCTTAAGTTTCTTTTGCAAATAGCTAGCCAAGCGGCGAGAAAGCTGGTCTATTTCACCGTAGCTTAAGGTCTGTCCCAGGCAACTAAAAGCAGGCTTAGCCGATGAATCTGAGACTGCCTTCGTCCAGATCTGGAGAAGTGAGCTTGCAGGGAAAGGCGGTTGCGCAGATGACAGACCGACTCTTTTTCGACCATTGATAACAGCATCGCTAATACGCATAAGTAAACTCCCAATAACACATTATATACAAGGTTAGTACAGTGAGGGGTTAGCGTTTAACGAGACAGCAATGCCATGGCTTTTTCAAGCCCGCCCAAAGTCAGAGGAAACATCTTGTCTTCAGTCAACTCTTTGATCATGGTAATCGATGGGGTGTAGTCCCAGTATTTTTCTTGCACGGGATTCAACCAAACTAACTTGTCATAGGTTTCTGCCATNCGCTGCATCCAGATAGCACCGGATTCTTCATTATTATATTCAACGCTTCCCCCTGGGCTAGTCACCTCATAGGGCGCCATGGATGCATCACCCACAAATATAACCTTGTAGTCTGCCGCATACTTATGAATGAGGTCATGAGTTGAAACTTGCTCTTCTCGACGTCGATGATTGTCTTTCCAAACGTAATCATAGAGGCAGTTGTGGAAGTAAAAGTACTCGAGATGCTTGAACTCGGTTTTAGCTGCCGAAAAAAGCTCCTCGCAAAGCTTTACATAAGGGTCCATAGACCCGCCTACGTCGAAAAAAATCAGTACCTTTACTGCATTCCGACGCTCTGGCACCATCTTAATATCAAGCATACCAGCGTTGCGTGCCGTGCTCCGAATCGTATCGTCTAAGTCTAAGTGATCAGCGGAGCCTTCCCGGGCAAATTTACGAAGCCGCCGCAGCGCAACCTTGATATTTCTAGTACCAATTTGAACAGAGTCATCCAAATCCTGGTACTGCCNCTCATCCCATACTTTTACTGCAGTACCCTTTCCACCGGGCCCACCCATACGTATACCTTCAGGGTTGAACCCGCCATGACCAAAGGGAGACGTCCCATTGGTACCCACCCATTTGTTCCCACCTTCGTGCCTTTNTTTTTGCTCTTCCAGACGTTTTTTAAACTCTTCAATCAGCTTTTCAAGCCCGCCTAGACTCTCAACCTTAGCCTTCTCTTCATCGGTAAAGTGCTTTTCAAATTCTTTGCGTAACCAATCCTCAGGCAAAAGCGCTTCAATAATTCCGTCAATGTTTTCGAGATTCTTGAAGTACGCACCAAATGCTCGATCGAAACGATCATAATACTTCTCATCTTTGACCATACATGTGCGTGCCAACAGATAGAAATCATCAACAGAGCCAAACGCAAGGTTTTGCTCCATGGCAGCCAAAAGGTCAAGTAATTCCTTAATAGAGACAGGAACTCTCGCCTTTTTGAGCGTATTGAAAAAATTAATCAGCATACATTCAGCTCTTAATTGGGTTTTATCTTGCTTCGCGTCGGGTCATAAACGCCAACCGCTCTAACAGATGCACATCCTGCTCATTCTTCAACAAAGCACCATAAAGTGGAGGAATAGCCTTAGTAGGGTCGCGATTAGTCAAAATATCTTCAGGGATATCATCAGACATAATTAGTTTTAGCCAATCTACCAACTCAGAGGTCGATGGCTTCTTCTTCAAACCAGGAATCTTTCTGACATCAAAAAAGATGTCCATAGCATCGTCGACCAGCTGTTTTTTGATTTTTGGAAAATGCACATCAACAATTCGCTGCATCGTCATGCGATCGGGGAAGTTGATGAAGTGGAAGAAACACCGGCGCAAAAACGCATCCGGCAACTCTTTTTCATTGTTACTGGTAATGATAACGATTGGACGTTGAACCGCTTTAATCGTCTCACCGGTCTCATAGACGTGAAATTCCATGCGATCCAGNTCNAGTAACAAGTCATTTGGAAACTCTATATCCGCCTTATCAATCTCATCAATGAGCAGAACAACCTGCTCATCGGCCGTAAAGGCTTCCCAAAGCTTACCCTTGTCGATGTAATTACCGATATCTTGGACTTTGTCGCTACCTAACTGTGAATCTCTCAACCGAGACACAGCATCATACTCATAGAGACCCTGCTGAGCCTTAGTAGTGGATTTAATGTGCCACGCTAGAAGCGGCTTGCCCAGTGCTTTGGCGACTTCTTCCGCCAAGAGCGTTTTACCTGTGCCAGGTTCACCTTTAATCAGTAGTGGGCGCTGCAGAGTAACCGCTGCATTGACGGCCATTTGAAGTTCTTCAGTGGCTACGTAGTTATCAGTACCAGTAAATTTCATCGCATTTCATCCGCTTTTGGAAAGTGTATTAATATTTTGAAGCACATATTAATCTATTCTTTAATCTGTTTTGAATCTAAATTTACAGGTAACGGCGTCTTAAGAGAGAAAATTGGCATTAAGTATGACCAAACAGTACTTGAAGCCAAGCCTTTCGAATAAGATGGAGCTTTCTATTGCTACATAGGCTCTTAACAACAGACACGGAGTAACTTATGAAAATACCAGCGTTAAAACCCCTGATACTGACCATTGCACTATATTTAATTCCAGTGGTGATGGTGTCAACCCTGCTGACGTTCCCAGCTTATGCCGACGAGTCAACATTATCTAAAGAGATCTCGGCAACCAGTAACCAGAGCAATGAACATAAAAAAACGCTAATACTGGACTTNGACAACGAAGAGGTTGATGAAAAAGAGTCTGTTAAAAATATAGGTATCCGAATTTCAGCGGATGATNAAGAACTAACCGCCCTTGGCGGCATCATAACTAAGCTTGTTGGCACTGAATGGGACCAACTTGACGAGTCGGAGCAAGAAGAAATACTTGAGGCTCTTGAGCAAATCGAATCCGGAGTCGAAATTGATATAGACCACTCCGGCTTCGGTCCTGGTAAGGTCCTGGTCGCTGTCGTTGCCATTCTCTCAACCATGGGTATGCCGTTTATAATTATTGGGCTAATACTGTTTTACAAACATCGTAAACGCCGACAACGGGACCTTTTGATTAGTAAATTTATAGACGCAGGGAAAGATGTCCCAGTTGAGATCCTTCAGGGCTTAGATGGGTCGCACGAACCACAGGGAAATTTCCAACGTGGGATCATGCTGACTGGAATTGGTATAGGACTGCTTTTATTCTTGGGTTTATTTCTTGGCTGGGATGTTGCTTCAGTCGCGTTAATTCCCCTATTCATTGGCTTAGCGAGACTGTTAATATGGAAGCTCAGCACAAAGGATAAGTCTGCCGAAGGGATTGAATAACAGCAATGGTTGAAGCCACGGATCAGGCATTAATCCNGAGAGTCGCGACATTAAATTGTCACGACTCTTTTGATGTTCTCGTTAGACGACATCAGGCGGCGTTGCGCTACTCCCTCCGGCAAATGACCGGTTGGGATCAGTCGCTAGCTGATGATCTAGCGCAAGAAACTTTTATTAAAGCTTATAGGGCAATAGGGTCTTTTCAAGGCAACGCCAAATTCAGTAGCTGGTTATACCGCATAGGCTACAACTTACTAGTCAGCCACTTTAGGATAGCACGAAATCGGGAACTAACGGCAGGTGATGACCTAACAAACTCCACCGCGCCAATAACGCGCTTCACCAGTAACGACCTGCACAAAGATCTGGCCCATGCGCTACTTAGACTGCCTGCTCAACAACGAATGGCGCTGCATCTGCACTTGCATAAACAATTAACACATCAAGAAATTTGTAATATTATGGAGATCCCACTGGGCACTGTTAAGACAGCAATAAGGCGGGGAAAGGAAACGCTTCAAGAAGAACTTTCAAGTTGGAAAGACGGAGATATGTTATGACTAAAGAATTAGATTTGAACAACCTGTTNAGCCAACTCCGTGACTCTGAGCCCGAACTGCATGAAAGTGTATTTTTACACTCTGTTAGATCTGCATTACCGGTTAAAAAACATAGGTCGACTGGTTCAGAGACTGCAATCACACTAGCGGCAGCGGCAATTGGCTGCGGTCTGGCTTATAACTATTTTCCGGCGGCGGAGTTGCTCAGCCAACTACCACGACAATTTACAATAACACCTCTGTCTTTATTATCGCTAAGTGGAGTTGCAGTGGCGCTATCAGGTTTAATCTACTTAAGCTCAGAGTCCGAACTAGATTTATAACGACTTAATCGTCGATTCAGTGTGACGAACGACGCTTATTTATCTGCCAAAAAACCAAACGGACCATCACATATATGAACAAACTGAACGTCATTAGCGCGACAATAGGCGCCGCACCTCTTTGAAAGCCAGTCGCAGGATTGGCGACTAAACCTTCATATAAACTGACGAAGAAAGCTGGTGCTAGGTGATGATCATCGATATAGGCTGGCACTGGTGTCAAAAGAAACACCGAACTCAATATTAAGAATACATGCCTGATGGATGCAAAACGCAGGTTGCGTAGTAAATACCACGCCGTATAAAGTAAGCATATTGCGCCAGACACATAGACGACCCATCCCCAAAAATAGTCCTCAGCAGCATACATAATTAATCAACCCATTGAATAATGTGATCTTCTACGTCCTCTTTGCGAACGTCTACTTCAGAAACGACCCAACCTTGAAGAGAAGCGCCATAACTGTGTACCCTATCGGTATCACCGGATACTAAGTGATGCCATTCTGGGAGTGGCTTGCCATCTGCGATCAAGCGATAAGAACAGGTCTCCGGTAGCCAACCAAGGCTGCGAATGTTATCACGATCGAGGGTAATACAGTCACTAACAATCGTATGACGAGCGTCATAGTTACTGCATTTACATGAATGGACATCTAACAACTCACAGGTAACATTGGTGTGAAAAATCTCTCCCGTCTCATGATCCTCAAGTTTGACCAAACAACATTTGGCACAGCCATCACATAACAACTCCCACTCCGAGGCGCTCATTTGGTCAAGCGTCTTTGTTATCCAAAAATCNCTCATCTAAGAGTCCCTCGGAAGTTTGTTGTTTTCAGCCATACCCTGATCTAAGGCAAACAGAACGGGCGGCATCTGTAGATAAAAACCTTGACTGTTTATATCCTCAATTACTTTCATCGCATCGGCACGAGCCAGTTTTTTATTCTCGGTTAACATTAACCTAGTCACTAGCAAGGGCGTTCCGAAACTATCCATTAAACCCTGAGGTACCCTGTCAAACCCTTCGGCATGAGAGACATAGAGGTACATACCCTCTTTGCGATTGCCTTTAAAAATATCACAGAGAATTCTGCTCTTATCATCAGCCATTACATGAGCTCACTCAATGTTTCTTTTAATATAGGTATTACCAGAGGCTCTCGCCAGCCTGCAGTAAACCGCTGAGGCCAATCATTACGACCAGCAATTACCCCACGTAAAATAAGCTCTAGATCCTTTTTCGAAAATAGAAATTCTTGCGGAACTAAGATCTTTTCCGCGACTGTAATGAGCGCATTGCGCATTCCCTTGAGCACGACAACCTCAGCCTTAGTTAAGGGCTGAGGTAATGCATCGATATCAACATCATTATTTGCAGCTTCAACCTGCACCAACAAGTCTAAACCATATCGTTTTATTAAACCGGGATGTAAATCATCAATCCCCCCGAGATGCGTTAGAGAAGTAGGTTTACGTCTCGCTATTTCTACCAAAGAATTATCTTTTACAATGTGACCTCGCGGCTTATTACGTTCCCGAGCTGTTCTCTCACGCCAAATACACAGTCTTTTGAGAATCTTTAGAGCGCCTTGCTCCAACTTCCAGGCACTTTTAATCCTCATATAATAATCGTCACTGTCCTTGCGCCCTGCCACCATGGCATAGACGGCAAGACTTTCCTCAACAAACCAGTCTTGTCGACCCTGATCCTCTAATCGCTGACTGAGAAGCTCATGAAGCTTATGGAGATAAAATACATCAGTGGCAGCATACTGAAGTTGTCGTGGAGTGAGGGGNCGAGCTAACCAATCAGAACGCGTTTCATCCTTGTCGAGTTCGACTTCAAAAATTTCCTTAACCAACCGAGCATATCCCATTGAATAACCAATATTCGAGATTCCAGCTGCGATCTGAGTATCAAAAATATTGGTGGGCGTGATACCAAGCGCGTAGTCTAGAACCTCTAAGTCTTCAGCACAGGCATGAAAGATCAGCTGCCTATCAGATGACTCCAGCAGCATCTTAAGTCCATCAAAATTCTTCACTGCCAACACGTCAACCAGCCAGCAATCAATACCATTAGAGATTTGGATCAAGGCAATTTTGGGGTGAAAGGTATTGGTTCGTATAAACTCAGTGTCAACAGCTAGAACTGTTTCACTCTTTAATTCTTCCAACATTCCCGCGAGCTTTATGTCTGAATCTATCCAATGAGCCAATTAAATTTCCTTTCTACTTTGCAGTGCNAGATTGAGGGTACCGCCATCGACATATTCAAGTTCACCACCCATTGGAACACCGTAGGCAATGCGGGAGACGGCAACACCTAGGGATTTTGCTTTATCGGCAATAAAATGGGCAGTTGTCTCTCCTTCGACTGTCAGATTGGTCGCTAAAATCAACTCAGTTACTTCTTCATTACGCAGTCGATCTATCAACTGATCAATGCCGAGTTGTTCAGGTCCTATCCCGTCGATTGGCGACAGATGCCCTAACAAAACAAAGTATTGACCACGAAAACCACCAGCTTGCTCAATGGCATAAAGGTCTGCAGGGTTTTCCACCACACATATCTGTGTTTCAAGCCGTGCGTTATTTCCGCAGATATTGCAACGAGCATGCTCAGTCAACGTACGACAACGTTCACAACGACCAACTTTTTCTACCGCCTCGGCTATTGTGCTAGCCAAATGAGATGCTCCGGCCTTGTCGCGTTCAAGCAGCTGAAGCGCCATTCGCTGCGCTGATTTTGCGCCGACACCGGGCAGACATCGCAATGCATCAATTAATTGATCAATTAAATTTCCGTACACAAGCTATCCTCAAACACACGTTACTGAGTCACTTAAAATGGCATTTTAAATCCGGGCGGTAATTCCATACCTCCGGTCATAGAGCCCATCGCAGATTTCGTTTGAGCTTCAACCTTTCGAACCGCATCGTTGACCGCCGCAGCCAGCAAATCTTCCAAAAAATCTTTATCTTCTCCCAATAATGAGGGGTCGAGCGTCACTTTACGTACGTCGTGCCGCCCAGTCATTACCACCTGTACCATTCCTGCACCGGACTCACCAGTGACTTCTGTAGAAGCCGCCTGCTCCTGCATTTTGGCCATTTTCTCCTGCATTTGCTGAGCTTGTTTCATTAAGTTATTAATATCCATACTATCCTCAATCGATTGGTTTAACTGAACCTTCATCAAGACTTCCATCAAAAAGCTGTTTGAACTGAACGACTGCAGTATCAGCGTTTATGCGAGCCACTGCAGCCGCATGCCGTTCTGCACTATTCCTCACGCTGGCGGCTCTAGGAGTCTCTTGCTCAGTCACCCCAGAGCTGATCACGACAGTTACCGGATAATCAAAATAATCACTAAGGGCTATTCCTAGGCTCTCTTGATGGGAACTGTCGTATAGACTGTTCTCTTGATTATCAATCACAAAGACCAATTCATCTTGATCCCGACTTGTGAAAAGACAATGACTGGCAATTTCTCCCAAAGAAGCGCCTATATCCAAATGACGCCGAACCTCAATCCAATTATCGGATGAGAAATCATTGAGACTAATCCGATCCATTGGACTTATATCATTCACATGCTGTTCATTCTGACTGGATGCTTGCACCTGGGTGCCATTTTTTTCCGCCTCATCTACCTCCTCAGCAATGATCTCGTCTTCAGACTCTTTCTCTATCTCTATTACTGGCTCAGGATCATACTCTTGCGTGGGCTCTNGCTCTGGTTCTAGCTTGCTAGTTATTGCCAATTCAGGCTCATTTTTAACCGACGGAGCATGCGCATAGGCCGCTAAAGAAGGTGAAACGATCTCAACTGGTGCATCCTCAATTTTACCGGAAGATGCCTGATCAGACTTTTTTACAGGAGGCTCCACCTCCGGAGGAAGCGAATTAACATTTACCGGACGTCCGTTCGTAGCTGGCCGGAACGCCATAGCACGTAACATTACCATCTCGAAGCCAGATCGCTGTTCAGGTGCGAGCGGTAAGTCTTTTCGACCCAGCAAGCATATCTGATAAAACAGCTGCACATCTTCGCGAGATACCGACTCGGATAGAGTCACAAGTTGTTTATAATGACTAATACTAGGATCCAGAGCTTCAGGAACCGTCTGTAAAATAGCAACCTGNTGCCAAAGTGCCAACACTTCGCTCAGTGCGGCATCGTAGTCAGGGGATTGTTCAGCCATCTGACCTACAGCCGTCAATAAATCAGGTCCACTTTGACTCGCCATGGCTTCGCAGACGTCCACCACATAGCGACGTTCGATTGACCCCAGCATTGCTGTTACATCCGCTTCACTAATACTGCCACCACCATGCCCTACGGCTTGGTCGGTTAAGCTGAGAGCATCGCGCATACTGCCATCAGCAGCGCGCCCTAAACACCAGAGACCCGCCTCTTCAAAAGGCACCTGCTCTTCACCAAGGACAAATTTAAGGTGCTCGGTAATACGCTCAGCACTCAAATTTTTAAGATTGAATTGTAAACATCTCGATAAAACTGTGATTGGCAGTTTTTGTGGGTCGGTGGTCGCAAATAAAAATTTAACGTGGGGAGGCGGCTCCTCGAGCGTTTTTAGTAAGGCTGCAAAACTTGATTTCGACAACATATGGACTTCATCAATAAGATAGATCTTATAGCGCCCGCGAGATGGCGCATATTGGACATTATCTAAAAGATCTCGCATATCATCGACGCCAGTACGAGATGCCGCGTCTACTTCGATAAGATCAATGAAGCGACCGCTATCGATCTCATGACAACTTGTGCAATCCCCACAGGGAATAGATGAAATGCCCACCTCGCAATTCAGACACTTGGAGAGAATCCGTCCTATGGTAGTTTTGCCTACACCGCGAGTACCCGTGAATAAGTAGGCGTGATGTAGGCGATCATTGTCCAGGGCATTGATAAGTGCCTGGAGGACGTGCTCNTGCCCTGCCATTTCAGAGAAGGATTTAGGACGCCATTTGCGTGCAAGTACTTGATAGCTCATATCAGCTTCTGCTTTAAACTAAAGGAGGTATTATAGGCAGTTACAGGCTAGGCTGAAAGAACTAATGGTGGCGACCCTCAATAGCCGCACCTCGGCACACAGCGTAACTGCTACCGTTGCTCCCTTCCGGGCCTGGCGGGGTTCACAGTTGGCTGTTGCGAGGGGACCAAAGAGGGCCACCGTCGAAGCGATCGCGAGATTATCCGAGGTTTAGAGCCCAAGTGCAACCAGTGATATCGTTAAATTGATTTTTGTTCGGCCACATTATGTCACGGTGATGATTCTTCAAATAGGTCTTCTTTTTTTACTCTTCCCATTCGTGCTCAGCTTGTCTAAACTGCGCAATCGAAGCGGATTCATCTATTTAAAAAGGGGTAGTAAATGACTTATCTTTCCACCAACTGGTCCCTATATCGAGGTAAATTAGCTACAGAGTTAGGTCTTAAGTTATTCCTAACTCTTGTATTTGTTGGCCTAACAGGCTGTGGCAGTGGTGAGAGTAATGTTTCTGCAGGTAATAAAAATGGCACTCTGTATTGGGGCAATGGTACCGAGCCACAGACGCTAGACCCTCAAATTGCCACTGGCGTGCCCGAAAGCCATATTATTTCCGCTGTTATGGAAGGTCTTGTACTCAAAAACAGGAAGACGCTTGAACCTATTCCCGGGGTCGCTGAATCATGGGATATTAGTGCTGATGGAACCGTTTATACCTTTAAGCTTCGTGACAACGCACGCTGGTCAAATGGCGACACCCATACTGCACATGATTATGCTTGGTCGTGGTGGCGAGCGCTTCAACCTGCATTGGGTAACCTTTACGCTTATATGCTTTTCCCGATTAAAAATGCTCGGCAGTATTATGAGGGTGATATTTCCGATTTTAGCGAAGTTGGTGTCAAAGCTCTTGATGATAGAACTTTACAGGTAACACTTAGCTTCCCAACGCCCTACTTCCTTCAATTACTTGACCACTATAGCACCTACCCAGTTCATAAAGAGACTATCGAGAAATTTGGTGATGCCGATCAACGGGGTACCCGCTGGACCTATGAGGGCAACTTAGTGGGAAATGGACCATTCCAATTAGTAGACTGGAAAATTAATAGGCGTATTGTTGTTGAGGGCAACCCACACTATTGGGATGCTAACAATGTTTCACTAAACAAAATTGTATTTATTCCTATAGAAAATATTGTTACTGAAGAACGAATGTTTAGAGCCAAGCAATTACATGTTACTAGCAGTCTCCCCGCCGATAAGATAAGCGTTTATCGAGCGGCTAAGGATCCCGAACTACGCATTGCTCCTTATCTTGGCACTTATTATTATCGACTTAACGTCAGAAAGCCCCAACTCAAGGATCCACGTGTTCGGCGTGCTTTAGCAATGTCGGTTGACCGTCAAAGGTTAGTCGATAACATTACCAAAGGTGGCCAAATACCTGCTTATGCGATGACACCTCCGGGCACAATGGGATATTATCCAGAGAGTGATCTCACATTTGACCCTGAAGGTGCCAAACGGTTACTCGCTGAAGCGGGCTATCCGAATGGTGAGGGCTTTCCTTCGACCGAAATTCTTTATAATACCAATGAAGGGCATCGTAAAGTAGCGGTGGCACTTCAGGATATGTGGAAAAAGCACCTAAATATTGATATCCGCCTGTTAAATCAAGAATGGAAAGTCTATTTGGACACCGAAAGTGCTGGTCAATACGAAATCTCACGGGCTGGTTGGATAGGGGACTATGTTGACCCAAATAACTTTCTTGATTTGTTTCTCTGTAATGGCGGTAACAATCGTACAGGATGGTGCAACGAAGAATATGATCGCTTAATACTCGATGTAGCTCCTTCTATGAGCTCTCTTAAAGAGCGACTAGAGGTGTTTCAAAAAGCCGAAAATATGCTTTTGGATGATATGCCAATTATTCCGATATATACCTACACTAGCGTTCAGTTGGTTAATTCGGCAGTCAAGAATTTAGACCCCAACATCATGAACTCGCCGGCCTATAAAGATATCTACCTGCAAGCTGACAAATAATTACTAGACAAGGACTTAACTAATGTATCGATTTGCGCTCGGTCGACTTCTACAGGCTATTCCAGTGTTATTGGTGGTGATTACTGTCACATTCTTTTTGGTCCACTCTGCTCCTGGCGGCCCTTTNTCAGCAGACAAAGCCGTACCGCCCGAAGTCATAAAGGCGCTAGAAGAGCAGTACAATCTCAATCAACCCGTTTGGCAACAATATATAGGCTATCTTGGTGATGTATTGCGAGGAGACTTCGGACCTTCTTTTAAATACTCTGGCAGAACAGTTAATGAATTGATCGGTGCAGGCCTGCCCATCACTGCAGAGCTCGCTTTGTATGCGATGCTAGTTGCACTTGGCGTTGGAATAACTGCGGGTGTGGGCGCCGCCATGAGGCCCAATACGTTGCAGGATTATCTGCCAATGACTGGTGCCATGATTGGTATCTGCATGCCATCCTTTCTTTTAGGTCCGCTACTAGTACTTATATTTGGTATACACCTTGACTGGTTACCCGTCTCAGGATGGGGAGATATTCCTGGAGATAAGATCTTACCGTCTATCACTTTGGGAACAGGATATGCTGCATACATTGCGCGACTCTCAAGAGGGGGAATGTTAGAAGTCTTATCGCAAGACTATATAAGAACTGCTCGAGCCAAAGGGCTCAGCGAACGACTAATTATCGTCAAACATGCGCTTCGTGGTGGGCTAATACCGGTAGTCGCTTTTTTAGGCCCCGCGTTTGCAGGACTACTAGCTGGCTCGTTTGTCGTAGAAACTATATTTCAAATTCCGGGAATGGGCCGTTTTTATGTGCAGGCTGCATTTAATCGCGACTACACGCTGATCTTAGGAATGACGATATTCTTATCCACTCTCATCATTGTATTTAATCTTTTGTCTGACATGTTAGCCATTTGGTTAAATCCAAAACTCAGGCACGAACTAGAAGGGGCTAAATCATGAATAATTCGAGCTCCGAAACTACCGTCATGCCAGACGATCAAGGAACTTCGCTGTGGCAAGATGCATGGATAAAATTAAGTAAAAATCGTCTAGCCCTGTTTGGACTCGCAGTCCTAGTCACNCTAATCCTTGTTTCGTTGTTAACGCCTCTGATTGCGCCCTATGGCTATGAAGAACAGAATTTAGACATGGGAGCTACCGCTCCTTCACTGCAACATTGGTTGGGTACAGATATTTTCGGTCGAGATATGCTCACGCGAATTATGTATGGCGGTCGCGTGTCGCTGATGGTGGGATTCATCGCCACCGCTGTCGCTTTGGTCATTGGCATACTTTGGGGCGCTACAGCAGGGTTTTTTGGTGGTCGTTTAGACGCCGTAATGATGCGCATAGTCGATGTGCTTTATGCCCTACCCTTTATGATTTTCATCATATTACTGATGGTCGTATTTGGACGGAACATCCTTTTATTGTTCCTAGCTATTGGGGCGGTTGANTGGCTAACCATGGCCCGAATTGTTCGCAGTCAGGTGATGTCTCTGAGAAATCAGGAGTTTGTTGAAGCCGCACATTCTCTAGGTTTATCACAATGGACCATTATTCGTCGGCATATTATTCCCAACACGCTTGGTCCAGTCATCGTTTACACCACACTGACCATTCCCAGCGTTATGTTGTTAGAGGCTTTTTTAAGTTTCCTTGGATTAGGTATACAACCACCAGAAAGTTCATGGGGCTTGCTGATTAACTATGGCGTCGAAACCATGGAGGAATTTCCTTGGTTACTTATTTTTCCCGGAATCGCACTATCTTTAACACTATTTGCACTCAACTTCTTAGGTGACGGCCTGCGTGATGCTCTCGATCCTAGAACCTCCAAGGATTAAAACAGGACTTATATAATGGCAATTCTCGAGGTAAGCGGTTTAAAGGTATATTTCCATACACGCAATGGCGTTGTTAAAGCCGTTGACGATGTTTCATTTTCTGTAGATAGCGGGGAAACCTTAGCGATTGTAGGTGAATCAGGATCAGGAAAATCTGTTACCTGTTACAGCCTGCTTGACCTGCTACCCAAACCACCTGCCAAAATAGAAGGCGGGACAGCGCTGTTTAATGGACACGACTTGCTAACATGCTCTCCTGCAGAAATGAGACAGCATCGTTGTAACGATATAGCCGTGATATTTCAAGACCCTATGACGTCGTTAAATCCATTCCTGACTATCGGTGAGCAACTCATTGAACCACTGATTTATCATCCTAATAAAGACCAAGTTACAAGTCGTGCTGAGGCAAAAGAAAAGGCAGTAGCCCTATTAGATGAGGTTGGCATTATCGACCCTGAGGTACGTTTCGACTGCTATCCCCACGAATTTTCTGGTGGGATGAGACAGCGAGTAATGATCGCAATGGCCCTCATTACCGAGCCAAAGTTATTAATTTGTGATGAGCCCACTACGGCTCTCGATGTCACGATTCAGGCACAAATACTCGAGTTGATTAAAAAGTTACAAGAAACGAGAAACGTCGCCGTTATATTTATTAGCCACGACTTAGGTGTTGTGGCCGGCATTGCCGACAAAGTAATGGTTATGTGCGACGGAACCATAAGAGAAACAGGTGATACCGACAATATTTTCTATAAAACGAAAGATGAGTACACNAAAAAGCTACTTGCTGCCATTCCAGAGGGCGCCAAGACATTACCCAATAGATGTAATACTGACGAAGCTTTAGTTGAGGTGACTAATTTAAAGACTTACTTTAGAAACCAAGCAGCCGCTGCCAAGGATGACGAAAGTCAGTTTGTTAAAGCCGTAAACGATGTTAGTTTGACAATATCTCGGGGAGAAATTTTAGGACTAGTCGGTGAGTCTGGCTCGGGTAAATCTACTTTAGGGCGGTCTATATTGCAGTTGGCCCCCACTACGGCGGGCTCAGTCAGTTTTAATAAGCAGGTGCTCACTGGAATGACTCCAAAACAGCTAGTCCCGTGGCGACAAAAAATGCAGATGATTTTTCAGGATCCCTATGCTTCTTTGAATCCAAGAATGACCGTATTTGAAACTCTGTCAGAGCCGCTTCTCTATCATGGGTTGGCGACTCAAAAGACCATCGCGGCACAGGTCAAAACATTGATGGATGATGTTGGTCTCGCGCAAGCTCAGCTCCGAAAATACCCTCATGAATTTTCCGGAGGCCAGCGCCAACGGATCGCCATAGGCCGAGCCATCGCTACGAAGCCTGAATTCATCATCGCCGATGAACCTGTGTCTGCGCTTGATGTCACCATTCAAGCACAGATTCTCGATCTAATTTTAAATCTTGTAGAACGCCACAATTTAACCATGATGTTTATTTCCCATGATCTCTCTGTCGTTCGCTATATATCCGACAGGGTCATTATCATGAATCGAGGCGTCATTATTGAACAGGGTGACACAGAGGCACTNTGGGCCCACCCAAAACAGCAATACACGCAAGATTTATTGTCGGCAATACCGCTCGCTGACCCAGTTTCAGAGCGCAACAGAATAGCGAGCCGGTAACTATTTCAAATGCTAATCCCCGACATCGAATATAAGCAAACTTNTGTTAAAAAGAGGCTTTGTTCTTTTTGTTAACGGTATTACCCTACCGCAGGTTCCAATCCTGCCAAGCCCGCCAATTGTTTTCTAGAAGAGTGGGCTAATGCCGATGAGCTGAGTAGTTAGACATCACGTCTATTGAGTAGTTTACGATTAATCTTTAAAGCGATAACTAATTCTCTAAACCCTTTTGCTGCTCAATAATATTCTTTCTATAAAACTCTGGTATCGGCATTGACTGCCGAGTTTTAGGGTCAACAAACACCTGCGTTAATCCACCTTTGGCTAGCAGTAACCCATTTGCATTATCATATAATTCAAATACTGCATCAGCACTGGATTTACCCAAGCGCCCGTACCCTGTACACACTGCAATATCCGAGTTTCCCGCAATTTCATTCAGATAGTCACAATGTATATTGACGGTAAATATAAGACAGGGTGCAGTGAGTGGGTCCATGAGATTGAGGCCCAGTTGCTCCATATAGGTGCCAAGAACTTCATCAGCGAAGACTAAATAGTTGGCGAAGTACAGATGCCCCTGAGCGTCTAAGTCTCTATATCTTAGTTTGACGATTTCGCTAAAAGGTAGTTGGCTGTCAATTATGGCACTCAAAATAAGAAATCCTGTTATCTAATAATTAGTACTATTATGCGGGATTTTGGAGGAAATTGATTTGTAAAAAATCACCAATTAGACCTTTATACCCTAGTCTGTCATCGTTATTGGGGGCGTGAGACGATATCCGAAGTATGACTTAGTAAATAACCATAGAAACACGCTATCCTTTCGACAGTATGTTGGACGAAGTGAAAGATTTGTGATTTACGCCACAGATGACTAACTGCAGGAGATACCGGTTCCTTTGAGACCACAGTAACCCATAGGATTTTTGACTAAATATTGCTGATGGTAGTCTTCTGCATAAAAGAAGTCTGAGTTCAACATAATTTCGGTAGTGATTTCGCCATAATTAAGCGCAGTCAACTGACCTTGCACCGCGGAGGCAGATTCGACAGCCTCATCTAATTGTTCATTATTGGAACAATAAATAGCTGAACGATACTGTGAACCCAGATCATTGCCTTGGCGCATACCCTGGGTGGGATTATGTGACTCCCAGAACATAGCAAGCAACCTATCAAACTTTATCACGCTCGGATCAAACACCACTAACACGACCTCCGTATGGCCGGTTAAACCTGTGCAAGTCTCTTCATAGGTAGGATTAGGTGTATGACCTCCAGCATAACCCACAGCCGTTGAGACAACTCCCTCCATTTCCCAGAATCGTCTTTCCGCTCCCCAGAAACAGCCCATAGCAAAAATGGTACTCTCTAAATGACGCTCAAATGGCGCTATCATGGATTGCCCAGTAATCAAATGCCGAGTAGCAATCTTAACCGGCTCAGGCCGACCCGGCAGACATTGATCTTTGCTGGGCAGTATTTTGTCACCAAATAAGGTTGCAACCATGAGCTCAAACATCCTATTTAATTATCTAATTATTAAACTGTGGCGGCGCCATTGTTATGAATACCAATAACCTGGCTTTGCTTATCGTCTGCGGTCAAGTCCCCGCCCAACTTCGCGGCATCATTACGCTGGGAATCAATCCTGGAAAGATAGGCTTCATCAACATCGCCCGTGATATATTCACCATTAAATACGGAACACTCAAACTGCTTCACACTCACATTACCTTCGGAGGCAGATGCTATAAGGTCCTCTAAATCTTGATATATCAACCAATCGGCTCCAATCAATGCCCCTACTTCTTCATCACTGCGGTCATGAGCAATAAGCTCTGAAGCAGACGGCATATCAATTCCGTACACGTTTGGGTAACGAACGCCAGGAGCCGCTGACGCCATAAATACCTTTTTAGCCCCTGCATCCCTCGCCATTTGAATAATCTCTTGGGACGTGGTCCCTCGAACGATAGAGTCATCNACTAAGAGGACGTTCTTACCGGCAAATTCTAGCTTCACCGCATTGAGCTTTTGACGCACAGACTTTTTACGCTCGGTTTGCCCCGGCATAATAAAAGTACGGCCAATGTAACGATTTTTCATAAAGCCTTCGCGTAGTTTAACACCTAGCCGCTCAGCTAATGCTTGGGCCGACACTCTGCTTGTATCCGGAATTGGAATCACCACATCTATTTCATGGCCGGGATTGAGACGAGTCAACTTCTCAGCTAATTTCTCACCCATTCTCAATCGACATTTATAGACCGAAATATCATCAATCAGGGAATCAGGCCGAGCGAAATACACGTGTTCAAAGATACAGGGAACTAATTGATGCTCTTGAGCACATTGCTGAAGGTGAATTTTGCCATCTTTATCGACAAATAGTGCCTCGCCGGGTTCTAAGTCTTTGATCAGTTCAAACCCCAGTGAGTCTAATACTACCGACTCGGAGACGACCGCATACTCTATGCCCGCTTCAGTCTCGCGCTTGCCATAGCACAGTGGCCGAATGCCAAAACGATCACGGAATGCGAACAGACCATAGTTAGCTATCAGACCAACAACTGCGTAAGCACCTTTACAGCGATTGTGAACCCCACTAACGGCCGCAAAAATATCTTCACTGGCAGGTTCAAGTTTTCCTCTAGCCTGCAACTCGTGCGCAAAAACGTTAAGTAGCACCTCTGAATCAGAATCAGTATTCAGGTGGCGCAAATCCTGCCGAAAGATTTGGTCGCGCAATTCGTCAGCATTGGTCAAATTGCCATTATGAGCAATAAAAATACCGTAGGGTGAATTCACATACAGAGGCTGTGCCAATGCTGGCCCTGAACTGCCTGCGGTAGGATATCGCACATGTCCTATTCCAATATTACCGACCAAGCGCAGCATATGGCTGCGGCGAAAAACGTCTCTCGCCAAACCCTCGCCTTTACATTGATGCAACTCACCCGCAGCCTCGGTCACTATACCTGCAGCATCCTGGCCCCGATGCTGTAGCATAGTCAGCGCATCATAAAGTCGTAAATTAACGTTTGAAGTACCCGAAATTCCAACAACACCACACATGTTTAGATCCAACCCATAATAAAGTCCGAAAATGCCGCGGCAGCCTCTCTACCCACTTCTTCAAAAGACTGAAAAAGAGGGATAAGCGAAGATGCAGTCCACCAAGCATCCTGATCAACTGGAAGCGCCTTGGGAATAACTATTACCAAGGCCAGTACAATCAGCAACCCTCGAAAAACACCAAAAACTAGCCCTAACGTCCTGTCAGTTCCGCCTAATCCTGTTGAGCTAACTAATTTACCCAATAAAAAATTGATCATNGCTCCAAGTAATAGCGTCCCCACAAACAAGATTCCCCAAGCTACTAGCTGCCTAATTGAGGCAAGCTCAACGACGTTAATCAAAAGCGCTGCTACTACCTCTTTGAAACTCATAGCAACGAAAAACGCTGCCAACCAGATCACGAGAGACATGGCCTCTTTAACAAAGCCTCTAACCATACTAATAATACCGGAGGTCGCCACAATAATGGCTATGGCAATATCAATCGTCGCTATATCCATGGTCTACCTTCTCGCTGATTTGATGATCCAGACACCGAGACACTATGGCTCATATGAGAGCACGATAGAATCGATATCGAATTTCGCATCTACCTTAGCTTTTACTGCGAGAGCCCTGCGCCGATCTAGCTTTGGCCCTATATATACTCGGTGATGATTTTCACCCGCTATTTTCACCTTTTCACCAAATGCTTTGTACCCGGAGCTCACCAATTTTTTTTGTAAATCAGCGGATTTCCCCGCGTCAATAAAGCTGCCTACCTGCAGAATCCATGCATTGGGCAGGTTGTTGGAGTTCAAGCCCGCCGGCCCGCCATCTTGGGTCGCAGGCTGTGATTTTTGTATGTCAAATAAAGGAGTTATGGCTGTGTTTTTGTCAACTGCACTTGGTCGTTGCGCCTTGTCCAGTGCTACTGGCTGAATGGCGGGTGCGGGAGGGATCTTTGTCGTTCTGTCGATTTTTTCTGGATCGGCAAAATCAATTATTAGGGGCAGAATTATCAAACCAAGAAGTCCCAGTACAATAGTTCCGGCGATTCGTTGCTTTAGACCTTCACTCACATCAACCCTCTTTGGAAATAATCATTAATACTGACGAAACCGTGTGGAATGAACCAAAAACAATTATCTGATCATCAGGACCCGCTAGATCAATTGCTTCATTAAACGCTAATTCCACAGAGTCAAAGCAGGATCCCTTTAGACCTGCATTGTATACTACTTCGTAAAGAGTTTGAGGCTCCATCGCACGATGATTATCGGTTATTTTCCCCAACAACCAAGTATCTATACTGACCCCTAGCTCGGCAACAATACCTGTCCAGTCTTTATCGCTCAGGACCGAGGCTACCGCGAAAGTTGTGCCCTTAACCGTAGGCATATTAGAGGCTAAAACTCTTGCCGCAGCTGGATTATGAGCAACATCCAATAATAGATTAAGGTTTTTAAACTTAATTCTTTGTTGTCGGCCAGAAAGTGTCAAAGAACCCAGCNCATCGCGACTATTCTGTGGATCGATACGAAACCCAGCACTGACAAGCGCCTGCAGAGCAAGCGTAATATTGCCTGGCAACAAATTGTGGTGAGTAATGTGTGNAATCAGCAAAGTATCATCATGAGTGCTCAGACTTACCGAGAACTGACCAGCAGGACCATCATCGTGGACGCTAAAATCTTTTCCTTTATAAAGGGGCTCTGCGCCGATACTTTCCACCATTTTATAAAAACCATTGGGTAGATTGGTCTCGCCCACAATAAGAGGCTTTCCCGCCCTCGCAATACCAAGTTTTTCGTGAGCTATTTCTGAACGAGTATTGCCTAGCCAATCTTGGTGATCTAGATCAACACTACTTAAAATCGCTATATCCGCATCAATAATGTTTACGGCGTCTAGACGACCACCGAGACCAACCTCAAGCAACACTGCATCAAGATNAGCCTGTCGAAAAATAGTCAGCGCAGCGAGTGCATTAAATTCAAAATAGGTTAGTGATATTTCAGCGCGCGCTGATTCTATTAGNTCAAAAGCCAAGACAATCTTGTCATCGGCAACGGCTACACCATCGATACGAATACGCTCACTATAGTGAAGAAAATGAGGTGAGGTAAAGGCTCCAACAGAATGTCCATGCCCCANTAACAGCGCTTGCATGGCGGCCACACATGACCCTTTACCATTTGTGCCAGCGACAATTATGCTGACTGGATCTGCTGCCTCGGAAAGAGGTATATCATACTTGAGTCGCTCCCAGACAGCGGAGACTCTGTCTAAGCCGAGATCAATATCACTGGGATGACGGGTCTCTATCTCCTCCAGCCACTGCTCTAGGGACCTATCAGGCATCGCTGGGCTCAGAGACATTTAAAAACTTAGACAGTGCGCTCGCTACGCGATCTCTCATTTGGTTTCGAGCAATAATGGTATCAATGTGCCCTTTTTCAAGTAAAAACTCACTTCGCTGAAAACCTTTGGGTAACTTTTGACGCACCGTTTGCTCAATTATATTCGGTCCTGCAAAACCAGCTCTTGCGCCAGGCTCTGCAATATTGAGATCCCCCAGCATGGCAAGACTAGCCGAAACGCCACCATAAACAGGATCAGTCATGATAGATATATAGGGGACTCCTGCAATCCTTAATCGCTCCAAAACTGCGCTAGTCTTGGCCATCTGCATCAATGAAATGAGTGCTTCCTGCATACGCGCCCCACCCGTCGCTGAAAAACATATCAGTGGCTTGCGATGCTCCAGCGCGTGCTGAGCCGCTCGGGTGAATTTCTCACCAACAGCATAACCCATTGACCCACCATTGAAGGCAAACTCGAAGGCACAGACCACCACGGGAATACCCTTTAGCTTTCCCGCTACAGCTACCAGTGCATCCTTCTCACCAGTCTTCTTTTGTGCATCTAGAATCCGGTCTTTATATTTTTTAACGTCTTTAAATTTTAACCTATCAATAGCCTCTAGCTCTGGCTCCAGTTCTATGATGTCACGGCTGTCGAGAAAAATATCAATACGCTTGCGAGCACCAATAGGCATATGATGTTCACACTTTGGNCAGACATATAAGTTTCGTTCCAATTCGGGGCGGTAGAGAGGCGATGCGCACTTGGCNCATTTTTTCCATAACCCTTCAGGAACAGAGTTAGCGCGCTCATTTTTAGTGGCNGTAGACCCTTTAGGCCTTATGCGGTTGAGCCAATTCATAANCTTCCTTTTAACTAGAGTTCAGAGAACTCGAGCGTTAATCTATAATCAGTAANCCCTATTCTAACATGACATTATGATGCCAAGAAGCCGAGCGAATAAATTATTTGTAGCCAGTAGTGCCCATCCATAGGCCCGGTCTGTGGACGCTTAGGCTACAGTTGGTGCTAGGCGCCAGCGCATCGTCATGTGCTTTTTGCGTTATCAATAAATGCTACTACCTTATCCTGATCTTTAATACCCGCTGCCGACTCAACACCGCCACTCACGTCAACCATATCTGGCGCAACCGTTCGAATAGCCACGGCTACGTTATCAGGACTAAGCCCCCCGGCAAGTATTAGCCTAAAATCTCTGGCTTTTGGAAGTCTGTGCCAATCAAACTTTTCGCCGGTCCCACCGTACTGATCAGCGTGCCACGCATCAAATAAAAACCCACCTGATGGTTGATATCGTTCAACCTCCGAGCTGACAGTAAGATTTCCATGCATCCTAATAGCGCGAATATATGGATAGTCAAATTGATCACAAAACTCAGGNCTTTCATCACCATGAAATTGAATCAAGTCAGGCGCTAAGCGTTCTATTATTTGATGAATAAACTCAGCGGTAGCATTGACCACAAGTGCGATGCAAAGCATGTTGCCGGAGATGGCGTGCTTAATTTCAATAGCGCCTTCGAGATCAACATACCTTGNGCTGTTTTCATAGAGAACCACACCAATAGCGTCAGCACCGGCCTCTTCNACCATCTTTGCTTGTTCCGCATCGGTGATACCACATATTTTAACTGCGACTGACATTTCTAACGACCTCCGCTCAGTTCATTACTCAAAAATACTGGCCCCTTTGGGAGCAAAGGNAATTTGTACNTCTCTGGGTAACATACATCAACTAAGTAGAGCCCACATGGAGACGCGGTTGCCGCACTTTTACACCTATCTCTGCCTTTGAGAAGCTGGTGAATCCATTCTGGGTCCTTCCGCTGCAAGCCAATTTCGATGAGCGAGCCGATGATATTTCTCACCATATGCAATACAAAGGCATTGGCCGTTATTTCGAACACAACCAACTGTCCAGCTTGGTAAACATTCGCACACTCAACGTTCCTAGAGGGCGATAAGGACTGACAACCGGCTCCACGAAATGCAGAAAAATCCTGCTCCCCGAGTAGATGCTTGCATGCAGTGTCCATCGCTTGAACATTAAGCGCGTTTTTTACCCACGTAATTCCACTGGCCAATATCGCAGGGCGAGTATTTTGTGCGGCAATGACATACCGATAAGTTCTTGCTGTTGCACTAAAACGTGAATGGAAGTCATCTTGCACACGATCAGCCCAAACTAGCGAAACTGAGTTTGGTAGCTGACTATTCGCGCCCATTACCCAGTTTCGACCATCGCGAATTGCTTTTGCATCGAAGTGAATAACCTGACGACTAGCATGAACACCAGTATCAGTGCGCCCAGCACACCCCACGATGACCGATTCATTCGCGACATAGGAAAGAGCGGCCTCGACCACTGACTGTATCGACGGGCTATGCTTTTGTTTCTGAAAGCCACAAAATTCAGCGCCATCATAACTGATTATAGCAGCGTAGCGACTGATACCCTCGGGCAGACTATGCCCATTGGGAACGCGGCAGTTTGGTACGTAGATCCACTCTGACTGTTGCACTTTATAACCCTTTTTGGCGGAAATTACCCATCAACTGTCAGCTTGAAGTATTAGAGTCAAGCCTCTCTAAAACCTCAGTAGCTCGTCTTCTACCCTCTTTGTTCGACTCACTAATAATCTCTTCAAGAATCTCTTTAGCACCTGCAATATCACCCAGATCAGCATAGGTTTCAGCGAGATCCAGTTTTACATCCACTGGATCAATATTCTCTGTCATATCGAGATAATCAAGATTCACGGTATTTTCTGAATCTAGCTCATCACTGAACTCTCCACTACCAATACGGCTAAGCGATTCCTCAATAGCACCATCGCGGGAAGTTGTGTCCGCGAAAACGTCGCCGGGCTCGCGATCGTTTCCATCGAAGATCTCGTCTGCCAAGACACCTGACTCTGGATTGAGTAGAGTGGATTCTAATTTAGACCCGAAACTAGCCTCAGCATCGCCCTTAGACACCGGTTCCAGGCGGTTTGACCACCGCACTGCAAAGAAGATTAAAAAGCCGACACCCGCCAATACGACAANGACTAATGCCATCAACTGAGGANCATCCAGACTACTGCCTAAGTAACCCGGTTTGGAGTCACCTGAATCTTGCTCCACCACCATGCGCTCTTTACTCTGCTGTGATCGCAATTTTTCTTGCAAACTGTTAACTTCATCATTCAGCGATATAATAATTGCTCTCAGATCCGATGTCTCATCTTGTGCCTCAGCCGCAGCATTTTGGGCATTCAACAACGCGTCATTGAGTCTTATAACCTCGATGTTCGGGTCGATCGTAGATTCTTCNTCGACAATCATGGCTACTTCAGAAANCACTGAGCTGTCTGTATTGATCANTAAGTCGTTATCATCGGACCCAACATTGACCCTCCCAGAATCACCTAATACGTTGGCAATGCTATCCTCTACCTCGAAGTATGGAATTTCTTGATTCGAGTAAGCAATGTCCAAAGACTCCAGTGACAGATCAGTAGCCGTATCATCAATAACCGCAGCGTTAGAGGTCTCACCATAAACATCAAGACCCAACTGATCAGCCACAAAGAAGCCACTTTGATTTGCTATCTGACGATAGCTGGGCCTACTTATATCAGAGCCAATGATTATTTTACTTGGGTCGCCATTTAAGAAGGCGGCGGGATTAACGATAAACATGGCGTCCATTGCTTGCCATACNGTGACATTATCCAAACGGAAACCATTAGCAACACTCCACAGCGTATCACCTCGGGTGACCTTNTAGATTGGACTAGCAGTATCAGTCGCAATGATCTGCGCTACAGCGGCACCACTTTCAGCCAAAAATAAAAGGTTTACTCTGATTACTACGGAATTATATGGCCACTGGAGCTCGACCAAAAAGTCNAGCTCCGGCTGCTGCACCTCCGCTGGACTAACGATGAGAAGATGACGAATGCCAAACTCATTTTCGACCACTTGAAAAGACAGACTGCTTAAATCCAGCTGGTCTACAACCTCCTGACCACGCGTGCCAGAGCCGGTCTCAAGTTGAGCTGAAAATGAATTGCTATCGATATTTTTATCGTCAACTAGCTCTATTGTCGCGCGAAGCGCCTCCCCCAGACCTGACTTCAATTCTATCTCACCAAGAGTTACAGCAGCGGCCTGAAAAGACCAAAGAGAGCCATTTACCACCAGTAACAATGCGACTAAAAACTGAATTCTTTCCCGAAACATAGATTGCTTTTTCCTGTGGCGAACATCGTTACGACATGACNGATAATAGCAAACTATCCGGTTGATAAGCTATGCTAAATCCAAGCGTAATCGGCATGTCGTGAAAAAAACAGAGCGCCTAATTAGGTCCAACTTTCGTCACCGCTGCTTAAACAAACCATTGCAGCAAGAATCCACTGCTGTTACGACGCAGCCATTATGATTCTCAGCACTCTGCGTAGCGGCTCAGCCGCGCCCCAAAGTAATTGATCACCAACGGTAAAGGCTGAAAGATAATTGGGCCCCATATTCATCTTCCGTAAACGTCCCACTGGAACGTTCATNGTTCCTGTAACCGCAGCGGGCGTAAGTGCAGATAACGACGCCTCCCGATCATTAGGGATTACATTCGCCCATGGGTTAGCCTNATTGAGGATAGAGTGAATCTCATCCAGCGGAACATCTTTAGTCAATTTTATGGTAAGTGCCTGACTGTGACAGCGCATTGAACCAATACGCACACAAAGACCATCAAGTGCAATGGGGTTAGACTGACGATTGAGGATTTTGTTAGTTTCAATTTGATTTTTCCACTCCTCTTTACTCTGACCATTGTCCAACTGGACATCAATGTAGGGTAGAAGGCTGCCCGCTAAAGGATAATGCCAGTTATCTACAGGTAGCTGATCTCCTCGAAGAGTATCGGCAACCGTGCGATCGATATCCAAAATAGCTGTCGCTGGATCTGTTATTTGATGGCTTACCGACTTTTCAATTGTACCCATCTGGCTAATCAGTTCGCGCATATTATTTGCACCGGCTCCCGACGCCGCCTGATATGTCATCGACGTCGCCCACTCCACCAGCCCTTCTTTGAAAAGCCCGCCAAGACCCATCAACATCAGACTCACAGTGCAATTCCCACCCACAAAGTCTTTAACACCATCGGCTAAACCTTGATCGATCATGTGCCTATTAATAGGATCAAGAACGATTATCGAGTCAGATTTTGTGCGTAGCGCTGAAGCGGCATCAATCCAGTAACCCTTCCAGCCTTTGTTTCGTAACTGGGGGTATACGCGGTTGGTATAGTCCCCTCCCTGACAGGTAAGAATAATATCCATTTTACTTAAAGCGTCGATATCAAAGGCATCTTGAAGTATTGATGTCGACCCTCCGATGGCTGGTGCAGCCCTACCGGCCTGAGATGTAGTGAAAAAAATGGGCTCAATAGACTCAAAGTCATTCTCGGCACGCATTCGCTCCATCAGCACAGAGCCAACCATTCCTCGCCATCCCACAAGACCTGTCTTTTTCATTTATTCCACCTATAACTTTACTGCTTAATGTGACCGCTTTAAAATATTGAGCTACGCTTGGATAGCCGCGGCTACAGCATCACCCATATCAACCGTTCCAACGCGCGTCATACCCGCCGTATAGATATCACCAGTACGCAAACCCTGATCCAGTACTTTACTCACCCCTTGCTCTATCGACTCTGCAGCTTCAGTCGCATTGAGTGAGTACCGCAACATCATTGCTACCGATAAAATAGTTGCTAGGGGATTAGCCACGCCTTGACCAGCAATGTCTGGGGCTGAACCATGACAAGGCTCATACATACCAACGCCATCTTTGTCCAACGAAGCCGAAGGGAGCATACCGATAGATCCAGTCAGCATCGCTGCCGTATCGGACAAAATGTCGCCAAACATATTGCCGGTGACTAACACATCAAACTGCTTGGGTTCCCTAACCAGCTGCATGGCCGCATTATCAACATACATATGGGTAAGTTCCACTTCAGGATAATCTATCGCCATTTGCGTTATTATCTCGCGCCACAAGATCGTCGCTTCCAATACATTAGACTTATCTACCGAACAGAGGCGCTTGCCACGAACCATTGCCGCTTCAAATGCCATGCGACCAATGCGTCGGATCTCAGACTCATTGTATTTATAGGTGTTGTAGCCCTCACGCTCCCCATTTTCCAAGGTCCGAATACCGCGAGGCTCACCAAAGTAGATACCACCCACCAACTCACGCACAATTAGAATATCTAAACCGGAGACAAACTCTGGCTTTAGCGAAGACGCGTGAGCCAGCTGGGGATACATAATTGCTGGGCGCAAATTACCGAACAGTTCCAACTTAGAGCGAATGGTCAATAAACCCTTTTCTGGCCGCAGATGACGTTCAACATCATCCCACTGTGGACCGCCAACAGCACCAAGTAATATCGCATCACTAGCCCGAGCCTTATCTAAGGTTTCCTGCGGACACGGGTCACCAACGGCATCAAAGGCTGCACCACCTAAATGGGCATAATCTAGCTCGACGCCCAGACAAAACTTATCGCTGACCGTTTCTAATACCTTTACCGCTTCAGCAATAATTTCTGGGCCGATATTATCTCCGGGGAGCACCAAAACCTTTTTCATACTATTTAATTACTCCAAATACCCAGGGATGCTGTGCCGCACGCTCGGCCTCATAATGCTTAATTCGGTCCGCGTCTTGCAGCGTCAAACCAATTTCATCCAAGCCATTTAACAAGCACTCTTTACGAAACTCATCCAGCTCAAAACTAAAAATCTGTCCAGAATCAGTAGTGACAGTCTGCGAAGGTAGGTCTATCGATAGCTGATAGCCCTCTTGGGCAGCTAACTCATTAAATAAAATATCTACCTGTTCTTCGGTCAGAACCACTGGCAACAAGCCATTTTTAAAACAGTTGTTATAAAAGATATCCGCATAACTTGGCGCAATAACGACATTAAATCCATAGTCCTCTAATGCCCAAGGAGCATGCTCTCTACTGGAACCACAACCAAAATTTTTGCGAGCCAATAGTACTGAGGCACCCTTATATCTGTCCTGATTTAAAGGAAAATTATGATTAACTGGACGATTAGAGCAATCTTTTCCTGGTTGGCCTTCGTCCAAGTAACGCAACTCATCAAAGAGATTAGGTCCAAAACCGCTGCGCTTGATCGACTTTAAAAACTGTTTAGGAATAATCATGTCCGTGTCTACATTAGCGCGATCCATGGGGCCAACCAATCCACGATGTTCAGTAAATGCTTTCATTAATTCACTCCTATGAATGTACGCACATCAGTAATATGGCCAGCAATGGCTGCCGCTGCCGCCATTGCTGGGCTCATCAAATGAGTGCGGCCTCCACTACCCTGACGACCTTCAAAGTTTCGATTACTGGTGGAAGCGCAGTGCTCACCCGAACCCAGCTTATCTGCGTTCATTGCCAAGCACATAGAGCAGCCCGGCTCGCGCCAGTCCATACCGGCATCAATAAATATCCTGTCTAGCCCCTCAGCTTCTGCCTGAGCCTTTACCATTTGTGATCCTGGCACTACCAGGACTTGCTTTACCGACCCCGCTACCTGCCTGCCCTTTGCAATTAGTGCTGCAGCGCGCATATCTTCAATACGCGAATTTGTACACGAACCGATAAAGACGCGATCTACGGCAATTGATTCAATTGCCTGACCACTCTCTAGCCCCATATACTCGAGCGCGCGCTCTAGACCTTTGCGCTTCTCTTCCGAAGGTTGCTCATCTAACGTTGGTACAAACGAGGTAACTGCTGCCACCATCTCTGGAGAAGTTCCCCAAGTAACTTGCGGCGCAATTGATTCAGCTGCCAACTCAACTTCAATATCGAACACAGCATTAGCGTCACTGACTAGTGTTTTCCAATAANTCACCGCTTGATCAAACATCTCACCCTGAGGGACAAACTGACGCCCCCTACAATAATTAATGGTTTTATCATCGACGGCTACCATTCCAACGCGAGCGCCGGCCTCAATAGCCATATTGCATACCGTCATCCGGCCTTCAATAGACATTTCACGGAAGACAGAGCCAGCGAATTCAATCGCATGTTCATTACCCCCAGCAGTACCAATTTTACCGATGATAGCCAATACCACGTCTTTCGGAGTAACGCCGGCACCTAAGGTGCCATTGACGCTAACACGCATGTTTTTCATCTTCTTAGTAACCAAACACTGGGTNGCCAAGACATGCTCGACCTCAGAAGTACCTATGCCATGTGCCAAGCAGGCTAATGCACCATGAGTCGCAGTATGAGAGTCACCACAAACTACGGTCATGCCAGGCATAGTAACCCCCAATTCAGGCCCCATTACATGCACAATACCTTGACCCATTTCATTGATCTTAAACTCTTTAATGCCATAAAGATCGCAATTGTCGTCTAAGGTTTGTACTTGGATGCGCGACACCTCATCAACCATAGCGGCAATACCACCATCTCGCTCAGCCTTGTCGGTTGAAATATTGTGGTCAGGCGTGGCTATATTAGTATCGAGGCGCCAAGGTAGGCGACCCGCCAGTCGCAATCCTTCAAAAGCCTGGGGCGAAGTAACCTCATGAAGGACGTGCCGATCAATATAAAGCAGAGAGGACCCATCATTGTTTTCTTTGACGAGATGCGTATTCCACAATTTGTCATAAAGCGTGTGTTCAGTCATTACATTCACCTTTTTTGCTATCGTTCAGTATACCTTTGCTTTATGATGAAATAAATTCATAATATGAATCAATATGATTCCAATATCGAATATTAAAGCTAGGTGANAGCGATGGACAACCAAAACTTGAGCGCATTTATAAAGGTTGCAGAAACNAATTCNTTTTCAGAGGCCGCATTTTTGNTNGATGTTACACAATCTACAATCAGTAAACGCATCGCTCTGCTGGAATCAAAAATCGGCAAAAGACTCTTTGACAGAATCGCGAGGAGGGTCACTCTCACCGAAGCAGGAACCGAACTANTGCCAAGAGCGCAGCGGATCCTTAAAGAATATGAATCGGCTCTCCAAGCCATCAATGATCTATCAGGAAAGACATCGGGTGTTTTGCGCTTGGCGATAAGCCATCATCTTGGGCTTCATAGACTACCCCCTCTGTTAAAAGTATATGCGCAACAGCATTCAGGTGTGATCTTAGATATTGAGTTCATGGATTCCGAAAAAGCCTATGAGCAGGTACTTCACGGCCACTCTGAGATCGCTGTTATTACCTTGGCGCTTGAATACCATCCAAACGTGGTGAGCCAAAAGGTCTGGAACGATCCGCTTAACTTTATTTGTGCACACGATCATCCTCTCGCGCTTATCACTTCGCCGACACTGAATGATATTGCTAACTTTCCAGTTATTTTGCCTGGCCTGAACACCTACACTGGTCGAATTGTGCAAAAACTATTTCAGGCTGAGAATATACCGATGACCTCTACCATGTCGACTAACTACCTTGAGACAATAAGTACAATGGTTGAGGTAGGTCTAGGTTGGAGTGTACTCCCTGAGACTCTCGCCGAAGACTTGCATGTAATGCCTTTTGAACACTCAGCTATGCATCGGGATCTTGGCTATATTTGCCACACTAAAAAAACACTATCCAATGCGGCCAAGGCATTTCTTCAGTTGCTCGACAACGAAGCTGCCCGGCAATAAGCGCATTAGATCGGTTTTAGGCCACTATCGACATCTATGTTCTGAGCCCGATGTCGCAGATAATGATCCATGAGCGTCAACGCCAGCATAGCCTCGGCTATAGGCACGGCTCTAATTCCCACGCAGGGATCGTGACGGCCATTAGTGACTACCTCAACAGGTTTCCCAAACTTATCGATAGATCGCCCAGGAATACGGATACTTGAGGTAGGCTTTAATGCCAAATGAGCAACGATGGACTGACCTGAGGAGATCCCCCCAAGGATACCTCCAGCATGATTAGTCAAAAAGCCATCCGGCGTTAATTCATCGCGGTGCTCAGACCCTTTTTGAGCCACAGAGTCAAACCCTGCACCAACTTCAACACCTTTAACCGCATTGATGCTCATTAATCCATGAGCGATCTCCGCATCGAGGCGATCAAACACTGGTTCACCTAAGCCCACCGGCACCCCTTCAGCCACAACAGTGACCTTGGCTCCAATGGAGTTCCCTTCCTTGAGCAGCGCCTGCATGAAAGATTCGAGTTCTGACACCTTGTCTGGATCGGGAAAGAAAAAAGGATTACTCTCAATTTCAGCTTTGACAAATCGCTCGGGGGCAATTGAGCCTAGCTGGGAGACGTAGCCATAAATGTCAATGCCTGCGACTTCCTTGAGATACTTCTTCGCTATAGCACCCGCAGCCACACGCATTGCTGTTTCCCTTGCGGAACTGCGCCCACCACCACGATAATCTCTATCGCCATACTTTTGGTGATAGGTATAGTCGGCATGTGCTGGTCTAAATAAGTCCTTTATCTTGGTATAATCTTTAGATTTCTGGTCTTGATTTTCGATCATCATCCCGATCGAGGCGCCAGTGGTCTTACCTTCAAATACACCGGACAATATAATGACTTCGTCGTCCTCTCGGCGCTGCGTGGTGTAGCGCGACTGACCGGGTTTTCGTCGGTTTAAATCAGGTTGCAGATCAGCTGCTGAAATCTCAACTCCTGGAGGACAGCCATCCACAACGCAACCAATGGCAGGGCCATGACTTTCCCCAAAGCTAGTGACTGTAAATAGTTTTCCTATTGAGTTTCCCGACATGTATCTAAGCCACCTTTTATTAAATATTAAACCTACTATGCAGAGATTATACGCCTATTAGGCGAACAATTCCGCATGTTCCATAAGTTGCTCGCGAGTCAGCATAAACACCCCGCCATCACCCTCTTCGAATTCAAACCACATAAAAGGCACTGTTGGAAAAGTATCTTCGAGAGCGACCGAAGAATTACCGACCTCAACGATTAAAAGACCCTTATCGAGCAGATAGCCAGATGCTTCTTTGAGCAGCCGTCGAGTAAAATCCAGCCCATCAAAACCAGAGGCCAGTGCGATCTTGGGTTCATGATGAAACTCTTCTGGCATATGCGATAGNTCATCGGCATCAACATAGGGAGGATTACTGACAATTAAGTCGAAACGTTGGCCTGATAAAGCAGAAAAGAGATCGGACTGAACAGCGCAAACACGATTGTCTAACTGGTGTTCTTTAATATTAATTTCAGCAACCTCTAATGCTTCGCTAGAAATGTCGCTAAGTACAACCTCAGCATCTGGAAACCCATAGGCACAGCTAATACCAATACACCCACCACCGGTGCACAGATCAAGGATTCGAGTAGGGTCATGTGACAACCAGGGCTCGAAGAAACGCATGATTAATTGGGCAATCGGAGACCGGGGAATAAGAACCCGAGAATCTACCGTAAATGGTAGCCCGCAAAACCATGCTTGGCCGGTCAAATATGGCGCAGGAAGTCGCTCATTTACGCGCTTTTGGAACAGAGACGTCACCTCTATCACTTGAGAGTCAGTCAGCTTATTATCCAATACTGATTTGTCCACATTAGGGGGTAAACCCAAGACAAAAGAGAGTAAACATACCGCCTCATCCCAAGCGCTGTCGGTACCATGACCGAAGTAGATGTCGCTGCTAGAGAACATTGATTCACCCAACTCTAACATCTCACGCACAGACAGTTGAGCCACTGTAAGAGAGTGGTCTGGGCCCAAAACATGCGGGGATTTCGTATTTTTAGTCATAGTATCTCCGTCAGGATAATATTTTACCTTTGATCGGTCCTTTAGTGTTTATTTTGATACAATCACGTTGTAAATACGTACATAACAAAAATTTCAGTTGGAAACTATTAATGAACAACCATTTTGAAAAAATCATTCAAAGCACTGGCGAAGATTTAACGCGGCCCGGGCTACTTGACACGCCTGCTCGCGCAGCAAAAGCATTTGCCTACCTCACCAGCGGTTACAGCATGGATTTAGATCAGGTTATTAATAATGCCTTGTTTCCCTCTGAATCGGATGAAATGGTCATGGTTAAAGATATTGAGCTCTACTCTCTATGCGAGCATCACATGTTGCCGTTTATTGGCAAGTGTCATGTCGCCTATATTCCCANTGGGAAGGTCCTAGGTTTGTCTAAGGTCGCCAGAGTGGTTGACATGTTTTCCCGAAGACTACAAATTCAGGAAACATTAGCGCAGCAAATTGCTTCTACTATCCAAGAGGTCACCCAAGCNCAAGGCGTTGGCGTGATTATCGAAGCCAAGCATATGTGTATGATGATGCGCGGCGTTGAAAAGCAAAACTCATCAATGAAAACATCAGCCATGCTGGGTAGCTTTAGAACTAGCCAGGCGACACGNACTGAGTTTTTCTCCTTGCTAGGTCAGCACTAACCCAAACAAATCTCCGATACTCTGAAAAAGCTCAGCACTCGCTGGGCTTTTTTAGTTTTAGCTTCGTTTATTTTAAAAAACTCTGAACTTTTTGCGCAACCTTCTCAGCCTGATCTTCTAGGTGAAGGTGATGAGAGCCAGGCAGCTTGGTAATTTCCATCTGTGGAATCCAGNCAAACAACTCACTTTGCTGGCGATCTGGTGAAAAAGCACTATTTTCCGCTTGGATCAATAACACTCTCGCCAATATACCGATAAAAAAGCTCTCTAAATTATCCTTGGAAAACTTAACGTAGGACGCTGCCTTCAAACGTTGATCGCTGGCCCAGTAATACCCTCTTGGACCTTCTGCCACCCCTCGATTTGCAAGTAAAGTAGCCGCTTCAAGCTGCAGTGGCACAAATCCGTTCACGCGCGCCTGAATGGCACGATCGAAGTCTTGAAAATAAGTTGGCGAGCTCGCAGCGAAACGCCGGTTCTCGCGAATAGCTTTCATCACCTGTTTAGCGGCATTATCAGGTGACTGAGGCATTGGCACATAACCATCGATAAGTACTGCATGTGTTATGCGCTCAGGAAAGGTACCTGCTATAAGACCAGAGATTATGGCTCCGCGTGAATGGCCGAGCAGAGCAAAGCGATCCCATCCCATCTGATCTGCCACGGACATCACTTCGCCAATATCTATCCAGATATCGTAGCTAGAATCTGCCGACCGATGACTACTCCTACCATGACCCGCTAAATCTAGTGCAATAACATGCAAATTCTCCATAAAAGGCAGTATGCGGTCGAACGACGCTGCATTATCTAACCAGCCATGTAGCGCAATCACTGGAATAGAACCCGAACGGCCCCACTCTTTGGCGGTCAGCGTTAGCCCGTTTAACTCAAACGTTCGCTCTCTAATAAATTCAATCGGCATACTGTATCCAGTTTAGTAGTACTCTCCTTTTTACAGGAAAGTTCGCAAAAAACGATATGATAGACGGGGCACCTAAATAGGCACATCGCTCTCTCGTAAATTAGTTGCCCGGCGACCCTCGCGCTATTACCGGAGGCTGCCTCGATAAGGTATGTGGAAGCGAAAAAGCGCGCTAACCAACATATCCGAGCAGCATTAAATCATCAAATTGATTAATTTCAAGATTATTTTTGATCAACCAGGACACCGATAGCAAAATAATGGTAACCAATGCCTAAATCATCAGACCTAGGACACTATAGGCGCCGAAAATAAAGACGCATCGACTCGGAAGTAGCCACTAAAAAGTTCTGGGGCCGTAAAAAGAGGTGCATTATTCAAAGAGTCCAACCGGAGCCATGATAGTTGCTTACAACCGACTCCACCAAATTACATAGGCCAGACTTTCNAGTGCCGCACTATATCTTGATCTACTGGTCTTTATTTTTCTTATCCGAGTCAGATTCGTCGGTATCATCAGTGACTACGAAAGAAGGAATACTACTGTCGTCATCAACCACTTCGGTATCGACAGTGCCACTATCTTCTGACTGCCGTGATCGTGATGAGTATCCTTCGGAAAGATCTATCTTGGGCCATTCATCAAAAGGAAAGGGTTTTACATCGGTATTAAAGGTCAAAAATAATATTCCCTGATAAATCCATTTGGCCAAACCTTGCCCCAAGTTCCGCAGATTATCGTTATCATCGCCGGTAATTAAAACCATCAAGAACTGCCCGACAACAACTATTCCTAATACCAGTCTACCCACAGCGATGAGTAGCCCAAAAAACAACATATAGGCTAATCTAACCCAGGTACTCGATCTCTTTACATGTATTCCGTTATTCATCATTTGATTTCACCATAAAGTCCACATCCATATTTTGCTCAGAGAGCATCATCGCACTCAACGACTCTTTAATTGGTCGCTGTTCGAATAATGTAGCATATAAAGCAGAGGCCAATGGCATATAAACGCCAAGCTTGTCAGCCTTTTCCTTAACCAGNTTGGTGGTATTAACCCCTTCAGCTATCTGCCCAACCTCTTTAATCGCTTGANCTAGCGTTTTNCCTTGGCCTAAGCAAACCCCTACNCTGAAGTTTCTACTCAATGGCGATGTACAGGTAACATAGAGGTCACCAATACCGCCAAGCCCAAGAAATGTCATTGGATTAGCACCCAACTCGCGGGCAAATCGGCTCATTTCTGCCAAACTTCGCGTCAACACTACCGCCTTGGTATTTTGTCCTGCACCAATGGCGTCGGTGATCCCCGAAACAATGGCATAGATGTTTTTTAAAGCACCAGCCAACTCAACACCAAAACGGTCATGATTGATATAAACCCTAAAATAAGACGACACCAGTAAATTCTGTACTTGAGCGCATAAAGTATCATTATCACTGGCCACAACCGTCGCCGTTATTTGAGAATTAGCAATTTCTTTGGCTAAATTTGGACCACTAATGAGCCCTACTTCATTGCCAGGAAGTTCTTCACANAGCACTTCAGTGGGCAACAAAAACGTATCACCCTCAATACCTTTGGCCGTGCTGATTACGAGTGCATCACTCGGGAGCCATTGATTCACTTTTTTGGCAAGCTGCCTAAAAGCACCGCTGGGAACTGCGAAAAATATACTCTCGCAATGCTTAACGGACTCTTCTAAATCGGTGCTAATTGAAATACTAGGATTCAGCCTGTAGCCCGGAAGATACGCGCTATTTTCACCAGAAGATTGGATTTGAGCAGCCACTGCTTCACTGCGTAGCCACAATGTCACCGGATAGCCATTATTTGCAACGACATTAGCAATCACGGTACCGAAACTTCCGCCGCCCAAAACTGCAACCTTATGCTTTTTACTAATCTCCAAAGCGACCCCTACCCAAAAATTACCTGAGACGTATTATAGTTACTGCTTTACATGCTGTCAGCCGCAAAAAATCACAATGCTCAAATGAGCACTGTGACAAGTTGCTTAACGCCTTAGCCAAACATCAACTTATTAAGCTCTTGAACAAATTTAGCGGGATTTTCTAACGGACGCCCTGCCGATAAAGCGGCCTGATCAAAGAGAACTCCTGCGAGCCTAGCAGCCGCATCTTCATTACTTTCTGCACTTAGCTTAGACACTAGTGGATGCTCCATATTAACTTCAAGGATCGGCTTTGATTCCGGTACCGCCTGCCCTGCAGCCTCCATGATTTTCCGCATTTGCTCGCCCATATCGTTGTCGCCTACCACTAAACAAGCAGGTGAGTCGGTGAGTCGGCCAGTAACACGTACTTCCTGCACTCTGTCTTCAAGCAGGGTACTTATCCGTGTGATAACCTCTTTGTGCTGATCATTATCGGTCTTGGAGTCTTTGTCGTCTGGATCTGAATCCGATGCGTGTCCGGTGATGCTACTCAAGTCGAGTTCGCCTCGCGCCACATCTTGGAATGACTTACCATCAAACTCTGTTAAATAGCCCATCATCCATTCATCAACACGATCTGACATCAACAACACTTCGATGCCATGCTTGCGGAATACTTCAAGGTAAGGGCTGTTGTTGATCACAGAATAACTATCGCCCGTGACATAGTAGATTTTATCTTGCCCTTCTTTCATTCGCGCAATGTAGTCTGCCAGACTGACGCCGGGAACAGCACCTTCAACCGAAGAACTGGCAAAGCGAAATAACTTAGCTATTTTCTCGCGATTAGCATGATCTTCACTGGGCCCTTCTTTTAAAACAGCACCGAATTGAGACCAAAAGGTGGCATACTTCTCTGGTTCGTTGGCCGCCATCTTCCCTAGCATATCTAAAGTTCGCTTAGTCAACGCGGCTCTAATACTATCGACCATGGGGGTTTTCTGCAGAATTTCTCGAGACACGTTTAACGGCAGATCAGCGCTGTCTAAAACACCTTTCACGAAGCGCAAATACATTGGCATGAATTGTTCTGCATCATCCATGATAAAGGTACGTTTGATATATAACTTAATACCTCTAACTGCCTCTCTCTGATATAGGTCCATTGGGGCCATACCGGGAATATATATCAAGCTTGTATATTCTTGTTTGCCTTCTACACGGTTATGACTCCAAGCCAGAGGTTCTGCAAAGTCGCTAGAAACATGACGATAGAATTCTTTGTAATCATCATCACTAACCTCGCTCCTAGATCTGGTCCAAAGGGCTTTTGCGTCATTCACCGCCTGCCATTCAGGTGTGGCAACAACAGTTTCATCTGCCTCTACCTCGGGTTCGCTGCTGGGCATTGCTGGCATATCTTGCTTAAGCATTTCCACGGGTATTGCGATGTGGTCAGAATACTTTTTAACAATACTACGTAAACGCCAGTCATTACCAAACTCAGATTCATCCGCTTTTAAGTGCATAGTGATCGTCGTTCCACGCTCTGCTCTCTCGATGGTTTCTATTTGATAATCAGCCTCACCCTCGCAAGACCAGCGCACAGCTTCAGAAGACTTGGCTCCAGCGCGACGAGTTTCAACCACCACTTTTTCAGCGACGATAAACGATGAATAAAATCCAACACCAAACTGACCAATTAACTGAGAGTCTTGCTTTTGATCTCCGGTCAAATTCTTTAAGAAGTCTGCCGTACCTGATCGAGCAATAGTACCCAAATTAGCAATCACTTCATCTCTAGACATACCAATACCATTATCAGCAATGGTGATAGTCTTTGACTCCTCATCGACACCGATACGAATACGGAGATCGCCATCGTCCTCATAGAGTGCTGAGTTTTCCAGCGCTTCAAACCTCAATTTGTCGGTGGCATCCGATGCGTTGGAGATTAACTCTCTTAGAAAAATCTCTTTATTTGAGTAAAGAGAATGAATCATCAGATGCAGTAATTGCTTGGCTTCAGTTTGGAAGCCTAATGTCTCAGTACCGGTTTTTGTTTTAGCGGTCATTGTTTGTATTTCTCCTAGTAGATTCAACGAACTTATTGGTCGACACTTTCATATCCTTGTGTTGTCAAAAATGGGGGCATAACAGAAAATTTCAAGGTGTTGCATAGCTTACGGGAGTAAAAAATGACATCTGGCAGTGGCAATCGGCTTTGATACATCATCCTGCCAAGCCGTGGCAGCGACATTAACCAAGTTTTTTCCCTGTCGTAAAACGGTGCAGCCAGCGTAGATAGTCTTATAACGACCTGGCCTCAGATAGTCCAGAGAGAAATCAACCACCTTGGGTATGCTAGCCACATCTAAAGAATAAAGTATCTCAATTGAGGCAGACAGTTCGAGAAACCCGCCGATAACGCCACCATGAATAGCCGGCAACGATGGATTACCTATATTGGACGGTCGGCGCTCTAACCAATAGACCACTTCACTGCCTTCAATCTTAGCTTGAGCGCCGATAAAGTGGCTATAGGGAATTAAATCTACTATTTGCTGAGGACTGAACTCTTGCCTAGCCGCCATTAAACCCAGTTTTAGCTCCTGATCAATCACTTGTCGCCCGCCTGCTCATAAACTTTTTTACCCAGAATAAAACGACGAAGGTTACGCCGAACTATGTTTCCAAACGAAATACTTGGGGTCTCCACTTTCATAAAAGTGGCCACACAATGAGCAATCGGATTCTCCTGATCATCTTGCCAGGCAGAACCACGACAAAAAACCACATTAGAGGTATCGCGATAGACTTTAGCCGAGACAAAGACTGGCTTATAAGGTTCCGCCGGATGCATGTAATCAAGACGCAGATCCATAGTCGGCGTTACCATGCTCCGAGTAAGCGTGGTAATTGCGGCACAACCACAACAGGTATCTAAGAGGCTGACAATAACACCTCCATGAATCACTCCGGTAACCGGATTACCCACCACCTCAGATTTATAGGGAAAAGTCATTTCAACTTCACCACGACCTATCTTGGTCAACTCAAAGCCCAACGCAGCACCATGGCCTGTGCGCTCCATAGCGAGCTTGAGCATGGGTTTAAATATTGCGATCTTAAGATTCACCACTAACAACCCCTCAATTAGGCCAGACTGTCTTCAGCAACAAAGTATTTTGGGTCTTCGATCACATTGACCTCAACGAGACTTCCCGCTTTGGTTAACAAGCTACGGCACTCTTCACTCAGGTGAACCAAATGTAATGTCTTACCCGCATTTTCATATCGCTCGGCTAAGGTATCAATGGCATCAAGTCCAGAGTGATCCGCCACTCTCGAACGAGCAAAGTCGATAACGACGTCATCGTTGTCTTGTTTAGGATCAAAACGTTCGAGAAAAGAGGTTGCAGAACCAAAAAACAAAGGACCGGTTACGGCATAGACTGTAGACCCTTTGTGATCCTCTCGTGAATCTATGCGAATATATTTGGCATGTTCCCAGGCAAATACCAGCGCCGATACAATGACACCAACACAAACCGCAATAGCTAAATCTGTCGCTACGGTAACGCCTGACACCAATACTAAAATCAATGCATCACTGCGTGGAACCTTGCCAACGATTCGAAAGCTTGACCACTCGAAAGTACCAATAACGACGATGAACATGACACCGATTAATGCCGCCAATGGAATTTGTTCAATCACCGGCGATCCGACTAAAATAAATAATAATAAAAATACCGCGGCACTGATCCCCGACAATCGGCCTCGACCACCAGAGTTCACATTAATCATACTTTGACCAATCATGGCACAGCCACCCATGCCACCGAAAAAACCGGTCATCGTATTAGCAACACCCTGGCCGATACATTCCTTNTTNCCNCGTCCNCGGGTCTCGGTAATCTCATCAATCAGACGTAACGTCAACAGTGACTCGATCAAGCCAATCGCCGCTAAAATGACCGCATACGGTAAAATTATCCACAGTGTTTCCAGATTAAAGGGAACCTCAGGGACATGGAAGCCCGGTAACCCGCCGCTAATGGATGCAATATCTCCCACGACTTTGGTATTTAAATCGAGACCTAGTACTAGCCCGCTAACAACAGCAATAGCAACCAACGAAGAAGGAACCGCCTTAGTAAANCGAGGTAGCGAATGAATAATAANCATGGTAANCANTACCAGGCTTACCAACATATAAAGTTCTTCTCCCTCCAACCAGGCTACATCGATAATAGAGTCCTGCATAAAGGTACCCGACAACCAACCTGGCTGACCAGCTTCNCCAAACTGCCCCANCTGAGCAAGGAATATGACAATCGCCAAGCCATTAACAAACCCTAGCATCACCGGATAGGGAACCATGCGGATGAATTTNCCGAGTTTGAAGACTCCTGCTGCGATTTGAAGCAACCCCATCAGCACCACGGTGATGAACAAGTACTCAACACCATGATCAGCCACCAATGAAACCATAACCACCGCTAATGCTCCGGTAGCCCCACTAATCATGCCTGGACGACCACCAATACAGGCGGTGATGAGACCCACCATGAAGGCTGCGTATAGGCCTACCAATGGGTCTACTCCAGCCACAAAAGCAAATGCAACAGCCTCTGGAACCAATGCAAGAGCGACTGTTAGGCCTGAGAGTAAATCGTTTCTAAAGGTTGCCACTTTGCGCAGTTGGAGCTCAAACATTCACTGGTTTCTCTTGTTTGTTTATCATGATTTTGCAAAAAAACGAACTATCTAGTCCGGCTTCGTCCAGACCCTCTATTGGAGTTCCCTCCGGAAGGCCTTCTGCGACCCGAACTGGACATTTCATTGGTTCGGCTTTTACCGTACGGAGAAGGAGGTTGTCCATCTACTCTATTACCGCCCGACTCTTTCGTCTGCCGTGAAGAGTTATCACCTGCAGGACGAGGCCTATCAGTCTGGTGCCGCCCGCCACTTTTCGCTTTATTACCTGGCTGTGGGCCCTGACCGTAATTCGAACGCTCTTTGCTTCTAGTAGAATTGTTACTATGTCGTGAATTGTTACTTACGTTAGTTTCGCTTTTCAGCGGCCTCCGCGGCTTATTTGCTCGCACAGGACGGTTTAAGGTGGTTAGTTTAACCATTTGATCTGGCTCAAAACCTTCTGCCTCCTCGCGCGGTAACACTCTTTGTATCAGCCGCTCAATACCCGATAGAAGATCTACCTCGTCAGCACTAACCAACGAAATAGCCTTACCTGTCATACCGGCTCGACCCGTTCGACCGATCCGATGCACATAATCTTCAGATACATTAGGCAGATCGTAGTTAACCACCTGAGGAAGTTGCTCAATGTCCAAACCTCTGGCAGCGATATCTGTCGCAACCAAAATACGCGTTTCACCAGCCTTAAACTCAGCTAAGGCTCGAGTACGCGCTCCTTGACTCTTATTGCCATGAATCGCTGCTGCTACAATTCCCTCAGATTCGAGATGCTTAGTTAACTTGTTTGCCCCATGTTTAGTCTTGGTAAAGACTAACGCCTGGCTCCACTCTCCGTCTTTGATGAGTTTGGTGAGCAAAAAGGCCTTTTGTTTTTTATCCACGGTATAAACTATTTGGGAAACAGTTGGTGCTGCGGCGTTGCGAGGAGTTACTGATATTTCCAGAGGATTGCGCACTAAGCCTGAGGCTAGCTTCCGAATTTCATCACTAAACGTTGCTGAAAACAGCAAATTTTGACGACGTTTTGGCAGCAACATAATAATACGCGTGATATCGCGTATGAAACCCATGTCCAGCATACGATCAGCTTCATCCAAGACCAATACCTCAAGATGATCAAACTTGACCGCATTTTGACTGTGTAGGTCCATCAAACGGCCTGGAGTAGCAACCAGAATATCGACACCACGGCGTAATTTTTGCATTTGTGGGTTAATCTTAACGCCACCAAACACGACGGCCGAGGTCAGAGACATATGTTTGCCATAATCTTTAACGCTCTCGCCTACTTGAGCTGCGAGCTCTCTTGTGGGGGTTAAAATAAGAGCCCGAGCTTGATTAGCTTGAGCCCGTTGTCCGCTTGAAAGGCGTTGCAAGATGGGCAGAGTAAAACCTGCTGTCTTACCGGTGCCCGTCTGAGCTGCGGCCATAACATCACGACCGTCTAGGACAGCTGGAATGGCTTTTTCTTGTATCGGTGATGGAGTTTCGTAGCCTTTACCGGCAATAGCTTTTAATAAAGGCGCAGATAAGCCTAGATCAGTGAATTTCATAGTAGTGTCTTTGTGTTCGCTGCGTACCTAGGACCTGGGTAG
>JGI24539J26755_10000005_pt1 | contig 80666 bp, 72 predicted proteins | sample NorSeaMetagenome_2_FD_26755 | JGI IMG/M metagenome (IMG submission 26755) | reverse complement strand
TAGATGTTAAGTATCAAGTTGGTCGTACTGGAGCAATTACTCCTGTTGCTGTTCTTGAACCTGTTAATTTAGCTGGTACTACAGTTAAGCGTGCATCATTACACAATGAAGATCAAATTAATAAGTTAGATTTAAGAATTAACGATAGAGTTTTTATTGAAAAGGGAGGAGAGATTATTCCAAAAATAGTTTCTGTTGATTATAAATTTAGAGACATTTTTTCAGTACCTATTAATTATATTAAAAATTGTCCAAAATGTAATTCAATACTAGTAAGAAATGATGGTGATGCTAAACATTATTGCCTAAATCAAGTTCTTTGCCCTGTGCAGATTCAAACAAGATTTGAGCACTTTATTTCTAAAAAGGCTATGAATGTTGAAGGTTTTGGACCAGAAACAATTTCATTACTATTAAAGAATAAAAAAATTGCAAAAATATCAGACTTATATAATCTTAATTTTTTAGATCTTATTCCATTTAAAAAAGATGGAAATAAATGGGCTGAAAATATTTTAAATGGTCTAGAAAAATCTAAAAATATTTCTTTTGAAAAAGTTCTTTTTTCTTTAGGGATTAGACATGTTGGCGAGACAGTATCGTTAAAACTTTGTAAATATTACAAGACTATTGATAATTTAATCTCTGCTAAATATGATGATTTAATTGATGTAAATGAAATTGGTGATAGAATAGCTGTAAGTATAATTGATTTTTTCTCTTTAAAAGATAATATTTTATTAATTGAAGAGCTAAAAAATCATGGCTTAAATTTTACTTATAATAATTCAAATACTAAATCTCATCTATTAAAAGATATGAATATTGTTATTTCTGGAAAATTTGATGATTATTCAAGAGATCAACTTAAAAAAATTATTGATGAAAATGATGGTAAAAATATATCTAGTATTTCTAAAAAAACTACTTTTGTATTAGGTGGTCAAAATATTGGTCCAAGTAAACTTAAAAAAACACAAGATCTTAATATTAAAATTTTAACTATTAAAGATTTTTTCAATTTATTAAAATGACATATTTAGAAAATTTTAAGTTAAAAATCGGTCAATGGGTTTTTCATAGAGAACTTACAACTAATAAACGTCTTAAGGCTGTATGCAATTTAGAAAATGCAAAATCTATTGGTATTTTGTATGATGCTACAAATGAATACCAGATAAAGCAAATACAACCCTTTATTTCATATTTTTTTGATCTTAAAAAGGATGTAAAGGCTCTTGGTTATGTTAATTCTAAAAAATTATCATATTGTCATACTCCAAAATTACAATATGATTTTTTTTATCTAAAAGATTTAAACTGGTATTATAAACCACAAAACTATATCATAGATAATTTTATTAAGAAGGAGTATGATATATTAATTAATTTATGTGATAGTTCATGTATTCCCATTAAATATCTTGTTGCAAGCTCTATTGCACGTTTTAAAATTGGTCAACACGAAGACGGTTATGAAATATATGACTTAATGATATCAATTAAAGAAAATCAAAATAAGATGGAAAGATTAATGTCTGAAATAAAACATTATTTACACATTATTAATAAATAAATGAATAGTAATATTTACGGAACAGGGGTTGCTTTAATTACACCATTTAATCTTGATTTTTCAGTTGATTTTATAGCTTTGGAAAAATTAATAGATTATGTTATTAAAGGTGGAGTTGATTTTATTGTTATTCTTGGAACAACAGCTGAATCACCTTCTTTAACTTTAATTGAAAAGCAAGATATTATTAACCTTACAATTAAGGTTACTAAAAATAGAATTCCGATTGTTGTTGGTATTGGTGGAAGTAATACATTGAATGTTGAAAATGAATTTAAAACATTAGATTTAAATGGAATTGAAGCTATTTTATCCGTTACACCTTATTACAATAAACCATCCCAACTGGGGTTATATAAACACTTTAAAAGATTATCAGAAGTTTCTTTATTACCAATAATACTTTATAACGTTCCATCTAGAACAGGAGTTAATCTTGATGCTTCAACTTGTCTTAAATTAGCTAAAGATTTTAGTAATATTATTGCTGTTAAAGAAGCATCAGGTAATATTTCTCAAATCTCTGAAATTATTCAAAACATGCCCTCTAGTTTTTCTGTTCTCTCTGGTGATGATGAATTAACTCTTAATTTAATTTTAGAAGGAGCAAATGGTGTTATTTCAGTTATTGGTCAATCTCACCCAAAAGAATTTTCAACTATGGTAACATTTGCTTTAAATAATCAAAAATTGAAGGCTATGCAAATACATGAAAATTTAGAGAAGTTTTATCATATTCTCTATAGTGAGGGTAATCCCTCTGGAATAAAGGCAGTATTGTCGCATTTAGGGCTGTGTAATGATATTTTAAGGCTACCTTTGACCTGTATCTCAAATAAACTTAATAACTCATTAAAATCTATATTAAAATGAGAATTTTTCTAATAACTTTTTTTATGTCAATTTTTTTTACATCACCTTCTACTAGTCAAGAATCTTTTTATGATTTAAATTTAAAAAGTATTGATGATAAAAATATTAATTTCTCTTCTTTCAAAGGAAAGTTTGTTTTGATCGTTAATGTTGCCTCAAAATGTGGTTTTACGCCTCAATACAAAGCTTTAGAAGAACTTTATAATGAGTATAAAGATAATTTAGTTGTTATTGGGGTTCCCTGTAATCAATTTGGAGGTCAGGAACCAAATTCACAATCTGAAATAAAAGAGTTTTGTTCAGCTAATTTTGGTGTGTCTTTTTTGCTTTCCGAAAAAATTAAAGTTAAAGGAAGTGATAAACATCCTTTATATAAATGGTTGACTGAAAAGGATAAAAATGGTACATCTAACTCTAATGTAAAATGGAATTTCCAAAAATATTTAATCAGTGATTCTGGAGAGTTAATTAATTATTTTTATTCAACTACAAGCCCAAAGTCTTCAAAAATAACTGCATTTTTAGAGCAATAATTAATTTTTATTACGTTTTCCTAGAGAAGAAATTTTTTTAGGAATATTCAATTATTGAATTTATCTTTGTACAATATTAAAAATTATGAAAAATATTTTATTAATTTTATTTATGTTCTGCTTTGCCTTTTGTGGTAAATATCAAAAAGTATTAAAAAGTAATGATCTTAAATATAAATACTCAAAAGCAATAGAGTATTACAATAATGCAGATTTTAATAAAGCTATGCCAATTTTTAATGAGCTAATGACTTCATTTAAGGGGTCCTCAAATTATGAAGAGTTGTCTTATTATTTTGCATATACTCACTATTCTACAGGTGATTTTTTGACTGCAACATATTTGTTTAATAGATTTCTTCAAGATTACCCAAATAGTACCCATGCTGAAGAATGCAAGTATATGAGTGCATATTCACTTTATATGGAAGTTCCTTCTTACACTCTAGACCCTTCGAATACTAAAAAAGCTATTAATAAACTTCAAGAGTTTATAGACAAGTATCCAAACAGTGATAGTTTGATAAATTGTAATTTATTAATTGATGAATTAAGACAAAAAATTTCAGATAAACAGTTTTCGAATGCTAAACAATATTATACAACTGAAAATTATAAAGCTGCTATTATTTCTTTGAACAATGTTTTGATGGATTTTCCAGAAATTAAGAATAGAGAAGAGATTCAATTTATTATATTGCAATCATCCTATTTTCTTGCAATTAATAGCGTATCTTCAAAGAAAGAAAAAAGACTTATTCAGACTTTATCAAATTATGAGCAATTTGTAGATAATTATCCTGAATCAAAATTTAAAGATCAAGTATCAGATACATTTAATAAAACTAATAACTCAATTGAAGAATTAAAAAAATTAAAAAATGAAATTTAAAAGAACAGGTGCNGAAAAATCTACAATCACTAGAAACGTAAATGATTTTGTTGAAAAAACTGGTAATGTTTTTAAAGCAGTTTCAATACTTTCCAGCAGAAGTAAGCAAATTAACGAGAAGATGAAAGAAGAATTGCTTTCTAAACTTGAAGAATTTGCATTAGATCAAGAACAACTAGACGAAGTATTTGAAAATCAAGAGCAAATTGCTGTTTCTAAATTTTATGAAAGCCTTCCAAAACCTTGGGCAATTGCTATGCAAGAACTTCTTAATGATGAAATTTATGTTAGAGATAATAAGATTGAAGAAGATGATGAATCTGTTGAGTCTAGTGAGTCTGAATAAATAGAANGCTTTATGCTTAATGGTAAAAAAGTCTTACTTGGGATAACTGCAAGTATTGCAGCTTATAAATCAGCTTCTATTGTTAGATTACTTAAAAAGTCTGGAGCTCAGGTCAAAGTTATTCAAACTGCTGAATCAACTAACTTTATTACTCCTTTAACACTTTCAACATTATCAGAAAATGATGTTTTATTAGATTTAATTGATTCNGATACTAATACTTGGAATAANCATGTTGAATTATCAATTTGGGCAGATTTAATGTTAATCGCACCATTAACAGCCAAGTCAATGTCTAAAATGGTGCAAGGAAATTGTGACAATTTACTTTTAGCTACATATCTTTCAGCTAAATGTCCTGTATATTTTGCACCAGCTATGGATTTAGACATGTATAAACATCCTTCAACCGTTGATAATATCAATAAATTAATTTCCTTTTCAAATGTACATATACCAGCTAAATATGGTTTTCTGGCAAGTGGACTTGAAGGAGAAGGAAGAATGTGTGAGCCTGAAGAGATAATAAGTTTTATTAAACTAGATTTAGAAGATAAGCTATCATTAAAAGGTAAGAAATTGCTAATAACTTCAGGCCCAACAAGAGAAGCAATCGATAAGGTTCGTTACATCAGTAATCATTCTTCTGGAAAAATGGGCTTTGCTCTAGCAAAGATTGCTGTTTCTCTTGGAGCACAAGTAACTATTATCACGGGTCCAACTAATCAAACCTTAGACAGTGATAGATTAAAACGAATTAATGTTATAAGTACTCAAGACATGTATGAAGAAGTAAAGATTAATTTACCAGAAAATGATATAATTATATTTGCAGCAGCTGTTTCAGATTTTAAACCAAAAGATGTATTTTTAAGTAAGTTAAAAACTAAAAAAATTAATTTAGAATTAGTTGAAACAATTGATATTGCAAATTTTTCATCAACAATTAAGACTAAAGATCAATTTCTTGTTGGTTTTGCTTTAGAGAATGAAAATGAAATTGTTAATGCAAAAGAAAAATTATTAAAAAAGAATTTAGATTTAATTGTAGTTAATTCATTAAGAGATAAGAATACCGGCTTTAATTATGACACTAATAAAATTACTATTATTGATAAAGAATTAAATATCTTTAAATATGAATTAAAGGATAAAATTGACGTTGCAAAAGATATTTTTAATAAAATAATTGAACTTAATTAAATGAGGCTAACAGTCATCTTATTATTATTATTATTATTTTCTGATATATCTGCACAAGAGTTGATTTGTAATATCAGAGTAAATGCAAATCAAATTCAAACTAGTGATAAGAAAATATTTAATTCTTTACAAAGTGATTTATATGAGTTTGTAAATAATACAAAATGGACAAATACCAATTTTCAAAGTGAGGAAAGAATTGAATGTTCAATTTTAATAAATATAAGTAAAATGATTTCTAATGATGAATTTGAAGGAAGTATTCAAATTCAAAGTACTAGACCTATTTATGGTACATCATATAAATCAACTTTATTTAACTATCAGGATAATAATTTTAGATTTAATTATTTAGAATTTCAAGCATTAGAATTTACAGAAAATACTCATTTATCTAATTTAACATCTGTAATTGGATTCTATATTAATATTATTCTTGGATTAGATTTTGCTACATTTTCTGAAGATGGTGGAATGGAGTATTTTGGAAAAGCTCAAAAAATTGTTTCTAATGCACAAAATGCTCCTCAAAAAGGGTGGAAAGCCTTTGAGAGTGATAGAAATAGATATTGGCTTGCTCACGATCTNGCTGATCCTAGATATTCAGATTATCAAAGAACTCTTTATGCTTATCACAGACTTGGACTAGACAAACTTTCTGAAGAGCCTGATGATGCTCGATATGAAATTACAGAATCATTAGAGTCCCTTAAAAGTGTTTTTAGAGAAAATCCTTCAGCATTTATATTAAAACTCTTTTTTGATGCTAAATCAGATGAAATTGCCAAAATTTATTCAGAAGCTTTTCCAAATGAACAAGCTAGAATAGTTAAAATTTTAACTGAGATTGATCCTACAAACTCATCAAAATATCAGAGGATAACACAAAATAAGATAGAAAGATAAAAAATGCTTAAAAGTCTTTACATTAAAAATTATGCATTAATTGATGAAATATCATTAAGTTTTAATAAGGATTTTACTGTAATTTCTGGAGATACTGGCTCAGGTAAATCAATCTTATTAAATTCAATTGCATTATTATTTGGTAAAAGATTAGAAAAGAATTACGTAAATAATAAAAAATGTATTATTGAAGCCGTTTTTGAAATCAACCAGTCTTTAAAAGCTTTTTTTTCTAAATATAATTTAGATTTTGCGTCTGAAACTATTATTAGAAGAGAAATTACTATAAATGGAACTAGTAGAATATTCATTAATGATACTCCAGTTACTCTAATTAAGATTAAAGAACTTTCTAAGTACTTGATTGAGATTCATTCACAAAATGAATCTTTGCTTATTAAGCAAGAACATGAACAAATTAATATTCTAGATAGGTTAGCAAATAATCATGTTCTTTTACAGAAATATCAGAATGAATTCGTTATTTATAATAATATATTAAAAGAACGAAATGAAATTAATTTAAAAAGTGATATTTCCNCTCTTGAGCTTGATTTTTTACAATTTCAATTAAAAGAACTTAAAGATTCTCATCTAAATAAAGATGAAAAAGAACTTATTGAGAAGAGACTTTTGATATTATCTAATTCNGAAGAGATTTCTAAAATAATATCATCATCATCTGAATATTTAACATCTGAAAATGGTATAATAAATAATCTCAATAAAATTTATAGAGATTTTTTAAAGTTTGAAAATTTTAATCATTTAAGTGATAGACTTAATTCTAATATTATTGATTTAAATGATATTTCTGATGAAGTGTTATCATATAGAAATAATTTAGATGCAAATCCAAAAGAAATTAATGAACTTTCATCTAGATTAAATATTTTAAATAATTTATTCCTCAAACATAGAGTTAAATCTATTGATGAGTTATTTTTAATTATTAAAAAATTAGAGGAGAAGATTGCATTATTTTCTAATTTATCACAAAATATTAATGATCTTAATTTAAAAATTGATAAGCAATTAAAAATAATTTCTAAACTTTCTGAAGATATTACAATTTCAAGAAAAAAAGTTTGTAAAAAATTTGAAGAAGATATTCAAGAAACATTAAAATCTTTGTCTATTCCTCATGCAAAATTTAATATTCATATAGATAAAAGTGAAAATTATAATTTTACAGGAAACGATAATATTCAATTTTATTTTAGTGCAAATAAGGGTAAAAATGCTAAGAATTTATCATCTGTTGCATCTGGAGGTGAAGTCTCTAGACTAATGCTAGCAATAAAATTTTTATTATCAAAAGAATTTTCTAATAAAACTTTAATTTTTGATGAAATTGACACTGGAGTTTCCGGTGATATTGCAAGTTACATGGGTGATTTAATGAAAAAAATTAGTTTTACTTCTCAATTGCTTTCAATTACTCATCTGCCACAAATTGCCTCTAAATCTGATTTTCATATTAAAGTTTTTAAGAGAACTTTAGAAAATTCAACAGTCACTAGAGCTGTTTATTTAGAAGGTAATGATAGAGTTGTGGAAATTGCTAAATTATTAAGTGGAAAAAGCATATCAAATGCAGCTATTTTAAATGCAAAAGAATTATTAAATCAATAAGTATATATTTGTAAAACAAAAATTAAATTTTAAATATGAGTCATAATATATTAAAAGGAAAGCGAGGAATTATATTTGGTGCACTTGATAATAAATCAATTGCTTGGAAAGTTGCTCAACAAGCACATTTGGAAGGTGCTAAATTTGTTTTGACTAATGCTCCTATTGCTTTACGTATGGGGACAATTGATCAATTAGCCAAGGAAACTAATTCTAAAGTAATCGCTGCCGATGCAACAAATATGGATGATTTAAATAATTTATTTTCTGAATCTGTTAAAGAGTTAGGAGGTAAAATTGATTTTGTGCTTCATTCAATTGGGATGTCAGTGAATGTAAGAAAAGGAAATCCATATTTTGCTCAAAACTATGATTATACTATGAAGGGTTTTGATGTTTCTGCACTTTCTTTTCACAAAGTAATGCAAGCAGCCTGGAATCTTGATGCTATGAATGAATGGGGTTCAATTGTGGGACTTTCCTATATTGCTGCTCAAAGAGTATTTCATACTTATAATGATATGGCAGATAATAAAGCTGTTCTAGAGTCTATAGCTAGAAGCTTTGGCTATCATTATGGTGTTAGAAAGAATGTTCGAGTAAATACTATTTCTCAATCACCAACAGATACAACAGCTGGAAGCGGTGTTAAAGGTTTTGATGTTTTTTATAAGTTTTCTAATGATCTTGCTCCCCTAGGAAATGCTTCTGCTGATGAGTGTGCAGCTTACACAATATCTCTATTTTCTGACTATACAAAAAAGGTTACTATGCAAAATTTATTTCATGACGGCGGATTTTCTTTTATGGGTATGAGTGAAGAATCCATGGCGAATTATATGAAACCTAATTCCTAATTGTTTTACAAGTCATTATTCTTTTTAATTAATTTATTTCCTAATCTTAAAAGATTAGCATGGAAATATTGGTACAACTTTATTTCTAAGAGATTTAATAACGATAAGTTTAGATTTATGAACTACGGTTATTATGAAAAAGATTTTTCTCCTACACTGGCAATAACAGATGAGGATGAAAGATATCCCATTCAATTATACCATTTTCTTGCTGAAAAGGTATCTTTTAAAAATTTAGATGTTTTAGAAGTTGGTTCTGGTAGAGGAGGAGGAGCTTCATATCTTGCAAAAACATTTAATCCTAAATCAATTTGTGGAATTGATATTTCCTCTAATGCAATTGACTTATGTAACTCTTTATATGACCAGAATAATCTTTCATTTAAAGTTGGTGATTCTGAAAATCTACCTTTTTTAAATAATTCTATTGATGTAATATTTAATATTGAATCTTCACATTGTTATCCCTCTTTTGAAAATTTCATTGATGAAATTATTCGAGTCTTAAAGCCAGGTGGATATTTCGTTTATTGCGATCTTCTTATTTCAAAAAATTATAATGAGCATATTAAATGTTTTAATAAAAAATATTTAAAATTAATATCAAATACAGATATCACACAAAATGTTATAAATGCCTCAGAATTGATGACTGAAAGTAGGAGAAATTTAATTAATAATTATTCATCAGGATTTTTGAAAAATGTTTTACTTTCTTTTGCGTCAGTTAAGGGAAGTAAAATTTTTAAATCTTTTCAAGAAGGTCATTATAAGTATATTAGTGTTGTTTGTCAGAAAAAAAACTAATTAGTTTTTGAGATTTCTTTTTTAATTACTTTAAAATTTATTTCTTTTTTATCTTTTATTAATCCAACGTTAATATTATCTCCTTCACTTATTTCAGAACTAATAATCATTTCTGCTATTGGGTCTTCAAAATGTTTCTGTATAGCTCTTTTAAGAGGTCTTGCTCCAAGCTTTTCATCAAACCCATGCTTTGCTATAAATAAACTAGCTTGGGTTGAAATTTTAGCATTGTAGCCAAGTTCTTTAATTCTTAAAATAATTTTTGATAATTCTATTTTAACTATGTCATTAATATTTTCTTGAGTTAAACTACGAAAATATACTATATCGTCAATTCTATTTAAAAATTCTGGAGCAAAGGATTTCTTAAGAGCTTTATTAATAATTCCTTTAGCATGATCGTCCAAATCAAGTTTTTTAGAACTAGTATTAAAGCCTATACCATTCCCAAATTCTTTTAATTGTCTTGATCCTATATTTGATGTCATAATAATAATAGTATTCTTAAAATCAATTTTTCTTCCTAAGCTATCTGTCATTTGACCATCTTCTAAGGCCTGAAGAAGTAAATTAAAAACATCAGGGTGTGCTTTTTCAATTTCATCTAATAGAATTACCGAGTAAGGCTTTCTTCTTACTTTTTCTGTTAATTGACCTCCTTCCTCATATCCAACATAACCTGGAGGAGCACCAATTAATCTTGAAACCGCAAACTTTTCCATATATTCACTCATGTCAATTCTNATAAGGGCATCTTCAGAATCAAACATCTCTTCGGATAAAGTTTTAGTTAATTGAGTTTTTCCAACTCCTGTTGGGCCAATAAAAATGAATGACCCAATTGGTTTATTTGGATCTTTAAGGCCAGCTCTATTTCTACGAATAGCTTTAACAACTTTTTTAACTGCATTATCTTGACCAATAATTTTTTTTGAAATTTGATCAGCCATTTTTGATAATACCTTTTTTTCTTTTGATGCTATTCTCTGCACCGTTATACCTGTCATTAAGCTAATTACATCTGCAACATCGTCTTCATCAACAATTTCTTTATTAATTCTTAAGCTTTTCTCCCATGATTTTTTCTCTTTTTCAAGAGAAGAAATTAAACTTTTTTCTTGATCTCTCAAATGAGCAGCTATTTCGAAGTCTTGAGCTTTAATTGCATTAACCTTGTTTAAAGTAACATGCGATAATGTTTCTTCTAAGTCAGTTATTTTCTTAGAAACCTTAATATTAGTGATATGAACTCTAGAGCCTGCTTCATCTAATGCATCAATTGCTTTATCTGGAAGAAATCGGTCATTCATATATCTATTAGTAAGACTTACGCATGCAATTATCGCCTCATCAGTATATTTGACATTATGATGATCTTCATATTTAGATTTAATATTTTGTAAAATTTCAATTGTTTCTTTAACATTTGTTGGGTCAACTAATATTTTTTGAAATCTTCTTTCTAGAGCACCATCTTTTTCTATATGTTGTCTGTATTCGTTTAAAGTTGTTGCTCCAATACATTGTAGCTCACCCCTTGCAAGAGCAGGTTTAAACATATTTGATGCATCTAAAGATCCTGAAGCACCTCCAGCACCAACAAGAGTATGAATTTCATCTATAAATAAAATTATATCACTATTTTTTTCTAATTCCGATATAATTCCTTTCATTCTTTCTTCAAATTGACCTCTATACTTAGTTCCAGCAACTAAAGCAGCTAAATCAAGCATAACAATTCTTTTGTCAAATAAAATTCTTGCGACTTTTCTTTGAACAATTCTTAATGCTAATCCTTCTGCTATTGCAGATTTTCCGACTCCGGGTTCACCAACCAATATAGGATTGTTCTTTTTTCTTCTACTAAGAATTTGCGAAACTCTTTCAATTTCTTTTTGTCTACCGACAATTGGATCAAGCTTACCTTCTTGTGCATATTTAGTAAGATCTCTACCGAAGTTATCTAAAATTGGTGTTTTACTTTTTGAAGATTTTGTTTTTGTTGATTTAGTTGGCCCAAAAATATCATCGTTACTATTCTCATCATCATCATAAGAGTCTGAGTGTTCTGATGTAATATCATTTGTTAAGGTTTGATATTCATCAAGAATAATATCATAATCAATATGAAGATGTTTTAAAGTTGTTGTAATAATATTATTTTCATCAAGAAGAATAGATAATAAAACATGAATTGTTTTTATTTCATCTTCTTGAAGATTTTTTCTTTCTAAAATAGATTTTTTTAAAATTCTTTCAGCTTGTTTGCTGAAAATAATTTCTTCAGATTTTAAATTGTCAGTAACAATACTAATGTTATTATTAATTGTATTCTCAATAATAATTTTTAATTCTTCTGGATTAATTTCTAAGTTTTTTAAAACTTGAATGGCAGAGCCTCCACCATCTCTAATAATTCCTAGAAATAAGTGCTCTATTCTTATAGTCTTATCACCTAATCTTACTACTTCTTCTCTTACAAAAGTAAAGACTTCTTTCATTCGATTTGAAAAACCTGTTTTCATATTTTTTAACGCAATTTTATTTTTAATCTATTTGACTGCAATTTACATTAATATTATACAATTTTAAGTCTCTAATAACATCATTTTTTTTAACAAGTTTTGTTCATAACTTAATGGCTAAAAACTCTAGTATTTCTTATGATTGGGAGACTAATTTTATTTAATTTGTTAATACTAAAAAAAACACCATTATGCCTGAAGGAGAAAAAATTATTTCAATAAATATTGAAGAAGAAATGAAATCTAAGTACATTGATTATTCAATGTCTGTTATTGTTTCCAGAGCTTTACCTGATGTTCGTGATGGTCTTAAACCAGTTCATAGAAGAGTTCTTTTCGGAATGCATGAACTTGGTGTTCGTTCAAACACAGCATATAAAAAATCTGCTAGAATTGTTGGAGAAGTTTTAGGAAAATTTCATCCTCATGGTGACACTTCCGTCTATGATGCTATGGTGAGAATGGCTCAAGACTGGAGTCTTAGGTATATGATGGTTGATGGACAAGGTAATTTTGGTTCTGTTGATGGAGATAATCCTGCTGCAATGAGATATACTGAAGCTAGAATGAGAAAAACTTCAGAAGATATGTTGTTAGATATTGATAAGGATACAGTTGATTGGAATGATAATTTTGATGATACTCTTAAAGAGCCATCAGTACTTCCATCTAGATTGCCTAACCTTCTTTTAAATGGAACAACAGGTATTGCTGTTGGTATGGCAACAAATATGCCACCTCATAACCTTACTGAAGTTGTTGAAGGTTGTATACAGTATATCGATAAGAGAGGTGATTTAGAAGTTTCTGATCTTATGAATAATGTTAAAGCACCAGATTTCCCAACTGGAGGAACTATTTATGGATATGATGGTGTTAGATCTGCTTTTGAGACAGGAAGAGGGAGGATTGTTATTAGAGGAAAAGTTCGTTTTGATGAAGAAAATGGTAGAGAAAGAATTATTGTTGAGGAGATTCCTTACATGGTCAATAAGTCAAACCTTATTAAACAAACAGCTGATTTAGTAAATAATAAAAAATTAGAGGGTATATCAGATATTAGAGATGAATCTGATAGAAATGGTATGAGAATCGTTTATGATTTAAAAAGGGATTCAATTCCAAATATTGTTCTAAATAAACTTTATAAATATACTGCACTTCAATCATCTTTTAGTGTTAATAATATTGCTTTAGTTGCTGGAAGACCACAACTTCTTAATCTAAAGCAATTAATTCAATACTTTGTTGAGCACAGACATGATGTTTTAATTAGAAAAACAAAGTTTGAATTAAAGCAAGCAGANAAGAGAGCTCATATTCTTGAAGGTTTATTAATTGCTTTAGATAATCTTGATGCTATTATTAAACTAATTAGATCATCAAGAACACCTGAAGATGCAAGACACGGATTAATTAACGATTTTAAATTATCAGATATTCAAGCTAGAGCTATTTTAGATTTGAGACTTCAAAAACTCACGGGTCTAGAAATGGATAAGATTAAGGCTGAACATGAGGAGATTATGAATAAAATTAAAAGATTTAATGAAATTCTTTCCGATGAAAATCTTAGATTTTCTATGCTAACTGACGATTTAAAAGAAGTTAAAGAAAAGTATGGAGATGATAGAAGATCTAATATTGAATATTCATCTTCAGAAGTTAGTATTGAAGATATGATTCCTAATGATGAAGTTCTTATTACAATTTCACATTTAGGTTATATTAAGAGAACTACATTAAATGAGTATAAATCTCAAGGTCGAGGAGGAGTTGGCTCTAGAGGAGCCACAACAAGAGATGAAGATTTTGTTGAGGAAATGGTTATGGCTAACAACCATGATTATATGCTATTTTTTACAGAACAAGGAAGATGTTTTTGGTTAAAAGTTTATGAAATTCCTGAAGGAAGTAAAACATCAAAAGGAAGAGCTATTCAAAACATTATTAATATTCCTAAAGATGATAAAGTAATGGCTTATATAAATACAAAGGATCTTAAAGATGAAGAATACATCAATTCTAATTATATTATGATGTGTACAAAAAAAGGAGTTGTTAAGAAGACTACATTAGAAGCATACTCTAGACCAAGATCAAACGGAATAAATGCAATAACTATTAAAGAAGGAGATCAATTACTTGAAGCTAAAATGACAACAGGTAGATCTCATATTATGATGGCAGTTAAATCTGGAAAAGCTATACATTTTGAAGAAGAAAAAGTTCGTTCAATGGGAAGAACTGCTAGCGGTGTTAGAGGAATAAGACTTGCTAATGATAAGGATGAAGTTGTTGGGATGATTTGTATTGAAGATGTTGATTCAACAGTTTTAGTAGTGTCTGAAAATGGGTATGGTAAAAGATCAGCAGTTGATGATTATAGAATTACAAATAGGGGAGGTAAAGGAGTTAAAACAATTAATGTTACTGAAAAAACAGGTAACTTAATATCTCTAAAAAATGTTACTGACAACGATGATTTGATGGTCATTAACAAATCTGGAGTTACTATAAGGATAGGAGTTGATACTTTAAGGGTTATGGGAAGAGCAACTCAGGGAGTTAAATTAATAAGATTAAGAGATGGTGATGCTATTGCATCAGTTGCAAAAGTTTCTAAATGGGAAGAAGATGATAATATTTCTGAAGAAGAGTTAATTGAAAATGAAACAATTATAAAATCTCCAGCAGTTGAAAATACTACAATAGAAAATAATAACGATAAAGATATAAGTGATAGTGATGATAATGACGATGATGAAGAGTCAAATGATTCCACTAACACTACACCTGAGTTGTTTTAATGTGTTAAAAATCAAATTCTTATCTTATTATTAGTAAAATTTAATATTATTATTTAAATATGATATTTTTGCATGATAAATTGTAATAATAATTATCATGTATATATTCAGAAATCTACTTTTAGTAGTCTTAGTTTTTTCTTTTTCTTTTTCTTCATTTGCTGATGATAAGAAAGAATCAGTTTTATTAAATAATCCAAGTGCAGATCCTTTAGATATTTCATATGAAAAATGGCTACTGCCAAATGGTTTAACATTATTGATACATGAAGATAATTCAGATCCTGTAGTTCATGTTCATGTAACTTATCATGTAGGTTCTAATAGAGAAACTGCTGGTAAATCTGGTTTTGCTCACTTTTTTGAACATATGATGTTTCAAGGCTCTGAAAACGTTGAAGATGAACGACATTTTAAAATTGTTAGTGAATCAGGAGGAAATATGAATGGAAATACTACATATGATAGAACAGTTTATTTCCAAACAATGCCTTCTAATTATTTAGAAACTGCTTTATGGTTAGAAGCTGACAGAATGGGTTTTCTTTTAGATGCAGTAACCCCTGAAAAATTTGAAAATCAACGTGATGCTGTAAAAAATGAAAAATATCAAAATCAAATTAGTCAACAATATGGTATGATGTATGAAGTTATTGGGCAAACACTTTACCCTCCATCTCATCCATATAATTGGCCAGTAATTGGTTATGTTGATGACTTAGATAGGGCAAATTTAGAAGATTTAAAGAATTTTTTTCTAAGATGGTATGGTCCAAATAATGCAATTTTAACTGTTACTGGAGATGTTCAATCGAGTAATGTTCTAAAACTTGTTGAAAAATATTTTGGCTCAATTCCAAGAGGAGCAGAGGTGAAAAAACAAAAGGCAAATGTTCCTAGGTTATCAAGTGATCTATACACTTCTTACACAGACAATGTTTATTTACCTCTAACTGATATTATTTTTCCTACAGTTGCAAATTACCATAAAGATGAAGCTCCATTGGATATGTTAGCTGCTTTAATGGGACAAGGAAAAAAATCAATCTTTTACAAAAATTTTGTTAAAAGTGAAAAAGCTATACAAGCAGGAGTTAGTCACCCATGTAGAGAATTATCTGGAGAGTTTAAATTTACAGTTCTTTCATTTCCTGATTGGCAAGAAGATCAAGGAATATATTTTAACAATATAGAATCAGACATTAGAAATACAATAGCTGAATGGGAAGAAAAAGGCTTTTCTGATGAGGATTTAGAAATGGTTAAAACTGAAATGATAAGTCAAAGTATTGATATGAAAACTTCTATTTCTTCAAAGGCTAGCATGATTTCTTCTTGGGAGTGGTTAGCAAGAGGAAAATATAATATTTCTTCTGAAATTGAGAGATATAAAAATGTTAGTAGGGAAGATATTCTTAGAGTATATAATAAATATATTAAGAATAGAAAAGCAGTTATCATGACTGTTAAACCAAAGAGCCCTTTTGTTAAAGAATTAGATTCTATGATTAGCGTTAATCCTAACTCTAATCTTATATTAGATGAGGACCCTCAGTATGAAAATCTTAATTATGTTAAAGCCATTGATAAGTTTGATAGGAGTCTTCAACCTGACCCAACTACTCCAAAAAAACCAACTATTCCAACTTTTTATAATGAAATTTTTGGAAATGGACTAAAAACTATATTTTCTGAAACTAATGAGGTTCCAAAAATATATTTAAGATTAAAAATTAATGGTGGTTCTCTTTTGGAAAATGATAAAAAAATAGGGGTTTCAGATTTAACTGCACAAATGATGAATGAAAGCACTGTAAACATGTCTTCAGAAGATATTAGTGTTGAATTACAGAAACTTGGTAGCTCTATTAATTTTTCAAGTGATAATGAGGGAACTATGATGTATATTGAAACCTTAACAGATAATCTTACTAAGACGTTAGAAATTGCAAAAGAAAAGTTGTTTAATCCTGCTTTTAATGAAGAAGATTTTAAAAGAATAAAAAAGACAAATATTGAAGGACTTGAGTCATCTAAGAAGAATGCACAATTTCTCGCAATGAATGCAATGGAAAGCGTATTATATGGAGAAACACCTTATGGAAGATCTACTAATGAAAAAAATATTAAGAAAATTAAAATTAAAGATGTTAAAGAATTTTATAATAATTACTCTCCTTCAGTTAGTGAATTAGTATGCGTTGGAAATATATCTCAAGAAGAATTTTATAAAAATCTCGATTTTTTAAAAAACTGGAAGGGTAAAGATATTTCTATTCCAAGTAATTTTGAATTTCCTGAAGATGATGTAACTCAAATTTATTTAATAGACAAGGAAGGGGCGTCACAATCTTTTATTATTATGGGGCATAAATCTGATTCTTATGATGTAGATGGAGAATTTTTTAAATCTCAAATTATGAATCAATCTTTAGGAGGTGGTGCAAGTGGGAGATTGTTTTTAAATCTAAGAGAAGATAAAGGTTTTACTTACGGTGCATATTCTTTTTTCTCAGGAGGTAAAGATCAAGGAGCATTTGGTATTCAGACTAGCGTAAAAACAGAAGTTACTGATAGTGCTTTAATAGAGATCTTTAGTATTCTTGATAATTATACAAATGGAGGAATTACAGCTAGTGAACTTAATTCAACAAAAAAATCATTTTTAAATTCAGCTTCTCTTAAATATGAAACACCAAATCAAAAACTAGGTTTCTTAAATAGAATTTTAACATATGATTTAGACCCTTCATATGTAGATAAACAAGCAGAGATATTAAACTCTATTAGTCTTGATGAAGTTAATTCAATTGCCTCTAAAAAAATAAAACCAAGTGAAATGTCTGTAGTTATTGTAGGTAATAAATATTTGATTAAGAAAAAATTAGAAAACTTATCTTCTTCTAAAGATGGCACAAAATTTAAATTTAAAATAAATGAACTTAAATATTAATATTATGAGAAACGTTATAATAATTTTATTATTAACAATTATATCAAATACTTGTTTTGCTCAAAAACACAATATTGTTAATGCATCAATTGCTTTAAGGCAAGAAAAACTTGATGAAGCAAAAAAATATATCGATGAAGCATTTTTAAATGAATCTACCTCTAATGATCCTAAAATGTGGAATTATAGAGCTCCAATTTATTTAGAAATTGCTTTAAAGAAACCAGAGCTTGATAATAATGCAACTCTTAAAGCTACAGATTCTTTTATTAAATGTTTACAAAAAGGAAAAAAAGATAAAATTATTGTAAAGAAATGGACTCCAAAGGAAGATGTTTTAGCAGGATTGATTCAATGTGGATATAAGTTATTTAATGTTGCTATTGACAAGTATAATCTGAAAGAATATAAAAGGTCTATAGAATTATATGAAAAGATTTTTGATATCATTCCTTTTGATGAAGAAGATCAACTTAAAAGAGGTAATATTACAGAAGAAACTATTTTATATAATTCTTTTTTTGCTTCTAGCAAGTTAAAGAATAATGAACTTTCTAAGAAACTTTTACAGAAATTAATTAATCTTAATTTCAATGAACCTTCTATCTATATTTCAATGAGTAATATTTATAAAAGTGAAGATAAGATGGAAAAAGCTATTGAATATTTATCTCTTGGAAGAGATATGTTTGAAGATGATCAGTCAATTATTAATACAGAGATTAACTTATTTATTGAACTTGGAAGAACATTAGAATTAATAGAAAAATTAGGGGAAGCAATTGAATTAGATTCAGAGAATAGTTTATTATATTTTAATAGAGGAACAATTTATGATCAAGAAGGAAAAATTAAAGAAGCTGAAGAAGATTATAATAACGCAATTAAATTAGATCCATCTTCATTTGGAAGTAATTATAATTTAGGTGCATTATATTTTAATAAAGCAGTTGAATTAAATAATTCTGCTAATGCGACAAGTAATGATGCTAAATATAAAAAACTTAAAAAAGAAGCAGATATGTTTTTTGATAAAGGTCTTCCATTTTTAGAATCTGCTTATGCAATCAACCCAAAAGATAAGAATACACTTTTATCTTTAAAACAATTGTATTATATGAAAGGAGATTATAAAAAGTCTGAAGATATTAAACGTCAAATTTCACAACTATAAAAAATTATGAAAATGAATAATAAATTAATTTTAACATTATTAATTACTGTTTTATCATGTCATTTTTCTTTTGCACAATATTCTGCATTTGGAAATAATACTAAGAAAGAAAAATCTTCTAAAAATCAAGTTAAATCTTTAGATGAGTTTACAAAAAAAACAAAAAATTGCAATTTATATGAAGGCCTTTTTAATATTTATCAGAGTAAAAAAGATGGTAAATCTTATATAGAAATTGATTCTAGTCATCTTAACAAAGAATTTATTTACTTCAGTTATTTTGAAAATGGAGTTACAGATGCTGGAGCTGTAAAAGGAAGATACAGAGGTTCTAAAATTATTAAGATTAATAAATTTTATAATAAAATTGATTTTACAATAAAAAATACATCTTATTATTTTGATAATGATAGCCCTCTTAAAAAAGCTGAAAATACAAATATTAATACTCCTATTATTATTTCTGAATCTATTATTGCAACAAGCAGTGACAAGAAAAGATTCCTTTTAAATGCTGATAATATCTTTCTTAATGAATCCTTTCAGCAAGTAAAATATTCTTACCCTGGCTCTTATAGAGGTTTTAAATTAGGTAATCTAAGTAAGAACAAAACAAGATATGACAAGATTAGAAGTTATCCTGAGAATACTGATGTAGTGGTAAATTATTTTTATGAAAGTAAATATCCTTCTAGTAGAGGAGGGGGTGCTATAACTGATTCAAGAAATGTATCAGTATTAGTTCAACATAGTCTTGTTAAAATGCCAGATGATAAATATATTCCTAGAGTTGATGATACACGAGTTGGATTTTTTACTACTCAATCTAATCATATGACGACTTTAGATCAAGTCAACTATAGAGATTTTATTAATAGGTGGAGATTAGAAAAAAAAGATTCTACAAAAGAATTCTCTGAACCTATTAAGCCAATAGTTTACTGGATTGAGAATACAACTCCATTAGAATTTAGAGATATTATAAAAGAGGGTGTTGAAAGATGGAATATTGCATTTAAAAAAGCTGGATTTCTAAATGCTATACAAGTAAAGGTTCAACCAGATTCTGCTGAATGGGATGCTGGAGATATTAGATATAATGTATTAAGATGGACATCATCTCCAAATCCTCCTTGGGGAGGATATGGCCCTTCTTTTGTAAATCCTAAAACTGGAGAGATATTAGGAGCTGATATCATGCTAGAGTGGACTTATATTACAAACAGAATTGTTGCTGATGATTTATATAATGATAATAGTTCTGAAGATAAAAATTGTTGTACTGCTTCTCATTTTCAACAAATTGAAAACTCACTAGGGTTTAGTCATATAAAAAATATGAATCTTGGAGAAGAAATGGAGAAAGAACTAGTAAAGCAATCACTTTATCGTTTAGTTCTTCATGAAGTGGGACATACTTTAGGACTAAATCATAATTTTAAAGCCAGTGCATTACTAACTACTGAAGAGTTAAATAATAAGAAAATTGTTGATGAAAAAGGTGTCACATCCTCGGTAATGGATTATCCTGCTATCAATATTAATAAAAATTCTGATGAGCAAGCATTATTTTTTGATGTTAAACCAGGTTTTTATGATGTTTGGGCAATTCAATTTGGATATTCTGAGTTTAGTGAAAATGAAGAAATTGAAATTTCAAATATTCTTTCTAGATCTACTGAAAAAGAATTAGCATTTGCAAATGATGCTCTAGATATGAGATCGCCAGGAAAAGGATCTGATCCAAATGCTATGATTTATGATTTATCTAGTAATCAATTAGATCATTCAGTTGATAAGATTAATATGGTAATTGATATATTAAAAAATCTAAAATCTAAATATACATTAGAAAATGATACATATGAGGAACTTTATAGATCTTATATCAATCTTGTGTTTTCATATTATCAAGCTCTAAATATTGTTACAAGACAGATAGGAGGTGTACATATTGATTTATCACATACAGATCAGAAATCAGATAAAAAACCTTTTGAAAGTGTAGATAAGGAAACTCAAAAAAGAGCTATGGATATTTTATCTAAATATGCATTTAGTAATAAAATACTTCTTCAAGAAGATTTATTCCCTTATTTGCAAAAGCAGAGGAGAGGCTTTAATGTTTCAACTGATCCAACAATACATCAACGAATTTTAAGATATCAAAATAGATTACTCGATCATTTACTTCATCCAAATGTGTTGTTAAGGCTATCTAATTCAAGTCTTTATGGTAATGAATATAAATTACCTTACTACATGATTGATTTAAGAAATTCAATTTTTAAATCAGATCTTAATTCTAATATTTCAACAATTAGACAAAATCTTCAAGTTACTTATGTCAATAGATTAATTAAAATATTAGATAATAAATCTAGGTTCGATAATTTGTCAAAAAGTTCTGCTTTTTATAATTTATCATGGTTAAAAGATAATCTTAATAATAATATTGGAGATTTACAATCTAAGCAGCATAAACAATATCTTTTATTTCTTATTGAGTCTTTAGAAACTAATAAATAATTTATCTTTTCTAATAAAAGAGATATTCAATCATTTACAATTTAACATAATATTAATTATAAGACAACTGTATTTTATATAAAATTATATAATGAAATTAGAAAATTACAAGGATTATAGAAATTATTCAGTAAAAATATATGACATACAGATGTCTATGAGTGTCTTAAGTTGGGATAGAGAAACTAAGATGCCCAAAAATGGAAGTAAGTTTAGAGCTCAACAATTAACCACTCTAGCTAAAATTGCTTACGAATTGTCAATAGATAATGATTATGGCAAGTTACTAGAAAAATTAAGTAATGATGATTCTTTAAATTCTGATGAAAAACGAAATATATATTTGTCTAGAAAACAATTTTTAAAGAATAAAAAATATTCAACAGAATTTATTGTTAAGCAATCGAAATTAATTTCAAAAGCTTTTAATGATTGGAGAATTGCAAAAGATAAAAATGATTATAAATTATTTCAGGACTCACTTGAAAAATTAGTGGATTTAAGAAGAGAAGAATGTGAGTTACTTGGTTATGATGAGCACCCATATGACGCATTATTAGATGAATATGAACCAAATTTAAAAACTTCAGATATAGATTTGATTTTTGATGATGTAAAAAATAAACTTGTGCCTTTTATTAAAAGAATATCTCATAATAATAATGTAGATGATTCCTTTTTCTATCAATTCTTTGAAAAGAATAAACAATGGGATTTTGGTATAAAATTATTAAAACAAATGGGTTATGATTTTGATTCTGGTCGTCAAGATATTTCTGCCCACCCCTTTTCATCTCATTTTTCTCCTGAAGATACTCGTGTAACAACGAGAATTGATGAAAATAATCTCTCTGAAATGATTTGGAGCTGTATTCATGAAGGTGGTCATGCATTGTACGAGCAAGGCATATTATCTGAGAACTATGGTACTCCNCTCGGTAACTCTGTNTCATTAGGAATACATGAATCACAATCAAGACTTTGGGAGAATCATGTTGGTCGAAGTTTAGAATATTGGAAAAATAATTTNTCTTCTTTAAAATCCTTATTTCCAGATAAATTAAAAAATATTGATTTTGAGAAATTTTATAAAGCTACAAATAATGTAAAGCCATCTTTAATTAGAACTAATGCAGATGAACTTACTTATCATTTACATGTTCTTATTAGATTTGAAATAGAAAAAGGATTAATTGAAGGAAGTATTAATGTAAAAGATCTTCAATCAATTTGGAATGAAAAATACTATAAATATTTAGGAATTAAAGTCCCAAGTGATTCTGTAGGAGTATTACAAGATATTCATTGGTCCCATGGCAGTTTTGGATACTTTCCAACTTATACTTTAGGTAGTTTTTATGCTGCCCAGTTTTTTAATAAAGCATCAGATGAAATTGATAACATTGAAAATAAAATTCTAAAAGGAGATACTTCTGAGTTATTAGTTTGGTTAAGGAATAATATTCATAGATACGGTGAAAAATATGATGCAAATGAACTTTGTAAAAAAATTACTGGAGAAGAACTAAATTTTAAATATTTTATGGAATATGTAACTAAAAAATATTCTGATATATATGATCTTAATTAGCCTTCACAGCTACTGCATGAAACAAGATTAGTTACCATTTCTTTTGAAACACTTTGACTTCTTTGATAATACAATGTCTTGACACCTAATTTCCATGCTTCTATTATTAGGTTATTTACATCTTTTACTGGTAAATTAGCTGGAATATTTAAATTTAGACTTTGTGCTTGATCAATATATTTTTGTCTAATTGAAGCTTGTTGTATGATTTCTAATTGACTTATTTCTTTAAATGTTTTAAAAACATTTTTTTCATTATCTGATAATTGCTTTATATGATTTACACTTCCATTGTTAAGCATTATGCTTCGCCAAACTTCTTCATTGTCAAGATCTTTTTCAACTAAAAGTTTTTGAAGATATTTATTTTTCCTCATAAAGTTTCCTTTTGCAAGGCCAGCTTTATAATAATTACTGTACATTGGTTCTATACCTGGTGATGTTTGACCTAATATTGCTGATGAAGAAGTTGTTGGGGCTATTGCCATTAGTGTTGTATTTCTTCTTCCATATCCTTCTAACACCTCAGGTTCTCCATAGATTCTTGCAAGTTCAACTGTAGCTTTTTCAGATTTTTCGTGTATGTCTTTGAATATTTTTGTTGTAAGTTGTTTAGCTTCCATTCCTTCAAATGGTATCATATTTCTTTGTAGATATGAATGCCAGCCCAGCACACCTAATCCTAATGCTCTGTGTCTTTTTGCAAAACGATTTGCATTTTCTAAATAATAATTCCCTTCAGTTTTTTTGATGAACTCTTCAAGAACTGCATCTAAAAAATATACTGCTAATTTAACTGTCTCTGTATCTTTCCATTCATCATACATTTCTAGGTTTAATGATGATAGACAACAAATAAATGATTCGTCTTTACTTGATGGTAGCGCTATTTCAGAACAAAGGTTACTAGCATTAATCATCATATTTTTGTCTTTGTAGACTTGTGGTTTGTTTCTGTTTACATTATCAGTGAAAAATATATAAGGTAATCCTTTCTGTTGACGATTTTCAAGAACTTTTGCCCATATTTTTCTTTTATCCATNTCACCTTCAATCATCTCNTTTAACCAATAATCTGGNACACAAACGGCGTAAAATAAATTTTGTATCGGACTTCCAATACTTTTGATAGCCATGAANTCTTCAATGTCTGGATGATCTATATCTAAATAGGCNGCAAAAGCTCCTCTTCTAACTCCTCCTTGTGANATTGTGTCCATTGTAGTGTCAAATAGTTTCATAAAGCTNACAGCNCCACTACTCTTTCCATTATCTTTAACAGCACTACCTCTTTCCCTCATTGCGCCAAAATAGCCAGACGTACCCCCTCCTATTTTAGTTTGCATAATAACTTCGCCGAGTTTGTGTGTTATATCTTCTATTCTATCAGGTACATGAACATTAAAACATGAAATAGGTAAGCCTCTTTCTGTACCCATGTTTGCCCATATAGGAGAACTTAAACTCATCCATCCTCTTTCAACCATTTCTTTAAAGGCTTCTTTTAGTTCAGGTCTATATAGATTTTTTGCTGCTGCTGAGCAAATTCTATCAATTGCTCCTTCTACAGATTCACCCTGGAGTAGATAACCCCTATTTAAAATTTGATCACTTTCTGAGTTTTTCCACCAATATCTTTCCATCATGTTAAAATTTCTTGTTTATTAAAATAAGTCTAGAGCAGTTATGCTTTTATCGTGTTTTGTATATTCAACTGGTCTTTTTGCAAAGAAATCGTCCATGCTATTTGAAAAAACTTCATTTTCAAACCATGCCATCGGTTGATAATCGTCGTAGGATACATTAAAAACTTTATCAATACCTATTTGAACTAAGCTTTCATCAGCACGATATTTCATAAAGTTTAATAGATCTTTTTTTGTAACAAATTCTAAATCACCCTTTTCAAAAATCCAATCTAGTAACTTACTTTCAATTTCGATTGACTCTTCAACTACTTTTCTTATTTTATCCAGAGTTTTTTTATTAAAAAATTCTGGATATTCTTCTTTAATTTTGTTTATTATATAAATACCAGCATTTGCATGAAGTTGTTCATCTATTGAAGTCCATGCAATAATGTTACTAACATTTTTCATGTGTCCTTTAAATCTTGTAAATGATAAGATTATAGCAAATTGACTAAAAAGTGAAACATTTTCTATTAAAATAGAAAATAAGATTAGCGATATGGCATACTCTTCTTTGTCGTCAGATTTTGAATTTGATAACGCAGAAGATAAGTAATCTACTCTTTCCTTTATAACNGGTATCTTTATTAGATCTTCAAATTCATCATTATAACCTAAAACCTCTAACAATCTTGAATAAGCTTCAGAGTGTCGAAATTCACACTCAGCAAAAGTACTACCCAAGCCATTGAACTCAGGCTTTGGCAGGTGTGTGTAAAGATCACCCCAAAATGTCTTAACGTTAACNTCAATTTGAGCAATTGCCAGTAATGCATTTTTTACTGCGTTTTGTTCTACTTCGTCCAAATGAGATAAAAAATCTTGTGTGTCTGCAGTAAAATCTACTTCNGAGTGAACCCAAAAAGATTTATTTATAGCATCAGTAAAGTCGGTAACCTCAGGATATTCAAAAGGTTTGTAGTTTCTTCGGTAGTCAAATATACCCATAGTTTAAATATTTAAAAATTAATAAATGTTATGAACTTACTTAAATGATAATATCATAAAACTGTTTAATAATATATTAATTTCACAGGGATTATAACAAGAGAAGCAATTATAAAGTGTAATTATATGTGTTTAAAAAACATCTTTTTTTAATAATCTAGCTAAAGATTTATTATCGTTTTAGTAAAGAACTACCACAAATATAAGACCTTATATTTTCGATTAAAACGACTTATCACAATTAAAAAACAATATTTATTAACATTGAAATTTATAATTTAAAACACCTGTTTTTCATGAGCTGATTAAGATCTGTATTTATACTTATTAAATAAGAATTTGTTAATCATTTAATAATATCCATCTATCTTCTTTGTCATTTAATTGTTTAATTATAATTCCAAGCTCGTTACTTTTATTAATTAGGTCGTTATGATTAATATTAGTTTGACAAATTTCTAATTCTAGTACTTTCTTCTTATTTTCTAGTTCATTAATTTCCCTCTCTAATTTCTCTAGTTCAAATTTAATTTTATAGGAAATTTTTTCGTTCTTTTTTTCCAGTTTTAAAGAATTTTTTTCTTTGTGCTGAATTTTTTTAAATTCTAACTTTTGAGTATTTAAATTTTCTCTATATTCTGAATATGTACTATAAATATTATTAATTATTCCGTCTCCTTCAAAGATAAATAAATGATCAACTAATTTATCCATAAAATACCTGTCATGAGAAACAATTATTATGCATCCTTCATAATCTGTTAGAAAATCTTCTAATTTGCTTAAAGTTAATATATCTAAATCATTTGTTGGCTCATCTAAAATTAAAAAATTTGGATTTTTTATTAAAATAGTTAATAAATACAATCTTCTTTTTTCACCCCCACTTAAGCTTTTAACTCTTGTGTTTTGAAGGTTTCTGTCAAACAAGAAATGTTCTAATAGCTGTGATGCACTGATCTTTTTGCTGTTTGACATAACAATATAATCAGCTATGTTTTTCAGACAATCAATAACTCTGATCTCATCATCAAATTGAATACCATCTTGAGTAAAATATCCATATCTAATTGTTTCGCCAATAACTACTTTGCCAGAATCAATTGATTGAATTTGTGTCAAAACGTTGAGAAACGTACTTTTTCCAACACCATTTCCTCCAACTATGCCAATTCTTTCTCCTTTTTTAAAAACATAATTAAAATTTTTAATGATTTTAATATTATTGTAAGATTTTGAAACATTAATTAATTCTAAAACTTTTCCTCCTATCCTATTCATCTTAATATCAATATTAAGTTCTTTAGAAGTTGTCTTAGTTTTTGCTTTTGATTCAATTTTATAAAAGCTATCAATTCTAGATTTTGACTTTTTTAGTTCTAGCCTTTGGGGATCTACGTAACCACTCCAACTCCTTTTTCATTAATTTCTTAGCTTTATCTACTTCTGTATGTAAATTATTTTTTCTCTCTAATCTTTTCTCCAAAAAATAATTATAGTTTCCTTTATGGTGGTATATGTTATTTCCATCAAGTTCGATGATATGATTAGTAACTCTTTCAAGAAAGTATCGATCGTGAGTAATCATTAGCAAAGTAATATTTTGTTTCTGTAAAAATTTTTCTAACCATTCAATCATACTTACGTCTAAGTGATTTGTTGGCTCATCTAAAAATATAATATCAGCATCTTCCATTAATATTGAAACTAGAGATAATCTTTTTTTTTGTCCTCCAGAAAGTTTTGTGATATCTTGATTTAGATCTTTGAAATTAAATCTCTCTAACATAGCTTTATATCTATCTTCATAATTCCAAGCTTGGAATCTATCCATTTCTAAAGTTAAGTCATCAATGTTTTTTAATGTGTTGCTATTATTTTTGTCCTTATTTAACGAAATAGCTTTTTTATAGTTTAATTTCAGTTTAATAATATGATTTTCATCATCATTTATTAATTCTTTAATGGATGTATACTTATCGAAATTAGGATTCTGTTCTAAATACGAAGTTCTACAACCACTTCTGTATATAAAACTTCCATCATCCGAATAATCTTTGCCACACAGTATTTTTAATAATGTTGACTTACCAACACCATTATTAGCAATCAATCCAAACTTATCTCCTTTTGAAAGGCCAAAGCTAATATCTTTAAATAGAGACTTCTCTCCATAACTTTTTGATAAATTTTCAACTGAAAGTAAATTCATAAATTATTTAATTAATTCCTGCTATATATCCCGTTGTCCAAGCAGCTTGAAAATTAAAACCACCGGTAATTGCATCAATATTTAAAATTTCACCTGCAAAATATATGTTAGAATGTAATTTACTTTGCATTCTATTCATATCTATATTTTCTAAATCTATCCCACCGCATGTAACAAACTCTTCTTTAAATGTAGTTTTGCCTAAAATATGGTACTCATCATTCACAATACTATTAACTAATTTATTTAATTGTTTTGATTTTAAATCAGACCATATAGTTTTAAAATTTATATCGTTTTTAATTAATAGATTCTCCCAAAGTCTTTTTGGGATATTAAAAGGAATATTATTTGTTATTAAAGAGTTTGATGATATAAATTTTTTTAAATCTTCTCTTGCTAACTCTTCATTTTTTGAAATCCAATTTATTTGTATATTAAAATCATAATTCATATCAGATAATAATCTTGCTGCAAAAGAAGAAAGTTTTAGAATAGATGGGCCACTAAATCCCCAATGAGTAATAAGAATGTCTCCTGATTGCTTAAATTTAGTGCCCTGTATCGAGGAAGTTACATTTTTAACACTTACGCCCATTAACGAAGTAATACTATCATTTTTAACTTTAAAAGTAAATAATGAAGGAACTGGAGGAATAATATTATATCCAATAGATTTAAAAATTTTGAAAGAATTCTCTTTTGAAAACCCACCCATTGCAATTATTAATTTATCACAAATTATTTTCTCACTATTTATAATAATTTCAATATTATTTTGTGAATCAATTATTATATTTTCTAATTTACTAGAGCATTTAAGTTTTATATTTAATTTTTTTGAATTATCTAAAAGACAATCATAAATTGTTTTAGATGTATTTGATACGGGAAACATTCTGTTGTCAATCTCAGTCTTAAGATTAACATTTCTATTTTTAAACCATTTGACCGTATCTTTATTATCAAATATATTAAAAGGTGTTTTTAATTTGTTTTTTCCTCTGGGATAATTTTTAATCAGGCTACTAATACTATCAGATTTGTGCGTTACATTACATCTCCCTCCTCCTGAAACAAGTACTTTTGATAATATTTTGGAAGATTTTTCAAAAATCGTAACATAAGCAGTTGGATTATTTTCTTTTGCAGTTATGGCAGCCATAAAACCTGCTGCCCCTGCTCCTATAACTGCAATATTCATTTTTTTAAATAAAAATAAACATTATTTTATCTATATGAGATTTTTCTCATTCTTAAACTTTCAGGAGTTACTTCTAAATACTCATCAGCTTGAATATACTCCATACTTTCCTCAAGAGAAAAATCAATTTTTGGAGCAATTACAATAGCAGCGTCAGATCCAGATTTTCTCATATTAGTTAACTGTTTTCCTTTTGTTACATTAACATCCAAATCATTATCGCGGCTATTTTCCCCAATNACCTGACCTTTATAAATTTCTGTTCCTGGTGAAATAAAGAATTTACCTCTGTCTTGAAGTTTTCCAATAGAAAATGCAGTAGAGCTTCCAGAGTCCATAGAAATTAATGAACCTTTCATCCTTTCAGAAATTTCACCTTTGTGTGGGCCATATTCTCTAAATCTATGAGTCATAATAGCATTTCCAGCAGTTGCAGTAAGCATATTATTCCTTAAGCCAATTAAACCCCTCGAAGGTATATCAAATTCTAAATGCTGAAGATCTCCTTTTGGCTCCATTACTAACATGTCACCTTTTCTTTGAGTAACTAAATCAATAGCCTTCCCAGAAAATTCTGAAGGAACATCAATAACTAATGTTTCCATTGGTTCTGATTTTTTTCCGTCAATATCTTTAAAAATAACTTGAGGTTTTCCAACTTGTAATTCAAATCCTTCTCTTCGCATTGTCTCAATAAGTACAGATAGGTGAAGTATACCTCTACCAAAGACATTAAATTTATCTTCAGAAACACCATCTTCAACTTTTAAAGCTAAATTCTTTTCTAGTTCTTTATATAATCTGTCTCTTAAGTGTCTAGATGTACAATATTTTCCTTCTTTTCCAAAAAATGGTGAATTATTTATTGTAAACAGCATACTCATTGTAGGTTCATCAATACTTATTCTAGGCATAGGTTCAGGGTTTTCTAAATCTGCTAGAGTATCACCAATTTCAAAACCTTCTATTCCAACCATTGAGCAAATATCTCCACTTCTAGCAGTTGAAACTTTAGTTTTGCCCATTCCTTCAAAAACAAATAATTCTTTAATTCTAACTTTTTTATTTGAGCCATCTGCTTTACATAAAATATAATCTTTATTTTCATGCAAATCCCCTCTAAATATTCTTCCAATTGCAATTCTACCAACAAATTTTGAATAATCTAATGATGTAATTTGCATCTGAGGTGTTCCTTCTTGATATGGTGCTTCTGGAATATCTTTAATTACAGCATCTAATAAAGGGAGGATATTATCTGTTTTATCTTTCCAATCTTCACTCATCCACCCTTCCTTTGAAGATCCAAAAATAGTTGTAAATTCTAATTGATCTTCTGTTGCATCAAGATTAAACATTAATTCAAAAATATTTTCTTGTACAATATCTGGCGTACAATTTTCTTTATCTACCTTATTGACAACAACAATTGGTTTTAATCCTAGTTCAATAGCCTTACTTAACACAAACCTAGTTTGTGGCATTGCACCTTCAAAAGCATCCACAAGTAGCAGAACTCCATCAGCCATTTTTAGAACTCTTTCTACTTCTCCACCAAAATCAGCATGACCAGGGGTGTCAATAACATTAATCTTAACGTCTTTGTATGTGACAGAAACATTTTTTGAAAGAATTGTTATCCCTCTTTCTCTTTCTAAGTCATTATTATCTAGCAAAAGTTCTTTTCTTTCAACTCTATCATCAAGCACTTTACATGCATCAATAATTTTATCAACTAAAGTTGTTTTTCCATGATCAACATGTGCAATAATTGCTATATTTCTTATTGATTGCATTTTTTATAATTTTTTGCGTGCAAACATAGTTTAATTTATCTACTAATTAGTTGTTAAAAAAAAAGACTGCACAAAGGCAGTCTTTAATCATTTATCTAAGTNAAAATTATTTTACATCCATTAATTCAACATCAAAAATTAAAGTTGCGTTAGGAGGTATAACTCCACCTGCTCCTCTTTCTCCATAAGCTAAATTTGATGGAATTATAAATGTTGCCTTATCCCCTACTCTTAATAATGCAATNCCTTCATCCCATCCTGGAATAACTCTTCCTTCACCTAGAGGAAATTCAATTGGTTCTTTCCTGTCGTATGATGAGTCAAATTTTGTTCCATCAATTAGTTTTCCGGTATAGTGAACAGAGACTGTTTTTCCCTTTTCAGCTTGTATTCCATTGCCTGTCTTAATCATTTTATATGAAAGACCTGATGCAGTAACCTTTGCTCCTTTTTGTAAATCTTTTAAAACTGCTTCAGATTTAGCTTTATTTCTAAGTTCTTGAGCCTTTACTTCTTCTAAAGCACTACCAAAGACCAATTTAGCATTAAAAGATTCTGCTTTTGATCCTTTTCTAATAATTGTTAATTTTTCTATTATATCTCCTTGTTCAATTTTATTAACAATATCCATTCCTTCAATAACATGACCAAAAACAGAATGTTTACCATCTAGCCAAGGAGTTTCTTTGTGAGTAATGAAAAATTGAGAGCCATTAGTTGTTGGTCCTGAATTTGCCATTGATAACATACCACCCTTGTCATGTTTTAGGTCAGGATGGAATTCATCAGGAAACTTATATCCTGGGTCACCACTTCCAGTACCTTCAGGACAACCTCCTTGAATCATAAAATCAGCAATTACTCTATGAAAATTTAGTCCATCATAATATGGAATGCCAAGATCTTTTTTATTATTTTTAATTGAACCTTCAGCTAAACCAATAAAATTAGCTACAGTTAATGGTGTCTTTTCAAATTCTAGTTGTAGTAAAATTTCACCTTTGTTAGTTTTGAATTTTGCGTAAATTCCTTCTTTCATGTCATTATTATTTATTGAATTAATATTTGTGCTAAAAAATATAGCTAGCGTTAAAAAAAATGTATTTATTTTCATAATGTATATAATTTAAAATTTAGTTTTAAAAATGTTTTCTAATTTAATAATAGTTTCATTTACAGAAACATATGATATCCCACCTGAAGCATTTATATGACCACCGCCATTAAAATATTCATTTGCAATTTCATTAACTTTTATATTTCCTTTTGATCTTAAAGAAAGCTTAACAACATCACCTCTTTCAACTATTAAAACAGCAATATTAATACCTTTTATTGCAAGTCCATAATTTACTATTCCTTCAGTATCCCCTTTTTTAAACTTAAACCTTTTAAGCTCATCGTTATTTAACGAAATAATTGCAGCATTATTTTCAGGATATATAAGTAATTTTTCATTTAAGCAATAGCCCAATAGTTTCATTTTGTCAGATGACGAGTTATCGTAGATATTATCATGAATACTTGCATTATCAATATTATAATTAATTAACTTAGAAACGACTTCATGAGTTTTGGATGTTGTAGAATTATATTTAAATGAGCCAGTATCTGTCATAATACCAACGTATAAGCATGTAGCAATATCTTTATCTAAGCTATCGGAATAGCCCATATGTTCGAGTATTTCAAATAATAATTGACATGTTGAAGATGAAGATGTGTCTGAAAAAATTAAATCAGCAATAGAATGATCAGGGTTTTGGTGATGATCAATTAATACTTTCTTTGCATTAGATTTTTTTAATAACTCGCCATATTTATCTGCTCTACTAATATCATTAAAATCTAACATGAAAATTAAATCAGCATTCTCTGTAATTGATTTACATTTATTTTCATTTCCAATAAACTCAATTGCATTTGAGTTTCCGGGTAACCAATTTAAAAAGTTAGCATAATCGTTAGGGGTTATAACAGTAACATTATTATCTTTTTTTAAAAAATTAAAAAGTGCTAGAGAAGAACCCATAGCATCACCATCAGGTCCTCTGTGAGTTGTAATTACTATATTTCTAGAGTTAGTAATTATTTTTTTTAGTTCTTTAGCAAGTAATTTCATATATATTGCAAAAATAAGAATAAAAAATACCTCAGTTTACAATAATTTCTAATTTTGCAACAAATTTTTAAAAATATATCAATATGAGCAATTTAACATTTACAATGATTAAACCAGAAGCTGTTGAAGCTGGAAATACTGGAGCAATTTTAAACAAAATAGAAAAAGCAGGCTTTAGGATTGTTTCTTTAAAAAAAGTTTCATTATCGGCTGAAAGAGCAGGTATATTTTATGATGTACACAAAGAAAGACCATTTTATAGTGAACTTGTTAGCTATATGTCTAGTGGTCCTATTGTTGCTGCAATTCTAGAAAAAGATAATGCAGTTCTTGACTTTAGAGAATTAATTGGAGCAACAGATCCTTCAGAGGCATTATCAGGAACTATTAGAGCTGAATTTGCNGAAAGTAAAGCTAAAAATGCTGTNCATGGTTCTGATTCTGATNANAATGCNTTAATAGAAGCGGATTTTCACTTTAATTTAAGCGAAAGGTTCTAAAAATTACTTTAATATAATTTCAGATATTAATTTTTTACCCATTTTTTTATTTATCTCTATTATCATCTTTTCTTTTTGATATGATAATTCATTCCTTACTGTTGATGATTTTATTTTAATCAATAATTTATTATTAAAAATTTTAGCGTCTAAAATATATTTTTGAATATTTTTNCCTAAAATTTCTTCTAAATATTCAANNGCTTTTAAATTATCTAATCTTTGTGANATTTTTGGATTTGATATAATCTTATTAATTAGCGTAGAAAGAATATTTGTATTTGAATTAATTCTCCTCATTAATTAATTTTAATTAGCTTAAATTCTACTTTAGTTGAGTTGAGAATATCTTCACATCTTTTTTGGTGAGTATCAGTGATAAATACTTGACCAAAAAAACCATCATTAGTAAATGAAACAAGTTGTTTAACTCTTTTGTCATCAAGTTTATCAAAAATATCATCCAATAAAATTATAGGCTTATATCCAATTTTATTACTTATAAAATCATATTGAGCAAGTTTAAGTGCAATAAGAAATGATTTTTGTTGTCCTTGAGATCCAATTTTTTTAATCGGATATTCATTCATATTGAAAATAATATCATCCTTATGAATTCCTGTAGATGTTCTTTGTGAAACCCTATCCTTACTTAAGCTATTTTTGAGTAATGTGTTTATATTATTTTCATTCAGTTGGGAATGGTATGTTATACTAACATTTTCTTGAGCATCAGAAATTATAGAATAATATTTATTAAAAACTAAAGATAATTTATTTATNAATGATTTTCTTTCTTCATAGATAATTTCAGCATATTTAATCATTTCATTATTATACCTTTCAAGTATTATTTCATCAAAATAATTTCTTTCAAAGAATTGCTTAAGAAGAAAATTTCTTTGTTTAAGAACTTTGTTATAATTAATAAGAGTTTGTAAATAACCTTTCTTGTATTGTGAAATACTTGAGTCTAAATATTTTCTTCTTATCTCTGACCCTTCTAAAATTAAATTTGAATCAGTTGGAGAAATGATTATAAGAGGGTATTGACCAATATGCTCAGAAAACTTCTTATATTTTTTTTTATTTTTCTTAATTATTTTTCCACTATTGTTATCAAAGTTACATTGGATTTCTTCATTGTTTTCATTTTTTATAAAATTTCCTTTAATCATAAAAAAATCATTTTTAAACTGAATATTTTGTGAATCTATGTAGTTAAAATAACTTTTAGTAAAAGATAAATAATGAATTGCATCTAAAATATTTGTTTTACCAACTCCATTNTTNCCTACAAAACAATTGATCTTTTCATTAAAAATATAATCACTCTCAGAATGATTTTTAAACTGAAATAATGTTAAATTTTTTAGGTACAATTTTTAATATTTTATATGTGTAAAAGTTTAAAATTATAAACTAAACAAAATCTGAATGTTATAATTTTTTAAAAAACTTATATTTGCACTCCAAAAATAAGACTAAATGGCTAAAAAAAGTAACAAAACAGATGATCAATTTGCACAAGTTGAAAGTGCTTTAACTAAAACTGAGCANTATATTGAAGATAACCANGCAAAGTTAATGAGAATAGTTGCAGTAATTATTGCTGTAATAGCTCTTTTTGTTGGATACCAGAATTTATATTTATTACCTTTAGAAGATGAGGCAACTAGTGAAATGTTTACAGCAGAAATTTATTTTGCTAAAGATTCTTTTAATCTAGCTTTAAATGGAGACGGTCAATTTTTAGGTTTTATTGATATAGCAAATGATTACGCATCCACTAAACAAGGAGAATTAGCAAATTATTATGCAGGGATCTCTTACCTACAGTTAAAAGATTTTGATAATGCAATTGATTACTTAAAAGATTTTAATTCTGATGATATTATTTTATCATCATTAGCCCTTGGATCAATAGGTGACTGTTATTTAGAATTAAATGATACNGATAATGCTTTAAGTTACTATAAAAAAGCTATTAGTAATTCAGATAATTCCTTTACAACTGCTAAGTATTTAATGAAAGAAGCTCTAGTTATGGAAAATAATAGTGATTTTGATAAAGCTTTAAAAATATATCTTAACATNCAAGATAACTATAAGGATTCAAGAGAAGCTCAAAATATTGAAAAGTATATTTACAGAGCTCAAAATAGATAATAGCCTTATGGCTTCAGAGAATAATAATTTATCTTTTTATAATAAAAAACAACTTCCTAACGGTAAGCAATTCAATATTGGAATAGTTGTATCAACATGGAATTCTGATGTTACATCTGGATTATTAGCAGGAGCTAAAGAAACGTTATTAGATCTTGGTGTAATTAATGCTAATATTATATTATTAAATGTTCCCGGAAGTTTTGAATTAATATACGGAGCTAAAATTCTCTCTAAAAGGGATGTAGATGTAATTATTTGTCTTGGAAGTGTAATTAAAGGTGAGACTAAACATTTTGATTATGTATGTAGCGCAGTTAGCACAGGCATTAAAGATTTAAATATTAAATTAAATATTCCTGTTATTTTTGGAGTTCTTACTGATAATAATTTAGAACAAGCGCTAAATAGATCTGGTGGAAAACTTGGTAATAAAGGAGTTGAATCTGCTGTAACTGCTATTATCATGGCAGATTTAAATCAAAAAAATAAATAATATAAATAATTATTTCTAATAAGAAAAAAGTATAAATTTGCCGACCATTTAATTGGTCTCGTAGCTCAGCTGGATAGAGCATCTGCCTTCTAAGCAGACGGTCACAGGTTCGAATCCTGTCGAGATCACAAAGCCTCTCTAGTAGAGGCTTTTTTTATTCTTAAGTGAATTATTTTAAAAGATACTTTCTATCAATATAAAAAGTACCAAAAGGAATAAGAGAAGCAAATAAAATAATTGAAAAATTTATAAAATCCCATTGCTCTTGTTTTTTTAATAATAATGCAATTAAAATATAAAGCATGAATAATATTCCATGAGGCATCCCTAATAATTTTACGTAACTATCATTATTTAATTGATATTTATAATACAGTCCAAAGGTCATTAGCAATAAATAAGAGATTCCCTCTAAAAAAGCGATTATCCTGAAAGTTAATTTCATTTTACAAAAATATAAAATACTATATAAAAAAAGCCCTATCAGATGATAGAGCTTTTTTTGCGGAGAGGGAGGGATTCGAACCCCCGGTACATTGCTGTACGCTGGTTTTCAAGACCAGTGCATTCGACCACTCTGCCACCTCTCCAAAAGTGGNTTGCAAAAATATAAATATTTTCAAATCATAGAAACTTTATTTACTTTAATTACGTTATTAATTATATTTCAATTTATTAATTTAGCTTTAACATCTTTAACAAACTTAATTTTATCTTGGCTGTAATATTCAATAATTTTTTTTGGTTCTTATCTTTAATGAGTTTATCATTAATAAAAATATTTTTTTTACCTATAATTTATTTTGCTAACTTTTTAATTGAATATAGGAAAGATATTGTAGTAAAAAACATAGATTTATCTTTTAGAAATCTTGAAAAAATTGAAAAGGAAAAAATTATTTCAAAATTTTACAATCATTTTTTTCAATTAATATGTGAAATTTTTAAAATGTTTTCAGCTAATGCTTCATTTTACAAAAAAAGAATAAAAATTTTAAATCCTGAAGTATTAGATTTTTACAATAAAAACAACCAAAGTATCATTTTAATGTCAGGCCATCATAATAATTGGGAGTGGGCAAGTCAAATAATTTCTATTACTGCTCAACAAGACTTCATAGGAGTTTATAAAAAACTTTCAAATAAGTTTTTTGATAATTTATTATTTAAATCTAGATCTAGATGTAATGTAAATCTTGTAGAAATTAATAACGCGATTAAGTATATAATAAATTCTAAAAGTAAATGTAAAATTATTGGTTTAGCAGCTGATCAAAATCCAATTATTAATAAAAATACTTATTGGAGTAATTTTTTTGATGAAGAAACACCACTTTTTTTAGTTCCTGAAAAACTTGCAATAAAGATGAATTACCCTGTTCTTTTTTGTAATATGTCTAAANTTTCAAGTGGAAATTACACAATTAAATTTGAATTACTTGTAGAANAACCTATATTAACTAATAAAGGAACGATAACAAATTTATTTATAAAACGTTTAGAAAAAAAAATTATTGAAGAACCAAATTCATATCTTTGGACACATAATAAATGGAAACACAAGAAATAGATATAGCAGTAGTAATTTTAAATTGGAATGGACAAAAATGGTTAGAGAAATTTCTACCTACTGTTGCATCTAAAAGTTCAATTGCTAATATCTATATTGCTGATAATGCATCTACTGATAATTCGGTAAAATTTCTTAAAGATAATTTTCCAACAGTTAAGATTATTCAAAATAATTTCAATGAGGGTTATGCTAAAGGATATAATGATGCTTTAAAAGGTTTAAAGGAAAAGTATTTTGTTTTACTAAACTCAGATATTGAAGTCACAGATAATTGGATCATTCCTATTATTAATTTAATGGAAGAAAATCCCAATATTTCTGCTTGCCAACCTAAGATATTAGATTATAATAATAAAGATTGCTTTGAATATGCTGGAGCTAGTGGAGGATTTATAGATAATCTTGGATACCCCTTTTCAAGAGGGAGGATATTTAATGAAATAGAGTCAGATAATAATCAATATAATGATATAAAAGAAATATTCTGGGCTAGTGGTGCTTGCTTGTTTATAAGAGCTGAACACTTTAATCAGGTAAATGGTTTTGATAATGATTTTTTTGCTCACCAAGAAGAAATTGATTTATGTTGGAGACTAAAAAACAGAGGTTTTCAAATTATGGTTAATCCAAATTCAGTTGTTTTTCATGTTGGTGGTGCTACTTTAAATAATTCTTCACCATTTAAAACATACTTAAATTTTAGAAATAATTTATTTATGCTTACAAAGAATTTAGATTTTTTTAGTCTCTTGATAACATTATTTTTTAGATTGCCTTTAGATGGAATTGCTGCACTAACATTTCTAAAGAAAAACAAAGGATTATTACATCTTTTAGCTGTTCTAAGAGCACATTTAGTATTTTATGTGTCAATACCAAGATTAATACTTAAACGTCATAAATCGTATTTTAAAGTGAATCATAAAGAAAAATTTAACTACTCAATTTTATTTAAGTATTACTTAGAAGGTAAAAGAAAATTTTCTGAATTATAGTGATTCAAGCGCTAATCTGTAAGAATCTAATCCAAATCCGCATATAACTGCTTTACATTTTTCTGATAAAAGTGATTTTTTTCTATACTCTTCTCTTGAATAAATATTAGAAATATGTATTTCAACAACATCAGAATCAATAGATGAAATAGCATCTGCAATGGCAACTGACGTATGAGTATATCCACCAGCATTTATTAATATCAGATCATACGAAAAACCAACCTCATGAATTTTATTTATTATTTCTCCTTCTACATTTGATTGATAGCAGAACAAATTGATATTAGAAAATTTAACTTTTAATTCTTTAAAATAATCATCAAATGAAATATTACCATATATTGATGCTTCTCTTTTGCCTAATAAATTTAAATTTGGTCCATTAATAATTATAACTTTCATAATGCAAATTTAAAAAATGAGTTGGGAGAATTCAATAAAGGAGTTTAAATATTATCTAAGAGTAGAAAGATCTCTAACAAATAATACCGTTGATGCCTATATTAGAGATGTAAATAAACTTTCTAAATATTCAATTAATAATAATTTATCTATAAAATTGATAATTAGAGAAAATATTCAAGATTTCATTTCATTTTTAAATGATGAAAAAATCTCAGCTCGAACTCAAGCTAGAGTGATTTCATCTATAAAATCATTTTTTAAATTCTTAATAATGGAAGATTATATTATAAATGATCCATGTCAATTAATACAAAATCCTAAAATAGGTTTAAAACTTCCTGATGTTTTAAGTATTGCGGAAATTGATTTAATTGTTTCTAATATTGATAATTCAAGTAAACATGGGCAAAGAAATACTACTATAATTGAAACTCTTTATAGTTGTGGTCTTAGGGTTTCAGAATTAATAAATTTAAAAATAAGTAATATTAAATTTTTAGAAAAATATATAAAAATCACCGGAAAAGGTAACAAGGAAAGACTGACTCCGATTAGTCAAAAGTGTCTAAAATTACTTTCAATTTATATTAATGAAATAAGAATACATCAGATAATTAAAAGTGGAAATGATGATATTGTTTTTCTTAACAATAGAGGAAGTCAACTTTCTAGAGAAATGATATTCACTATTGTAAAGAAGCTTACTGAAAAGAGTGGAATTAAAAAAAATGTTAGTCCTCATACCTTTAGGCATTCATTTGCAACACATCTTATTGAAGGTGGTGCTGACTTGCGTGCTGTCCAAGAAATGTTAGGTCACGAAAATATAACAACTACTGAAATTTATACTCATTTAGACAATGATTATTTAAGATCAAACCTTATGCAGTTTCACCCTAGATCATAATGATTTTAAAAAATAATATTAATAAAATATTTGCAATTAATGGCATAAGATGGTTTATGCTATTAATGCCAATAATTGTTTTGTTTTTTGAAGAAAGTGGCTTAAATCTTACCCAAATATTAATACTTCCTGCTATTTATTCATTTACAATTGCCTTATTAGAAATTCCNTCTGGTTTTTTTTCAGACTCATTTGGAAGAAAAAACTCAATTATTCTAAGTACAATATTTTACTCATTAGGTTATTTATTATTTTCTTTTTCATCTGATTATAATGTTTTTATTGTTGCAGAGATTTTATTAGGTATTGGAGGTAGTTTAATTTCTGGTACAGATAGTGCAATTTTATATGATACTTTAATAGAATTAGATGATTTAAATCAATACTCTAAAATTGAAGGTAAAAGTTATGCAATTGGAAATTTTTCAGAAGCTATTGCCGCTATATTATCAAGTTTTTTAGTGGTTATATCTTTATATCTTCCTGTATATTTACATACANTATTATTATTATTAAGTATTCCTATTGCCTTTACTCTTGTAGAGCCAAAAAGAAGTTATAAGTTATCAAAGTCATTTTCATCTTTGAAATTAGTTTTTAAACAAACATTTAATTTTAAAAACAAATTAATGTGGTTGATTATTTATTCTTCTTGCATAGGTTTGGCAACATTATCAGTGGCATGGCTTGTTCAGCCATTTCTTATAGAAATTAATTTTCCAATTGTATATTATGGTTTACTTTGGGCAGCATTAAATTTTTCTTCTGCTTTTACATCATATTTTTCATATATTTTAAAGGACGTTAATATATTCTTTACTGTTTCTATTTTTTTATCATTTATACTTTTGTTAGTATCATTTAACATTACTAACTTAGGAATTATCCTTTTCTTCATTATTTATTTCTTAAGAGGAATTATTACACCATATTTAAAGAATCATATAAATATTATTACATCTTCTGAAAAAAGAGCAACAGTTCTATCTATTAGAAGTCTAATTATTAGATTATCTTTTTCAGTAATAATACCAATTTTAGGCTTTATTGCAGAAAACTATGAACTTAAATATGTTTTTTTAATATTATCCGCTATTGTTTTACCATTAAGTTTAATATCTTCTTATAAATTGTCTCGTGATTAATTATTATATACTTTTGTAGAATGGATTGGTATAATAAATTAAAAATAAAATGGAATATTAAAAGTGATTTTAGTTTAATATTAATTCTTATTGTTTTTGCAATTACTGGATCTGGATCACTTGTAGTTGCTGAACCGATATTAAATTACTTTAATTTCACAGAAAAAACTGTTAACCCATACGTATATTATCCATTAAGAATTATTTTAATTTTCCCGATATATCAAATACTAATTTTAATTGTTGGTGCTGTTTTTGGGCAGTTTAATTTTTTCTGGCAATTTGAAAAGAAAATGCTTTCAAAATTAGGTTTTGCTAGATTTTTTAAAAAATAAAATTAATGACTAAATTATTTATTTCTCTCGCTACTAGATTAATTCCTCGTCACTATCTTCAACATGTTAGTCACTTTTTTTTAAGAATTTTTTCTATTTTTTTAAGAGGAAAAAAATTTGAGGATCCTATTAATGGCATTACTTATAGAAAACTACTTCCTTATGGAAGATTAAAGCCACGATTAAATGCTATTGCACCTGACAGTCTAAGTTTAGAAAGACATAGACTCATGTGGTTATTTATGAAAGAAAAAACTAACTTCTTTACTGAAAAGCATAAATTCTTACATATAGCTCCTGAATATTGTTTTATAGAAATTTTTAAAAACATGGACAACCTTGAGTATATTACTGGAGATTTAATCTCACCCTGGGCGGATGTTAAAATGGATGTTCATGATATTCCTTTTGATGACAATTCATTTAATGTTGTTATATGTAATCATGTACTCGAACATGTTGAGGACTCTCAAAAAGTAATGACAGAGTTCTTTAGAGTAATGAAACCTGGAGGATGGGGAATATTTCAAGTTCCTATTGATAATAATAATCCAATTACTATTGAGGATAAATCAGTTACCAGTGCAAAAGAAAGGGAAAAGTTATATTGGCAAAGTGATCATTTAAGATTATTTGGTCGAGATTATGGTAAAAGATTATCTGAGGCTGGCTTTAAGGTAACTGAGAGTGATTTTATTAATGAAATTGATCCGGAATTAGTAGAAAGATATGCTTTGCCGAAGAATGAACTTGTATATTTTTGTGAAAAAATCTAACTCTTTACGTAAACAATTTTCTTAGTTTCAAAAAATTCTTCTTCATAATAGTCGGATATTAATATTTGCTTATTGTTTATACCTAAAAGTTCAATTGTTAAATCTCCACCCTTCAAATAAATAATTCCATTATCTAAATCATTGAACGAATAAGAATTAAATTTGCCTCTAATTAATTTTTTAAATTCTCTCATTTTAGTTACTGCCCTACTAATGACAAAATCATATTTACCTTCCAAGTTTTCTGCTCTAGAATGTGAAGTTCTTACATTTTCAAGTTTTAAGGATTTTGAAACTTCATTAACAACTAAAATTTTTTTTCTAATACTATCTACAAGATGGAATTGAACTTTAGGATACATAATAGCTAGAGGAATACCTGGAAAACCTCCCCCAGTACCAACATCAATTATTGAAGTATTATCTTTAAAATTTATCACTTTAGATATTGCAAGAGAGTGTAAAACATGTTTTAAATATATTTCATTTATATCTTTTCTAGAAATAACGTTAATTTTTAAATTCCATTCTTTATATAGTTCTTCTAATTTTTCAAATTGTTGAACTTGTTTAGTAGATAAATCTTTAAAATATTTTTTTATTAATTCCATGTATTTTTCTTACTTATTATATTAAAAAAATGAAATATAAATTGATTAATTAGGTGAATAAATTCTAGTAAAGGATGTATTAAATAAAGATCAAAAACATCCAGTTTTTTCATTAGAAAATAATTAGAAATATAAGAATTTAGTAATCTTATTAATAAAATAGCAATAAGAATATTTTGAGAAAAGTTAAAAACAAACAAAAGAATAATTGATAGCCAAAATATAATATTTGATAATGGGTATAATGCTAAAAGTAATTTAATTTGTGGTTTATATAGTTTACTAGTAGTCAAATGTCTTCTTTTTTGTTTAATCCAATCATAATAATTTGATTCGGGCTCTGAAACAGTGAAAGAGGTATTTCTTAAATTAATAGATACGTTTTCATTTGATGAGATTTCATTTATAAATAAATCATCATCTCCAGAAGGGATATGTAAATGATTCGCAAAACCTTTATTTTTAAAAAATAATTCCTTTTTGTAAGCCAGATTTCTTCCTACTCCCATATATGTTAATGAGTTTAATGAAAAAGAAAAATATTGAATAGCAATTAAAAATGTATCAAATCTTATTAATTTATTCAATAAACCAGGATAAGTTTTATATTTTCCATAACCTAAAATTATATCTTTATTGCTAAAATTTTTTGTCATTGATGAAATCCAATCTTTTGAAACGGGACTACAATCCGCATCAGATAACAATATGTTGTCAAAATTAGCTGTTTTAATCCCAAGAGTTAATGCAAATTTTTTTCCTATTGAATGTTTAACATGTTTGTCAATATGTACAATTTTAAGGTTAGTGTATTTCTTTGCTTGTTCATCTAAAAAGTAATTTGTATTATCAATAGATTGATCATTAACAATAATAATTTCAAAAGATGAATAATTTTGATTTAAAAAAGAAAATAAATTTTTTTGTAAGTTATCTAATTCATTCCTTGCACAAATAATTACTGATACGGGTTCATCAAAAAATGTTTCTTCATCCTCATAATATATTAGTTTTTTGAAGAAATATATATAATAAACAAGTGATATAAAAAGACACAATATGCATGAGTAAAATAAATATAAAATCAAATTATTTATTTAAATAATTATTAATATTATTTTCAACTCTATGCAATACATCTGAGACATCTTCTTTTATGAATTTATCACCAGTTATAAGCTCAAATAGTTCAATATATCTTTCAGAAACAGATGTGCAATATTCTTCTGACATTGCAGGAATTATCTGACCATCTTTTCCTTGAAAACCATTTTCTATTAACCATTGTCTAACAAATTCTTTAGAAAGTTGTTTTTGTTGTTTTCCCTTATTTATTCTTTCTTGATAATCGCTTTTATAAAAATATCGAGAAGAATCTGGTGTATGAATTTCATCTATAAGTGTAATTATTCCGTTTACATCTTTACCAAATTCATACTTGGTATCAACTAAAATTAGATTTTTTTCATCAGCCATTTCAGTTCCTCTTTGGAAAAGTTTTCTCGTATAATTCTCAAGCATTATATAGTCTTTTTCAGAAACAAGATTTTGATTAAGAATTTCTTCTCTTGTAATATCTTCGTCATGACCAACATCAGCTTTTGTAGTTGGTGTTATTATAGGCTCTTTGAATTTTTGATTTTCTAACATTCCATTTGGCATTTTAACGCCACATAATATTCTTTTTCCTGATTTATACTCCCTCCATGCATGACCCGTCAAATAACCTCTTATAACCATTTCTACTTGAAAAGGTTCACATCTTTTTCCAATTGTAACACTTGGGTCTGGAGTTGCTTCCATCCAATTTGGCACAATATCTGAAGTAGCTTCTAAAAATTTAGCGGCAATTTGACTTAATACTTGACCTTTATAGGGAATACCTGCTGGTAAAACATGATCAAAAGCAGAGATTCTATCTGAAGCAATCATTACTAATATTGATTTATCAATTGTATAAACATCTCTAACTTTTCCTTTATAGAATTTTGTTTGATTATTGAAATTAAAATTTGTTTTAAGTATAGTATTATTCATGATTGATTTTTTTATAAGCTTTAATAATTTGTTTTACGATTTTGTGTCTAACTACGTCCTTTTCATCTAAATGGATAAATTTTATACCATTTATTTTATTTAAAATTTTAGAACAAGAAATCAACCCTGATATTGTTCTTTTAGGAAGATCAATTTGAGTGACATCTCCAGTAATAATAAATTTTGCGGATTTCCCCATTCTGGTTAAAAACATTTTCATTTGATGTTCTGTGGTATTTTGTCCTTCATCTAAAATAACAAATGCTTTATCTAATGTTCTTCCTCTCATAAAGGCTAACGGAGAAATTTGAATTGTTCCATCTTCTAAGTACTCATTTAATTTATCTATTGGTAACATATCAAATAATGCATCGTATATAGGTTGCATATAAGGATCTAATTTTTCTTTCAAATCGCCAGGAAGAAAGCCAAGGTTTTCACCTGCTTCAATAGCAGGTCTGATTAGTATAATTCGTTTGACTTTTTTTTCTTTTAAATACTTAACTGCAAGAGCAACAGAGGTGTATGTTTTACCAGTTCCAGCTGGGCCTATAGCAAATAATATATCATTCTCATCTATAGAGTTAAGCATTTTTCTTTGGTTAAGACTTTTTGCTTTAATTAACTTACCACTTTTACCGTGTAAGATAACATCATTTTGAAATTCCATTACATCTACTTCACCTTCGACAATTCTTTCTATTTGATTAACTGTTAATGAATTAAATTTTGCAAGATGAGAACAGAATATTTTAAATTTTAATTCAAAGTCTTTGAGCTTTTCAGCATTACCCTGAATTTTTAATTGGTTTCCTCTAGATATAAGTTTAAGCTGTGGGAATAAGGTTTTTATCCTGTTAAATTTAGAATTATTTGAACCAAATAATTTTACGACATCAATATTGTTTAAGGATATTAACTTTTCATTCATTATCTAACATCTTTCATCTAATTCTATTAATTTTGAAGTTACGAATTAACAATTTTTAATCTATATCTACAAAAGTAATTTTACTTAAATGTCTATTATAACATTAACAACAGATTTAGGAACAAAAGACAGCTACTTAGCATCTCTTAAGGCATCAATTTTATCAGAAATTGAAGAAGCTAGAATAATTGATATTTCTAATGAAATTGAACCTTATAATATTCTTCAAGCCTCTATTGTTTTAAAAAATTGTTTTAAAGATTTCCCTCTAAACACTATTCATATTGTTGCTGTAGACGATGAAATCTCTATAGAACATGACCATATTGCTGTATACGCAAATGGTCATTATTTTATTGGTTCAGATAATGGTATATTCCCCTTAGTTCTAGATGACTTTAAAGCTGAAAAAATTGTCTCATTAAATATAAGTCAAAAAACAGATAACTTAACTTTTGCTTCAAAGGATGTGTTTTCAATTGCAGCATGTCATATTGCAAGAGGAGGAACAATGGAAATAATTGGTAAGCCTCTTTTAGACTTCAATACTAAAAAAAATATACTATTACCTGTTATAGAAAATAATATTATCAGAGGTGTAGTTACTTACATTGATAATTATGGTAATGCAATTACAAATATTAAGAAGGAAGTATTTATAAATAATATTAAAGACAAAGAATTTAATATTTTATTTGGAAGAGAAAATGATGGTATTATAAAAATATCTAATAAGTATAAAGATGTTGTACTTGCTGAAAAGCTTGCATTATTTAATAGTAATAATTTTTTGCAAATCTCTATCAATCAAGGTAAAGCAAGTTCTCTACTTGGTTTAAAATTTTTTGATGTTATAAGAATAGAATTTTAATGATTGCAATAATAAATAAAGAAATAAAATCTTTTTTCAATAATAATATTGGGTTATTAATATCATCAATTTTTTTAATGATTTTTGGATTAATNCAATGGACGACATTATTTAATTTAAGTATTATTGAATCAGGGTATGCTAATATGAATACCTTTTTCTTAATTGCCCCTCCNCTNTNTATAATTTATATTAGTGCAATTTCAATGAAGAGTTTTTCAGAAGAATTTAAATCTGGAACAATTGAAATACTTTTAACAAAACCAATTAGTTTAATATCAATTATTTTATCAAAATATTTTGCCGTAAATATTTTAATTCTAATATCGATTCTTTCAACTTTTATTTATCCAATTACTATTTATTTCTTAGGTGAAAGTATTGGAAATTTAGATTTAGGTGGAATTATTGGTTCTTATTTAGGTTTAATATTTACTTGTTTTTCTTTTGCCTCTATTTCACTATTTTCATCAAGTATAACTAAAAATCAAGTTAATGCTTTATTATTATCAATCGTTTTAAATTTTTTTATTTTTTATGGTTTTAATCTTATTGGAGATCTAATAAATATTTCACATCTTTCTATAATTTTACAAAAATTAGGATCTCAATATCATTACGATTTAATAAGTAAGGGCGTCATCATTTTAAGTGATGTAATTTATTTTATATCTATTTCTATTTTATTTTTATATCTAACTAATTTAAAGATTCAAAATAATAGATGATTTTACTTAAGAAACATATAATTATCTTAATATTATTATTAATTAATTTATTAGCAAGTCAAATAGATTTTAAAATAGATTTAACTGATGATAAAAAACATACTATTTCAAAAAAATCTAAGGCTATTTTAGACAGTATTGATGATAAACTATTAATTAAAGTATATTTAAAAGGATCATTACCCGCAGGTTTTAATTTATTATCATATTCTACTGAAAATCTTTTAAAATCTTTTAATAAAAGAAATAATAATATAACTTTTGAATTTATTAATCCAGATTTATATAACAACGAACAACAAAATATTTATCAACAGTTACAAGAGCAAGGACTATATCCAACTGATTTAAAAATAAAAAAGCAATCTGAAACATCTAATAAAATTATATTTCCTGGAGCTATAATTTATTATAAAGAAAGAAGAACTGCTATTAATTTTTTAGAGAATAGAATTGGTGTTTCCCCTCAGATAAATATTAATAATTCTATCGAAAATTTAGAGTATAACTTTATTTCATCTCTATATAGAATTCTTCAGAAAAACAAACCAAATATTGCTTTCTTAAAGGGTCATGGAGAGTTATCTAATTTACAAACTAAAGATATTATTAAATCAATTAATCAAGACAATAATAATTTATCATTTTACTTTAATGTTGATACCTTTAATATTAAAAATTTTGAACTCGATTCAAATAAAAATTTTGATTTAAATAATCAACTTAATAAAATAAATTTTTATGATGGATTAATCATTGCAAAGCCTACGATTCCTTTTAATAATATTGATAAATTTATCTTAGATCAATACATAATGCAGGGAGGTAAAATTTTATGGTTAATTGATGGAGTTGTTGCAGATATTAGTATGATTCGTGATAATAATGAATTCTTTGTTGCAAGAAAAAACAATCTTAATTTAGATGATCAGTTTTTTAAATACGGAATTAGAATTAACTCTGATTTAATAGAAGATCAACGTTCAACAGAGATCCCTATAATTACTGGATATAGCAATAACACTCCTGTTCAAGAGTTTTTTAAATGGCCATATTTTCCATTATTATTTTCTTCTAATGATAACCCTTTAACAAAAAATTTAGATGCTGTTAAATGTGATTTTGTCAGTTCAATAGATACAATTTCAAATGATATAAAAAAAACAATACTTCTTTCAAGTTCTGAAAACTCAAGAATTCTAAGGTCACCAAGCAAAGTTAGTTTGTCAATTATTGAGAATCCTCCGCCTATTGAAACTTATAATTTAAGTAACTTACCTATTTCAGTTCTTTGCGAAGGAGAGTTTGAATCAGTATTTAAAAATAGAATAGCTCCAAAAAATTCAAGTATTAAAATAATAAATAAAAGCAAAATAAATAAAATGATTTTTATTTCTGACGGAGATCTAATTGCTAACAAAGTAAGTAAACAAAATATTTTTCCATTAGGGTATGACAATTTTATCAATTTCACCTTTGAAGGCAATAAAAAGTTTATTATAAATTGTCTTCAATATTTATGTGGAAATGAAGAAATAATGAATATTAAATCAAAAGATTTAAAATTAAGATTACTTGATAATATTAAAATTAATAAGTGGCAGAATTTAATTATAATTATTAATCTTATTATGCCTTTAATAAGTGTTTTGATTTTTATTTTATTTTATAATAAATTTATAACAAAGACATATGTATAAAAAGTTAATATCGTTTTTTTTAATCTTAATTTCTATTTTGTTTTTATTCAAAACAAATTATGATAAGAAATATGAAGTTTCATTTAAAATTTCTAGAGAAGCAATAATTGAAAAAGTTTTTTTAAGTGATATGAAAGGCAACCAAATTAAATTAGAAAAAATTGATAAAAATTGGTTTATTAACGATACTTATAAAGTTAGAGATGATGCTATTAAAACACTCCTTTCAACAATAAGTTCTATTGAGATTCAACAACCAGTTTCTAATAACGCATACAACAACGTTATTAAAAATCTTGCTACTATTGGAGTTAAAATTGATATTTATAGTAATAAATTATTAAAATCTTATACTATAGGACATTCAACAATGAATCATTTGGGAACTTATATGATAATGAAAGATGCTGAGAACCCATTTATAATGCATATACCAGGATTTAATGGTTTTTTGTCACCAAGGTACGGAATAGAAGGAAGCACCTTAAATATCACTTCTTGGCGAGACAACACTGTTTTGGATGTTCCCTCAGAAGAAATTATAGAAATCAATTTTAATAATATACAAGAGAGTAATAAATCCTTCATTCTAAAGCCTAAAGAATATAAATTATATGATATTAACAAAAGTGTTTTTAAATCTAATGCTATTAAAACATTAAATTATATAAATTGTTTTAAAAGTTTAAAATGTGAATCTTACAAGGATGTTATCATTGATAAAAACGATGCTTTATATAATATTGATATTAAAACTGAAAAAAAAATATTTAATCTAAAAATATTTTCATTCAATAAGAAAAATAAAAATGCTAATAATTCTGCGCCAAATGTTGAGAGATATTATGCTCAAATTAATGATGGCGAAGTGTTATTAATTCAAAAATATGTTTTTAACAAACTGTTTATATCTATTGATGATTTAAAGTAATAAAATTTTATCCTGTCATTTGAAAAATATATATTTGAAAATATGAATTAATCTAATAATTTAACATGAAATTTATAGTTAATAGCTCAGCCCTTTTAAAAGAATTACAGAAATTAAGTGGAGTAATTAGTTCAAACAATACTCTTCCTATACTTGATAATTTTTTATTCGAAATAACTGACGGAAAGATTGTAATAGTTGCTTGTGATTTAGAAACTACAATGATGTCAGAGATCACAACAGAATCTTCTACAAATGGTAAAATTACAATTCCATCTAAAATTCTTCTTGATACATTAAAAACTTTTTCAAATCAACCTTTGACCTTTATTATTGATGATGAAACTAAAAGCATTGAAATTAGTTCTGATAATGGTAATTATAAACTTGTTGGACAAAATGCTAGTGAATTTCCAAAAATTCCTTCTGTTGATTCTTCAGTAAATTTAGAAATAGACTCTGATGTTCTTGCAAACGCAATAAATAAGACTCTTTTCGCAACTGGAAATGATGAACTTCGTCCTGTAATGTCTGGAGTTTTCTGTGAATTGTCTTCTGAAAATGCAACTTTTGTTGCTACAGATGCTCATAAATTAGTAAAACACATTAGAAAAAATATTAACTCAGAGAAAACATCTTCCTTTATTCTTCCAAAGAAACCACTGTCATTGCTAAAAAACAATATTTCTGATGGTGGAACAGTATTATTTCAATATAATGAAATGAATGTTCTTTTTAAGTTTAACAATACAACTCTAATTTGTAGACTTATAGATGGAAAGTATCCTAATTATGATGCAGTTATTCCAAAGGAAAATCCAAATAAATTAATTATTGACAAACAAGAGTTACTTAATTCAATTAAAAGAGTATCAATTTTTGCCAATAAGACTACTCATCAGATTAGGTTTAAAGTTGCTGGCAGTGAGCTACAAATTACTTCAGAAGATTTAGACTTTGCAAATAAAGCTGAAGAAAGGTTATCATGCCAATATGAAGGGGAAGATATGGAAATAGGTTTTAATTCAAGGTTTATTATTGATATGTTAAACAATATTGGTGCTAAACAAATTTGTATTGAAATGAGCGCTCCAAATAGAGCTGGAATAATCTTACCACTAGATGGGCAAAATGATGATGAAGAAACTCTAATGCTTGTAATGCCAGTCATGCTAAACTCATAAATATGAAAAAAATAATTCTCTTTTTAATAGTTGTTGCTTCAATTCAATTAACAGCTCAAAATCTTACTCCAATTAAATTTGGTATTGTTTCAGGTGTTACTATTAATGATTTTATATTTACACCAATTGATGGGTTTGCATTACCAGAAACAGTTAGTCCATTAGGAATTAATGCCGGAATAATTATTCAATTTCCATTAAAGAAAAAATGGACAATTAACACAGAAATTTTATATTCTAATATTAAAACTAATTTATCCATTGATACTAAACTTGATCTAAATGGTGAAAGAATTTCTTTCACATCCAAAAGAGACCTAGATTTAACATATGTTGTACTTAATCCAGATATTTCATTTCAAGCATCAGATAATTTCTTTTTAAATTTTGGTCCATCATTTCAATATCCTTTAAATGGAAAAGAAACTATTAATGTAACAAATTCATCAAATATAATTCCAGCAGTAACAAATGAAGAAAATACTTTAACAACTTTAAATGATTTTGATTTAGGAATAAATGTTGGTTGTTCATTTCTCGTTTCCGAGAAAACTAAGATTAATTTAAAGGTTTATAATGGGTTTATGAGCGTTGAAAACAAAGATTCTTCTGAGTATAAGAAATATGGGGCTAACCTTTCTTTAGTATATTTATTCTAATACTAACGGTTTAAGTTTTCCATTATCTAAAAATGGTATTATATCTGATTTAAAGTTTGGACATAAACAGAACTTCGTATCCTTCTCCATATTTAAATGTTTAAGTCTGTTTCTATGAGCGGAATCTGATAAAAATTCAAATAAATTATTTTTTGAACTGTTATATAGTATTATTGATGCTTTAACTGAGTCACAATTAGAAATATAATTTTTGTTTTTTAAAATTTTATTTGTTAAATACCCTGCAAAAATAGAATCCTCTAAATTAAAGACACCTTTCCATCCTGAGCATAAAATAATTATGTTCTTATTTGACTGAATAAGATATCTACAAATACTATTAAAATTTATGTAAGAAGCAGTAATAACTTGATTTTTCGATGCAATATTAATTGCTTTAGTACCATTTGTTGTAGTTAAAACTAGAGTTTTGTTTAATATTTTTTTGTTCATATATTGAAATGGTGAGTTACCATAGTCAAACCCTTTTAAAGGTAAAGCATTTCTTTCTGCAGCTACAATATAATTATTAGTTTTTAAATAATTTTTTGCTTGTTCAACAGATTTAACTGGAATAACTTCTTTAATTCCATAATGAAATGCTGTAGATATTACTGAAGTAGCTCTTAATATATCAACAACTACTACAATTGGATCTTTGATATGGGAAAAAGCTGAAAAATTTTCTGGAGTTAAAGAAATATTAATTGATCGCATCAAAATTTTATTTTACAAAAGGTAATGAAATTAAACGAGCTAAAATTTTCTTATTTCTGACTTGGACTAAAAAATCTCTTTTACCACTATTTAAAAATGCTATATTTATATAAGCCATTCCAATTGCTTTATTTAATGTTGGAGACATAGTTCCTGATGTAACATTGCCAATATGATTATTATTTAAATCAAGAATATTATAACCATTTCTAGCAACTCCTTTGTCAAGAACTTCAAAACCTACAAGTAATTTATTTAAACCTTCATCTTTTTGTTTTTGTAGGTTATCAGAATTTATAAAGTTTGTATTTAATTTAGTTATCCAACCTAAATTAGCTTCTAATGGGGAAGTCTTATCGTTTATATCATTACCGTATAAACAAAAACCTTTTTCTAATCTTAAAGTATCTCTTGCTGCTAAGCCTATTGGTTTAATAGTTACAGATGTAGAAAATAAACTATTCCATAATTTAATTGCATCATTATTTTTTACATATAATTCAAAACCAATTTCTCCTGTGTATCCAGTTCTAGAAATAATTACATCATCTATTTCAGATAAATTTCCTTTAATGAAATTATAATATTTAATTTCTTCTAAATTTTCATTTGTAAGTTTACTTAGTAACTCAATACTATCTGGACCTTGAACTGCTAGTAGAGAATATTCAGATGATTTATTCTCAATAAGACAATCAAATGAATTATTATCACTTAGCCACTTATAATCTTTATCTAAATTTGAAGCATTTACTACTAGTAGGTACAATTCTTCAGCTAGCATATAAACTAAAATATCATCAACAATACCATTTTCAAGATTAGGTAAGCAGGAATATTGAATACTTCCAGGAGTTAGTTTTTTTACATCATTTGAAGTTATGTATTGTAAGAAAATTGAGGCTTCCTTACCACTAATAAAGATTTCACCCATATGAGAAACATCAAAAACTCCTACAGCTTCTCTAACCGCTTTATGTTCGACTTTCACTCCTTCATATTGAACTGGCATATAAAAGCCTGCATAATCGACCATTTTGCCTCCTAAAGCTTCATGTGTTTTAGATAATGCTAGATTTTTCATAAATTATATTTAAATTTTAAACAAAATTACAAGAAATTAATTTTACAAATAAAAAAAACAGGAATATAATATCCTGTTTTAAAGTAGCGTGAGGGAGATTTGAACTCCCGACCTCAGGGTTATGAATCCTGCGCTCTAACCAACTGAGCTACCACGCCAAAAATGCACGCAAATATAATACTTTAACTAATTTAATTAAAGAATATTTATAATTATGACCTACCCTCTTCAAAAAGGTAATTTGTATGATGTTTAATTGTTCTAAGAATTAGTACTATTATAATTGAAATCGTAAAGAAAATTAATTTATTATCATCAAGAAAAGTTAAATCACTAAAAATTATTACTCTTAGAACATCAATAAATAAAAGAGCTGAAATAGCAGATAAATAACTCGCATATTCTCTTCTTAATATTGATTTAAAAGAAAATTTTATTTCTGATTTTTGCATTAAAATATTTATTGGAAAAAATGCTGGAACTTTATTAGACCAATTAATAAATTTATCACCAAATTTTTTTTCTAAAAAACTTTCTTCTGCAAACATTATTCTTTCGTAATAAAGCCAAAATAATAATGACATCAATAATGGAAAAAAATAGCTATATGTATAAATAGAAATAGATAACCAAATTAAATAATTACCTAAATATAAAGGATGACGTATGATAGAATAAATCCCTAAAGTATTTAATGATTCAGCTATTTGAGACTTTGTATTTCTTCCACTAGTTCCTAAGGGTGTTGTTCCAATTGTATAACACCTAATAAAAAAACCAAATATGAAAAATAATAAAATTACAATATTTGAATAATTAAAAATATCATTATTTAAATTTTGAGGGGAATCAGTTAAATATATAAAAGGAATGGCTAAAATGAAAAGTAAAATAGGAAATTGTCCTCTATATTTAAATAAAAAACTACCCTGTCGATTAAATGATTGTTGCAATGACATATAAATATTATCTTTGTATCTAATTTGCAATAATAATAAACTTATGTCAGAGCATTTAAAATATTCTATAGAGTTTCCAATACAATCTTCTGTTAGTGTTTTGTATAAAAGATTAAGTACACCAAGCGGTTTGTCAGAATGGTTTGCAGACAATGTAAATATGAAAGATAAGACATATACATTTATTTGGGATGAAACAGAACAATCAGCTAATATTTTAAAGAAGAAAAATAATAGTTTTATAAGATTTCATTGGTTAGAAAATCCTAAAGAAATTTATTTTGAATTTCTCATACAAGTAGATGAAATGACTTCGGATGTATCTTTAATTATTTCTGATTTTGCAGATGGCGAAGAAGATAAAGAAGAACAATTACTTCTGTGGGAAGAGCAAGTCAATAGCCTAAAAAGAGCAATAGGTTCTTAATTAATTTGATTTGAAAAGATTAAATTCATTTCTTATTAAATCATTTATAGGTCCTTTAATTATCTCATTTTTTATTGTTCTTTTCGTTTTATTAATGCAATTCTTATGGAAGTATGTTGATGATCTTGTAGGAAAAGGTTTAGACTTTATACATATTTGTAAACTAATGTTTTATGCTCTAGCTAGATTTGTTCCAATAGCTCTTCCAATATCTGTACTTCTTGCATCAGTTATGACAATTGGTAAAATGGGGGAAAACTTTGAATTAACAGCTTTTCAAGCATCTGGCATTTCTAATACAAAAATTTTTAAACCTTTATTTATTCTAGTAATACTAATCGGTATTTCCTCTTTTTTATTTTCTAATTATGTAATGCCTGTAGCAAATCTTAAGGGAGGAAGTTTACTATATGATATAAGAAAAAAGAAACCTGCACTAAATATTAAAGAAGGTATTTTTTATAATGATATTGATGGTTTTTCAATTAAAATTAACAGTAAAAGTAATGACGGTCAGATATTAAATGACATCATAATTTACGATCACACTAATAATAATGGTAATAATAAAGTAATCGTTTCTGAAAGTGGTTCAATGCAAATAACAAAAGATGAAAAGTTTTTAGAATTGACATTATTTAATGGAACATCTTATATTGAGAATAATAATAAAAATCAAGAGCATAGAAGAACATCATTTAGTAAAAATTTAATAAGATTTGACTTATCAAATTTTGGAATTAATAATAGCGAGATTCTTTATAAAGGGCACTATGCAATGTTAAACAATGAACAAATTTCTAAAGCAGTAGATTCACTAGAAAATTTATTAATAAATAAAGAAGCTCTAATTAATCAAAATATTATTGAAAGATATAATCATAAACTTGTAAATGATACTAGCTATTATGACAATTTAGTAGATATTAAAAAATTAAAAATTTTTGAAGTAGCAATTAATAAAATTAGAATTTTAAAATCTATTACTAATTCAAATGAAGATGATATTAGATATAGAAATGTAATAATATCAAAACACAATATTGAATGGCATAGAAAACTATCTTTAGCTTTTGCTTGTCTTTTAATGTTTCTAATAGGTTCTTCTTTAGGCTCTATTATAAAAAAGGGTGGTTTTGGCATTCCTTTATTAATTTCAATACTCTTATTTGTATTATATCATGTATTAAGCATGATTGGTGAGAAATCAGCAAAAGACTTAACATTAACTCCAATAGAAGGTATGTGGATGGCAAATTTATGCTTTATTCCTTTTACTTTATTATTAATTTACCTTAGTAGAATTAATTTTAATTTATCAAATATTATTGGTAAATAATGAGTTTATTAATACTCAAAACTATAATTTTACATTNAAATTTTTAAATATGAAATTCAATACAATTGAAGAGGCAATAATTGATATTAAAAATGGCAAAATTGTAATTGTCATTGATGATGAAAATAGAGAGAATGAAGGAGATTTTGTTGCTGCTGCAGAAAAGGTTACACCTGAAATGATTAATTTCATGGCTACTCATGGAAAAGGATTAATTTGTGCACCTTTATTAGAAAGTAGATGTGAAGAACTTGGTTTAGATCTTATGATTGGTAAAAACACAGCTGCCTTTGAAACACCTTTTACAATTTCTGTTGATTTGATTGGTAGTGGATGTACAACAGGAATATCAGCATCAGATAGATCAAAAACAATTCAAGCATTAGTTAACAAGAATACAAAGCCTGAGGTTTTGGGTAAGCCAGGTCATATTTTCCCTCTTAAAGCACGTAAAGGTGGCGTATTAAGAAGAGCTGGACATACAGAGGCATCTATTGACCTTGCAAGATTAGCCGGCTTAGAGCCTGCTGGAGTAATTGTGGAAATTTTGAATGAAGATGGTTCTATGGCTAGAACTAAAGAATTATTTAAAATTTCTGAAAAATTTAATTTAAAATTTATCACAATAAAAGATCTGATTGAATACAGACTAAAAAGAGAATCTTTAATAGAGGAACAAGTTGAAGTTAATTTACCTACCGAGTATGGAGACTTTAAAATGAAAGCATTTAAACAAATAACAAATAATCAACTTCATCTAGCAATCTATAAAGGTTCATGGACAGAAAATGACAATGTATTAGTTAGAGTTCATTCTTCATGCGTTACTGGAGATATTTTTGGTTCTTGTAGATGTGATTGTGGACCTCAATTATCTGCAGCCTTAGAAAAAATTAACAATGAAGACAGCGGTGTTTTAGTATATATGAACCAAGAAGGAAGAGGAATAGGATTATTAAATAAACTAAAAGGCATATAAGCTTCAAGAGACAGGCAAAGATACAGTAGAGGCTAATTTAGAATTAGGTTTTAATGCAGATCACAGAGATTATGGAGTTGGTGCACAAATATTAAGAGCCATGAATATTAAAAAAATCAGATTACTTTCAAATAATCCTAAAAAAAGAGTTGGACTTAAGGGATATGGAATTGATATAATTGAAAGTGTTGGTCTAGAAATTGATTCTAATAAGCATAATAAATTCTATCTAGAAACAAAAAGAGATAAAATGGGTCACTCATTTGAAAAGCTAAATGAATAAAGATATTATCATTCTTGGAATTGAATCATCTTGCGATGATACTTCAGCTGCAATTCTAAAAAATAATAATGTTTTATCTAATATAATAGCTAATCAGGAAATTCATACAAAATATGGTGGTGTTGTTCCTGAACTTGCTTCCAGAGCACATCAAAAAAATATAGTTCCTGTTATACATGAAGCACTAAGAATAGCAAAAATTGATAAATCTGAAATTGATGCTATTGCTTATACTAGAGGACCTGGTTTAATGGGATCTTTACTTGTTGGTGGTTCTTTTGCTAAAGGATTTTCATTAGCTCTAAATAAACCTTTAATATCAGTTAATCATATGCAAGGACATATACTTTCACATTTTATCAATAATAATCTATATAATCCACCTAAATTTCCTTTTTTATGTTTAACCGTTTCAGGTGGTCATACTCAAATAGTTTTAGTAAAAGACTTTTTAGATATGTCAGTTATTGGTCAAACAATTGATGATGCAGCTGGAGAGGCCTTTGATAAGTCTGCTAAAGTTTTAGGCTTAGATTATCCAGGGGGACCATTAATTGATAAATTTTCAAAAAATGGAAATATTAATGCATTTAAGTTTGCTAAACCAAAGATAAAAAATTTAGACTTTAGTTTTAGTGGATTAAAAACATCTATTATGAACTTGATCAATAATGAGAAAAGTAAAAACTCAAACTTTATAAGTGAAAATTTAGAAGATTTATGTGCATCAATACAACATTCTATAGTAAATATATTATTGGAAAAAATTAAACTTGCTAGCTTAAATACAGGAATAAAAAATATTGCTATTGCAGGAGGTGTATCTGCTAATTCATATTTAAGAGATCAACTCTTAAAATTAAATAGTTTTAATGTCTATATACCAAAATTTGAATATTGTACAGATAATGCGGCTATGATTGCTGTGGCAGGGTATTACAAATTCCTTAATAAGGAATTAGGCAATTTAAAAGAAACATCTTCAGCAAGATTAAATTTTTAGAAAATCAATTGTTTTATTTATTGCCTCTAATAAATGATCCGGGTATATATCATCACTATACGGATGTTTTGCTCCAAAAACATGATTTGCTTTTTTTATAATATGCAATATAGATTTTTCATTACATTTTTTCATAATTAAAGCATTTTCAATAGATACAGAAGAATCTTCATCTCCATGAATTAGTAATAGGGGAATTTTAATATTTATTAAAGAATTTTTTATGTTAATTCGATCTAAATTTTTTATTGAATCTTCATAAAACTGATAGTTCATAGGCATATTTTGGTTTGTCCTTGAATTATAAACGTACACAAAACCTTTATCTTTCCAAGCTTTCACTTTATCTTTATNCATTATGTTGGTGAAATCTGAAGGTGAAGCCCAAGAAACTATCTTATTAATTCGTGCATCTTCATTACATTTTAAAATACTAATTGCCCCTCCTCTACTGTGTCCTAAAAGNGATATNGAATTTTTATCAATATTATTTTCAAATTTATTATTGGATACAACCCAATTAATTACTTCATTTAAATCATCTAATTCAATTGAAAAATTATTTTCAGCAAATGATTTTAAATCTATAAATTCTGTTGGATTTTCAATAGTTGTTCCATTATAAGAAAAATTGAACTTTACAAAAACAAAATTATTTTCAGCAAATGTTTGAGAAATATTATTAAAAGGTCCCCAATCTTTAAAACCTTTAAAACCATGAGAAAAAACAACAACTTTTTTATTTACATTATTGTCTTTAAATTTAATATCAATAAGAATATCATTTTTCTTACTTCCTTTAATAATAGCAGTACTACTTTTGATCATTATTTGATGTAAAACTTTTTCTCTACTGAACCATCATTATAAATATAAAAAAGATTCTTATTAAATTGTTTGAATGAAGTTCTACCCAGGTAATCAACTATATTTATTAAAGTTTTGCCTGTATTAACAGTTAAACTATTCTCTGTATTAGAAATTGGTTGATTACTAATGTAAAAATTATCAAATCCACCTTCAACCCAATGACCTCCTAATATATCCCAATCCGCAATTTCAACTGATATTTGAACATTATTATTTAATGAAATATATTGACCCAAATCAAAACTTTTATTTGCCCATTGAGATAAATTATTTGATGAAGCTGTAATAATATCTAAAACAACAGAAGTTGCTCCATTTGAAACAGAAACTACTATAGAATCATTCGCAGGAGCTCCCCATGAAAAACCATTACTAAACCAGATATTATAATTTAANACATATGTCTTTGGAATAGATAAATCTAAAATTGGTGATGTTAAAATAGTATTAGCATCATCAACATCTCTACTTCCAGTTTGAGGACCAGCACTNAGTCCTGTTACAAAAGCATTTTCAAAACAATCTCCTGAAACATCATCTTCTGGATTATAGTCTACACCATTATCTGATGTTCCTTCAGGATTACCTCTTTGCCAAATACCATCATTTGGACTAAAAATACCACCACTAACTGTCCACCCAAAATCAAATGTAAAGTCATCATAATATCCTTCTAACAAAGTGATAGTTTGAATTGGTATTGTAGAACTTATAAAATAATCTTGGCAAAGTGTTATATAACCCCAATGGCCAGCTATAATACTATAGTTTCCTTCATAAATATTATTTAAACTGAAATTTCCGCTATTATCTGTTGTAACTGAATAAGAATTATCATTATTANATATTAATACATTAGCATTTTCAATTCCTGTTCCGTTAACATCAACCACTAAACCAGAAGTATTAAAAGCTACTAATGGTTCTAGTTGCATATCAATAGTAGTAATTACTCCGCTAGCTAAATTTGCATTTGCTGTATCTGACAAATAACCAGGGGCAGAAAAAATAATATCAAAATTTCCAATTGAAGCTATACCACTATTGTAGTATCCATAAATATCAGTTGAGGAGTTTATAGTGGATAAAGTATTAACTATTTCAATATTTGCATTAGTAATAGGATTAGTACTATTTAAATCAATTACATTTCCATCAATATAAGATGCCTGTTGAAAATCNCTTGAATATACTAACAGTCTGGCATTATTACTATTATTACTATTTATATCTGATGAGATTATATTACCTGAAGGCAAAAAAGGATATGTACCCCAACATCCATCAAAACCATCTCCAGANCCTGCATATGAGTCATAATTAGCAACTTCAACCATATTATTTGGATATGTTATGTCGTGTACAACCGTGCCATCACGATACCAAGAAGTAATTAAAAAATTACCATCAACGTGAGCATTATGAGGAATTGAGTTAGAACCTGGATTTGATTGAATTCTATCAACTTCTTGAATATTATTTATATCAGAGATATCATAAGCNCCAACATATGCATCTGATTGTTCATCAGTTGTAAAGACATACCTACCATTATTGGAAACCCATGCATTGTGAGTGAAATTACTTGGAGTCGAAGTACTACCTAAATTTTGTGGGTTAGATTTATTAGAAACATCGACAACATACATTTCTCCTTCATAAATACATCCAACATACATTGTGTCTCCTCTAGCCATTCCATCATGTATATAATAATCATCCCATTCACCTAAATAAATTGGATCAGTTGGATTTGTTGCTACATCAAGAAAAATTGCTCCATCTGAAGGTGATCCTCCNGCATTTGATGAGGCTCCAAAAATATATGCTACTCCATTTTCATCAATATAGATATTATGAGCAGCAGTAAATTCTGTGTTAGATCCNTTGGAGTTATTAAAAATTGTTTGATGATAATAAGTATTTCCTGTCATATCACTAAGGTCAACAATTAATAANCCTGCGTCTGCTTCAGTAGTAACATATGCGTAATGTCCATAAGTTTTTACATCTCTCCATGTTGAATTTAAATCTGAAATAAAAAATTCTTGTGAAGGGGAATTTGGATTTGTAACGTTAACAACTGAAAATCCATTATTTAATCCAACAAGAGCATATTCATTGCCATTCATATCTGCCCAACCCCAAATATCATTACCTTCAGTATTGTTCCAATCATATGTTCCCAATAAAGAGAGATTATAATTAGATTGAGATAAAAGAAAAAATGGAGATATAAGAAATATTAAAAGTATTTTTTTCATAATTTATTTTACAGTTCTAAAGTTATTTGCCCTTCACTATCATCACTTTCGGATGAATTATTAATTATTTGCAAAGGTATATCTAAATTTTTATCCTTTGGTATTATTTCTTCAACTTGTGTTAAGATTTTTTTCTCTAAAGATTTTAATTTGATAATTTCTTTAACTTTTAATGAAGTTAATTTATTACCTATTGATTTAGCGCCTTTAATACTTATAAAATTTTCTAGATCAATGACATCTTTTTTTCTATCCTTACCTTTTTCTTTCACATAGATTATTTCTACTTGTGGTCGCCAATCTGTTGAGATAAATTCTAAGTATGAATCTTTATGATCTGAGATAAATAAAAATTTATTAGAAATATTGTCAAGTAAAAACCTCTTGACAAAATATAATTTTTTCACTCCATCAAAGTAAATTGCAGTAATAGGTTTTTTTGAGTCAAATTTCTCGATGATAATTATATTATCATCGAAACGAGATGTAATTTCAAAACCTTTTAATTCCGAAATTCCATTTTGATTAATTGTTAAAATTTTATCAGTTGCAGCAAAATCTCCCAACAAAACACCTCTTGCATCAATATTTATTCTATTTACATTATCATCAAACCAAATTTTTCTTGCACTTAAGGTTGAAATACCCTCAGATTTTAATTCAATTCTTTTAACTTTATTTTTCGTAAGTATATTTCCACCCGAACCTTTTCCTTTAATAGCTAAATCAGCGAAATTATAATCGAATTTTAGGATTTTTAGTTTTGGACTTTTTCTTAGTAATACATTTACTGTTTCTGCTTCACCATTAGGATTAGATGTTAAATAAAGAATCTTAGATCCAGTTAAAGATTTTGTTAAAGAATATTCTTTGTTTCTAGTTATACTACTAACATTAAATCTTTTAATCATAGAGTATCCACTTTTACCATCAAGATATATCATGTTATAAATTGTTCTAACATCTTTTCTTTTAAAAACAGCAACATGGATAATATCTTTTCCAACAAATACTTTATTATCAATCTTAACAACTTGCATTAAGCCAGAATTTCTAATAATTATAATATTATCAATGTCAGAACATTCGCTAACATACTCATCCTTTTTTAGACTTGTTCCAATAAAACCCTCTTCCCTATTAACATATAATTTTTTATTTGCAACAACAACTTTTGTTGCATCGATACTTTCAAAGATTTTAATTTCCGTTTTACGAGTTTTATCTTTTCCGTATTTCTTTTTTAAATCTTTAAAATAATTAATAGCATAATCAGTAAGATTTGAAATATTATGTTTTGTTTCTTGAATTTTATGTTCAAGTTTATTTAAATCATCAATAGCTTTTTCTAAATCAAATCTAGTTATTCTTTTAATTTTAATTTCTGTTAACCTTTCAATATCTTCTCTAGAAATATCTTTTTTAAGTTCTTTACAAAATGGTATTAACTCTTTAGAAATAGTATTTATAATCTCCTCCCAATTATTTAATTCTTCAATTGAATGATAAATTCTATTTTCAATAAAAATTCTTTCCAAAGAAGAAAAATGCCACTTATTTTCTAACTCTGAAAGTGTAACAATTAACTCTTGGTATAAAAGATCTTGAGTGTGATCAGTAGAAATTTTTAAAAGTTCTGACACACCATTGAAGATTGGTGAATTATCATGAATAACACAGCAAAGTGGAGATATAGATAATTCACAATCAGTAAATCTATAAAGAGCGTCAATTGTCTTATCTGGAGAAATCCCAGTTGGAAGAAGAATAGAAATTTCTACGTTTTCAGCTGTATTATCTTCAATTTTTTTTATTTTGATCTTACCCTTCTCATTAGCTTTTATTATAGAATTTATAAGAGAATTTGTATTTAAAGAAAAAGGTAATTCAGTTATATGCAATAAATTTCTTTCTACTTGCTTAATTTTAGCTCTTACTCTAACTCTAGAGCCTCTTTTCCCATCGCTATAGTTTGAAAAATCTGCCATTCCTCCAGAAGGGAAATCAGGTAATATTTTAGGACTTACGCCTTTTAGAATTTTGATAGAGGCATCAATAAGTTCAATAAAATTATGTGGTAGAATTTTAGTAGATAATCCTACAGCTATTCCTTCAACTCCATGAGCTAAAAGAATAGGAAATTTTACTGGTAATGTAATTGGTTCTTTTCCTCTTCCATCATACGAAGAATTCCAATTAGTTATTTTATTATTAAATACAACATCTAGAGCAAAAGGAGTAAGTCTTACTTCAATATACCTTGGAGCAGCAGCTCTATCACCAGTNGCAGTATTACCCCAGTTTCCCTGCATATCTAAAAGTAAATCTTTCTGTCCAATTTGAACCATAGCATCACCAATAGAAGCATCTCCGTGAGGATGATATTTCATTGTATGACCAATAATATTTGCTACTTTGTGATACCTTCCATCATCTAACTCTTTAAGAGAATGTAAAATTCTTCTTTGAACAGGTTTAAATCCATCATTAATATGTGGAACAGCTCTTTCTAATATTACATATGATGCATAGTCTAAAAACCAATTCTTATACATGCCAGAAACATGAATAACTTCTTGACTAGTATTGTCTAAATCATTAGTTAAAAATTCACTCATTTTATAAGAATTTTATTAAATGAATTTTCAAGTTTAAGCTTGTTTTTTTTTGACAACAATGTTAGATAGATTTTTTTAGAAATAATTTTAGATTTATCGTTTTTAAAACTTATAGATAATACAGTGTTCCAAGATAGAAAATTCTTTTTGAAATAGAAACTCTTTAGCATTTCATGTTTAATATCTAGTAATCCGTTAAAATTTGCTGTAGAACTTTTTATTCTTTTTGAAGAAATATTTATTATGTAAGAGTCAATTTTTATAATATTATAAAAAACACCAGAATAAAAATAAATAAATAAGGGAATTAAATTAAGCGAACTTAGCAGGAAATTGTTTTTAAAAAATAATCCAATTGTTGAACTAGGAGCAAGAAATAATAACTGTAATGGAATAATATAAAATATTAATAAATAGATTATAACTATAATATTAAATATATCAGCTTTTGTTTTATTACTAAATAATATTGTTTTCATCTTCTACTCCAATTTCCTCTTCAATTTTTAAATTATTTATAATAAACTCTTGTCTTTCTGGAGTGTTTTTACCCATATAATATTTAAGTATTTCTTGAATTTTTGCTTCACTTCCTACAATAACAGGGTCAAGTCTCATATCTGGTCCTATAAAATGTTTAAATTCATTAGGAGAAATTTCTCCAAGACCTTTAAACCTTGTTATTTCAGCTTTTTTCCCAATTTTTTTTAATGCAATATTTTTTTCTTCAATGTCATAGCAATAAAAAGTATGTTTTTTGTTTCTGACTCTAAATAAAGGAGTGTCTAAAATGTAGACATGTCCTTCTTTAACTAATTCTGGAAAAAACTGTAAAAAGAAAGTTATTAATAATAATCTAATATGCATACCATCAACATCAGCATCTGTAGCAATTACAATTTTATTATATCTTAAATCATCAATTCCTTGTTCAATATTTAAGGCAGCTTGTAATAGGTTAAACTCTTCATTTTCATAAACAATTTTTTTAGTTAATCCATAAGAATTTAAAGGTTTACCTCTTAAACTAAAAACTGCTTGTGTTTTTATATTTCTAGTTTTTGTAATTGATCCTGAAGCTGAATCTCCTTCAGTAATAAATAGAGTTGAATCAACTCTTTCCTCTTTATTTTGATCGTTATAATGTATTCTACAGTCTCTAAGTTTTTTATTGTGTAGACTAGCTTTTTTTGCTCTTTCTCTTGCAAGTTTCTTAACACCAGCCATTGCTTTTCGCTCGTGTTCTGCAAGCTGTATTTTTTTATTTAATAACTCAGCAGTGTCAGGATTTTTATGAAGATAATTATCTAAATGTTTTTTTAAGAAATCTTGTATAAACGTTAAGATTGTTGCACCACCTGGCTCCATTTCAGTAGACCCTAATTTAGTCTTAGTTTGTGATTCAAAAATAGGCTCAATTACTTTTATGCTAATTGCAGCATTAATTGCTTGTCTTATATCAGCAGACTCGTAGTTTTTGTTAAAAAAATCTCTAATCGTTTTAACTAAAGCTTGACGGAAAGCTACTTGATGAGTACCTCCTTGAACAGTATGTTGTCCATTTACAAATGAATAATATAATTCTGAATATTGGTTTTTACAATGCGTAATAGCAACTTCAATATCCTCACCAATTAAATGGATTATTGGATATAAGAGTTCAGAATCAATATTTTGATCAAGTAAATCATATAATCCTTTTTCAGAAAAGAATTTTTTATTGTTGTAATTAATTGTTAGTCCAGTATTTAGATAACAATAATTCCATAACATTTTTTCAATGTAATCATTTATAAACCTGTAACTTCCAAATAATTTAACATCAGGTACAAAGCTAACAGTTGTTCCTTTTCTACTAGAGTTTTCTGTAATATCTAAATCATTAACAATATTACCATATGAGAATTCAACTTCTTTACATTTACCATCCCTTATTGACTTAATTTTAAATGATGAAGAAAGAGCATTAACTGCCTTTGCTCCAACCCCATTTAAACCAACTGATTTTTTAAAAACTTTCGAGTCGTATTTAGCACCGGTATTAATTTTTGAAACTACATCTACTAACTTTCCTAGTGGTATACCACGACCAAAATCTCGAATTGTTACTTGATCATTTTTAATTGACAATTCAATTGTTTTACCATGACCCATTACAAATTCATCAATACAATTATCAATAACTTCTTTTAATAATACATAAATACCGTCATCAGGGGATGATCCATCTCCCATCTTTCCAATATACATTCCTGGCCTTAGACGGATGTGCTCTTTCCAATCTAAAGATCTTATACTGTCTTCGTTATATTGATTTTCCATTAAAATTAATTGACATTAATTAGATAACAAAAATAAAATACTTCAAATTATTAATTGTGAAATACTAGAGGTCTTATTAACAATGTTTTCAACTATAAATAAACTAAACATTAAATCTAAAATGCATGATATCACCATCATTTACTACATAATCTTTTCCTTCAACAGAGAGTTTTCCATTATCTCTACAAGAACTTTCTGAGCCAAAATTTATAAAATCATTATATAAAATAACTTCTGCTCTAATAAATCCTTTTTCAAAATCAGTATGAATAACTGCAGCAGCTTGAGGAGCTTTAGTTCCTTTTACAATTGTCCATGCTCTAACTTCTTTTTCTCCAGCGGTAAAATATGTTTGAAGATTTAATAATTGATATGTTGCAGTAATTAAATTATGTACTCCTGGTTTTTTTAAGCCTAATTCATTTAAAAATAATAATTGCTCATCAAAATCATCTAATTCTGCAATTTCTGCTTCTATGGCTGTAGCAATTACTAAAATTTTAGCATCATCATTATTTAAAAAATGTTTAACATCTTGGACATAATTATTGCCTTCCAAAACAGAATCTTCATCAACATTACAAAGATAAATAACAGGTTTAATGGTAATAAGGTTTAGTGGGTCAATGATTTCATGAGAATCTTTTTCTAAGGAAAGAGTTCTAACTGACTTACCTAACTCTAGATGATTAATTAATTCATCAACTATTAAAATAATTTTTTGTGATTCTTTATTTCCAGTTTTTGCACTACGAATATTTTTAGCTTTATAGTTTTCTAATGTTTCTAAATCTTTTAATTGTAATTCAAAATCAATAGTTTCTAAATCTCTTACTGGATTAACTTCACCATCAACATGAGTGATATTATCGTCGTCAAAGCATCTTAGAACATGTATTAGGGCATTTGTTTCTCTTATATTAGCTAAAAACTTATTCCCTAAACCCTCCCCTTTACTAGCACCTTTAACTAATCCTGCAATATCAACAATTTCAACAGTTGTTGGAATAACTTTTTGCGGGTTTACAAGAGATGAAATTTTATCTAATCTATCATCAGGGACTGTAATAATTCCAATATTTGGCTCAATTGTACAAAAAGGAAAATTAGCAGATTGGGCTTTAGTTTTTGATAAGCAATTAAATAAAGTTGATTTACCAACATTTGGAAGTCCTACAATACCACATTTTAAAGCCATAATTAAATATTTTTTGCAATGATAATAAAAGTTAGATGAAAAAATCTGAGAATATTTATATTATAACTTGTCAACAATACGTTAATAAATGTAATGAGATTTTATTTAAATAAAATTAAAAATTGATTTTCAAAAATTAAATTTACAAAAAAACTTAATTAATGAAATCAATTGAAGAGTTAGAAGATATTTGTTCTCAAGTTAGAAGGGATATAGTTAGAATGGTACATGCAAATAATTCAGGTCATCCAGGAGGATCACTCGGCTGTACAGAGTTTTTAACTGCACTATATTTTAATATTTTAGATCATGATATTAATTTTAAAATGGATGGAATAAATGAAGATCTTTTTTTTCTTTCTAATGGTCATATATCTCCAGTTTTATATTCTGTACTAGCAAGATCAGGATATTTTAATGTTAATGAATTAAGTACTTTTAGAAAACTTAACAGTAGATTACAAGGTCACCCAACAACACATGAAAAATTGGAAGGGATTAGGATTGCATCAGGATCACTAGGACAGGGAATGTCAGTAGCAATTGGTGCAGCGCAGACAAAAAAACTAAATAATGATAATAAGATTGTGTACTCACTGCACGGAGATGGAGAACTTCAAGAGGGTCAAATTTGGGAATCTATAATGTACGCATCTGGCAATAAAATTGATAACCTTATTGCAACAATTGATTATAACAAAAAACAAATTGATGGTGAAATTGAAGATGTTTTACCGATGGGAAGCTTAAAGGACAAATTTAAAGCATTTGATTGGGAAGTCATTGATGTTTTGAAAGGCAATGATTTAAGTGCTATAATAGATGCTTTAAAATTAGCAAAATCAAAAACTGGCAATAAGAAACCCATAGTAATACTATTACATACGGAAATGGGTAATGGGGTTGACTTTATGATGAATACTCACAAATGGCATGGAAGTGCTCCAAATGACCACCAATTATCCGATGCTCTATCTCAAAATGCAGAAACTCTAGGTGATTATTAAAACAAAAAAAATAATTCTAATTTTAATAGCACTAATAACTATTAATAGTGATGTTTTTTCTCAACAGCAAAAAACACAACTTAATAGAATTTTATTTGTTTTTGATGCATCACAATCCATGCTATCTAGATGGCAAAGTGGAAGGAAGATAGATATTGCTAAAAAACTTTTAGTTAATATGACAGATTCACTAAGAAATATTGATAATTTAGAATTAGGATTAAGAGTTTATGGCCATCAAAGTAATTACCCCCCTCAAGACTGTAACGACACAAGACTAGAAATAAATTTTCTTCCTGCTGATATTTCTGCAGATATGATAAAAGCTAAACTTAAAATGATTAATGCAAAGGGAACAACACCGATTGCTAAATCTTTAGAAGAATCAGCCAAAGACTTCCCAGATAATAATTCAAGAAATATTATTATACTTATTACTGATGGTAAGGAAGAATGTGGAATGGATCCTTGCTCTGTTTCAAGACTTTTTGCAAAAAAAGGTATTATTTTAAAACCCTTTGTTATTGGAATTGGACTTGATGAAAGCTGGAAAGAAAATTTTGATTGTGTTGGAACATTTTTTGATGCATCTAATGAAAAAGATTTTTCAAATATTTTAAATATAGTTATTTCTCATGTTATAGATAATACTACAACTCAGGTAAATCTTTTAGACTCTGTTGGAAATCCAACTGAAACAAATGTTAGTCTTTCATTTTATGACAACTTTACTGATGTTGTAAAATATAATTATTTACATACAATGAATAGCATGGGGAACCCAGATACAATGATTATTGACCCTGTTTTAAAATATAATGTTGTTGCACATACAATACCTCCAGTTACATCAGATTTGGTAACAATTACACCTGGCTCTCATACAATTATTCCTATTAATACCCCACAGGGAACTCTAGAAATTAAATTAAAAAGTAAAATTAATTATTCGTTTTTAGTTAAAAAAAGTGGAGAAAACAAAACTTTAAATGTTCAAGAAATAAATACTCTTCAAAAATATTTAACAGGATATTATGATATTGAACTTCTAACTATTCCACGAATAAATTTCGATAGTGTAAGAATAAATCAAAGTTCAAAAACAACTTATAGTATTCCACCCCCAGGATTAGCTAATATTATACTTCCCTCAAATGGGTATGGAGGAGTTTATTTAAAAAAAGATGATAAACTTGAGGAGATATATAGTTTTAAAGCTGAAAAAAATCAATATAGATTAACATTATTACCTGGAAACTATGTAGTAGTATTTAGATCTAAATCATCAAAAAAATATCTTTATACTTCTGAAAAAGAATTTAAAATTAAATCAGGAAAATCACAACTAATTAAAATATATTAATAATATGGAAATGAAGGATACTCGATCAGGTTTTGGTGCTGGGCTAACTGAATTAGGAATGAAAAATAAAAATGTTGTAGCCCTATGTGCTGATTTAACAGGCTCATTAAAAATGAATGATTTTGAAAATAATCATCCTGAAAGGTTTTTTCAAGTTGGAATTGCTGAGGCAAATATGATAGGTATAGCTGCAGGGATGACAATTGGAGGTAAAATCCCTTTTACTGGAACNTTTGCAAACTTTTCAACATCTAGGGTATATGATCAAATTAGGCAGTCTGTAGCATATTCGAATAAAAATGTTAAAATATGTGCATCTCATGCAGGTTTAACTTTAGGTGAAGATGGTGCTACTCACCAAGTCCTTGAAGACATAGGAATGATGAAAATGCTACCACATATGACAGTTATTAATACATGTGATTATAATCAAACAAAGGCTGCTACAATAGCAATTGCAGAACATGTAGGGCCTGTATATTTAAGATTTGGAAGACCAAAGGTTCCAAATTTTACTGAAGAAAATCAAAAATTTGAGATTGGAAAAGCTTTAAGTCTTCTTAAAGGAAATGATATTACAATTATTGCCACGGGACATTTAGTTTGGGAAGCATTAGAAGCAGCAAAATTTCTTAAAGAAATAAATATTAATGCTGAAGTTATTAATATTCATACTATTAAACCATTAGATAAGGATGCTATATTAAAATCTGTAAGCAAAACAAAATGTATTGTTACTGCAGAGGAACACATGCTTAATGGTGGTCTTGGTGATAGTGTTGCTCAATTACTTTCTAGAGAACTTCCTACTCCATTAGAAATGGTTGGGGTTAATGATACTTTTGGTGAAAGTGGTACCCCAAGACAGTTAATGGAAAAATATGGATTAACTTCAGAGGATATTATTAAAGCTGTTAAAAAAGTTATTCTAAGAAAATAAATTCTTCTTGTGGAATATGAATCAAAAAATATTGTAAAAAAGTATCAAGCCCAAACATTCCCATATCCATCATTCTTAGATATAGATTACACTAAAGGCTCTTATATTTTTGATAAAAAGAATAAAAAATATCTTGATTTTGTTGCAGGGGTATCTGCTTGTTCTGTAGGTCATGCTAATGAAAAAGTAATTGAAGCAGTCAAAAATCAATTAGATAAATACTATCATGTAATGGTTTATGGTGAATATATTCAAGAACCTCAGTACAAACTAGCAGAACTCTTAGCAAATAATCTGCCTAATCAACTATCAACATCATATTTTACTAATTCTGGAGCAGAAGCAATAGAAGGAGCAATTAAACTAGCAAAAAGAATAACTAGAAAATCTGAAATAATTTCATGTTGGGGTTCATATCATGGATCAACTCATGGTGCCTTAAGCGTTATGGGTAATGAGCACTATAAAGCAAATTATAGACCACTTCTTCCCGATTGTAATAAAATTATTTTTAATGATATAAATAGTATTAATAATATCACCGAGAAAACAGCTGCTGTAATTATGGAGACTGTACAAGGCGCTAGTGGTTTTATAATTGCATCAGATAATTTTCTAAATATTTTAAAAAACAAATGTTTAGAAACTAAAACTTTAATAATTTTTGATGAAATTCAAACTGGCTATGGAAGGCTAGGATCATTATTTGGTTTTCAACAAACAAATATAATTCCAGATATATTATGTATAGCAAAAGGCATGGGAGGTGGTATGCCAATTGGTGCTTTTATTTCTTCATTTGAAAACATGAATAAATTAACACACAANCCAAAGCTAGGTCATATTACAACTTTTGGTGGACACCCAGTAAATTGTGCTGCAAGTTTTGCAACATTAAATTATATTATTGATAATAATTTGATGAGTCAAATTAATGCCAAAGAAGAATTATTTAGAAAATTATTAACTCACAAAAAAATAATAAAAATCAATGGTAAAGGTTTGATGTTATCAATTGATTTAGTAAACAAAAAAGAAAGAGATAATTTGGTTGAAAATTGTATGAAAGATGGTTTGCTACTATTTTATTTTCTTTTTAACGAAAATTCTGTGAGAGTAACACCACCCCTTACAATTAGTAATTGAAGAAATTAAATTTGGTTGTGAGATCATCTTAAATAATTTAGAAAAACTATAAATTATCACGATTTTTTAATGTAGATAGTTTTTAACACAATTAAAGACTTCCCAACTCTACATTCAATATTATTTATATCATTAATAAGCCTAATATTTTTTACCTTATCGCCTCTTTTAAGAGTTTTTGACATACCCTTTATTTTTAATGTTTTTGTTAAAACAATAGTATCTCCATCATTAAGTAAATTACCTACAGAATCTTTAGTTTCCATTATTTTTATTAATTAGCATAGGAACAAAAGAAAATTCACCATGAGTTGTTATAGAATGAGTTGAATTAGAAGTTTTTTCAATTAGGTGCATAACTTGAGTGTCTCCATCACCAATAGGGGCAACCATTTTTCCACCAACTTTTAGTTGTTTGATAAGTGCTTCAGGAATGAAAGGTGCTCCGCATGTTAAAAGGATCTTGTCAAATGGAGCAAAATTTTCTAAGCCTTTGTAGCCATCTCCATAAACAAACATACAGTTATATCCCAAAGAGGGTAAAAAAGATTTTGTTTTTTTGAATAAATCTTTTTGTCTTTCAATTGTATAAACATCTGCATTCAAAATAGTTAAAACAGCTGCTTGATATCCTGAACCAGTACCAATTTCTAAAACCTTTTCATTAGATTTTATTTCAAGAAGTTGTGTTTGAAAGGCAACTGTATAAGGNTGTGATATTGTTTGGCCAGATCCAATTGGAAATGCTTTGTCTTGATAAGCAAAATCAATAAAAGCGTTATCCATAAAAAGATGCCTAGGAATATTATTAATTGCTTTTAAAATATTTTCATTAGTTATNCCTTTTGAAGATAATTCTTTAACCAATTTTTTTCTTAATCCTTTATGACGAAAAGTATCTATCATAATTTTAATAATAAATCATTTAAATGTATTTTTGAACACATTACAAAAAAAAAGATTTATTGATTTTAAAATGCATTAATAAATATTTAAAATTCACAATCAAATGTTAAAAGGTTTATATGTATAAATTTATTATTATAATTTTTATCTTTCTTATTTCATGCAGTAAAAATGAACAGGAAATCCCAACTTATATAACTATTAATGAATTTAATTTATCATCTACTTCTGTTTCAGGCTCTAATTCAAAAAATATTTCTGATGTATGGTTTTATGTTAATGACAGTTTACAAGGAATATATGAATTACCTGCTATGTTCCCTGTTTTAAAAACTGGATTAAATAATGTAAGATTAAAAGCAGGAATAAAAGTTAACGGCATCTCATCTACAAGAGTAGCTTATCCATTTTTTACAAGTTATTTGGATACAATTCAATTTTCTGAAAATAATAATATTTTAATTTCTCCAAATATTAATTACAGTGACAATTATAATTACATAATAGAAGATTTTGAAGGTTCTGGTACTATAATTGACTCTACCCTGTCAAGTGAAATTGATTTTTCTATAGAAATAGGTGAACAAGGAAATAATTATGCATACGCTAGAGTTGACACTCCAAACATAACATTTGAATGTGCTTTAGATGAATTTAATTTACCTCAGCAGGGGGCATCAGTTTATTTAGAAATGGATTACAAATGTAATAGTGAGTTTCAAATTGGTGTTTATTCAAATTACAATCAATCAGTTGAAAAGAATGATTTATTATTTGTCACTCCAAAAGAAGAATGGAGTAAAATATATGTTAACCTTACTCCAACAGTAAGCAGTAGTATAGGAGCTAATTCATTTAGAATATATATTAATCAAAGGAGATTAACTAATAATTCTTTTGCTGAAATTTACTTTGACAACATAAAAATAATTTACTAAAAAAATAAAAATGAAAAATATTACAGTTATTGGAGCAGGAACGATGGGAAATGGAATTACTCATGCTTTTGCTCAAAAGGGATATCAAGTTATTATGGTTGATATTTCTCAAGATTCTTTAGATAATGCCATGAAAACTATTGAAAAAAATCTTGACAGAATGCTTACTAAAGAAAAGATTTCCTTAGATCAAAAGAATGAAACATTAAATAATATAAGTCTTTCAACAAGTTTAGAGAATTCTGTCTTAGATTGTGATTTAGTTGTTGAAGCAGCTACTGAAAATGTTGATCTTAAGCTTAAAATATTTAATGAACTAGATCTTCTATGTCCAGAAAAGACAATACTTGCATCAAATACTTCATCTATATCTATAACTAAAATAGCTCATCAAACTAAAAGAAAAGACAAGATAATAGGAATGCATTTCATGAATCCAGTTCCTATTATGAAATTAGTTGAAGTAATAAAAGGAAAAGAAACTTCTAAAGAGGTAACAAAGACTATAATGGAATTAAGTAAAAGTTTGGGGAAAATACCTGTAGAGGTTAATGATGCTCCAGGCTTTGTTGCAAATAGAATACTAATGCCCATGATTAATGAAGCAATATTAACTTTAGAAGAAAATGTTTCCGGAGTACTAGAAATTGATACTGTTATGATTCTTGGAATGTCTCATCCAATGGGGCCACTACATCTTGCTGATTTTATTGGTTTAGATGTTTGTCTTTCAATTTTAGATGTTATGCACAAAGGTTTTAATAATGATAAATACTTAGCTTCTCAACTTTTATTAAAAATGGTTAAAGATGGAAACTTAGGAATAAAGTCTGGAAAAGGTTTTTATGATTATTCTGATGGACCAAGAAACAAGAAGGTTTCATCTGAATTTATTAAATAAGTTTCTAAAGAATGACAAAAAAGGAACTAAAACCATTTTCGTGCACATTTACCCCAAAAATTGCTGATATACTCTTAGAGCTGAACTGTAGTATCGCTATTTCAACATATCAAGCTGGTAAAGTTGTACTTATTTCCGCAAATAGTAATAATAATCTTATCCAGTTAGCTAGAAACTTTGATAAAGCTATGGGTATTGCTGAAGATGAAGAAAATGATAAAATTGCGATTGCATGCAGAGATGAAATAATTATTCTAAAAAATTCACAAGATTTAGCAAAATTTTATCCAAAATCACCTAATAAATATGATAGTTTATATCTGCCAAGAATAACATTTCACACTGGAAGCCTAGATATTCATGATATTAGTTTTGGAAGTAATAATATATTATATGCTGTTAACACACTATTTTCTTGTATTGTAAAAATCAATGAAAATTATAATTTTGAACCTTACTGGACCCCACCACAAATAGATAAGATCACCTCAGAGGATAGATGTCACCTGAATGGAATGGCAATGTTAAATGGAAAACCGAAATATGCAACTGCATTTAATAATGGGAATACAGCTAAAAGCTGGAGAGAAAATATTACAAATAGTGGTGTTATCTACGATATAGAATCTAATAAAATTATTGCAAAAGGTTTACCAATGCCACATACTCCTAGAATTTTTAATGATGAATTATATGTACTACTTTCAGCTACTGGAGAATTAGTAAAAATTAATACAGATGATGGCTCATACAAAGTAATAATAAAAGTAGATGGGTTTGTTAGAGGGATGAGTCTAAATAAAGATTATCTTTTTATAGGATTATCAAAACTTCGAAAGAAGTCTACCACATTCTCCAAATTACCTTTTGCTAAAAATGCAAATGAATCTGGTATAATTGTAATACACCTTCCAACTGCAAAAATTGAAGGAAAAATTCTATATCAAAATTCACTTGATGAAATTTATGATATACATATATTAAAAAATAAAATTAGACCAAATATCTTAAATACTAGCTCAGATACTTATAAGCAAGGACTTACAATTCCTAACACAACTTTTTGGAAAAAAAATATATAAGATAATTTTTAATTTTATTTTTTAAACTTTGAATAAGATGTATATTTGAAAACATATAATATTATTATGAAATACAATAGGTACTCAAGAAAGAAAAGGCAGCTCAATAACCATATTGAGAGATTAAAATTCTTAATAAAAAAGAATGATAATTCTATTGAGGATATAATTAATAAATTGATTTCTAAAATTCAGAAACTAATTGATTTTCTAAATAATAAAATTTCTTTCAACAAATTAAGAATCACTCTTGGATCATTGGCAATTATTTTTGGATTATCATCTCCTAATTATACNCAAGCACAAACTTTTGCTCCTCCCGTTCTTAATCCTGCAGGTATATCTGCAGATACTATATCGCAGTGGGGAAAAGCTGAGTTAGTTGATTTAGATGATGATGGAGACCTAGATCTATTATTTTCCAATGCTCAATATGATTATAACAACTACTCATATATTAATGGCTTTACATATGAAGAAAATTATAACCCTGGGTTCTCTCTTCCCTACACTAATCCATTTAATCTTCAAAATCCTTTTATTTTTTCTGATTTTTCAATTTTAAATCATAATTTAATAGATTTAGATAATGATGGTGATTATGATATTTTATCAAATCTTTCTGNAATATATTATTCTTATGATTATTCAACATACCAGTATTCAACTGATTTAAATTCTTCTTTTAGATATTTTGAAAATGTTGGAAATCCAACACTTCCACAATTTACTAGTCCAGTTACCAATCCTTTTGGGCTAATAAATGATTCTTCATTTGTTTGTTCAGATATAGTAGACATAGATGGTGATGGAGATCTAGATATTATTACTATTAATAACTCATTAGATTTTAGCTCATATTCATACAATGCTGTATTAAGTTTTATAGAAAACATTGGAGATGCTAATAGCCCTATATTTTCAAATCCTCAATTAAACGCTTTTGGTCTTAATAACATTGCTTTTGGTTCATCACCTGCATTCACAGATATTGATGGGGATAGCGATCTAGATTTACTAATTTTAGAATCCTACAGTGGTTTAAACTTTAAATACAGACAAAACAAAGGTACACTAACCAACCCACAATTTCAAAACCAAGTACTTAATCCATTTGGTTTACTTCCTGANACATCTAATCAAGGAACAATACTTTCTCCTGAATTTGGTGACTTAGATAATGATGGTGACATGGATTTAATAGTTGGAGGGGAATATGGCGTAACATTTTATCAAAATATGAGTAATCCATCTTCAGTAATTGAGGAGAAATACGAATTTAAAATATATCCAAATCCTGCTATAGATTTTATAAATATTGAAAGTAATTATAATTTTGACAAAATTGAAATTAGAGATATAAGTGGAAAATTAATGAGGTCNATAAAAAACCCATCTAAAATACTGTCAATTAATTACTTAAATAAAGGCACCTATATAATGAGTTTATATAAAAATAATAATAAATCTTCAATTAATTTTATTAAAAAATAAGTTATTTTTTAAATTCTTTTTTAATAATTAGTTCAATATAATTATCTTCTTTAATATTTATAGGATCATATAAAGTTCTTAGGTCATGATCATATGCTTTTGCAAATGACTGCCATAAAAAAGCATTAAACCATCCTCTATATTCTTTTAAAATATCATATGTACTTATACCTGTTTCTCTATAAATTAATTTAATAAGTATTCCCCCCTCCTTAATAGTAAGTTTTTTTAATGCTATAGTATATTCGTCCTTAATTAATTTTGCAACTTTTCTTGTGTATCTTTTTTTCTTTCTTTTTTTNGAAATAATTAATAGATCTTTATTAATATTATCTATTTTAACTTTTGTTTTTAATGCAAAAGGATAAACTTTAATAACTCTTCTTTTTAACTTATAAAAGTTTTTTTTATCATTAACATTTTTAAAATCTATAATATCTAATTGGGGGATTTCAGATGTAAATATAGTATCATCATTAATGATAATAAATTTAGATATAGATAATGTATCAGAACAATAAACTAAAGTATTAGAAAAGCAAAAAAGTAAAAGAAAAAAATATTTCATAATAGTCAGCAAAAATAATCACTACAAATAAAACAACAATACTTATAAAAATATAGTTTAAAAATATGCATTACGTACTTTTACCAATATGATTAAATCTTTACAAATACAAGTTAGTCCAGAAACATCTTCTAAAAATCATCTTTTAAAAAATGAGGTTAGTAAATTATTAGAAATTGATAAAAAAAATATTACCCATATTGAGATAATAAAGAAGTCAATAGATGCAAGACAAAAGATTATTAAAATTAATCTTACTATTGAAGTTTATATTAACATCAAATTTATTCCTAAAAGAGATATAGTATTTAATTTTAAAAATGTTGTAGAATCTAAAGAGGCACATATAATTGGAGCTGGACCTGCAGGCTTATTTGCTGCATTAACGTTAATTGAAAATGGTATTAAACCAATTTTATTTGAAAGAGGAAAAAATGTAAAAAATAGAAGAAGAGATTTAGCTAATATAACAAAGGAACATATTGTTAAATGTTGATTCTAATTATTGTTTTGGTGAAGGTGGAGCTGGAACATATTCTGATGGTAAGCTTTATACTAGATCTAAAAAAAGAGGAGATGTTAATAGAATACTAGATATTTTAGTTGAACACGGGGCTAATTCGGATATAAAGATAAATGCACATCCACATATTGGAACAAATAAGCTTCCCAAAATAATTGAAAATATTCGTAATACAATTCTTAAATATGGTGGAGAAATTCATTTTAATACAAGAGTTGTAGATATCATAACTAAAGACAATAAAATTTCTAAGTTAGAATTGAAAAATGGTAAAAAGATTGATTGTGAAAAATTAATTTTAGCTACTGGACATTCAGCTAGAGATATATTTGAAATTCTTGATAGAAATAATATCTTAATAGAATCTAAATCATTTGCTCTTGGCGTTAGAGTTGAACACTCTCAAAAACTTATAGATCAAATTCAATATAAATGTAGCGAAAGAGGAGATTACTTACCCCCTGCCACATATTCTATTTCTAGACAAGTAAATGGTAGAGGAGTTTATTCATTTTGCATGTGTCCGGGAGGAATTATTGCTCCTTGCGCGACAAGTCCAGGTGAAGTTGTCACAAATGGTTGGTCACCTTCAAAGAGAAATGGGCCACATTCTAATTCTGGAATTGTTGTAGAATTAAAAGAAAGTGATTTTAAAGAATTTGAAAATAAAGGGGCTTTAGCTGGAATGTTTTATCAAAAAAATATAGAACAAAAAGCATGTCAAATTGCTGGAGGCTCTCAAAAGGTCCCCGCACAAAGACTTATTGATTTTTTAGAGGGAAAAGTTTCTTCATCGCTTCCGAAAACTTCTTATATGCCTGGTCTTGTATCGCTGATTTGAATAAAGTTTTCCCAAAATTTATTATAGATAACCTCAAAGAAGGGTTCAAATTATTTGGCAAACAAATGCAGGGTTACCTTACAAATGATGCTGTCATACATGCACCTGAGAGTAGAACTTCATCTCCAGTACGGATTCCACGAAACTATAAGACTTTGGAACATGTTGAAATATCAGGTATTTATCCTTGTGGTGAGGGAGCGGGTTATGCAGGAGGTATTGTTTCCGCAGCTATAGATGGTGAGAAATGTGCAGTTAAGTGCTCAGAGAGCTTAAAAAGCTCTAACTAAGTACTTCTGCAACCTTATCAGCTGCTTCTTGTAATAATATTACTGATTCCACTTTAAGACCACTTTCATCAATAAGGACTTTTGCTTCTTTAGCATTAGTACCTTGAAGTCTGACAATTAATGGAACAGGTATCTCTCCAATATTATTATAAGCATCAACAATTCCTTGAGCTACTCTATCACATCTAACAATACCACCAAAGATATTTACTAGTATTGCTTTAACATTAGAATCTTTTAAAATTATTCTAAAAGCTTGTTCGACTCTTTTAGCATCAGCTGTTCCACCAACATCTAAGAAATTAGCAGGATTTCCTCCAGCCATTTTAATTATGTCCATTGTTGCCATTGCTAGACCAGCTCCATTAACCATGCAACCAACATCACCATCAAGTTTAACAAAATTTAATCCATATTCGTCTGCTTCTACTTCGGTAGGGTCCTCTTCTCTTTTATCTCTTA
>JGI24539J26755_10000003_pt1 | contig 99876 bp, 87 predicted proteins | sample NorSeaMetagenome_2_FD_26755 | JGI IMG/M metagenome (IMG submission 26755) | reverse complement strand
ACTCATTTTGACTGTCGTAATTTCATCAATTTATAATACCTCAAATAAGTGGCGTGGGCAGATAATCTGCAAATGTGAAATCCCGTAATACCATCTAAAAACCCACGTTTTAAAATGTAGTTTCGAATGAATTTAAAAATAGATTTAAAAATAATTTTAAACCAATTGGATTTTTTGCCGAGTTCAAATAAAGATTGAGCGGCAATATCCGTAAACTTTACAATTTGAGCTCGATGCTCGCTGATGTGATAAAAAGTATAATGTAAAAGGTCACCTTTTAAGTGAACTTCACTCCCAGGATCATTCAACAGGTATTTGTCATGCGGGTTTTTACCACCCCATTTACCTTCGTGCTTTTTAAATAAGCGAAGTTTTTTATCAGGATACCATCCGCAATGCCTAATCCACTTACCACAGTAATTTGTTAGTCTACTAAAAACATATCCACCTCCTTTTAGGTTTTTCTTTACAGCTAGTATTGAAGCTTTAAGTTCTTCAGACAATGCTTCATCAGCATCCAAAGAAATCACCCAATCATATTGAGTTTTAGTAATGGCGAAGTTTTTTTGTTGAATATGTCCTTTGAACGGATTTGTAATTACAGTAGCCTTCAACCCTTTCGCTATTTCAACCGTTCGGTCGGTTGACCCGGAATCTATGATGACAATTTCATCAGCCACATTTTCTAATGAAGTAATACATCTTTCGATATTTTTTTCTTCATTAAAGGTGATAATAGTTGCTGATATTTTAGACATAACATGTAATTACATCCTAAAGTTAACCAAATTGCATAAATTCACCTTATTTAAGTGATTAGTGGTTAAAATTAACGTGTATTTTGGGGACTAGTTTCAGCTCAATATTGATTAAATGTTAAGATTGTCAATTGGGAAAATGGTGAAAAACCTGAATGCTGATTCGCAACGATTTTCAAAGCACACATTGATGATTTAGAAATAGTAAAGCATAAAGAAACACATCTTACTTTAGTGTTGTTACCCAAAAGATATCTTTCAAAAGATATTTTAGGTACGGAAAAATTATCATTTAATTATAAAATTTAAACGAAACAAAAAAAGAGATATTAAGTATATCTTTCTTAGTTAAGTGGGTGTTATGAAAAAAATATTTTATTCTATTATCGCATTAGCGTTGGCAGCTTGTGGTGAAGGCGACAAAGGGGTGCCATTAATCTCTGATATTTCATCAGAGATTCAAGTAGAAGATGAATTTATTTCGGCAAAACAAATTAAGGAGCTTAAAAATGCATCTAAAGTTGTTTACACGCTGCCATCTCCAGTTGAAATGGCTGATATTCTACACGAAACAAAAGCAGTATATGATGTTTATATCTTAAACGATCCTAATGCCATTAATGGGTATGTAACAGATTTGCAAAGAGCAATGAATCTTGGTGTTTATTTTGCCGATTTAAGTTTCACAAGTATGTTTGATTATGCTCAAGAGGCGATGAGATTTATGGGGGCTGCACAAGCAATGTCGGATGAATTAAATATTCAGGGCGTTTTTACTGAAGATGTGATGATGCGTTTGGAAGACAATATGAGTAATAAAGATTCATTAATCGATATTGTAAGCTCAACCTATATGGATACCGATTTATATCTTAAGGATAACGAACGACCAGTTGTTGCAAAAGCTATATTAGCAGGAGCTTGGCTAGAAGGTTTATATATTGCTGTTAGTTTGAAGACAGATTCTGAGCAAGAAAGTCAAATTTGGCAAAAGGTGGGTGAGCAAAAGCCTGCTTTAGGAAACTTAGTACGCTTACTAGAAGACTGTAAAGATGCTCAGTTTGATTCGTTACTAATTGATTTAAGAANTTTGGCTAAAACATTTGAAGCTGTGAAGCTTGATTACCAATCAACCCAACCCGTAACAGATAAAGCATTAAAACGAACAACTTTAGGGGGTAATTTAAATGTACTGATCGATGAAAAGACATACAATCAAATAAAAGCACAAACAATAGCCCTAAGAAACAACATTACTAAATAATTTGAAAAAGGTCCTAGCCATATTAATCTTTTGCGGTTTTACTTTTTGCGCTCAGGCTCAAAACTGTAAGCGCTTGGCAAAAAGATCTGTGAAAAACCTTGAGCCATTTCGTTTCAATGGGTCTTTAAATAAAGTATTGCTTTCCCGAGGTGAATCAGCAGAGTTGAGTTTAATCTTAAGAGGCGGGAAAAAGTACCGAATTTTAGTAGATGGAGGTAGTGTAATGGGGACACTAAGCTTCAAAATTTACGATCGTCATCAAACCTTAGTTTTTGATAACAGTAAGCATGATATGGCTCAATATTGGGATTTTAATATAGGCGCAACTCAAGAATATCATATCGTAGTTACTTATCCAATTAGCGACGAAGGGTATAATGATATTACAACTCGCGGATGTGTTGCTTTAGCAGTAGGGTTTTTAGACAACAATCCATAATAATTTGTGTAATTTTGGTTGAAATAATCAACCATGAAAACATTCTTTTTAACCTTATTGATCTCATTGTCTTTATTCTCCTGCAGAGTTGAAGAGCATGAGCCTGTTTACACCGCAAGTAATATTCACCGAATTCCTTATGGAGAAACAGGGACTTTAGCTGCTGGTAATTACACGGGTAAAGGAGTTGTTACAAACGCAGCCGGTACTACTGTAATTATTGAAGGCGTCACAACAATAGATGCATTATCTATTTTAGGAAAAGTTATCATTCCCAAGGGTGCCGTTTTAATCGCCAATAACCTTGTTAATGTAGGAGGAGGTTCTAGTATTGACGTTAAAGGAACATTAATCACGCAAACTTTTACTCAAATAGGGAATACTTATGTTTCTGGGGGCTATGTTGAGGTTAACGGAAAATTAACCATCGGAGGAGGAACTACATTGTACTTAGAGAATTCTCAAGTAGAAGTCGATGAATTAGTAATTACTGGAAATATTCAAGCGATTGATAACTTAGTAACACAAGCTGCTAACTGGTATTCTTTAATCGAACTTACTGGAGGAAAGCTTTTGTATAGGGGAGGTGGAATAAAAATTTGCGGACCAGTGTTATTTAATTCCAACGTTGATAAAGGAGTAGCGGAAGCAAAACTTGTAAATGTAACAGAGGCCTCAACTACGAACAACGAATTCGTTCAAACTGTGTATGGCTTAGCTTTTAGTGATAGCTTGTATCAATATAATGATAACTGCGAAGGATTGGCTTTGATGCCTNCTCATTAATTACTTGATGTTGTTAGTTTAACAAGTCAGACAATTTTTGTTTCAAATACAACAAAGAAAATATGATTTTTTGATGTGTTTTGCATTGTGAATGATGGTGCTTTAAAGGTGTTATTACTCAATTTTAGGATAGATTTGTATGGCTTGTGGAGTAAATAATTGATTTTGATTAAAACTTCTAGTTGAACTCAAAAAAGTTATTCGGAATTTATCGGGTTTTAAATACTACTTTTCCTCAGAATTTCTGGATTATATATCAAATATTATTTTTTTGTAATCCTACCGGTATATGCAGGTTCTTCTTGATGAATTATTTCAAAATCATAGGCATCACCAAGCAACTCAATTATTTTATCGGCATCGTAATATGCCCAATTAAACCAACTGTCTTCTTGGTTTTTGTACTTTAGTTTGAACTCAACAAAACCAGTATAATCCAAGTTTAGCGGTAAAGAAATGCTCCCATCTTCTAATTCATAGCAAAAAGCGATATCTGTGCTGTCGAACAATATTTGACCGCCTTCATTTAAAAGTTCGAAAGACCGCTCAATTGTTTCCTGAAATAATTCGAATGAACCCCCAATTCCAATTCCATTCATCATAAACAGCAGCGTATCGAATTTCTGATCTGTTTTCCATTTAAAAAANTCAGCTTCAATTACATTTTTAACACCTCTTTTAATGGAAGCTTCGCATAATCCAGGAGAGAAATCNAGCATGGTNGTATCNAACCCTTTTTCCTGTAAAACCAAACAATGGCTACCAACACCNCCACCAACATCTAAAACTTTTCCTTTGGTTATTTCAATTGCTTTTTGTTCACAATCAGGCATTTGATCTAAGCTCCTGAATAAATGTTCTACCGGAATTACATCGTCTTCCATTGTTTTGGATTCAACATAAATGAACTCATCATGATCGTTGTTCAAAAAATCTAAAGCCGCATTTCCAAAAGCATCCATAATTCGATAATTGATAGTAATTAAAGGTAACGATATAATATGGTAACTTTTAAACACAACGATTGTGGATTAAACATTTTATTACGGTTAAAACTGGAACTTTAATCGCTTATTATTGTAAGTAATAATATGCGCGCACTTTGTATTAAGATTTCATTTCTATTGGCCATTTTTTTTACAAATGGAATAGCACAAAACGGTCCTGATGTTGTTTTGCCAGATACCGCAAAACCAATGTTTAAAAAGGTGATGATCATCCCTTTTGAGGAAAGTATGTATTTGTGTGGTGTCCAAAGCTTTTTAGCGCAGGAGAGTGGAAAAACGCACGATGAAATTGTGAAATATTTTAGAGAGTCGGTTGCGTTGGAGTTGCAAAATCAGTTTCTGTTTAAGTACAACACGGTTTCTTTATTACACTATAACGATACTGCACGAGATTTGTTTAGAGCTTACGACGCTATTAAATACAAGTTTGAAATTGCTCCTGTTGAGTTAGAAGAAGACGAAGAAGCTGAAAACAAAACGTTATCCCGAGCGAAGAACTTATTCAAAAAGAGGGAAGAGGACAATAATTATAATCGAGGTTCTACGGCAGGGGGACAAATTAGATCAACAAAAAATACCGCTCAGAAATTTGCAAATGTTGTAGTAACTAAGCCTGAAAGCTTAACCTATTTAAGTAAAAAGTACAATACAGACTTGTTTGTTTATATTACAGAAATGGATATCGAAAATGATGTTTCGAATCAAATGTCTTTTATCAACAACGAATACAAACGAATACTGAAAATCCACTTCAGTATGGTGAACGAAGATGGTAAGGTAATCGAGAAAGGCTTGGTTACAGTTACCTTTCCAAATTCAGAAAACGACATTAATAACATTAGAACTCTTTATTTGCCTATTGCTGCAAAAAAGTTGTGTGATAAGCTTCCTTTTACACCAACTCCAATGGTTGATCCGAACAAAAAAGGAAAAGCTGTAAGGGCAACAGATAAGGTCAAGAGATAGGGTTTTAACCTAAGTATTAAAAACCACCGTTATTCATAATATGCTGTAATAAAATTCACATTATTTCCTTCAAGAGTATGAATGTTGTTAAGTGTTAAAAAATCTTTATTTACTAAGCGTGTTTTTTTAATGAAGTGTAGAGGTTTCAAATAACAATCCCTTGCGCGTTTGTTGTCGTTAGTTATTATTAATCGAAAAGGATTTACACCTGATTCCAATAAGTATTATATAGCTGTTTTTTGCAGACTTAATGAACCGTTTATACCTTTTGTAATTCCCCAAAAGTTGTTTTAGTAATCTGCTCTTTTATATGACTACGAATCACAAATGAGTTTTAATTTAATTTAAGTTTAGTAAAGAAAGTAAAATGAATAATAAAACTTTCTACGCTAATATAATTAGTGAAGGGTTGAAAGATATTGTATAAAAAAGTAATTTTCACAGGTTAAAATTACTTTTTCACAGAATTATTATCCGTTTAAGTAGAATAGTATCGGATGAAAATTAGGAATCACTGTAAACTAAAACAGAGCAAGCAATTATTATGATTTGCTAATCTATCAATTACTATTGAGACGTTCTTTACCCACACACCACACTTAAGTCCTAATTATAAAGTGTCGGTTCTTTCAACAAATCGTTTAAGGCTTATCCCAAATAGCATTTAAACGTTGAAAGAACTGACACTTTTCTTTTTTACCGCCTGTATATAATATCTCCTTTTCGTTTTTATTTTCTTTTAGCTTTGTTACATGGAGAAATCTAAGGGAAAAGCAAAAAGAAATGTTTCTATTGGCCAAATATTCAGGACTCTTATCTGGCCAAGGAAAGGCAAAGTTTTTACGGGATTATTCCTTATTATTCTAAGTAGAGCAGCGAGTCTTGTGTTACCATGGCAAAGTCAAGAATTATTAGATAATGTTGTCCCAAATAGTGATATGCCTGGCTTATACAACGTTTTGTTCATTGTTGTTGCAGCATTGTTTATCCAATCTTCAGTTGGTTTTTTACTAACGAAATTATTAAGCGTTGAAGCCCAATTATTAATATCAGAGCTAAGAGCGAAAGTTCAGCGAAAGATTTTGGCCCTACCTATTTCTTATTTCGATAATAGTAAATCAGGAGAATTAGTTTCTCGAATCATGACCGATGTAGAGGGCGTTCGAAATATTATAGGAACTGGTCTAGTTCAATTAGTAGGTGGAACGTTAACGGCAATAGCGTCTCTCTTTTTTCTGATTAAAATAAATGCTTGGATGACTTTATTTGTATTACTTCCTGTTGCTCTATTTGCCGTAATTGCTTTGAAGGCTTTTGGTTATATCCGTCCTATTTTTAGAAATAGAGGTAAGATAAATGCAGAAGTAACTGGAAGGTTAACGGAAACCTTAAATGGAGTACGAGTTATCAAAGGATTTAATGCTGAAGAACAAGAAAATAAGGTATTTCAAAAAGGTGTCGATCGTTTATTTGAAAACGTAAGAAAGAGTTTAACCGCAACTGCTATAATTACGAATTCATCAAAGTTCCTTTTAGGTTTAGCTTCCGCTGGAATTATGGGAATTGGAGGGTATTTTATGATGGAGGGGAGTGGTGAAAACTCAATGACTACAGGAGAATTTTTCTCTTTTACACTGTACTTAGGTTTCATGATTGCACCAATTGTACAAATGAGTAATATCGGTAGTCAAATGACTGAAGGATTTGCAGGATTAGACCGTACGGAAGAAATTATGAATTTGGATCCTGAAGATGATAAGGCTGTTAGAACGATAATTTTAAAAGAATTAATTGGTGAGATTGAGTTTAAAGATGTTTCTTATTCATATGATGAAGGAAAAGAGGTGATTCATAACCTTAGTTTCAAGGCTGAAAAAGGCAGTATTACTGCATTGGTTGGGACATCCGGAAGTGGGAAATCTACAATTGCAGGATTGGCAGCTAGTTTCTTTAGGCCTTCCGATGGAGTAGTTACTATTGATGGAAAGGATTTATCTAAGGTGAATTTATCTAGTTACCGACAAAACTTAGGACTTGTTTTACAAGATGATTTCTTATTTGAAGGTACTATTAGAGAGAATATCTTGTTCCCAAGACCTAATGCGACTGAAACTGAAGTTTTAAATGCTGTAGAATCTGCTTATGTGGACGAGTTTACGGATAGATTTGATGACGGTTTGGATACGCTGATTGGTGAAAGAGGAGTGAAGTTGTCTGGTGGGCAGCGGCAACGGATTACGATAGCAAGGGCTATTTTAGCTGATCCGAAAATAATTATTTTAGATGAAGCAACTTCCAATTTAGATACCGAAAGTGAGTCCTTAATCCAAAGGAGTTTAGCCAAACTGATTGAAGGCAGAACTACCTTTGTTATTGCGCACAGGTTAAGTACCATTCGACAAGCAAGCCAAATTTTAGTTATTGAAAAAGGTAAGGTAGAAGAGCAAGGAACACATGATGAACTGATTGCGAAAGAAGGAAGGTATCATCAATTGTTTACCTATCAAAGTAGAATTTAAAGGCTTTTCTATTTCAATTGACGGTGTTTTTCACCAAAGTATGATTTCATAATCTTTATCGTCTATAGTTACTTTAGCTTTTAAATTACAAGTTCCATCATCATAATTTAATGTTTTTGTGCTCATTCCACGTGGAGTTACTTTTAATTCTCCCTCAATTATTAAGGTCCACGATGAGTTGAGCTTTATTAGTTTTCCAGTGGTAATTGTAAATGCAGTACCTTCTGTATTTATAATAAATTCGATGTGGTTAAAAACTGCACCAGTCAATTGAATGTCTCCAGATATTACTGTTTTTGCATCTCCTTTTTTACAGGATACTAAATCGAACCCCACAGCTAGTAAAAAAAGTAATAATTGTTGTGCTGTCTTTTTTAGAACAAATGATTATTTAACAACAAAATTGATGTTTACGCTGCCTTGAGTGTTTTGAACACTTAGAATATAAACTCCTTTTTTATAGTTTGACACATCAATCTGATGCGTTAAATTCGTGTTTTTTAATGATCCTATTTGTACTATTCTGCCTTGTAAATCCAAAACATGGTAATTACTTTCTTCATTTGACTCAAATTGAATGTTTAGTGTTTTTGATGCTGGGTTTGGACTTATAGTAAGGTTTTTATTGTTGTCTATCTTTTTAGTTGAAGTGATGACGCTAGTATTATATATGTAAACGGAGTAATCTTCAGCTTGACCATATTGAGGGTTATGACAAGCATCAGAAATTGGATTTAAATCAACTAAAACCCTTAGTTTTAAAAACTTGTCTGTTTCGGCATAGTTTGGAATAATCACATCAATAGAATCATATGTTTCTGCTTTTATTTGATTATCGTAAATTTCTTCAAGAGCAGAAAAGTTATCGTCATCATTGTAATCAATCCATGCTTTTATAAAGTTATCATTGTCAGGGTGTCCTTTTACAAAAATTTTAAATTCATATGTTAAATTAGGATTAACAAAAGCAGTTGCTAAGCAATTGGTTGTTTCATTCAAATAACCTCCGTCAACATCTGCGTAGCTTGATATGTTTAAGGCATCGAAGAATCTGTATTCTCCAATCCCTGCATAATGTGCTGAAAGNCCGAGAGTTTGAGTTGTAGGCGTGCAATTAGCGTTGACTGGNACTTTCTCACATGGAACAATAGGTTCTTTTAACGCTTTAGAGGACAAAAATAGAGCTCTAGTTCCTTCAAGAGTTGCGCGCATTCTATTCTTTTGGTCACCCGAAAAAATTTCTTGACATTCTTGTTTAGAATAATCCATAAAATTTCGTACTACATTTCCATATATGTTTCCAGTACATTCATTAATCTCATTTATTTTACAAGAGTTACTTGCACTTGCTTTGTGCGGATCAGTATCACAACAGAAATCTCCTTGTGTTGTACATGAAACATTATTCACGCATCCCGCAGCAGTTGTGTCGGAACCGTCTCCTTGTATATGAAAGGTGTGGTATAAACCTAGCGAATGTCCTAATTCATGAATAAGGGTGGTTCCTTGGTTATTCCATTCGTTTACAGTTCCTATATCCCCCCAAGATGTATTCATAATAATTGTACCATCATATATTGCTGATGCTCCTGGGAAATAGGCAAATCCTTGAGTACCATAACCACCATTATTACCTTCTATTTCCGATACGATCCAAATGTTGTAATAACTGCTGTTGTCCCACTTACTGGTGTTTTTTAATTCAACTTCATCTGCCCCTAATAAATTTAAAGCGACTCCATCTTCCGCATAGCCAGCTACATTTGATGCATCTACCCTTAAAATACCATTTGTGCTTTCTCCATTGGGTGTTTGTTTTGCTAACTCGAATTGAATATTCATATCAATTCCTTCGTTATTTGTATTGGAAAAGGCTTCATTTAACTGCGTAATTCCACTAAATATTTGTGCGTCAGAAATATTATTCCCTACTCCTTCATCTTCTCCTAAGTGTAAAACATGAATGACTAATGGGATGGTGTAAAGTTGTTCAGGTTCTTTTAAAGTGTAATTATGTTGAATTGTTTTTTGGAGATTTTTCTCTATTTTTTGTTGGTTAACCTTTTCCCCTGGATGATTCTTGAAGTAATTTGAATTGATAAAATCAGTTCCACATTTTTTAGAATGTTGTGCATTTGAAAAANCAGTAATAAATAGAGTGCAAAGTACTAAACTTAACTTTTTCATAAATGGTATTTAAACAGATGAGTTTACCACAAATTATTTAAAAGGTTTCAAATATGACGAATTCATAAATTGATAGATTAAAAATTAATTTTCGCCGAAAAGTTCAATGTTTTAAACGATTTCGCGTGCTTTTAGGCTCTATTATTTGTATCTTGTGATAAAAATAATTGTGAGTTTTACACCACTTTCATATAAGTCAGAGCAGCCAACCGATTTCTTTAAAACATTAAAGAACAGAATCGATAATTATTTCGTGGATAATAAAAAAGAGCGTCAAGGTGATTTTAGAATGTATTTTAAAACATTCTTTATGCTTGCTGCTTATATAATTCCTTATTATTTTATCATTTCGGGAAGCGTTACTAATCCATTTATTTATACTGGATTATGGGCTGTAATGGGTGTTTTTATGGCCGGTATTGGATTGAGTATCATGCACGATGCTATTCATGGATCTTACTCTAAGAATTCATTTATAAATAAATTGATTGGAGAGGTTATTAATTTAGTTGGGGGCGCGGCAATTAATTGGAAAATACAACACAACGTTTTACATCATACCTATACAAATGTTGAGGAATATGATATGGATATTAACGGACCTGCTATTTTAAGGTTTTCACCCAACCAGAAAAAAATTGGAATGCATAAATACCAACACATATATGCATGGTTTTTATACGGTTTGTTAACGCTCAATTGGGCTACTTATAAGGACTTCAACTCCTTAATCCGTTACAATAAAATGGGTTTAATAGGTGGCGGTAAGCATCAGTTTAAATTTGAGCTAATTAAAATTATCATAATGAAGCTCCTATATTTCACCTTTATTATATTTTTTCCAATATACCTTGGTGGAGCAACAGGTTTAACCGTTGTTTTAAACTTCGTAGGGATGCAATGGATTGCAGGCTTTATATTGAGTTGCGTCTTTCAACCAGCTCACGTAATGGAGGAATGCGAATTTGCAGTTGCGGGAGATGACAAAATTATTCATCAAGATTGGGCTGCGCATCAAGTTATTAATACGGTGAATTTTGCGCCCAAAAACAAATTGTTAGGCTGGTATATTGGTGGGTTAAATTTCCAAGTTGAACACCATTTATTTCCTAATATTTGTCATGTTCACTATAGAGCGTTAAGTAAAATTGTAAAAGCGACTGCAGAGGAATTTAAACTACCTTATAATGTTCAACCTACTTTCGGATCAGCTCTATGGAATCATATGAAGATGTTGAAGGAGTTAGGAAAAGTCGAAGGATAACCAAATTTTATTTTGAGTAATAATAGAAAATCGGTTTATATACCTGTTTAAATGGTATGAAATTAACTTCTGATTCGTATTGTTCTTCTCTTTCTATAGTAACGTTTACGATTCAATAATATGAATTTACTGTGAAAATTTCGGGTAAGTTCTACTATTTTAAAATTTCTTAATGGTTATACTATTTCCTCAATGTGTTTTTGGAAGTTGGAAATGGATGTAATTTTTTAAGGTTGATTTTAGGCTGAATTAGGCATGTTATAAATCAGTTTAATTTGTACTTTTGTATTGTATTGAGAGTAATTAAAGCAATATTATTATTAAATATTTATTTGATTGGGCTTTTTGCTCCGTTTTATACGTTGGTTAATTTTGCAATTCATCAAGAGGAGATTACTGATGAGTTTTGTGAGAATAAAGACAAACCTAAACTGGCATGTAACGGAAAATGTCATCTAAGTAAATTATTGGCAAACCAACCAGCGGAAGAAGATCAAGAATTATCAACTTCCCCTTCATTAGAGTACCCCTTAGGTAAAGTAGAACGCATTACTATCAAAGATTTTATATTAGATTTTTCATCGATTAGAACACCTCCATATTGGGAATCATTAACTAATAATTTACAAGATCAAATCGATCATCCCCCTTGCGGTTAATTAAGATTATTCAACCGTTTTAGACGGTCACTATTTATTAATTAAACAACATCAAAATGAAAAAATTATTCGTTTCAATGGTAGCTATTGCTTCCATATTAAATATTGCTTGTAAAAAAGAAGAATCTGATAAAGAGCACGGTCATGTTAATTTATCTTTTAAACACAAAATTGGGAGTCAAAACTTAGAGTTTGACACTTTAAAATATGTAAATATTGTAGGTCATAAATACGAGGTGCAAACATTAAAGTACTTTATATCTAACCTAACCTTCAAACGCTCTAATGGAACAGAGGTTAAAATTGATAAGCCAATTTATGTAGATGCTGATGATGTTTCTACTTTAAATTATGGCGAACATATCGATCTATCTAAAGGTGTTTATGAATCCGTAAGTTTTACTTTTGGGTTAGATGAGAGTTATAATGTTTCTGACACTTTAACAACAGTTGAAGAAACGAACATGTTATGGCCAGATGATAATGGTGGTGGATATCACTATATGAAGTTTGAGGGTAAATATGATTCTTTATCAACGGGTACTGAAAAGAAAGGGTTTAATTTGCATGCAGGAGGAACAATGGGAATGCCATACCATTTCAATGTTACGCTCGAAAACTCAGCCTTTACTCAGTCTGAAGACGATTTGGATTTGGAATTAACAATGGACTTAAACGAATGGTTTACGGGTGTTGAAAATTATGATTTCACAGATTATGGAATGATGATTATGATGAAAGCTGATGCACAGTCTTCAATTCAAGCAAATGGAACTTCCGTATTTAGTTTGTCAATAAAATAAGAACTTTAAAAATGCTCTTCTCAATATTGAGAAGAGCTGTTTTTTATGAGAAATCTAATTACACTTTTATTGATTTTTTTCGCAACAATTAGTTGCAGAGATAAAATAGGAACTGATAANCCAACCGGAGATCAACATACGCATACACATGTTGAAATATCTTCAAATGGATTCCCTACAATGCTTATTCCTAATAACAATCCACTTTCAGTAGAGGGGATTGATTTAGGAAGGAAATTATTTTACGATCCAGTTTTATCAGGAGATAGTACACAAAGTTGTTCAAGTTGCCATCAACAAAAACATGCGTTTTCTGATCCAAAGCAGTTTAGTGTAGGGATTGATGGGTTATCTGGGGGAAGAAATGCCTCTGCCATTATAAACGCGGGATGGCAATCTTCTGTTTTTTGGGACGGAAGAGTATCCTCGCTTGAAGAACAAGCTTTAGGTCCCATTCCGAACCCAATTGAGATGCATTTAGATTGGGATGAAGCGATTATAAGACTGAATAATTCTGATTATAAACATTTGTTTAAGTTAGCTTTTGGAGATGAAGTAATTACGAAGGAATTAGTAGCGATGGCAATTGCTCAATTTGAACGGACTCTTATTTCAGATAATGCTAAGTTTGATAAATTCTTAACAGGCGAATTAACGTTAAGCCCTTTAGAAGCAGCAGGATTTAATTTGTTTTTTTCTGAAAAGGCTGAATGTTTTCATTGTCATGGGAGACCTTTGTTTACAGATGATGATTTACATAATAACGGCTTGGATAAAGTATTCGATGATATTGGGCAAGGAGAGGTGACAGGTGAAAATGCGGATAGAGGTAAGTTTAGAACGCCTACGCTTAGAAATATTGAATTTACCGCTCCTTATATGCATGATGGAAGATTTAATACCCTCGAAGAAGTTATTGATTTTTATAGCGACAGCATCAAGACATCTTCTACTGTAGATCCCTTAATGCCAAATGATAACGGAGGGTTTCATTGGACTGCGTTGGAAAAGTTACAATTAGTGAGTTTTCTGAAAACGCTCTCGGACACTAGTTTTATATCCAATCCAGATTTTCAGAGTCCTTATGAATAACTTTTATCCCCAGAATATCCTACATAGTATGCAGCGCTTCTCTTATATAGAGGGAACTGAGAGAAAAATATAAACTATAAACGTTTACTAAAATTTCATTGACCCTTTCATAAGTTTATTTCCAGGAAAAACTTTCAATCAATGTATCCACATCCGTTCGGATAAAGTCGATTACTGTGGAAAGAGAATCGTTATTAGGAGAGGTATTAAAATATAACACACCTCTAAAGAAATGATTTGTACTATCAGTTATAAAAAACTGTAATGGAGTTGCCGCTTTTGTTCCTGTAATATTAAACAAGAGCGCATTTACTTTTTTTGAAGGATCTTGAAATATTTTTTCTTGAACACTAGATGAAAATTGATTGTGTTTTTCTCGCAACTTATATTCTTGATCAATCAACCCTTTTAAATGTCCATTAACGGGTGTATAGGAGAGGTGAATTTTTGCGTTTAGTGAGGGATAAATCAAATTGAAAAAACAAGAATCTTCGTTGGATGTTTCAATTGTTGTTGAGGTTGATTTTCTAAAAGAAAAGGCACAATTACTCTCCCAGTTTTCATATTCAGCAATAGGTAACTCAATACGAGGGAAGCCATGTGGTTTAGGTGTAGGGGTTTCCGAACAGCCTAAGATCAGTATAATACTTGCCGAAAACACCAGTTTTATTCCCCTCATTTTACCTCAAGTTTAATTCTATGAATCCTTTTTTCGTCTATGTGTTCAATTGTAAATACATAATTTTGCAGTTTTATTACTTCACCTTTTCTGGGAAATCCTCCCTTCATTTCAAGCAATAAACCTGCTATAGTTTCTGATTCTCCCTTTATTTCTTCGAATTCTTCTCCTTCAACTTCTAAAATTCGATAAACATCTAAAAGAGGAATTTTCCCATTGAATATATATTTCCCTTCACCAAGAATAGAATATTCTAATTCTTCGTCAATATCAAATTCATCTTTAATATCTCCAACAATTTCTTCAATAATATCTTCTAATGTAACCAACCCTTCAACGCCTCCATATTCATCAACAACAATTGCTAAGTGAATCTTTTTCTCTTGAAATTCCGTGAGTAAGTCATCTAGTTTTTTGTTTTCGGGAACAAAATAAGGTTGTCTGATTAAGGTTTTCCAGTTTGGATTCACAACGTCTTTATCATTTAAGAACCCTAGCAAATCTTTAATATATAAAACACCTTTAATTGTATCGATTGAGTTTTCATAAACTGGGATTCTTGATACTCCCTGTTTGGTGATCGTTTCAATAACNTCATTATAATCGGTATTGATCGAAATACCTTTGATATCAGTTCTAGGAACCATAATTTGCTTAACTTCTGTTTGGCCAATCTCTAAAATTCCATTGAGCATTTTTTGCTCTTGCTTATTAGCTTCGTTTTGAACAATTTCATGAACTTGAGAAAGTTCATCAACACTCAAGTTTTTGTTTTCGATTCTGATTTTTTGATCAAAAATATTAGAGATTTTCACGAGCAACCTGGACGGTATTGAAAATACTTTCCTAAATACTAAAATGGGTTTAATCATCAATTTTGCCATTTCCCTATTTCTTTTCGTTGCNTATACNTTAGGTATTATTTCTCCGAAAATTAAAATCAAGGTAGTAATACCAATAATCTGAATTAGAAATAAAACCCAAGCAGGTGCAGATATGTGTTTTTCAAATGTATCTATTACAAGACTGGATATTAATACTAATCCTATATTAACGGTATTATTAACAATTAATATTGTAGCTAATAGTTGGTCTGAATTTTGAAGAATACTTCTAAGTTGATTCGCTTTTTCGGGTTCTTTACCTTCAATTTTCTCCAAATCTTTTGCTTCAAGAGAGAAAAAAGCAATTTCAGATGCAGAAATAAATGCAGACCCTGTTAATAGAATAAGCATTCCGATTATTAGCGCAGAAACATACATCCAATCTGTGATTGAAATGGTGTTGATTTGAGATAAAATTGTAAGTACTAACTGAAAAGGCTCAGAATCTTCCAAGGTCTCCTAATTAAAATGGTAAGTCATCTTCTTCTTGTACTGAGTTATTGGCAGTTTTAGAAGTTGAAGGGATATCTGCTGGTTGATTATATGCAGTGGTTCCAGAATTACCAGCGTTTTGGTTATCTTCCTTACGTCCTAACATTGTAAATGTATCAGCAACGACTTCCGTTGTATATCTTTTGTTTCCTTGAGGATCTTCCCAAGAACGTGTTCTTAATTTTCCTTCAAGGTAAATTTGACTTCCTTTTTTAAGGTAACTTTCCGCAATTTCCGCTAATTTTCTCCAAACAACAACGTTGTGCCATTCTGTTTGATCAACTCTATTTCCTTGTTTGTCTTTATAAGACTCAGAGGTAGCTATTGGGAAGTTTGCAACTGCAGTACCGTTTTCTAAATGTCTAACTTCAGGATCTTTTCCTAAGTTTCCTACTAAAATCACTTTATTTACTCCTGCCATGGCGAGTTGATGTTAAATTGAAAATTATATAATACGAATATAAAGAATGCTAACCCTTATTGAAAATATTGACTTAAAAAATTGTCGATTACTTTTGGAATAGCATATTTCTCAACTTGATTAAGTTCTACCCAGGTTCCTTCGTGGGAATTGTAATCGTCAGATGTATAGAATTTACAAAATAAATTTTGATGTGATAACACGTGTTTACATTGCCAATTTAATTCCGTTTTCTCTGAAAAAGGAGATTGATCATTTGTTGTTTCAGTAAGTGGAAGTTGATACATGTTTGCCCAAATTCCTTTTTCATCTCTTTTTTGAAGCAGCATTTTGTTCTTTTTAAGAATGAACTCAAAATGAAAGTGTCTTGTTGTTTTTTTTATTTTTTTAGATTTGACGGGCAAAGAATATACTAAGTCGTTATTGAAAGCTTCGCATTGATCAGAAAAGATGCAATTATTACACAATGGTTTTTTAGGAGTACAAACTGTAGCCCCATACTCCATAATTGCTTGATTGTGACTCGCAGGATCAATTGACGAGATTAGCGCATTAGCCAAAGCATTAAACTCTTTTTTTCCTTGACCAGTATCAATTGGAGTGCTTATGTTGAAAATTCGGGATAATACTCGGAATACATTTCCATCAACAACGGCAATTTTTTCGTCATTTGAAAAACTAGAGATTGCAGCGGAACTATAATCGCCAACACCTTTTAGTTTTTTTAAATTAATTGAGTCTTTTGGAAAAACACCACCAAACTCTTCCATGACTTGAATTGCAGCTTTTCGAAGATTTCGTCCTCTACTATAGTACCCTAATCCTTGCCATAAACTTAAAACTTCATCTTCTGAAGCTTTTGCTAAGTCTTTTACAGAAGAAAATCGATCAATAAACTTATGGTAATAACTTAAGCCTTGATCAACCCTAGTTTGTTGTAGTATTATCTCCGAAAGCCATATTTTAAAGGGGTCTCGGGTATTCCTCCATGGTAGGTCACGTTTGTTATTGTGGTACCAGTCTGTTAGTTTTGTACTAAAATTATTCAAGTCAAGAGATTAGTTTTGAAAGAGTTAAGTTAAGAAAATGTAAATAATTCTTTCTTAACCGAATTAATTCTTGTAAATTTGCACCCCCTTAAAAAAGGACGAGGTGTAAATTTATAAATAATAAAAATAGAGAAAGAGATGACTAAGGCGGATATTGTAAATGAAATTTCAGAAAAGACAGGAATCGAGAAAGTTGCAGTTCAAGCTACGGTTGAAGCATTCATGAAATCCGTTAAAACATCACTAACTGATGGAGAAAACGTATATTTAAGAGGTTTTGGAAGCTTCATCGTTAAGAAAAGAGCTCAAAAAACAGGGAGAAACATCTCTAAAAACACTACTATTATTATACCAGAGCACTTTGTGCCAGCATTTAAACCAGCAAAAGTTTTTGTTGATAAAGTTAAGAGTGAATCTACGACTAAGTGATTAGTTGTTTGAAAATATTGTAAACATTTAAAATAAAAGATTATGCCAAGCGGAAAGAAAAGAAAAAGACATAAGATGGCTACGCACAAGCGTAAGAAGAGATTAAGAAAAAATAGACATAAGAAGAAGTAATTATTACTTCTTCTTATTCTTCCTTAATTAATATTGCTAGTTCCGTTAGTTCGGGGCTAGCTTATTCTATTTACATAAACCTGAAAATGTGTACGAATTAATTTTAAGTTCTACACCCTCAGAGGTCGTAATAGCATTACTTAAGGATAAGCAGCTCGTTGAGTTGCACAGGGAACCTAAGAATACCAAGTTTGCAGTAGGCGATGTTTACATGGGGAGAGTGCGTAAAGTGCTACCTAGTTTAAATGCAGCATTTGTAGACGTAGGTTACGAAAAGGATGCATTTTTGCATTACTTTGATTTAGGACCACAAGTTTTATCCCTAAATAAGTTTGTTAAACGAACTAGAGAGGGTAAGGAGAAAACTGGGAATTTACTTTACTTTAAAAGTGAACCCGATATTGAAAAAACAGGTGCTATGAATGAGGTTCTTAACCCTGGACAAGAAGTTCTTGTTCAAGTGGCTAAAGAACCTATTAGTACTAAGGGACCAAGAATTGGTTCCGAACTTTCTATTCCAGGAAGATATTTAGTGTTAGTTCCATTTTCTGAGCGCGTTTCTGTTTCTCAGAAGATTAATAATCGTAGTGAAAAAGATCGTCTTAAAAAACTGATCAAAAGCATCAAGCCGAAAAACTTTGGTGTAATCGTTCGAACAAATGCGCAAGGTCTTAAAGTTGCGGAGTTAAATAAAGATCTTGACGATTTATTAGCGAAATGGGATGATATAAGTACAAACCTTAAAAAATCAAAGGTTAGTGAAAAAGTTCTAGGTGAACTTAGCCGTACTTCTGCAATTTTGAGAGATGTATTTAACAGTACTTTTGAAAATATATACGTTGATAACGAAATACTTTTTAAAGAAGTGAATGCGTATATAGATGAAAAAGCACCAAGTAAAAAAGGGATTGTCAACTTGTATAAGGGGAGTCTCCCAATTTTTGAAAACTTTAAGATCACAAGAGAAATTAAACAATCTTTTGGTCAAACAGTTACTTCAAAAAGTGGCGTTTATTTGGTGATTGAGCACACGGAAGCTTGTCACGTTATTGATGTGAATAGTGGGAATAGGTCTCATGCAAAGGCAAATCAAGAAGAAAATGCTCTGGCAGTTAATTTAGAGGCAGCTGATGAAGTTGCTCGACAATTAAGGTTAAGAGACATGGGAGGAATTATCGTTGTCGATTTTATCGACATGAAAAAGCCCCAGCATCGTAAGCAATTGTATCATCATATGAAAGATGCAATGAAAGACGATAGGGCTAAGCATAGTTTAACTCCTCCAAGTAAATTTGGTTTGATTGAAATTACGCGTCAAAGGGTTCGCCCAGTTACAAAAGTTGTTACAACTGAGGTTTGTCCAAGTTGTTCAGGTTCAGGAAAGGTTGAGTCTAGCATTAATGTTGTTAAAGTTCTGGAGGGTCAAGCTAGTACAATAGTGAAATCTAAAGGCTTAAATAAATTAAGAGTTTCGGTTCATCCTTATATTGAGTCCTATCTGACAAAAGGAATTTTTTTCAATGAAAAGAAGAAACTTCAGAAGAGAATAGGTGCAAAACTTGAATTGTTGCCGATGTTTGATAATGAAATTTTAGAATATCATTTTTACGATTCCGACGGACAGGAATTAGATGCAAATTAAGATCAAATCCCTCAACTTAGTTGAGGGATTTTTTTGTAAAAAAGTTAGTAAGAAACTTTAATTGGAACAGTATACATAATAGGGACTTCTTTACCTAGTTGTTTACCAGGAATTAGATTTGGTATTGCTTGTACAGCTTTTATACACGGAGCGTTTAATGTTTTGTGTGCCGATTTGATTACTTCAATGTTGGAGACCTCTCCTTTTTTATTTACGATAAAACTTACATAGCTTGTTCCAGCTATTTTCTTTTTTATTGCCTTTTCGGGAATAACAAAATTTTGACGTATATAATTATTTATTAATTGACGAGTACATTTATTCCTCTCTATGTTATTTTCACCCTTACATTCTTCAAAATGTGGCATGTTTTTAACAAACATTAATGCCTTTTTCTCGAAATCAATAATATTAGAATCAATGGGCAGTGTTATAGAATCAGACTGTGAGAAAACAGCAATTGAAAACAGCGAGAATACAATTAAATTGAAATATTGCATTATAAGAGGATTATAAATAAAAAAGCCGATCTAAAAGATCGGCTTAAATATGTTACCCAACAGGGACTCGAACCCCAACTAACAGTACCAAAAACTGATGTGCTACCATTACACCATTGGGCAATAACGGGCGCAAATTTAACTAGTTTTTTTTTATTATCAAAGGATTTTGAATAGTTTCTGAAATCAAATGTAATTTCTTACGTTCTTTAACGTTTGAATTTTCCTGTTTTTGCCATCTTTTTGCTAAATTTGTATGGTATAAATTATACTAGGCAATGATCTTTTGAAGCGTATTCAAAAGACGTTAAATAAACTTAAGAAGAGTTAATAGGGATTCGCTCTATTAAATCAATCTTTAATTTTAAAAAATGGAAAAAAAATATTCATTTATTAATAACGTAACTGGTTGGGCAGTTTTGTTATTTTCATCAATAATTTACATTCTTACAATAGAGCCTACAGCAAGTTTTTGGGATTGTGGGGAATTTATAGCTTCGGCAACTAAGCAACAAGTTGGTCACCCTCCGGGAGCTCCGTTGTGGAGTATGATCGCAAGAATGTTTGCTTTTGTTTCAGAAATTTTAACAGGAGGAACGGAACATATCGCAGCTGCAGTTAATGTACTTTCAGCTTTGTGTTCATCATTTTCTATCTTATTTCTTTTTTGGAGTATTACAGCGTTATCTAAAAAGATTGCTTTAAGTGCAGGAGGTTTAACATCAGGTGCAATATGGATTACTCAATTTAGTGGTGTTGTTGGCGCATTAATTTATACTTTTTCTGATTCATTTTGGTTTTCAGCTGTAGAAGCTGAAGTATATGCTGCTTCTTCATTATTTACAGCTGCTGTTTTTTGGTTGGCATTAAAATGGGATGCCAATGCGCACAAAGCTCAATCAGATCGTTATTTAATATTGATTGCTTATTTGATGGGGTTATCTATTGGAGTTCACATTTTGAACTTATTGGTTATTCCAGCAATCGTTTATATTTATTACTTTAATAAAAGTAAAGTAACGCCTAAAGGTTTTGTTTTAGCAGGAATTCTTGGAGTTCTTTTGTTAGGTGTAATTCAGCAAGTAGTAATCTCTTATTCAGTTGAATTTGCTACCAAATTTGAATTGTTTTTTGTGAATGAATTAGGATTCGCATTTGATGGTGGTATGTGGGTTTACTTTCTCTTTATTTCAATTGCAATCATTGCAGGTATCTTGTACACAAAGAAAAATAACAAACCAAATCTTCAGAAGGCAATTTTAGGAGTGATGGTAATCTTGATAGGATATTCTTCTTTTGCTATGATTGTAATTCGTTCAGCGGCAAACCCTCCAATGGATGAGAACAATCCAGAAAATATTTTATCATTACTTCCATATCTAAATAGAGAGCAATATGGTGATCGTCCATTAATGTTTGGTCAAAATTTTAACAGTAAACAAGACGCTAAAACCCCGTATACTGATGGAAGTCCTGTTTATTATAGAGATGAAGAGTCTGGAAAGTATTTTGTAGCTGATGAAAGAAAGAACCATAAACCTAAATACAATAAAAAGACTTGCATGTACTTTCCAAGAATGTATAGTTCACAAAGTCATCACGTAGGTGCATACAAAACTTGGTCTGGATTTAAAGGTAAATCAGTAACTGTAAAAGTTAATAATAGAGGAACACTTCAAAGAGAGAAAGTGAAAATTCCAACTTTTGGGGAGAACTTAAGATTCTTTGCTGATTATCAAATAAACTTTATGTATTGGCGATATTTCATGTGGAATTTCACCGGTCGTCAAAATGATATTCAAGGCCATGGGAAAGCGCGTGGTAGTGATGCCGTTTTAAAAGGAAACTGGTTAAGTGGAGTTCCTTTTGTTGATAACGCGCATTTAGGTGATCAATCTACATTACCAGAAACGTTAAAAGAAAATCCAGGAAGAAATGAGTTTTATTTCTTGCCTTTGATTTTAGGAATCATAGGAATGGTTTTCCAGTTCACCTATAATCGTAAGGACGCTTGGGTTGTAATGTTATTATTCTTGATGACTGGTTTAGCAATTATTATTTACCTAAACCAAACTCCATTTCAGCCACGTGAGCGTGATTATGCATACGCAGGTTCGTTTTATGCATTTGCGATTTGGATCGGACTTGGAGTTCAAGGATTGTATTATTACATGATTGGAACTAAAAAGACAACTGAAGAAATTACAATTGAAACTGGAAAGTCCGGAATTGAGGCAAAACTATTAGCCTTAGGTATTTATGAGATATCATTAACTTCAGTATTATTTGTTGTTTTGGGAATTGCTGCTGCGGGAGTTTCAGATGATCAAGTATTTGGTTTTTCTTGTTTATTTATAGGTTTAATAATTGGAGTATACACTTTAATATCGGCAACTTTAGGTAAAGCAATATCAAGTAATAAAGGTAAAGCGATTTTAGCCTTCGCTCTTACCGGTTTTATTCCTGTTATAATGGCATCCGAAGGTTGGGATGATCATGATAGAAGTGATAAGTATACAGCAAGAGATTTTGCTAAAAACTATTTAGATAGTTGTGATAAAAACGCGATTATTTTTACAAATGGTGATAACGATACATTTCCACTATGGTATGTACAAGAAGTGGAAGGTTATAGAACTGATGTAAGAGTTGTAAACTTAAGTTTATTGAATACGGATTGGTATATCGATCAAATGAAAAGAAAGGCCTACGATGGAGAGGCTGTGCCGTTTTCGATGACAAAAGATATGTATCGACAGGGAACAAGAGATTACGTTTATATTCAAGAAAAATGGAGAAATGGTTTTCATGATTTGAAAAAAGTAATGGACTTTGTGAAATCGGATGATTCAAGTACTAAGGTTAGAATGACATCGGATGTTTATATGGATTATTTACCTACAAGTAAATTCTCTGTCCCAGTAAATCCAGAAGTTGTATTAGCGAACGGAACTGTATTACCTCAGTTTGCAGATAAGATTCCTGAAACAATGGATTGGAAAATTGGAAAAGGTGCCGTATTAAAAGCGAAGTTGATGATTCTCGATTTATTAGCGCATAATAATTGGGAACGTCCAATTTACTTTGCAATTACTGTTGGAAATGATCATTACATGAACTTAGAAGATTATTTTCAATTGGAAGGTCTTGCGTATAAGATAACGCCAATCAAGCACAATAATAAAGGCGGAACTGGTTGGGTTAACGTTGAGAAGATGTACGATAATTTGGTGAATAATTTCCATTGGGGTAATATGGAGAAGAAAGGTGTTTATATGGGCGAGCAAGTTCAAAGAATGACTACAAATTATCGTAATAATTTCGCGAGATTAGCAAGGGAGCTAACCCTAATAGGGGATACAGTTAGGGCAATAAAAACGCTAGACCGATGCATGGAAATTATGCCGCCAAGTAAAATTCCAATGCAATATTTTAGTGTTTATTTAGGCGATGCGTATTACAAAGCAGGTGCCGCTGATAAAGCAAATAACGTGATGGAAATCATCGTTAATAAGTATTTAGCTGAGTTAGAATGGTACTTAGAACAAAAAGACAATATTGCGTTGAAATTAGCTCCAGAGCTTGAGAAAGGACTTCAAGGAATTAACACAGCCAAATACTTTATTGCCAATAATGCTCGATTAATTGAAGCAGGAATAGCTTATGTTGAAGTGAAAGATTTGGCATCTGCGAAGGCATATATAAATCGATATGCACAGCTTTTATTAAAAGGAAAAGATTCGAAAAGGTTGACGAGCGCACTGAAATTTGTTGAGAGAATTAACAACTTGGATATTGCAATTAATTTTATCAAACAAAACTTTGAGCCAATCATGAAGTCAGTTGATAAGTCAGTATTGGATAAAAATAAAGAGTTATCGAAAAGGATTACCGACTTCATGTCTTCAAATGATAGTAAAATCGATAAATTTTTAAAAAAAGCCGCTAGAAAATAAGGTCTTAGTGAAGTATATTTATAAAACAAGATGGTGGATGAAGTGGTGGTATCCATCACTTATATGGGAAATTAAGACTTCGAGTAAAGATGTTTATCTAACTTTCGATGATGGTCCAGATCCTGAAGTGACCCCTTGGGTTTTGGATCAGTTAAAAGCGAATAACGCGAAGGCAACATTTTTTTGTGTAGGAGAAAACGTAGATAAACACCCTGATGTATACAGACGGATATTAGCTGAGGGACATGCTGTTGGAAATCATACTTACAATCATTTAAATGGCTGGGAAACTATCTATGATAAGTATATCATAAATGTTAAAAAATGCGGGCATACTTTTGGTTCGTATTTATTCAGGCCGCCTCATGGTCGAATGACTCGGAAACAAATAAGAAAACTCAGGCCTCGCTATAAAATTATAATGTGGAGCTTATTGAGTGGAGATTTTGATAAAAGCATCTCAGCTATAGAATGTGCTTATAATACAGTTCAATATACTGAACCGGGTAATATTATTGTTTTTCATGATAGCCAAAAAAGTAAAGAAACACTATACGGTGCTTTACCAAAGATTTTAAATCATTTTTCTAATACACAATGGGAAATGAAATGTATTGATATTCAACAATTAGGGAAGTGATTTTTAATAAAATTTAACGTTCAAATAGTTAATAAGTTCTCTACGTGAAATATTGCGCTCTTCTCGAATAAAATTATCTTTACAGTCGAAAAAAAATAATCAATAATCAATAAAAATGAAGAATTTCTCAGTAAAATTAGCCGTTTTCGCAATTGTTGCAGTTGGAATGGTTTTATCATCTTGTAACTCTACAATCGAAGTTACTAAAAGGCAACACCGTAAAGGATACCATGTTAGTGTATCAAAAAAGAACTCTGATATTTCTTTAGAAAAATATCATGAAGAGGAAGTTGTTTTAGAAGCGACTAAGAATCGAGTTGTAAATGATGCTTTAGTTGACTTAATTAGTTCAAAATCTACGGATGGAAATGTTGAATCGAATAACTCAAATATTTCGACAAATAAAAATGTAGAGACATCTCAGGAATCATTGAATCTTAAAATCAAAAAGCCTTCTTTACTACAAACTGTGAAGGCGGTTAAAAAAGCAAGAAAAGATTTTAAGCAATTGAAAAAAACAACTGTTTCAACTTCTGAGTTGTCTGGTGACGAATGGGAAATTGATAATGACATTGTATTGTTATTAATGATTATTGTTGCTTGGTTTGTTGCTCCTGTTGTTGTGTTTTTGATAAAAGGAGAATCAAGATCTTTTTACTTTAACTTAATTCTCTGGTGTCTTGGTTTNTTAGGTTTTGGAATAGCCTTGGGGTCAGGTGGAGTTATATTTGGAGGTTTCTTAGCTTTCTTACATGCTCTTTATGTGATTTTTAGACATTAGAATAGAGTTTAATTATATAAAAAATGGGGAGTTTAATTAAGCTCCCCATTTTTTTTTGTACTATTTTAATTGACTCTAATAATATTAATGCGCTTGCCCATGTTCTAGTTCTTCTTTTTCTGCTGCTCTTACTGCGATAATTTCAACATCAAAATTTAGATTCATTCCTGCTAAAGGATGATTTAAATCCAATACAACTTCTTCCTCCTTAATTTCAGTAACAAATGCTAAAATCGGACCTTGTTCTGAATCTAATTGGACTTCCATTCCAATTATTAGTTCCTCATCTTTTTCCGGTTTAAATCCACTTTTTGGTAAAGTATGCATAGCTTCTTCGTTTCGCTCACCATATGCTTCTTTTGCATCTACTTTAATAAGGGCCTTAAAACCAATTTCTTTGCCGTTTAATTGAGCTTCTAATCCAGGTATTAACATTCCTACACCTTGTATATAAGAAAGAGGTTCTCCACTTACAGAGCTATCAATAGTATCACCTTGATCTGTAGTTAGCGTATAATGCATTGTAACAACGCTTTTTTCTTGAATTTTCATTGTATATTTTTTTCAAAGGTACTAGTTTCTAGTATTCTCCACTACTAATGGAGGGTAATAATTATTGTGAAATTATTTAAATTTGCATTTAGTATGACGAAAAAATTTTTGTTAGGATTGATTTGCTTTAGTTCAATGATTTGTTTTGGTTTTGAAAGTGACTTGATTTCAGAACGACCAGGTCAGGCTTATACTCCATATTGTCTTAAGAGTGGAGAGATTCAATTTCAATTGGGGGCTAACATTCAAGAGGCTGTATTTAACAATAACGTTATTCGTTTTGGATTAGGGGAGTTTTTTGAAATTAATACCGTTATCGATTACACTTTTGAAAAGAATATATTTGTTGCGCCCAATGTTGGATTTAAATTATTGTTGAAAGAGAGTGAAAGAAGCATTTATTCTATACAATACGGAACAAATTTGCACCAGTTTACGGATGATTATTTTACGAATACGTTATTTTTTATTTCAAATCATACCCTATCTGATAAGGTTGGTTTAACATTTAATGGAGGGGTTAAATATTTAGCACGCGAGGAAAAGTTATCGAATAGTTATGTTTTAAGCTTAAGTTTCAATCCTACATCTAAAATTGGTTTAGTTTTTGAAAATTACGGAGAACTTAATGATTCTTTTAAAAGTTACCTCGATTTAGGTATAGGGTACCTTGTTTCTCCAGTTTTACAATTTGACACTTATTTGGGGACTGGACTTGAAAATAAGCTTGAAGATTTGTTTATTAATTTAGGTGTAACCTATCGATTCAAACAGTAAGTCATATGAATAAAGTATTGTTTTTTTGTTGTTTTTTGAGCTTAGGTTCTTTTGCTACTAAGGTATCTGCGTTAGATTCAAACTTCACCTATACGGGTAGGTTTGATCTGAGTAATGAAAAGGTTATTTCATTTGGTTATACCGGATCTAAAATAGAGTTTGATTTCAAAGGAGAAGACTTAAGGATCGGTCTTTCTGACTTGTCTGATGGATTTCCCGAACATGAAAACTATTATAATGTAATTATCAATGGAAAAGTTTTAGATGTAATAAAAGCTACTGTTGGATTGAAGTATTATAAAATAGATCTTCCCTCTACTCAAATATTTTATAGGATTGAAATATTTAAACGTACGGAAGCAATTTGCGCTATTGGTGCTTTTCATGGTGTTAAATTTATTGAAGGAAAGTTGCGTAAATCAAATCGTATTAAAAGAAACATCGAATGGATAGGGGATTCTTTTTTGTGTGGCTACGGTAATATGGTTTCAAATAATCCTCCTCCAAATGGAAACCCAAGTACTGGCTTTCATGCAAAAAATGAAAATGGATATGAGTCTTTTGGTGCAATTACATCTAGAGTTTTAGCTGCAAACTTTTATTCGGTTGCTATTTCTGGAAGAGGAGTTTCTCGTAATTTTGATGGTTCAACAAGCGGAGTTATTCCATCTATCTATGAATTAATTTATCCCGATAGTTTAGGTACAAAGCCTTATTCTTTTGAGATAAAACAAGATTTGGTTGTTATAAAACTAAGCACCAATGATTTTGGTCCGGAAATTCAAAGTCCTCCGGTATTATTAGATTCTACAAGTTTTGTTAAAGCATATCTTAGTTTTATTGATATGGTGGTTAAACATAACCCCGACGCAGAAATCATATTAGCAATAGGTGGCGGCTTATCTGACGGTTATCCTTCAGGTTTAAAAAGGTTGAGTAGGTGTAGATCTTGGGTTAATGTTATTTTAAACGAGTCAAAATTAGCCCATTCAAATAAATTTGCTTTTTTTGAATTTAAAACCATTTCTGCCCCATATGGTGAGGACTGGCATCCAACCATAAAATCTCAAAATAAAATGGCTAAAGAAGTTACACCTTTTATTAAGGAATTTATGGGCTGGTAATCTATTAAAGCATCCTTCAATTCCTTATCTTCACAATCAAATCGATCCCATGAAGTTAATATATTCTCTTTTACTAATTACTTTCTGTAATAGTATTTACGCTAATCCGTTTGAAGTTTTTACAACTAAGAATGGATTAATAAATAACCACGTTAACTGTATTGAGAAAGGATCAGATTTTTTGTGGATTGGTACAAATAAAGGGATTAATAGAATTGTATTTGATGGAGGTAAGCCGATTAAGTTTTCGCCAAGACGAACATCTGTTCCTGTTTTAAGTTTGGAGGATGATGGTGAAAATGTTTGGGTTGGTTTAAAAGGTAAAGGTGTTTATTGGATGCCTAAGAAGAATTATAAATTCATCGGATTTAGAAAAGATATTCTTGGGGATAAGACAATTATAGGGATTGAACGAAAAGGGGATCTTTTGTATATATTAACTCCTCATGTCAAATACACTTTTAACGTTACGAAAAAAACATATCAAACGGAGAGCATTGAAATGTCTTCCAACTATAACCCTGTGATTAAAGCTGGGGGTAAAGAGCTTCAAGTTTATAAAGGTGTTTTGTCACGGTACAACACAGCGACTAAGTCGTTTCGTTCATTTAGCCTTGCAGTTAAGCCTTTAGCCAATACTTCATTTCGAAATAGAGAAGTGATTGGGAGTGCAAAAGGATTGATTTTTTATGATGCGGATTTAGATACGATTCATTTTGGAGATCCGCTCATGATGTTGTCACAATTTTCTATTAACGGAGAAGATACATTAACTGATGACTTGGATTTAAATTGGGATGATTATGTTTTCAACTATCAATTTGACTTTAAGGAGCTAGGAGAACAAGAAACAGTTAGTTTGATATACACGTTAACTGGGAACAATACTGAGTTCTCGGACACCGTAAATGCTGTTGAAGGAATTGAATTGAAAGGGTTAGAACACGGTGATTACGTTATAAAGGTTTCAGCCTCTAACTCCAAAGGAATTGCTGCAGTAAATTCTTTGAAGTATAAATTTAGTATTGCCAATCCTTTGAAGGACTCGATTTGGTTGTACCTAATTATAGCTCTAATTACTGGAGCATGGACCATGTTAGTTATAAGAATTACAGTTTCAAAATATAAGAAGGATGTTAAGGTATTAGAAGATGCTCTTTTAGAAAAGACGAATAAATTAAATCAAATTGAAAAAGCTCAATATGGTTTGGTAGACGATCAGGAGGTTAAGATTTAATTATTTTACTTTTCATCGATTAAATTATCGATGTAATAGTACCTTATTGACTTTTAGTAAAAAGCGAAGTGATTTACAACAATTACCGTTTTGACATTTAGACTCGATAAGTTTTTCAATTTAATTAACAATAGGTTCTTATTGTACATAATTCGAAAATTGATTTTTTATAATTCTCTTTTTAAGAAAAAGTCAATTTTTTAGAATGCTATTTTAGGGTTGAAATGATAAAGAGGATGACTTACTTTCCATTGAATTCATTCATAACCCTTTGAACAGGATTGATAGGGAAAGATTTGATAAGATCAGTTACTAATGTAATTCTTGCCGTTAAGTCTTTGTTTTCACCTTCGGACCATTCGCCTAAGACATAATCTACTTGTTTCCCTTTAGAGAATTCAGCAGCTATCCCAAATCGAACTCTTGAGTAATTTGGATTTCCTAAAACTTCTTGAATATTTTTCAAGCCGTTATGACCACCGTCACTTCCTTTTGGCTTGAGGCGAATCTTACCGAAAGGTAAAGAAAGTTCATCTGTGATAATAAGAACACGTTCTTGAGGTATTTTTTCTTGTTGCATCCAATAACGAACTGCCTTACCTGATAGATTCATGTAAGTTGAGGGTTTTAAGCAGATTAAAGTCCGGCCTTTATGTTTCAGTTCGGCAACATCTCCAAGTCGGTCTGTCCTAAAAGAAGAATTGGACGCATCAATTAATGCGTCCAATATCTTAAAGCCAATGTTATGGCGTGTATTCTTATATTCTGACCCAATGTTACCTAATCCTACGATTAAGTACTTCATGGATAATATTATTAAGCTTCAGCAGTTGCTTCTTCTTCTTCATTCGCTGCCATTCTTGCGTTACGAGTAACTTGAACTCTTGCAACTACAGCACCTGGAGCATTTAAAATGTCAAACCCTTCAACAACAGGAATATCTTTAACTTGTACAGCTTCACCTAACTCAATTGAATTTACATCAACATCAATTGTTTCAGGAATAGATTCAATTGAGCCTCTGACTTTAATCTTTCTCAAGATAGTTTGTAAACTTCCACCACCTAAAACTCCTGGAGCTACGCCAACAGTTTTTACTGGAATTTCAACAACAACTGGTTTGTCAGCTGGAGCTAATAAAAAGTCAGCGTGTGTTAATTTATCTGATACAGGATCAAATTGAGAATCCTTAAGGATTGCGTTAACTTTATTTCCAGCAACTTCGATTTCAGTAACGTATGCGTCTGGCGTATAAATTAACTGCTTAAAAGAAGCATCTGGTGCAGAAAAATGAACTGGATTTTCTCCTCCATATAATACACATGGAACGTTTCCATTAGCTCTTGCTTGAGCAGCATATTTTTTTCCTAGGTTCTCTCTAGCTTCTCCTTTAATTTGAACAGTTTTCATAACTTATAATTTAAAATTTTATGCAATAAAATGCTTGCTTATCGATTGTTGACTTAATAAATTCTCAATAACAGTTCCGAATAAATCAGAAACGGTTAATACTTTTATTTTTTTATTTTCTCTCGCTAACGGAATAGTATCAGTAACAACTAGTTCTGTTAAAACAGAGTTTTCAATTCTATCATGAGCTGGACCAGATAAAACTGGATGAGTACAACAAGCTCTTACACTTTTTGCACCATGCTCCATCATCATAGCAGCAGCTTTGGTTAAAGTTCCAGCAGTATCAATCATATCATCTATGATAACAACATCTTTTCCTTTAACATTACCAATTACTGTCATTGCTGAAACTTCATTGGCTCTTTCTCTTTGCTTATAACAAATCGCTAAATCAACATCAAGGTATTTAGCGTATGCATTGGCTCTTTTAGTACCTCCTGTATCAGGAGCTGCCATAACAATATCTAAACTCTCTTGTTCTTTTAATGATTTGATGTAGGGTAAGAAAATCGAACTTGCATATAAATGATCAACAGGAACTTCGAAAAATCCTTGAATTTGATCAGCATGTAAATCCATTGTAATTACTCTCGTAACTCCAGCAGCAGATAATAAGTTAGCAACAAGTTTAGCACCAATTGAAACTCTTGGTCTGTCTTTTCTATCCTGACGTGCATAACCATAATAAGGAAGCACAGCAATAATATTTGCAGCACTAGCTCTTTTTGCAGCATCAACCATTTGTAATACTTCGAATAAGTTTTCAGTTGGCGGCACTGTACTTTGTACTATAAATACATCCTGCCCTCTTACCGACTCTTCGAAAGATGGCTGAAATTCACCGTCACTAAACCTGAAAATTGTAACCTTTCCAGTTGTAGTACCCATCTTTGCAGCAACTTTATTTGCTAAGTCTTGAGTAGCCGATCCAGCGAAAATTTTAAACTTATTTGCCATAATTCCTTAGTATACTAAAACAAAATCCCCAAAAGAGGTCGACAAAGATAAATAATTAATTTTGATTAATCCAACTCTAATTGTTAATAACGGACTCTCTTCAAAGTAAGATTGAAATGAAACGCTCTCAAAGTGATTTAATAATGTTATATCCTTGTTATTTAGCTTCTTATAATTCTTTAAATAACTTCCTTTTATCAAAGATAGTATACTTGTTTAAGTAATGTAATTATGATCTTATTAAATTGAGAATCTGTTTTTAATTCACGTCATTTTATTGGTGCTTCTAATGTCATCATTTCAATTTATCAAAAATTAAAAAAATCAGATGATCAAGTTTGTATTTAAAGCATACTTTATCATATTAAATATATTCATACTTAACGTGAATTTGGTATGAATACATTTAAAGCTGTTTTTTGGGTTGAGTAATTAAACTTAGGCTTAACAGAAGAAGCTTGATGATAATCACTTTTGACTTCAAGTCAACAGTGATTCAATAACTGTGGTGATTTATCTCGTCAATTTAAAACTGTGTTTTTTTGATGTATTGATGGTTTAATAAGTAGGGTTTTTATGTTAGCTATAATTTAAATATAGTAATGGAAACCAACCTGATGATGCATCGTGAAAAAAAGGATTTAATATCTCATTAAATAAATATCAGTCTTAACCTTTTTTTTATTTAAATTTGCTTTTCTAATTCAAAATGCTCGAGTGGCGGAATTGGTAGACGCGCTGGATTCAAAATCCAGTTCTTTCGGGAGTGCGGGTTCGATTCCCGCCTCGAGTACATTTTTTAAAATTGACTAAACCCTAACTTGTTTTTAATTAAATAGTTGGGTTTTTTTTATTGTCTAAGGTTGTTTGTTTTGTACGGTTTATGTACGGTAAGGCTTTTGAAGTGTCTTAATTTAAACCTTTTTTGAAACTTTACTCTTTAGCAACTAACTTAAACAGTAATTGTAAAACTTGATTTAAGTTGATGCTAATTTAAAAGTTGGATAGAGTATTGTGTTTAAAAGTATCAGTGATTGTTTTAATTTAGTTCTATGAAAAAAATAGTTTTCTTATTTTCTTTTGCTTTGTTAGTAATGAGTTGTAGGCAAACTGATGCTACTAATAAAGAATTAACGGCTATTGAATATTACAACAGATGAGTTGTATATGTTGACTTAGGCAAGTATCAACTAGCACTTGATGATTACAGTAGCGCAATCCGAATCAATCCTGATTATGCAAAGGCATATAACAACAGAGGGAATATATATAATAAGTTAGGCAAGTATCAACCAGCACTTGATGATTACAGTAGTGCAATCCGAATCAATCCTGATTATGCAATTGCATATTACAACAGAGGGAATATATATAATAAGTTAGGCAAGTATCAACCAGCACTTGATGATTACAGTAGAGCAATCCGAATCAATCCTGATGATGCAATGGCATATAGCAATAGGGGAAGTGTATATGTTGACTTAGGCAAGTATCAACTAGCACTTGATGATTACAGTAGTGCAATCCGAATCAATCCTGATGATGCAAAGGCATATGACAACAGAGGAATTGTAAAATGGCACCTAAAATTAGAATATTGTAATGATTTTAAAAGAGCATGTGATTTAGGTCAATGCGATAATTATAACAAAGGGTGCAAATGAATTGCGTTATGATCTTTATTGTGAAAAGAAAAAGGAGAAAATAAAACAAACTGAAAAGTCACCTTATTAACCTTAACTACAAGACAGATACATAAGTCTCAATCGTAAATCTTCTAATTCTAAACTCTTATTGAAGATTTCTTTCTCATAAGCCTTTATTAATTCTATGTTTTCAATAGAAAATAAGTCGTCTTTTAAACCTTCCAAATCTTCTTTCACATCTCTTTTTCGTTCTTCATAGTCCATTCTTTAAAACTACCTTAAACACTTCTTGTAAGCCTTGATTTAAGGATTTAAGTTGATACTAATTTGAGAATTGGATAGAGTTGTGATAATTGTGTTTAATTTAGTTTTATAAAAAAGATATTATCATTTTTTATAGTTGGGTTTTTACTTGTTGGTTGTTCTGAAAATCGAGAGAATAAGACAGATTTAGAAAAGAAAGGTTTATTAGGTGAAATTAAGTCCTTAACTGAAAGTGTATTTACTACTATTGAAAAATTCGGAGAGATTCAAAAAGATTCTTTAGATTGGAAATATATTTTCAAATACGACAAGAGTGGTAATGGAATAGAGGAAGCTCATTACAATTCTGATGGTTCTTTATGTTATAAAAAAACTTACAAGTACGATTGGAATGGCAATCAAATAGAGAATGCTAGTTACAAATCTAATGGTTCTTTAGATTATAAATATTCTTACAAGTACGAATACGACTCGAAAGGTAATTGGACTAAAAGTATCAAGTCTGAAGTCAAAAGCATAATTACAAAAGCAACAGGAATAACAGAAAGAGAAATCGAATACTATGATGAATTCAAATAGGAGTAAGAAATTCTTTTTTATTTGTTTAAGTATCATAATTTTTTTAGTAGGTGCGTTTATTCTCTCATGGATTGTTTTACAAATTGGACTTACACACAAAAACTATTTTTATTTAGGATGGTTCATTTCCCTACTTTGTACAGTCATGGCTTATGAGTCTTTTAGTAAAAAATACTTTCCTGAAGATCCATTGAAGAAAACTGAAAATCATCAAGATTTAAACCCAGACTTGTTGGATGATGGTTTGATAGAAAACCATAAAGAAGACTCTTGATCTAAAAAAACTCTTTATTTCTTGAGGTGAAATACTATCTGCTTTTTTAATTTGTTCCATGATTTTTAAATACCTCTTAGTTGGCTTACCAGCATAATACCTTTTAAAGTTCTTTTTATACAGTTCTGTGTATAGTTTTTCAACCCCAAAATAAACTCCAAGGGTTTTATCCATTAGTCTTAAATTCTTACTAAATACCTGACTTTCATATATCCCATTTTTAAAGGCATTACGATGATAAAAATATCCATTTATTAAATAGAGTATTCTAAACCGTAGGTTTGTCTTAGGACATAGGAAATACCAAATACGACCTTTACCTAGGTTGGAGGGAATAGAAACTAGTTTTACTTTATAATTTAGGTGGGTTTTATTATAACTGTAATCTAATTGTGCAAAAGGGTTTTCTTTTGAGGTGCAAACTGTTATTGAAATACTAGCGGTTTCATTTCCATCTGAACTCCATTTAATTGTTCCCATTGCTGTTTTATTATGTTTTAAATATTCCCATTCTTTTAAATTAGAAATGCTTAGTTGATGTACTTGATTATAAAGAGTAGGGAAAGTTGAAGGTTTTGGCATTGGGGTTGTTTTGAAATACAATTATAAGGGTGAATATTGAAGAGTATTTTTAATGCTTCGATTACTTTATTAATGCCAAAATCGTTAAAGTTATGGAGTTTTTTACTGCAATCTTTATTAAAATTACCTTCTATTGTTAATCATTTATAGTGTTTGCTATCATTAGTCTAATGAATATTAAGTAAAGAATTGAAACTTTAAATTGCATTCAATCAAAAAACCTACGCTCGAGTATTCAAAGCAACTTTAACCGAAGTTGCTTTTTTATTTGTAACCATTTTGAATCGGTTTATTATATTACCATGAAAAAAGTTATTCCGTTATTTTTAGTAGCTGTAGTATTATTCAGTTGTGATGAAAACAATACCGAAGAAAAAGATGTTTTTTTTGAGAAAACATTGACTCCCATTCTTAAAAATGAAGTTTCTTTTATTAATCCGCCAATAAAAGGGTTAAATGTTCCAAAAGAATCATTTACCGTTAATGCACAATTAGGAGATACTTTATTTTATAAATCTGGATCGATACTGATTTTTCCTAAAAATTCATTTGTTGACGGGAGTGGAAACATCATTAAAGGAGATGTGAAAGTTGAATACAGGGAATTTTCGGATCCTTTTGATTTTTTTGTTTCAGGAATTTCTATGGATTACGATTCAAGTGGTGTTAATTATCAATTCGAATCTTCGGGTATGTGTGAAGTTATTGCGCATCAAAATAACAAATCTGTTTTTGTTAATCAAAATGCGCAGCCAGAAATTAATATGGTGTCTGGAACGAATAGTCCGAGTCACAATNTTTACCAGCTTGACACTGTCAAAAGAAACTGGATGTGTAAGGGTAAACCTGCAATAAATGATTTAACGAAAGCTAAAGAAGTAGTTTATGGTAAAAAGAAAATTAATAGAAAAAAAGTTGAAAAATTAACACCTCCAATTGCTCCTGCTAAACCCAATGGGGAAATGCCATCCTTTTCGGTTACTATTGAACCTGGATCCGTAAAAGAGTTAGAGGCCTATAATAATTTGAACTTTGAAATAATTCCTGAGGATAAAAATTATAAAGCAAGCGATGGAGATGAGCTATGGAGTGATGTGCGCGTTGAGCCTTCAGAAAAAGAAGGGATTTATAGGGTTACGTTTTCTAATGAAAATAAAACGGTTTCCTATCAAACACGTCCAGTTTTTGAAGGTAAAAGTTATGATAAAGCACTTTTGGTATTCAGAAAGAGACAAAAACAATATCAGTTGGCAGTAGAAAAACGTTTAGAGAAAGAAGAAAAAATTAAAGAACGTAATAAACAGATTGAATCAGAAAACCAGCGAATAAGAGCGGCAAATAAAAAGGCAATTGAATTAAGGGCGATTATAGCTGAGCAAAATAGAGTTATCGCAGCCGCTAATGCTGAAGATAAAAGAAAGTATGAAGTGGCTTTGGATAGCTTAAAAAAAGTAAGAGAGAAGGCAAGGGAAATAAAAGAAAAACGTCAAAAAGAGTATGATGAAAAAGCATTAAAAGCAGGGGGGGATAGGTTAATGTCTAACGGAATAGTTAGAAGTTTTAGTATCGATGGATTCGGTGTGTGGAATTGTGATAATCCTAACTTGGTTCCAGGAAAACAAAAGATCGTTTTAAAGGCATTTTTTCAAGACGAAAAAGGTGGAGTTTTAAATTTTGAAATGGTGAGTTCTGTTTATAAAGGCTTTAATGGAATTCTTTGTAACAATAGTCCCGACAGATCCGATTATTCCTTCCCTAAATTTACGATTATGCAAAAATCTGATAATTTAATTTGGGCTGTGAAACATAATGCATTGTACTACTTAACATACGATGATTTTAAAGCTTGCGCAATAANTGAAAGCACTAAAGAATATACGTTTCAACTCAATAAATATAAAGGTGAATTAACCTCTATGGAAGATGTTAAAAAGGGAATAGGTTTTTAATAAAACATCACGGTTTAAGAGCTTAAAATGCAGGAACATTTGTTCCTGCATTTTTTATGTGTTAATACTTACCTGAAACAGTATGTTCGTAAATAATGAAAAAGTATAAAGCGGATATTACCTTTCTTATTATTCTTTAGCCTCACCAGGGTACCTAAGTGCCTCAACCATATTTTGAACTTCTTGTGGCGGTTCAGGTGTGAATTTAGAAACGGTAACTGTTATAATGAAGTTTAGGATCATTCCAAATGTTCCAAATCCTTCAGGTGATATCCCAAATAACCAGTTTTCAGGTTTGTTGTCGGTTACGTTTATAAATTTAAAGTATACAATGTATGCAAGTGTGGAGATTAAACCAACAAGCATTCCTGCAATAGCACCTTGCTTATTTATTTTTTTAGAAAATATCCCTAATATTAAAATAGGGAAGAAAGATGCTGCTGCTAATCCAAACGCAAGTGCAACTACTGCGGCGACGTAATCAGGTGGGTTGACACCAAAATATCCAGCAACTAAAACTGCACCTACCGCCGCTAGTCTTGCTGCTATTAACTCTCCTTTTTCAGAAATATCAGGATTTATACTTTTTTTAATTAGATCATGTGCAACTGATGTTGAAATAACAAGTAGTAAGCCTGCTGCAGTTGAAAGTGCAGCAGCAAGTCCTCCTGCTGCAACTAATGCAATAACCCAATCGGGTAATCCGGCAATCTCAGGGTTTGCTAAAACGATAATATCTTTGTCTATATATAGCTCGTTCGAATTCTTAGATGGNGCATTGTAAAGTTTTACCTCATTATTTTCTCCACGCTGAAGTTCTCCCGCTTTATCAAAAAGTAGTTGAGGTTTCAGCTTTCCGTCTGCATTTTCTCCAAAAGCAATCCCAGGTCCATATTTGATTTTCCCATCCTTATTTTTATCTACCCAAGAAATTAATCCTGCATTTTCCCATTTTTTAAACCACTGAGGGACTTCTTTATAAGTTGCTCCTGGAATGGTAGCCAATAAGTTTGTTCGAGCAAAAGCCGATACAGCAGGTGCCATTGTATAAAGTATAGCAATGAATACTAAAGCGTATAATCCGGATTTTCGAGCATCACTTACTTTAGGAACCGTAAAGAANCGTACGATTACGTGCGGTAGTCCAGCAGTTCCAACCATTAAGGCCATAGTGATGAAAAAGGTGTCCATTCTACCTTTTTGGCCTTCGGTGTATTTGTTAAAACCCAGCTCTTCACTTAATCCATCCAGTTTATCTAAAAGCGATATGCCAGGTTCNTCAACTAAATCAGCTCCAAANCCGAGTTGCGGAATAGGATTGTCCGTTAACATTAATGAGATATAGACAGCAGGAACAGTAAAGGCAAAAATTAAAACACAATATTGTGCTACTTGGGTATATGTGATTCCTTTCATACCTCCTAAAACGGCATAAAAGAAAACGATAGCCATTCCCATTATTACACCCCAAGTAATATCTACCTGGAGGAATCTACTGAAAACAATACCAACACCTCTCATTTGCCCAGCAACATAGGTGAAGGATATAAATAAGGCACAAATAACAGCAATGATTCTTGCGGTTTGGGAATAATAGCGATCACCAACAAAATCAGGAACTGTAAATTTTCCAAACTTTCTTAAGTATGGGGCTAATAATAAAGCTAGTAGTACATATCCACCGGTCCAGCCCATTAAATAAACAGAACCATCTCGTCCGCTAAAGGAAATAATTCCAGCTAATCCAAGAAATGAGGCAGCCGACATCCAATCGGCTGCAGTTGCTAACCCATTCGCTAACGGAGAAACTCCTCCGCCTGCTACATAAAATTCTTTTGTTGATCCTGCGCGCGCTCCAATTGCAATTCCGATATAAATCGAAAATGTAATCCCCACAATTATATATGTCCAAATTTGTACGTCCATGATAAAGTTTTGATTGATCTGATTAGTGATCTGAAGTTGTAATTTCTTTTTCTTCGATATTGAATTTCTTGTCTAGTCTGTTCATTAAAATAACATAGATTAAGATGATCAGAACAAATACATAAACTGCTCCTTGTTGACCAATCCAAAACCCTAGTTTAAAACCTCCAAGTCTGAATCCGTGAAAGATGGATTCAGGATCTTCGACAATTCCATCTGCTGTTTTTTTAACACCATCAAGATAATCTACAAAGAAAACCCCCAAAACAAAGGAAACAAAAAACCAAACGGATAATAAAATTAGTAAGTATTTAAGGTTTTTTTTCCAGTACAGTATTTTATCTGATTGCTTCATTTTATTGAATTTGAGCGTAAATATATGTCTATTGTACAAAATAAAAAAGCTGTTTCTTTAAGGAAACAGCTTGATTATTAAAATGTATTTTTAGTTAAGCATATTCCTCAATAGGAGGGCAGCTACAGATTAGGTTCCTATCTCCATATGCATCATCAATTCTTGATACAGATACCCAAAACTTATTGTTAATGGTATAAGGAGCAGGGTATGCTGCTTTTTCTCTTGTATAAGCATGATTCCATTCTCCTTTAATTAAAGAGGTTGCCGTATGAGGAGCGTTCACAAGAACGTTATCATCTTTTGGATAAACGCCGTTTGCAATTTCCTTAATTTCTTCAGCGATTGTAACCATTGCCTCAGCAAAACGATCTAATTCATCTTTCGATTCACTTTCGGTAGGTTCAATCATTAAAGTTCCTGCAACGGGAAATGAAACAGTAGGAGAGTGAAAACCAAAATCAATCAAACGTTTTGCAATGTCTGTAACCGTAATGCCATGATCTTTAAAGCCTCTACAGTCAACAATCATTTCATGCGCAACAGTTCCTTTTGTTCCAGAATATAATATCGGATAATGAGGCTCTAACAATCCTTTTAAGTAATTCGCATTTAGAATTGCCGATTCAGATGCAGCTTTCATCCCTTCCGCACCTAACATTCTACAATATCCTAAAGATATGATAGAAATTAAAGCACTACTATAAGGAGCTGCAGCTAAAGCGTCGATTCCTTTAAAACCTCCACATTTTACAATAGGATGTGAAGGTAAAAATGGAGCAAGATGTTGTGCGACTCCAATTGGACCTAAACCAGGTCCGCCACCACCATGAGGGATGGCAAATGTTTTATGAAGATTTAAGTGACAAACATCAGCACCAATAGTAGCTGGATTTGTTAAACCAACTTGAGCATTCATATTCGCTCCATCCATATATACTTGACCGCCGTATTCGTGAATGAGATCAGTGATTTCAATAATTCCTTCTTCATATACTCCATGAGTAGAAGGGTAAGTAACCATTAATGCACCAAGGTCTTCTTTATGATCCTCAGATTTTTGCTTTAAATCAGGTAAATCAATATTTCCTTTTTCATCACACTTTATAACGACCACCTTAAATCCAGCCATTATAGCCGATGCTGGGTTTGTGCCATGAGCTGATGATGGAATTAAGCAGACATTTCTGTTTGGTTGATGATTGTCTTCATGAAAAGCCTTAATAACCATCAAGCCTGCATATTCACCTTGGGCACCAGAGTTTGGCTGTAAACTAATATCAGCAAATCCAGTAGCTGTTTTTAATGCAGATTTTAAATCATCAATTACAATTTTATATCCTTCTGTTTGATTAGCGGGCACGAAAGGGTGAATGCTGTTAAATTCCCTCCAAGATAAAGGAATCATTTCTGAAGCAGCATTTAATTTCATTGTACAAGACCCCAACGCAATCATAGAATGAACAAGGGATAAATCTTTGTTTTCTAATCGTTTTAAATAACGCATCATATCTGTTTCAGAATGATACTTATTGAAAATAGGATGCTGTAAGTAAGGTGTTGTTCGAACACTATTGGATTGAATTCCTGTTTCGTTTGAAAGCGTAAAGTTGTTTTTACCAAACAACTCTAATATTGCCTTAACGTGTACGTTTTTTGTTGTCTCATTTAATGAAATTAAAACAACATCATCTAATTTGTAAAAGAAGTTAATTCCTGCTTCTTCTGCTTTTTTCTTTAGTTGCTCCTTATCAGCTACTTTAATAGCAATAGTATCGAAAAAGTTTTGAGTGACGACTTCTATGTTTTGTTTCTCTAAACCAGTTTTTAAGGATTTAGTTCTTTTAGCAATATCAGATGCAATTTTTTTTATTCCACTTGACCCATGATAAACAGCATACATACTTGCCATTACAGCAAGAAGTGCTTGAGCCGTGCAGATATTTGAAGTTGCTTTCTCTCTTTTAATATGTTGCTCTCTTGTTTGTAGCGCCATTCTAAACGCAGGGTTCCCTTCAGTATCCTTACTAACCCCGATTATTCTTCCAGGAATATTTCGTTTAAAGTCTTCTTTAGTAGCGAAATATGCAGCATGTGGACCTCCAAAACCAACGGGAACTCCAAAACGCTGAGTAGAACCCACAACAACGTCGGCTCCAAATTTCCCTGGCTCTTTAATCACGGAAAGACTCATTAGGTCAGCGGCAACAACTAACGAACCATTTTGCGCATGTAGTTGATCGGCAACCGCTGTATAATCTTCTATTTCTCCTTTTGCATTTGGGTATTGAACAATAGCTCCAAAATAAGCGTCATCAAAAGAATAATCGATTGCATTTCCAAAAACAAGTTCAATACCTAAAGGCTTTGCTCTGTTTTTTAATACAGCTTGTGTTTGAGGAAAAACTCCTGAGTCAACAAAAAACTTCTTGATTCCCGCTTTTACAACAGTTCTTTTACGAGAGTTTAAAAGCATAATCATTGCTTCGGCTGCCGCTGTAGATTCATCTAATAAAGATGCATTAGCCAGCGGAAGTCCTGTTAAATCGCAAATCATTGTTTGGAAATTTAACAAAGCTTCTAATCTGCCTTGAGCAATTTCTGCTTGGTAGGGTGTATAAGCTGTATACCAACCTGGGTTTTCAAAAACATTTCTCAAAATAACGGAAGGAGTTTCAGTATCATGATATCCTAATCCAATATAAGTTTTGAAAACTTTGTTTTTTTGAGCGATTCTTTTAATATCAGCCAGCCATTTACTTTCTGGAATTGTTTTCGAAAACTCCAAGCCAGTTTTTAACCTGATCTTGCTTGGTATAGTGTTTTCAATTAATTCATCAATAGATGATAATCCAATACTAGTTAGCATTTCTAACCTTTCGCTGTCGGTGGTTCCAATATGACGTTGAGTAAAAAGCATATAATCAGTAAAATTTGAACTGCAAAAGTACCAAATCTATTAAAGGTAAAGCGTGTAATTTATCAACTATTGTTAATAACAAATGTCTTTTAAAATACAGAAGTGAATCGGTAGTAAGTTTTTGAATTTTAATTTATAATTTCACAGTATGAAAATGAAGCGTTTCTTGACTGGATTTATTTTGACTTTATTAATGGTTTCTTGTCGGAAAGAAAACTCTGAATTGGTGAAACAGGAAGAGATATGGACAGATTACAGATTGATTTACAAAGCCGAATTGAAGACTACTTTCGCTAGGGCTTCTTTTAAACANAACTCTAGTGTAGGTGAGAATTTAAAACTTTCTTCAAAGTCTGAGATTTTACTAAATGATAATTCTATCGAGTTTGATGGGACTTATTATTGGTATGAAAAAGTGATGAATGGATATGCTAAAACAGTGGACTTTTCATACACTGATTTAGATGATAACCAATTTGAAAATACTATTTACATTTTAGATTCTGCTGAAATTACAGCTACAGAAGACACCTTGTTTAAGGATTCAGCTCAGTTTATAAGTTGGGATGGTGCGGCATTAGATTCAGATTCAAGTGAGTTTGTATTATTCGTTGCATACGATACAAAAGGTGATGTTTTGAGTGTTATTAAACAAGATTCCGTTGGTTCCTCTGGAATTTATTTGGTTGATACGACGTTAAAATCTTTACCAACAGGCTTGGTTGATGTTCATTTCGAACGATGGAATTCATTTGATATCAATGGTGCCAAAGCAGGAGGATGGGGATATAGCCAATATATTTCTAACCCTAAGCGGTTGAAGTTAGTTGAAAAAGATTAATCTAATACTTCCCAAACTAATTCACTTTCGAATCCTCGGCTAATCGCATAGCTAGCAGTTTTAATTTTTCTAATGAATTGGTCTTCTGTTTTTAGGCTATTGGATTTTTTAAGAATAATCTCCTCGAGTTTTGATAAGTAATCATTTTCATTAATTTCAAGCATTCCTTTTTTCTGGCAGAAGCTTGAAATTTGTTTTTGATTTAAATGTTGTTGAATCTTGATTCTACCCCAGCCTTTTTGGTTAAACTTACCTCTTACAAAAGCTTTTGCAAATCGTTCTTCATCAAGGAATTTATGTTCAATTAAATCACAAATGACATTGTTTATTTCGTCATTTGATAAACCAGTTCCAAACAGTTTATGTTTAATTTCAGATTGGCAACGCTCTTGATAAGCACAAAATTTAGCCATTTTTCCCAAAGCTTCTTTCTGAGTCATAATTTAAAGATAAAAAACAAGAGTAAAAGAGTGATATAAAATGATTATTTTCGATTTATGAAAAGAATCATATTCGCTTTTTTAATTGTGTTTACATTTCAAACGAATGCTCAGGATACGTTAAAACTGCTTAGCGGTAAAAGTAAATTGATACAATTACTTAGTCATGATTATGACTTTATTTACTACAAAAAAGTAAAGGAAAATGGTGAGTTTGGAAGAAAAAAGAAAAAGAACTTAGACCATATTTTCACGGTTAACCACAAAGATAGCGCGCGTCAATATTTTTATCACCAAGATACAATGTTTGATAACTTCATGTCGATAAATGAAATGGAGTATTATTTAGAAGGCCGCCGTCAAGGTAGAAAACACTACAAAGCCTATAAAACCATGTTGATAGGAGCAGCGTTAGGAGCAGGAGTTGGGATGTATTCATTGTTTCCAATAAAATACAATAAGAAAGAAAAATCTGTAAGCTTGAGGGATTCTGTTACAAATAGTATGAGAACAATAAGCTACTTTAATCAAGACGCGCTCACTATTCCAATGCCATATTGGGAGATTTTTCCTATAGGATGTTATTTATATTATGTAAGTACAAATAAAAACACACAGGAATATAAAGCAGATTCGATGGATATGTTCAAAGAAGAAGCTTTTACTGTTGGTTATAAACAAACAGTTTCTGATCGTAAATTATTAGCTGCTTTTGGTTCGAGTGTAGGGAGTTTTGTCATGACTGTAGTAGGTTATTTTGTATTTGATCCAGTAGAAAAATAAGGTATAGTAGGTGTTTTAAATATAAATGCTTACATTTGCAGAAGATTAGAATATAAGTGAGGGGACGTGAGTCCCCTCTTTTATTACTTAGATGATAGCAATTAGCAAAATAAAAGAACTTGTAGAAGCCCAATTAGATGGGACGAATCTTTTCGCCGTTGAGGTGAAGGTGACCACTTCTAACAAGATCAATGTTTTGATTGATTCATTTGATGGTATTTCGATTTCTGACTGTATTAATTTGAGTAAGGGCGTTGAGAACAGTTTAGATAGAGAGGATGAAGATTTTGAGATAGAAGTTTCCTCCGCTGGTTTAGATGCTGCTTTTCAAGTACCTGAACAGTATCAGAAAAATCTAAATAAAGAAGTAAAAGTTTATACGCATGATGGTAAAAAACATGAAGGTGTACTAACTTTCGCGGATGAAACTAAAATTGAGATCACTTATGATGAAAAAGTAAGGGTTGAAGGCAGAAAGAAGAAAGAATTGGTTACTCAAGTTGAAGTTTACTTTTTTGAGAGTAATGATTCTACAAGTAAAATTAAAGACACTAAAATTATAATTTCCTTTAAATAATTTAATATGGAAACAGTTGGATTAATTGAATCGTTTCAGGAGTTTAAAGAGTTCAAAGACATTGACAGAGAAACGTTGATGAAGATCTTGGAAGATGTTTTTAGAAACATGATTCAAAAAAAATATGGATCTGATGACAACTATGACTTCATTATCAATATTGATAAAGGAGATTTAGAGGTTTGGAGAAACAGAACTATTGTTGAAAAAGGTGAAGTAGAGGACGATAACAGAGAAATAGCTTACGCAGACGCAGTTAAAATCGAACCTGATTTTGAGGTTGGAGAAGAGGTGTCTGAAGAGGTTAGATTATTAGATTTCGGACGTAGAGCTGTACTTTCAGTTCGTCAAAATCTTATCTCTAAAGTTCTTGATATTGAAAAAGAAGATTTATTTGAGTCTTATAAAGAAAAAGTCGGAACAATTGTTACAGGTGAGGTTTATCAAATCTGGAAACGTGAGATTTTAATCTTAGATGATGATGAAAACGAGTTGATTCTCCCTAAATCAGAACAAATCCCAACAGATTATTTCAAAAAAGGAGATAACGTAAGAGCAGTTGTTCTTAAAGTTGAAATGAGAAATAACAATCCTTCGATTGTTTTATCTAGAACGTCTCCAGTTTTCTTGGAGAGATTATTTGAAGGTGAGGTTCCAGAGATTTTTGATGGACTAATTACCATTAAAAAAATCGTTCGTGTTCCTGGTGAAAGAGCAAAAGTTGCTGTTGAATCTTATGATGAAAGAGTTGACCCGGTTGGAGCCTGTGTAGGAATGAAAGGTGCGAGAATTCATGGTATTGTTCGTGAATTAGGAAATGAAAATATTGACGTAATTAATTTCTCAGGAAATGACTCATTATTTATTTCTAGGTCTCTAAGCCCGGCTAAAATCACCAATATCAAATTGGATACTGAAAGAGGGAAGGCTGAGGTTTACCTAAAGCCAGACCAAGTTTCACTTGCAATTGGAAAAGGTGGGTTTAACATCAAATTAGCCGGTGATTTAACTGGTTTTGACATTGACGTATATCGTGATACTGAAGAGGAAATCGATGATGTACAGTTGGATGAATTTAAAGATGAATTGGATGCATGGGTTATCCAATCGCTTAAAGGTATCGGTTGTGATACAGCAAGAAGCGTATTAGAAATCCCTGTTGCTGATTTAGTTAGAAGAACAGATTTAGAGGAAGAAACAATCAAAGAGGTTGTAAGTATTCTTGCTTCAGAGTTCGAAGACTAATTAGAATTGAATATATTTATCAAAATTTTAGTGCATGTTGCACTTAAAAAAACTTTTACAGGTTTTAGTTTATGGCTGGAAAACCAAAAAGATTAAGTAAAGTCACCCAAGAATTTAACTTGGGGCTTAACACTATTTTAGACTTTTTGAATGACAAAGGGTTTGATGTAGAGAATAGTCGAAATGCGAAAATTACTCCGGAAATGTATGATGCCCTTTCGGGTGCCTTTCAGAAGGAGAAAAAAGTAAAGGAGAAATCTGCAAAGATTGAGGTGAAGAAACCTGTTAAGGAAACTGTTTCCATAGAGGAAGAAAAACCAAAACCTGAGGAGAAACCTGAGGAGAAACCTGCTGAACCAGTTGTGGAAGCGAAACCAGAACCAGAACCGTTTGAGGTTCTGGCAGAACCGGTTGCTGAGAAAGTTAGCGCGCCCGCTAAGGAAATAGTTCCTGAACCTAAACCTGAAGTTAAGGTGGCTAAGAAACCTGAGATTATTGAGGTTGCTGCTTCCGAAAACGAAGGAAAAGGTGGTCTGAAAGTTTTAGGAAAAATAGACTTAAAGGATATTGCTCCTAAAAAGCCATCCAAAAAGGATAGGCCTTCTCTAAAAAAAGGTACTCCTGAAAAGGTAAATAAGCCGAATGCTAAAAAAGCAGATAAGGCACCTGTGAAAGAAGTAGCTTCTGAGACGAAAAAACTTGAAGAAAAGCCTGTCAAAAAAGCTCCCGAAGCTCCAAAAAAGCCTGTTGAAGACTTTTTGGAAATAAGAAGAGATAAAATTGACGGCCCAAAAGTTTTAGGCAAAATAGAATTACCTACTGAACGTCCGAAAAAGAAGCCAGTTACTTCAAACGACGCAGACAGAAAGAAGAAGAGAAAAAGAATTAGAAAAGGGCCTGTTGCGCCAGATTCTAAATTTCCAAATAGAGGTACTGGAGGACCTGGTGCCAATCGTCCACCAAATAGTGCTGGAGGACCAAGAGGTGCTGGAGGACCAAGAAGTTCTGGAGGTCCAGGTGGTCCAAGAGGAAGACGAGAGCCAAAAGCTGAATTGACTGAAGAACAAGTTAAAAAGCAAATTCAAGATACACTTGCTCGTTTAAGTGGTGGTAAGAGAAGAAACAACTCTGCTAAGCAAAGGCGTAATAAAAGAGATGAGCATGCAAGAAGAGTTCAAGAAGAACAAGCTCAAGCGCAAATCGAAAAGGGTATCTTAAGAGTAACTGAATTTGTAGCCGCTAGTGAATTAGCTAGCTTGATGGATGTTACTGTAAATGAAATCATCTCATCTTGTATGAGTTTAGGTCACTTCGTTTCTATTAATCAACGTTTAGACGCTGAGATTATAGCAATGGTTGGTGAAGAGTTTGGTTTCGAAGTAGAATTTGTTTCTGCTGAAGATACTGCTCAGGTTGAAGAGATTGAAGATAAAGAAGAAGATTTATTACTTCGTGCTCCTATTGTTACTGTAATGGGACATGTTGATCATGGTAAAACTTCGTTACTTGATAATATAAGAAAAGCGACTGTTGCTGACGGTGAAGCTGGAGGTATTACACAGCATATTGGAGCCTACTCCGTAACTGTTGAATCAGGACAAAGAGTAGCGTTTTTGGATACTCCAGGTCACGAGGCTTTTACTGCAATGAGAGCTCGTGGAGCTAAAGTGACAGATATTGCTATCATTATTATTGCGGCTGATGATTCTATCATGCCACAAACTCGAGAAGCAATTAATCATGCGCAAGCAGCTGAAGTACCAATGATTTTTGCGATTAATAAAATTGATAAAGATGGTGCTAACCCTGATAAGATTAGAGATGAACTGTCTCAAATGAATATTCTTGTTGAAGAATGGGGTGGTAAATTCCAATGTCAAGAAATTTCTGCTAAAAAAGGTATTGGTATTGACGAATTGCTTGAAAAGGTATTACTGGAAGCGGAATTAATGGAACTAAAGGCCAATCCTGATAGATTAGCCAAAGGAACTATTATTGAATCTGAATTAGATAAAGGTCGTGGTTATGTTTCTACATTATTAGTTCAAACAGGAACGTTAAAAGTAGGTTCTATTTTAGTCGCAGGTTGCTATTATGGTAGAGTTAAAGCAATGACCAATGAGCATGGTAAAAGAATTGATGAAGCAGGTCCTTCTACTCCTGTTCAACTATTAGGTTTAAATGGAGCTCCACAAGCTGGGGATGTTTTTAACTCAATGACTGAAGAGAAGGAAGCGAAAGAAATTGCATCGAAGAGAATGCAATTACAAAGAGAGCAAGGTATTAGAGCTACTAAGCATATTACGCTTGAGGAAATGGGAAGACGTATCGCAATTGGCGATTTCCAAGAATTAAACGTTATTGTGAAGGGAGATGTTGATGGTTCTATTGAAGCATTATCTGATGCATTATTGAAACTTTCTACTGAACAGATTCAAATTAACATTATTCATAAATCTGTTGGACAGATATCCGACTCTGATGTGTTACTAGCTACTGCTTCTGATGCTATTATAGTTGGTTTCCAAGTTCGTCCATCTGCAAGTGCAAGAAGATTAGCTGATGAAGAGAAGATTGATGTAAGACTTTACTCAATTATCTACAAAGCAATCGAAGAACTTAAAGAGGCGATGGAGGGTATGCTTAAACCTAAAATTGTTGAGAAAATTGTTGCAAATATTGAAGTACGTGAAGCTTTTACGATTTCAAATGTTGGAACAGTAGCTGGTTGTTACGTTCTTGATGGTACTGTTTCTAGATCTAGTAATGTTAGATTAATTAGAGATGGAATTGTTAAATGGGATGGTGAATTAGCAGCTCTTAAACGATTTAAAGATGATGTTAAAGAAGTTAAATTTGGTTATGAATGTGGATTAAGCTTAGTTAAGAACAACGACATTAAAGTTGGAGATGTCTTGGAGGCTTACGAACAAGAGGAAGTAAAGCAAACATTAAAATAATATAAAAGAAGCTCCGAAATTTCGGAGCTTCTTTTGGTATAATTTCTGCCTAGTATTTAAAAGTATGAGGATAATTAAGATTTTAGGATTAATAGTTTTTATGGCAACAATTACAGTTGCCCAGTCTGATTCTTTAGTTCTTTATCCCGACTCCTTACATTTTGAGAATGACTCAACCATAGAAGGTCTTATGCCTTTGCCTCCTGGTAAATGTGTTGAATATTTGGATTCTTTTTATTACGCTACTCAAGCATTACAAAAAAAGATAAATCAATCTTCTTGCCCTAAATTGGTAAATGGATATCGTGTTCAACTTTTTTCTTGTTCAGGAGAAGGCTGTAAAGAGAAGGCTAATAAGCATTATAATCAGTTTTTAATAGCTTATCCATACATTCCCGTCTATAAAATGTGGCAAGCTCCTACAATCAAAGTGAGAGCGGGAAATTGTAGGACTAGATTTGAAGCTGAAAAGATCAAAAATGAAATTAAAGACTTTTTTCCATTCGTTTTTATTGTTCCGGATCATATAGATTCACCTTATAAAATAGAATGTGAGAATATGGTTATTTCTAAAATTGATTCTCTTTTAATCTTACCATTAAGGAAGTAATTCTGCTTTCTTAATATCATAAAACAATTGAATATTTCACTCTTTTTTCATGTATTTCGCGATGTTTTCTTTGTCTTTTGCTAGCTTCCTGTTTGAGATCGAATGACAAAATTGTGACATTTCTATTTTAACGTAAGTAATTGTAATACAGCGGTTAAGGTAGTTAATTAAAGGATTGTGTTCTTATTTAGAATCATTTTAAATTAGTATTTTACAAGTAAGAAGCAGATTAATATCAGGTAAAGAGACGCTTTTGTGTTAATTTTAGGCTTGAGCCAAAATTGGCTTTTATTGAGAGACAAAAAAAATCAAGTGCTTGATGAAACTATTTAAAAACACAATGCGAAAAACATCATCGATTATACTTCCAGTATTGTTTATGATTTTCACACAGTCTGTTGTTGCACAAGGTAACGCTGAAGCGGGGGCGAAATTGTTTGACGCTAACTGTACTTCATGTCACAACATGAAAAAGGATGCAACCGGTCCAGCCTTAATGGGTATTGGAGAAAGAGCTCCAAGTATTGATTGGATTAAAAAATGGATTCGAAATAATAATAAACTAAGAGCAACAGGAGAAGCTTATTCAAATGCAATTTATAAAAAATGGAATGGTGCTTCAATGTCAGCATTCGAATGGATGTCAGATCAACAACTAGATGATGTTGTTGAGTATGTTACAACATGGGCGCCAAAGCCAGCAGGAGGAGGTGGTGAGAATGCATTATTACCATGCATACCAACTAAAAAACCTGAAGAAGGATCCAATATGCTATTGATTTTCGGAATCATTGGTTTAGCGTTGTTAATTATTGTTATTTTCTCTGGTGTCAACAGATCACTCAAAAATGCGGCAGCATTAAGAGACGGTAATGATGCTAAAGAAGCCCTTTCATTTTGGGAAGCGATAGGAGAATTTGCAGTAAAACATAAAATTAAATTCGGACTTATTGTAATTGCGTTCTTAGTTTTCGGGATTATTCCTGGAGGTTGGAATGACCTTATGAATATAGGAGTATTTGGAGGTAATGGTTTCGAGAATACAGAAAATGTAGAGAATTATCACCCATCGCAACCAATTGAATTCCGCCATGACATTCATGCAGGTCAAAATAATATTGATTGTAAATATTGTCACTCTGGAACATTAGAGTCTAAGCACGCATTAATACCTTCTGCTAACGTTTGTATGAATTGCCATAAGTACGTAAATGAAAAAGAAGATTGTCCTGAATCAGCTGTTCAAATACAACAGATTTACGATGCAGTTAAATTTAAGCATGGTAGTGGTTATTATGATGTTGATGCTGAAGGTAATAAAGTTGAAAATGAGGCAGGAGAAATTGTTTATCATGACCAACAAGTTGCTGAAGGAGATCCGATCGAATGGGTTAAAGTTCATAATTTACAAGATTTCGTTTATTTCAATCACTCGCAACACGTCGTAGTAGGTGGTCTTGAATGTAAAGAATGTCACGGACCAGTTAAGGAAATGCAAACAGCTTATCAATACGCTCCTTTAACCATGGGTTGGTGTATTAATTGTCACAGAGAGAAAGAAATTAATCAAGAATTGAAGTTCTCAGGTAAACCTAATGGTTACTATGAGAAGATGCACGATGAGTTTAAAGAAGCTTATAAGCGTGACGAGGAATTCAACTTTACAGTTGAAAAGATCGGTGGGTTAGAGTGTGCAAAATGTCACTATTAATAAAGTAAGTTAATTAACAAAAATATAGCAGATATTTAAGCTATGGCTGATACTAAAAAATATTGGAAAGGCATTGAGGAGTTAGAACAATCTCCCGAATTTGTTGAGTCAAGTAAGAAGGAATTCTCGGAATACGTTCCTGTGGATGAATTCATTGGTAACGCAAGTGAAGATTCTTCTGCTACCAACAGACGTGATTTCTTAAAAGTTTTAGGATTCTCAGTAACTGCAGCTACGTTAGCGGCATGTGAGGCCCCTGTTACTAAATCTATTCCTTTTCTAAATAAACCAGAAGATTTAACTCCTGGTGTTGCAAATTATTATTCATCAACGTTTTTTGATGGATTAGATTTAGCTTCTATTAGAATTAAGACTAGAGAAGGTAGACCAATCCTTATTGAAGGGAATTATAGTGCTCCTACTAGCAAAGGCGCAGTTAACGCAAGAGTTAACTCATCAGTATTAAGTTTGTACGATTCAAAAAGAGCTAAAGGTCCTGCGAAGAAAGTAGGAGAATCCTGGGCTAAAAATTTAAATTGGGGAATTGTTGATAAAGAGGTTGCACAGAATTTAAGAAGCGCGGCATCAAATGGTGGAAAAGTAGTTTTACTTTCTAATACTATCATCTCACCTGCATCTAAAGGAACTGTTGATAATTTTGGCGCTTTTATTGGTGCACAAGGTGGAAGTTTTGAGCATGTTACATATGATGCGATTTCTGCTTCAGGAATATTAGATGCAAATCAAAAAACATTCGGAAAAAGAGTATTACCTACCTACAATTTTGACAAGGCAAAAACAATTGTAAGTTTTAGTGCTGACTTCTTAAATACTTGGTTAAATGCTTTAACATATACCAAAGACTACTCTTCGAACAGGAAACCAGACGGAGATTGGATGAGTAAGCATTTTCAGTTTGAAACATCATTGTCTCTTTCTGGTTCTGCTGCTGATATTCGTGGTGCATTAAAACCTTCTGAAATTGCTGAAGCTGTAAAGTATATTTACGGTAAAGTCGGAGGAGATACTACCGGTAATGTTTCTGAAATTCTAAAAGTAAAATTAGATAAAGCTGCTGAAGCATTGTTAGCTACTAAAGGTGAGTCCTTGGTAGTTGCAGGATCTAATAATGGTGGTATTCAAGTTTTAGTTAACGCTATCAATAATAAATTAAATAACTACGGTTCAACTATTGACCTTGACAAAGAGGTTTATACAAGAAAAGGTAGTGATATTGCATTTTCCAAACTAGCCAATGAAATGAAGGCTGGTAAAGTTAGTGCTCTTATAATTGTCGGATTAAATCCTTCTTACGTTGCTCCATCATCATTAAGTTTTGATGAAGCGTTATCTAAAGTTGGAACAGTTGTTTATACGGGGGATCGTTTAGATGAGACTGGAGATAAAGCAGACTATTTTGCACCTTCTTCTCATTATTTAGAATCTTGGGATGTATTAAATCCAACTAAAGGAGAATATGCATTCGTTCAACCTGTTATCAACCCATTATTTAGGACTCGTCAGTGGCAAGAGTCTTTATTAAAGTGGTCTGGAAATGAAACTACCTTTGAAGTATTCGTTAAATCAACTGCAAAATCTTTCTTAGGTACTGAATCAAGTTGGATTAACGCTGTTCATGACGGTTATTTCTTAAGTAATGTTCTAGCTTCTGCCCCTGCGTTAGCAAGTGATACAACCTCTAAAATAGAAGATGCTATTCCTAAGCCAATTTCAGTTATTTCATCTGGTATATCTAGTGCAGTTATTGCTAATGCAGTAAATCAAGCTTCTGTTACTCCTTCAGGAAAATTTGAACTTGAATTATATGTAAAGACCGGTTTAGGAAATGGAGACCAATCATTTAATCCTTGGTTACATGAGTTACCTGATCCTATATCAAAAATGACTTATGATAACTACATCGCCATGAATCCGGTTGATGTTTTAGAATTATTTGATCAAGAAGATACAAAAGCGACAAGAAGAGATTTCTTATACATCGGACAAGAATCACCTGCAAAAGTGTTAACTGTAACGGTTGGTGACTCAACTGTTACGCTTCCTGTAGTTGCTCAGCCAGGTCAAGCTGTTGGTACAATTGGTATCGCTGTTGGTTATGGTAAAAAAGGTACTGAAGTTTTCACAAGACAAGAATGGCTAGGTGATTTGTTTGACGCAGAAAATCCAGAAAACAACACAATTGGAAAAAATGTTTTCCCATTACAAACACAAGACTTGTGGGTTTCTAATACAATTTCATCAGGTGTTACTGTTGCAGTTTTAGAAGGGGCACGTTATCCGATGGCTACTACTCAAACTCATCATACAATGATGGGGAGAAAGTTAGTAAATGAAACTACTCTTTCTACATTTTTAGAGCAAAAAGGAACAGCACACGAAAAAGGTGGATATAATGAAACCTTGTTGATTGCAGATTCATATGGTGAAGAGAAAACAACTAGACAGTTAGATTTATGGGAAGAACATTCTATAGACTTGGGTCATAGATGGGGTCTTTCAATTGATCTTAATCTTTGTATCGGTTGTGGATCATGTGTTACTGCTTGTCATTTAGAAAACAATGTTGCAGTTGTTGGAAAGGATGAAGTAAGAAGAAGTCGTGAAATGCACTGGTTGAGAGTGGATAGATATTATTCATCTCATGTTACTACTGATGATAAAGATGTTTTAGTTAATGATTTGGCTGATCTTAACACATTAACTGAATATGCTGATGCTGAAGTGTCTGATTCAGGGGATGATTTAAGTGTTGTTTATCAACCTCTAATGTGTCAACATTGTAATCACGCTCCGTGTGAGACTGTTTGTCCTGTAGCTGCTACAACGCACTCTGATGAAGGTCTTAACCAAATGACTTATAACAGATGTGTAGGTACTAGATACTGTGCTAATAACTGTCCTTATAAAGTACGACGTTTCAACTGGTTTCAGTATGACGATTTAAATATTCCTGCATTCCCAGATTTCGCTAAGGTAAATCATCAACAAGATGACTTAGGAAGAATGGTTCTTAATCCAGATGTTGTTGTGAGATCTAGAGGGGTTATGGAAAAATGTAGTATGTGTGTTCAAAGAATCCAAGCAGGAAAATTAGAAGCGAAGATTGATGGTACTCCTGTTCAAGATGGGGCTATCGAGGTTGCTTGTTCTTCTTCTTGCCCTACTGATGGAATTAAGTTTGGAGATCTTAATAATAAAGATCATGCCATAAGTGATAAAAAGAATGATGATAGAGCTTACTTATTGATGGAAGAGATTGGTACACAACCAAATATCTATTATCAAACTAAAGTAAGAAACGTTTAATAAGAATTTAACTAAAAAGTTATATCGATGCACGTCGTAGAAGCTGAAATTAGAGAACCCTTAATCCTTGGAGAGAAGTCGTACAACGACATCACTGAGGATGTTTGCGCACCTATTGAGGGTAAAGCAAATTCATTATGGTATTTCGTATTTGGATTAGCCGGTTTACTTGCTCTTTGGGGGATAGGTAATATCCTTTACACAATAGGTGTAGGAATTGGAGTTTGGGGATTAAACAAGACTGTAGGTTGGGCTTGGGATATTACCAACTTTGTTTGGTGGGTAGGTATAGGTCATGCCGGTACTCTTATATCTGCAGTACTTTTATTATTTCGTCAAAGGTGGAGAATGGCAATTAACCGTTCTGCAGAGGCTATGACAATTTTTGCTGTTATGATGGCAGCATTGTTCCCTGGTATTCATATGGGGAGAATTTGGCAAGCATATTGGGTTTTACCATTACCGAATCAATTTGGTTCTTTATGGCCAAACTTTAATTCACCACTTCTTTGGGATGTATTTGCAATTTCAACTTACTTTTCTGTATCATTAGTATTCTGGTATATAGGTTTAGTGCCTGATTTTGCAACTGTTAGAGATAGAATGATTAAGCCTTTACCCAAGAAAATTTACTCTATTTTAGCATTTGGATGGTCTGGAAACGCAAAGCATTGGAATAGATTTGAAGAAGTATCTCTAGTATTAGCCGGTTTGGCTACTCCTTTAGTATTCTCTGTTCACTCTATTGTATCTATGGATTTTGCAACATCAGTTATTCCTGGTTGGCATACAACGATTTTCCCTCCTTACTTTGTCGCTGGTGCTGTTTTCTCTGGATTCGCAATGGTTTTGACTTTAATGTTAATAATGAGAAAGGTTTTAAAGTTGGAAGATTACATTACGTTGAAGCATATCGAATATATGAACATTATTATTATGCTTACTGGTTCCATGGTGGGTGTAGCATATTTAACTGAGTTGTTTGTAGCATGGTATTCTGGTGTTGAGTATGAAGGTTATGCTTTTATGAATAGGGCTACTGGACCATATTGGTGGGCATATGCAGCTATGATGACTTGTAACGTTATTTCACCTCAATTAATGTGGTTTAAAAAAGTTAGAAGAAACTTAGTTATTACATTCATTTTATCTATTATCGTAAACATCGGTATGTGGTTTGAGCGATTTGTAATTATTGTTACTTCGCTCCATAGAGATTACATTACTTCTTCATGGACGCAATTCCATCCTACTTATGTAGATATGGGTGTTTTTCTAGGAACTATCGGTTTATTTTTTGTACTGTTTTTACTTTACTCTAGAGTTTTCCCGGTTCTTGCATTAAATGAAGTGAAAACAATTTTAAGAGCAACTGGAGAATTTGGTGTTAAAAAAGCTAAATCAACAGAATTTAGTTTAACAGACGGATTTTCATCTCCAGTAGTTGAAGATTCACCTGCTACAGACGACTCTTCGGAGGACAATTCTGATGATAATGGAGGAGAAACAAATAAAGAACAAGAGTAAATAATATTTAGAGCTTTAGTTATGAGCAATAAGATTTATGCAATGTACGATGACGACGCTACTCTATTACATGGAGCAGAGAAGTTAGTTGAAAAAGGAGTACGAATTAAAGATGTATTTTCTCCATTTCCAATTCATGGGATTGATCCTGTTATTGGAATTAGAAAAACTAGATTGGCAGTTTGTGCTTTTATCTATGGTCTTTCAGGTATGATATTAGCATTAGCGGGTATGTACTATTTTATGATCCAAGATTGGCCAATGAATATTGGTGGTAAACCTAATTATTCGTTCTATCAAAATATTCCAGCATTTATTCCAATTACTTTTGAGATAACTGTACTTTGTACAGCTCACGGAATGGCAATTACTTATTTCTTAAGAAATAAAACATTACCTGGTATAGCTGCTAAAAACCCTGACCCAAGAACAACTGACGATAAGTTTGTCATGGAAATTGAAACTGCTGATGCAGGAATGGACGAAGCTTCTTTAATTGAAGCGCTGAAGTCTACGGGAGCTATTGAAATTAATAAGGCATAAAGAGTAAAAAGATGAAAATTTCTTATCAAAAAATTGCCCATTACGCTTACACTAAACTATTAGTTAGTGCTTTTGCATTACTTGGTTTAGTTTCGTGTACAGAAGATCCAAACAGTCCAGGCGTTGAGTTTATGCCTGATATGTATAGATCAATTGGATATGAAGCTTATTTGAAAAAATTTGATGTTGATTCAACTGATTTCTTTGAGAGGAATCTTAAAAAATTAGGTTACGAAGAAACAGCCGATTCAGCAAAGCCAGCTATCATAAGCGAGGTTAAAGAGCTTTATGATATTTTTAAATCTGGAATAGTTACAAGAAAACCCGTTATTGGTTCTGTAGCTCAAGGAAAAAAGCCTTTTATGATTGCCAAAGGTAATAGGGATAACGCAAAGTCTGTTAAAATGCCAATTCCTTATTCTGAAACTTCTTTGTTTGAAGGGAAATCGTATTACGAGATATTTTGTGATCACTGTCATGGTGAAAAAGGAAATGGTGGTGGAACTTTAGTTAAAAAGGATTTGTTTTTGAAACCGCCTTCTTATAACGTTGGTACAACAAAAGATTTAAGTGCGGGCGAGATCTATTATACTATTTATTACGGTAAGGGCATGATGGGAAGCCATTCATCTCAAATCACCGAAGAAAAGAGATGGAAAATCGTTCAGTATGTACAGACTTTACAAGGTAACAAAATTGAAGAGTTACAGGGTGGAAAGGTTCCAGTTACCCCGATAGTTTCTGATACGACTGGTACAGATTATATTTAATATTTAATTGATTAAAACACCATAAAAAATGGATTACGTTTTTTCGGACAAAACAAAAAAGATAACGTTAGGAGTTGGAGTAGCAGGTTTACTTTTATTCTTACTCGGTATTCTTTTCGACAATAATGAGTATGCTACTCTTGTTGCCGATGATGGACACAAATATGGAAGTATTCAAAGAATATGGGTTAGTTTATTGACTAACAGTATTTTCTTTTTCTTTATTTCTTTAGCAATGTTATTTTTCGTTGCGTTACAATATGCTGCAGAGGTTTCTTGGTCTGTAGTATTCAAAAGGGTTTACGAAGCAATCATGTCTGCCTTACCAATAATGGCTGCATTAGTTGTTTTAATCGTTGCCGTTGGGCAAGTTGGTGGTCATCACATATATCATTGGCAACATTATGAAGTAGGTTCGGGAGATCATTTGTTGGATCATAAGGCGTTTTTCTTTAGTCCTGCATTTTATTGGCCGGTCTTAATTTTCTTTATGGCTGCATTTTTGTTCTTTGTTAATTATTATAGAAAGCAATCTTTAAAAGAAGATGAAGAAGGCGGAACAAGAATACATTTTAAAAACTTCGCTAAATCTGCATTATTCCTTGTTATTTTCGGATATGGGTCTTCGGTTATTACATGGCAAATAATTATGTCTATTGATGCTCACTGGTTCTCAACTTTATTTGGTTGGTATGTGTTTTCAGGTATGTGGTTAGTAGGAATGGTTTATGCCACTTTACTAATTATTTTCCTAAAAAGTAAAGGTTTATTGAGTATTGCAAAAAATGGTCATTTACACGATATGGGTAAATGGATGTTTGCCTTATCTTTTTTATGGACTTACTTATTTTTCTCTCAGTTTATGTTAATTTGGTATGCTGATATTCCAGAAGAAACAACATATTACCTAGCTAGAATAAATGACTATCCTTGGCTATATTGGGGAATGTTTTTTCTGAATTTTGCAGTACCAATGTTAGCATTAATGGATGCTGATGCTAAAAGAAATAGAATCGCTTTAGTTATAGTTGGATCTCTAATTATAATTTTCCATTGGATTGACGTATTTATGATGATTAGCCCTGGTGCTATGAAGACTGAAGCAACTATTGGAATTTTAGAAATTGGATCTTTCTTTTTATTCTTAGGAATGTTTACTTTTATTGTTCTAAAGGCATTAGCTGGAAGGCCATTAGTTGTAAAAAATCATCCGTATTTGGATGAAGGGAAAAATATTCATCATTAGTAATCGGGTAGTTAATATAGTAAAGAATATCATAAAGATTAAAAAATGGAATTATTACTTATACTTTTAGCGGTTTTACTTTTAGGTGTTGCTTTGGCGAAAGTCCTTAAGGCGAAAGAGTTAATTGATGGTCTTAAAGGCGCTGAAGAAGATCCAATTTCTAGTTCAGAAATAAAAACCAATGCGTTAGGATTGCTTGTTTTCGGATTTGTGTTTTTTGCATTGTTAATTGCTCAGATTGTAGGATGGGATAAGTTTATGCTACCATCTGCTGCTTCTGTTCATGGCGCAGAAATAGATACTTTGATGCAGGTTACGATGATTTTAATATTGTCGGTATTCTTCATTACGCAAGGGTTATTATTCTGGTTTGGATTTAAATATTACTTCAAACCAGGAAAGAAGGGTTTTTGGTTTCCCCATGATAATAGGTTAGAAATGGCTTGGACTATTGTTCCTGCAACTGTCCTTATATTGTTGGTTACTTATGGAATGAGTACTTGGGATAATATAATGAATCCTAAAAATGAACCAGATTTAAGTATTGAGTTCGTCTCTGAGCAATTTAAGTGGACGGCTAGATATGCTGGTGTTGATGAAACCTTGGGTGAAGCTTCATTTGCGTTATATGGTTCCAATGCTGTTGGTGTTGCTACTAAGGATGCAATGATCAAAAGAATAGGTGAATGTCAGGCTTCTATTAAAGGTTTTTCTGCTGATTCACTTAGACTTGAAAAGTTAATTGAAGAAGGTTGGAATAAGGATGATAAGCTTGATGACGTTGAATCTAGTTTGAAAAACTATAGAGCTAATATTGTTCGATTAAATAGAATGTTAAGTCATTATGCAAAGTTTCCTGCCAAATATGATGCAGGTAAAGATGATATTGTTGTAAACAGTAATGTCGTTAAAATACCAAAAGGTAAGACAATTAAGTTTCAATTTAGATCTAAGGATGTTATTCATTCTGCTTATTTCCCTCATTTTAGAGCGCAAATAAACAGTGTTCCTGGTATGAAAACAGAATTTACATTCACTCCAAAAGAAACCAATGCTGAGTTTAATGAAAAGGCAATAAAGGAAGGTAAAGTATATCTTAAAACGGTCAGAGATGAAGACAAAAACATTATTTCTCAAGTTGAAACTCCTGGTTCTACTGGATTCTTACTTTTGTGTAATAAGATATGTGGAGCATCACATTACAACATGAAAATTTATATTGAGGTTGTTGAAGAAAAAGAATATAACAAGTGGATTGCATCGCAAAAAACTTTCGAGTAAATAGATTACGAGTAATTAAATAAATTAGATAATATTTTACAATTGATATAGTCATGGGTGGAGCACATCATCACGAGACATTTATTAGCAAGTACATTTTCAGTATGGATCACAAAATTATCGGGAAGCAATTCTTGATAACTGCGATTATCATGGCTGTAATTGGAATGGGAATGTCGATTTTGTTTAGAATTCAATTAGCTTGGCCTGGTGAAGGTTTTGCTTTTTTAAATTTCTTTTTAGGAGATAAATGGGCACCAGAAGGTGTTTTAGATCCTAATATGTATTTAGCGCTTGTTACTATACATGGTACGATTATAGTATTTTTTGTATTAACAGGAGGTTTATCGGGTACATTTTCTAACTTATTAATCCCTTACCAAATTGGTGCTCGGGATATGGCGTCAGGTTTTCTAAACATGCTGTCTTATTGGTTGTTCTTTGTTTCTTCCGTAATTATGATTTGGTCTTGTTTTATTGAAACAGGTCCTGCTTCAGGTGGTTGGACAGTTTATCCTCCATTATCTGCTCTTGAAAAAGCGATGCCTGGATCTGGTTTAGGAATGACTTTGTGGTTAGTCTCAATGACTGTTTTTATTGCTTCTTCACTAATTGGTTCATTAAATTATATCGCTACTGTTATCAATTTAAGAACTAAAGGGATGACTATGGTTAGGTTACCACTTACTATTTGGTGTTTCTTTGTAACTGCTATTTTAGGAGTCTTATCATTTCCAGTATTATTATCTGCAGCTCTACTATTGATGTTTGACAGAATGTTAGGAACTTCTTTTTACTTAGATTCAATCTTCATTGGTGGTGAGCCTTTGGCAGCTACAGGTGGTTCTCCAATCTTATATGAGCACTTGTTCTGGTTTTTAGGTCATCCTGAAGTTTACATTATTTTGTTACCGGCATTAGGTTTAGTTTCTGAGGTTGTTTCTACAAACTCAAGAAAACCGATTTTTGGATATAGAGCAATGATATTATCTATACTTGCTATCGCATTCCTTTCCTTTATTGTTTGGGGTCACCATATGTTTATGACCGGTATGAGTCCATTTTTAGGAACGGTATTTACATTTACTACTCTATTAATCGCTATACCATCTGCTGTTAAAGTATTTAATTACTTAGCTACTTTGTGGAAAGGGAACCTTAGGTTAACTCCAGCAATGTTGTTTGCTTTAGGAATGGTTTCTTTGTTCATCTCCGGTGGTTTAACTGGTATTGTACTTGGAGATTCTGCATTAGACATTAATGTTCACGATACTTACTTTGTTGTCGCTCATTTCCATATTGTAATGGGAGCAGGTGCTATTTTTGGAATGTTTGCGGGTGTCTATCATTGGTTTCCAAGGTTGTACGGTAGATTAATGGTNTCAAAACTAGGGTATTTACATTTTTGGGTTACTTTTATTGGAGTTTATGGTGTATTTATGCCAATGCACTTCATTGGATTAGCTGGTGTCCCTAGGCGTTATTATTCAAATGTAGAGTTCGAAATGTTTCAAGATGTTCAGTTTATTAATCCTATTATTACTGCTTTTGCAATTGCTTCAGCGATAGGTCAATTGGTATTTATTTTCAACTTCTTTCACTCAATTTTTAAAGGCAGAAAAAGTGGACAAAACCCTTGGAAATCGAATTCTCTTGAGTGGACAGCTCCAGTTGGAAGAATACACGGTAACTGGGAAGGACCTTTACCAACAGTATATAGATGGCCTTACGATTATAGTAAGCCTGGTTATGAAGAAGACTATGTTCCTCAGAATGTTCCTTTAAAGGAAGGTGAGCATGATGGACATTAGAAATAATTATTATAAATAAAAAAGGGGGATCATTTGATCCTCCTTTTTTATGCATTTACTTTTTATGAAAGATAAGTTTTCTTGACTTTTTAATTTGGTACAAACAAAAAAGCCTCATAATTGAGGCCTTTTTGTTTACTGGTTAATACTTTGTTTTATAAGTATTCGTCAAAAGCACTTTTTAAACTATCAGCAATCATAGTTGCTTGATTACCTTCAATGTTATGGCGTTCTATCATATGCACTAATTTCCCGTCCTTAAATAATGCCATACATGGTGATGATGGAGGATAAGGGAGCATGTATTTTCTAGCTTGATTTACTGCATCTTTATCAAAACCCGCAAACACTGTTGTTAACTTAGGTACTTTTGGATGTTCTGAAGCCAATCTTGCAGCTGGACGAGCATTTCCAGCTGCACAACCACATACTGAATTGATTATCACTAATACTCCGCCTTCACTACTTATTGCAGCATCTACATCTTCTATTGTTGTTAAGTCCTGGAATCCTGCGTCTACAAGTTCCTTTTTCATTGGTAATACGATTTCTGCTGGATACATATTTAAAATTTTAGATTTTAAAAATAATGGTTTTTAAATTGTAAATCCACTTTTTTATATTGGTTTTTCTAATCCTCTGATTGTTTTCAACGAAGATTGCATTTGAAGTTACATATTTTCTTATTTTTGTCAATATATTTTCGATAGAAATGAGCGATTTAAAAGTTTACAATACTTTAACTAAAGTAAAGGAGTTATTTATACCAATAAATAAAAACCATGTCGGAATGTACGTATGTGGCCCTACAGTTTATAGTGATGTTCATATCGGGAACTGCAGAACATTCATTTCATTTGATGTCATTTACAGGTATTTAAATTATCTAAAATACAATGTTAGATATGTTCGTAATATTACTGATGTTGGGCATTTAGAAAATGATGCTGATGAAGGGGAGGACAAAATATCTAAAAAAGCAAAATTAGAAAATTTAGAACCAATGGAGGTGGTTCAAAAGTATACAAATGGATTTCATAATACTTTAGAAAAGTTCAATACGTTAAAGCCTAGTATAGAACCTACTGCTACAGGACATTTAATTGAACAAATTGAATACGTAGAGACTATCATTAAGAATGGCTATGCATATGAGTCTAATGGTTCTGTTTATTTTGATGTTGAAAGTTATGCTGTGAATCATAATTATGGGGCTATTTCTGGTAGAAAAATTGATGAGCTACAAAGTAACTCTCGAGTTTTAATTGGTCAAGACGAAAAAAGAAGCCCACTAGATTTTGTTATATGGAAGAAAGCAGGTCCAAATCATATTATGCAATGGAATTCACCTTGGGGTAAAGGTTTTCCTGGTTGGCATCTTGAATGCTCTGTGATGAGCACTAAATATTTAGGTGATAAGTTTGACATTCATGGTGGAGGTATGGACTTAAAGTTTCCACATCATGAATGTGAAATTGCGCAAAATACTGCTCATTCAGGTAAAACCGATTCAATAAAATATTGGCTTCATTCTAACATGTTAACGCTTAATGGAGAAAAAATGAGTAAAAGTACAGGTTTGTATTTTTTACCTGAGCAAATGTTTGATGGTTCAACGGAACTATTAAGTCAGGCGTACTCTCCCGCTGTAGTTAGGTTTTCGATGATGCAATGTCATTATCGTTCTACAATGGATTTGAGTGATGACGCTTTAAAGGCGGCTGGTAAAGGGTATTTGAGATTGGTAAATGCAATCGAGACTTTGGATTTACTGAATGGCGCTGAAAAATCATCAATTGATGTAAATGCCATTTGGGAGAAATGTTCCAGTGCAATGAACGATGATTTTAATTGTCCGGTCTTAGTATCCCATTTATTTGATGTTGTTAAGTTAATAAATTCAGTTTCGGCAGGTAATGAAACACTAACGGTTGATGATATTGAAAGTTTAAAGAAACTATTCAACGATTTTGTTGTTGAAATATTAGGTGTTAAGATTGAAGTTGATAATTCCAGCTCGGATGGTATAGAAGGAGACTTAATAAAATTAGCGGTTGACCTTAGGAGTAATGCCAAAACAAACAAGGACTGGGGAACTAGTGATTTAATACGGAATGAGCTGGGGAAGTTAGGAGTAAAAATCAAAGATTCTAAAAACGGTACTGAATGGTCGAAATAAAAAAAATATTCTTATTTCTAATTACATCTCTTGTTGTTTTCGCATGTTCTGAGACTCCAGTAGAAAAAAGTGAGAATATCGTCACCCCTAAATATGTTTTAGTAAAAACACCTAAGGTTAATGCGGATTCAGTTTTTTCTTTTGTGAAAAAACAAGTCGATTTTGGACCGAGAACTCCGAATAGTATCGCGCATGCAAATTGTGCAGATTGGTTGGTTGCAAAATTATCCAATTATGGATTGTTAGTTAAAGAGCAAACTGGAACTCAATTAGCACATGATGGAGTAGATTTAAATTATCGTAACATTATAGCAAGATCAGATTTGAAATTAGCTAAAAGAATTCTACTAACAGCGCATTGGGACACTCGGCCATGGGCAGATCAAGATAATCAAAATCAAGAAGAAGCAATAGATGGAGCGAACGATGGAGGAAGCGGTGTTGCTGTAATATTAGAGGTCGCTCGTCTTCTAAAAGAGCAGGTGCCGAATGTAGGAGTTGATATTGTTCTTTTTGACATAGAAGACTACGGTAAAACAACAGAGTCTTTTTGTTACGGGTCCCAAATTTGGGCAAAAGAAACGATGTTAGATTCTTTAAAACCCATTTATGGAATTAATTTAGATATGGTTGGAGATGCAAATGCTGTATTTGTATACGAAGGTTATTCATCGCAATATGCTCGACCAATTTTGGATAAAGTATGGGCTGTTGCTAAACACAGTGGCAACGGACGTTTTTTTAGATCTATTCAAGACGGAATGATTACAGACGATCATTATTATGTAAATCAGGCGGGAATTCCTTGTATTGATATAATTCATCGAGACCCTCAAACTGGTGGGTTCGCACATTCATGGCATACGCACAATGACAATCTTCAAAATATTTCAAAAAACACTCTAAAGGCGGTGACAGAAGTGGTAATTCAAACTGTTTATCGAGAAAAGTAAATTTTTTGTGCTCGTATTCGTTAGTTTATCAATGATTAAATCTGATTAATAAGGTTTTATTCATAGGTTGAATTTTCTTCAATTTAATAAGTGAAGTATGCAGCAAATTAACAGGCAGCGGATTGCTTAGCGGTGAGTCTATGCGAGGTGGAGAAATAGAAAGCTAAAAACATCCATTACTTTAATATAAATTGTTAGCCATTTGTTGAAAGAAGAATTATTAAATCTTATAAGGATTCAGTAATTTGCGGAAGACTCATTTTAGAGTTTTAAACCATCAAAAAACCACAAAAAATGGCGAAGGATAAGCTTTTTCTAATAGATGCATTTGCAATTATTTTCCGATCGTATTTTGGATTCGGAAACAACCAAAGATATAATTCTCAAGGAGTCAACACATCAGTTACTTTAGGAGTTGCCAATACTATATTGGAAGTTTTAAATAAGCACAAGCCGTCCCATATTGCTGTTGTTTTTGATGCACCTGGGAAAACGTTTAGGCATGATATGTATCCTGATTATAAAGCGCATAGAAATGAAACTCCAGAAGATATAAAAATTTCTATTCCTTATGTTAAAAGGTTAATCGAATCCTTTAATATTCCAATTATTGAAAAAGTTGGTTATGAAGCGGATGATATTATTGGTACGATAGCGAAACTTGCCGAAAAGGAAGATTTTGATACATATATGATGACGCCTGATAAGGACTTTGCTCAACTAGTATCCAAGAATATATTCATGTACCGTCCAGGAAGAAGTGGTAATCCTGCTGAAGTTTGGGGTATACCTGAAGTTCAAGCTAAATTTGAAGTTGAACGTCCTGAACAAGTAATCGATATTTTAGGAATGTGGGGTGATTCGGCAGATAATATACCAGGAATCCCTGGTATTGGCGAGAAAACCTCAAAAAAGTTAATTAAAGCATACGGTTCTTTAGAAGGTTTGTTGGAGAATACTGACGATTTAAAAGGAAAACAAAAAGAGAATGTAATCAACTTTGCAGAGCAAGGGAAGTTATCTAAGCTTTTAGCTACAATTGATTTAAATGTTCCTGTTGAGATTGACTTCGATTTGATGTTAATTGATAACTGGAATGAGGATGCTCTATTGAGTATTTTCTCTGAAATGGAATTTAGGACGCTCGCAAAGCGAGTATTAGGCGTTGATATATCAAATACTGCTCAAACTTCGCCAGCTCCGGTTCAGCGTAAACCTGATGTTTCTGAAGCTACTGTTACTGCAAAACCTTTGCGTTCTAATGGTCAATTGGATTTATTTGAAACCCCTGAAGTAGGAGTTGACATAGATAAAAATTTAATTAAAGGAGAAATAAAAACAATTGATGATGTGAAACCAAATTATATTTTGGTGGAATCTGATGAAGAAATAAATACTTTAATTGAAAAGCTAGATAAACTTGATAGCTTTTGTTTTGATACAGAAACAACAGGTTTAGATACCATGATTGCTGAAGTTGTTGGTTTAGCATTTTCATGGAAGTCTGGAGAAGGTTATTATGTTTTTATAAATGAAGGAGATGAGCAGCGTGTGCTTGATTTTTTTAAACCTTTATTCAGTAATGAAATCACAACAAAAATTGGTCAGAATTTAAAGTATGATATCAATGTTTTAGTAAAGTATGGTGTTGCTGTAAAAGGTAAGTTATTCGATACGATGATGGCGCATTATCTACTTCAGCCAGATTTAAAACATAACATGGATTTCCTTGCGGAAACGTATTTAAATTACCGTCCTGTTTCAATTGAAACGTTAATTGGAAAAAAAGGGAAGAATCAAAAAACGATGCGAGAAGCTGAAAAGGCTGAGTTGGTAAAATATGCTGCTGAGGACGCTGATATTACTTGGCAATTAATGGAAAAGTTTAGTCCGTTACTTGATCAAAAAGAAGTTCGTGAATTATTTGACAATATTGAAATGCCATTGATTCCAGTTTTATCAAAAATGGAAAATAATGGAGTGGCTTTGAATTCCGAAACTTTAAAAGAGTTTTCGATAGAGTTGGAGGCAGAAATTGAAAAATTAGAGAAAACGGTTATTGAAAATGCCGGAGAAGAATTTAATGTTTCTTCACCAAAGCAATTAGGAATCGTTCTTTTTGAAAACATGAAGATTGATGAAAAGGCCAAAAAAACAAAAACTGGTCAGTATTCAACATCTGAAGAAACGCTTCAGAAATTGGCAGGAAAACATCCAATAATTGATGTTGTTTTAGAATACCGTCAATTGAAGAAATTAAAATCTACCTATGTTGATGCATTACCTGAATTAGTTAATGCGACAACAGGGAAAATTCATACAACCTATAGTCAAGCTGTAGCAGCTACAGGAAGACTTTCATCTGTAAACCCTAACCTACAAAATATTCCTGTTAAAACTGAAAAAGGTAGAAAGGTTCGCGCGGCATTTGTTCCGAGTAAAGGAAATGAATTGTACGCAGCTGATTACTCTCAAGTTGAATTACGTTTGATGGCGGAGATGAGTCAAGATCAAAACATGGTTGAGGCTTTTAAAGAGGGACATGATATTCATTCGGCTACAGCAGCAAAGGTATTTGATGTACCAATGGAAGAGGTAGACAGAGAAATGAGAGGGAAAGCCAAGATGGTCAATTTTGGAATTATCTATGGAATATCTGCTTTTGGTTTAAGTCAACGATTAAACATCAAACGTAAAGAAGCAAAGCAATTAATAGACGGTTATTTCGCCAATTACCCTGGAATTAAACAATTCATGGAGGATAGTGTAGACGGGGCTAAAGAAAAAGGATACGTGCAAACAATTTTAAAGCGTAAGCGCTTTTTAAAAGACATTAATTCTAAAAATGCAGTAGTACGTGGGTATGCTGAAAGAAATGCTATAAACGCCCCTATTCAGGGTTCAGCAGCCGATATTATTAAAGTAGCAATGATTAATATCCATAAAGAAATGGAAGAGCAAGGGCTTCAATCTAAAATGATTCTTCAAGTACATGATGAATTGGTTTTTGATGTTGTTCCATCTGAAAAAGGAATAATCGCTAAGTTGGCAAAAGAGAAAATGGAAAATGCAGTAAAAACTACTGTTCGATTAGATGTTGAAGGTTCTTTTGGGAAAACTTGGTTAGAGGCTCATTAATTAAAAAGCTTGGTTTAACAATGCGAATAAGGTTAAACTAAGCTTTTTGTTAATCAGTCACTTGTAATTTAAACCCAGCACCGTGAACGTTAATGATTTCAATTCGTTCGTCCGCTTTTAAATATTTTCTCAGCTTGGTAATAAAAACATCCATACTTCTTCCTTTAAAGTAATCGTTTTCTCCCCAAATTATTTTTAATGTAAGTTCCCTAGTGAGTAACTGATTTTTATTTAGACATAGTAATCGTAAAATTTCAGCTTCTTTTTTTGTGAGATGCTTATTTTCGTTGCCAATAATTAATTCTTGATTTTTAAAGTGAAAAGAATATTTGCCAATTTTAAAAACATCCTTTTCATCATTATTGTTTGTTTCTCCTGAAAAATATCGTTTTAATAAAGCTTTTATACGAAGTGTTAAAAGCTCCATATTAAAAGGTTTTGTGATGTAATCATCGGCACCAATTTTAAAACCTTGTACTTTGTCAGGGTCAAGCGATTTAGCAGTTAAGAAAATGATCGGGGTGGATTCGTTTACTGCTTTTATTTCCTTACCCAATTGGAATCCATCTTTTTTAGGGAGCATTACATCGAGAATGCAAAGATCAAAATCACCTTTGCAAAAAGCCTCAAATCCAGCTTCTCCATCTTTTGCCCAAGTAACGTTAAAACCAGTAATTTCAAGATTATCTTTTGTTACAAAACCAAGATTTTCATCATCTTCAACTAAAAGTATATGTGCTTTTACATTCATGCTTCTTGATTTAAGGGAATTGTAACTTCAAAAGTTGAACCGGTATTTTTTTCGCTTTGAACACCGATAGTTCCTTTGTGCATTTTTATAATTTGTTCAACGTAACTAAGTCCGATACCAAAACCTTTTACGTTATGGATATCTCCAGTAGGTGCACGGTAAAACTTCTTAAATATATTTTTAACTTCATCTTTACCCATTCCAATTCCGTTATCTGTGATTAATACAGATAGCTTAGATTTTGAAGAACTTACTTTAAAGTCTATTTGAGGAGGTTTATCTCCTGAGTATTTAATCGAGTTGTCAATAAGGTTTGAGATTACGTTTTCAAAGTGATTAACGTCTAGTTTAACTATTAGTGGGTCACCATGAACGGATAAAGAACCTTTCTTTTCGTTAAGAATTAAATCAAAAGGTTGAAAAGCATTTTTAATTAATTGAACGATTTCAATCGATTGATAATTAAGGGCGAAATTTCGTTCTTCAAAAAAGGCTAATTGCAATACTCTTTCAACCTGATTTTTCAAACGTTCATTTTCTTGAACGATAATTTGCGTATATCGTTTTAATCTTTCTGGTTGATTTATAATATCTGGTTGATTGATGACATTACTTGAAAGTGAAATCGTCGAAATAGGTGTTTTGAGTTCGTGCGTCATGTTGTTAATGAAATCGGTTTTCATCTCCCCGATTTTCTTTTGACGTAAAAACATTAAAACAACATAAATAAAGAACCCAACAATACCCATTATTACAATACCAGATGCAACTCCTATACTTAAGTAGTTTTCTAATGTGTTCTTTTTTGGGAAAATCACACCGAAATTGTAACTAGTAATATCCCAATCAACACCGTATTCGTTTGCTGCAACATAATTTTCACTACTAGAACCAGAGTTTGAATAAATCACACTGTCTGTAAAGCAATCATAAATAGCAATCTTGTAAGGAGAGGTAAGCTCAAGTGCTTCAAATTCTATTTGCAGTAAGGAATCAATATGAGAAGGATTTACGATGTCTTGAACTTCAACAACATAGGATTCATCACTTAGTTGTTTTACGAGATGTACTTTGTCAATTGTGGAATGATGGATTAATTTTAGTTTATAACCGGCATTCAGTAACCCGATTTTTACTTTATGATTAAATTGTTTATTCTCAAGTGCTATTAAGTTTTTTGCCCAAAAAAACTGAACAACAAATAACAATAAAATGGAGAAGACTCCAGTTATAATAATTATCTGTAATGTGCGATTTTTCATTAAAATTTAAATTACTAAATTTTTCTGCAACCATTAGTTATTATAAATTAGTAGTGCAATTATCAAGACAATTAATTTTTCTTTAAAAAATTACCAATGCGAAACTTTTTAAACGTTGTTTTAACTGTTTTCTTTTTAAGTTCTCAAGCTCAAATAGCAAACAAGTATGTAAATAATATAAATGCTAAAACCGCTAGAGAACACTTAGAGTATTTAGCCAGCGATGAGTTGGAAGGTAGAGAAGCAGGGCAAAAAGGTCAGAAGTTAGCGGGTGCTTATTTAATGCAGAATTTTATTGAATATGGATTACCACCGGTAAATGGAGGGTATTTTCAAAAGTTTAATTTGAGGGTGGTTGAACCTGATAAAATTAAAATTTCTATGAACGGGGACACCTTATCTTACTTTCAAGATTTTTTACATAACTCCGATTTTGATGATTCAAACTTTAGTAATGCTGAAGTGGTTTTTATAGGCTACGGAATTGGAGCAGATAACTACAATGAATATGAAGGACTAAACTTAAGAGATAAGGTAGTCATGTTTATTGATAGTGAGCCCAAAAATAAAAAAGGTAAATATATCGTAAATCAAAAAGATTCTCATAGTCAATGGGCTATCAGGCAGAAAAAAATAAAAAAAATCAAAACACAAGGAGCCAAGGCTATTATTATTGTTAATGAGCGTTTAAATTTTTTAAAGTCATCCTATGCTCATTCTTTTAAATCATCAAAAATGACATTGGCAACGGATAGTTTTAGCATGAAATTACCTGTTGTTTTTATAAATCCTAAAACTGCTGATAAACTCTTAAGCAAAGGTGGATGCAAAAGTGGTTTGTTCGGTACTAAAAAGAAAATATCAAAAAAGGGAAAACCTCTTAGCTGTAATTTATCATTAAAAATTGGATTTCATTCAGATTTAATAAATCACAAAATTACTTCTGAAAATGTTTTGGGTTTTGTAGAAGGGTCTGATAAAAAAGAAGAAGTTGTTGTAGTAACTGCCCATTACGATCATATTGGAGTTCATGATGGTGAAGTGTTTAACGGGGCGGATGATGACGGAAGTGGAACTACAGCCTTGCTAATGATGGCAAAAGCTTTTGCAAAAGCGAAAGAAGATGGGAATGGACCACGACGGAGTATTTTATTTATGCCCGTTTCTGCAGAAGAGAAAGGTTTACTTGGGAGTAGGTATTATTCAGAGAATCCAATTTTTGATTTAAAGAATACTGTTGCTGATTTGAATATTGATATGATTGGGAGAGTGGATGAAGCGCATCATGAAGAAAGTGTTCCTAATCCAAACTATGTTTATATTATTGGAAGTGATTTTTTAAGTACGGAATTGCACAAGATTAATGAAGACCAAAATAAGAAACATACTCAGTTGCAATTAGATTACACCTACAATTCAATGGATGATCCTAATCATTATTACCAAAGATCAGATCATTACAATTTTGCGAAACATGGTATTCCAGTTATTTTTTACTTCAATGGTATTCATGAGGATTATCATCAAGCTTCTGATACTATAGATAAAATAGACTTTAATAAGATTGCGCACATTTCAAAACTGGTGTATTATACAGCTTGGGAGTTAGCGAATAATGAAGATCGAATTGTAGTTGACAAGAAATAAAAATTTAAAGGCCGATTTATTCGGCCTTTAAATTTTTTTCTTGGTATAGTTTCACCATGTAGCCTTAAATTGATCTAAGAATCTTACATCATTTTCAGACCACATTCTTAAATCTTTTACTTCGTATTTTAGCATTGCCATTCTTTCGATTCCCATTCCGAATGCGAATCCTGAATATTCATTAGGATCAATTCCTGCATTTGTAAGAACATTAGGGTCAATCATTCCACATCCAAGAATTTCTAACCAGCCAGTGTATTTACAAACGTTACATCCTTTTGTATTACACAAAGAACAGGAAACATCAACTTCAGCACTTGGCTCCGTAAAAGGGAAGTAAGAAGGACGTAGTCTGATTTTGGCGTGCTCACCAAACATTTTCTTTGCGAAGTATTCGATGGTTTGTTTTAAATCAGCAAAGGACACTTTCTTATCGATATAAATACCCTCAACTTGGTGAAAGAAACAATGTGCTCTCGCACTAATTGCCTCGTTTCTATAAACTCTTCCTGGAGTAATTGTACGAATTGGTAATTCCTTAGCTTCCATAACCCTCATTTGAACCGACGAAGTATGAGTTCTTAACAACCAATCTGGATCTTTCTCTATGAAAAATGTATCCTGCATATCTCTAGCTGGGTGCTCATCAGGTAAGTTTAAGCCAGTGAAATTATGCCAGTCATCTTCAACTTCAGGACCTTCTGAAACATTAAATCCGATTTTACTGAAAATCTCAATAATTTCTTCGTTAACCAAGCTCAGTGGATGCCTACTTCCTAGTTTGAAACCCTCACCAGGTAGCGTTAAATCTATATCTGATTTTTGCTCTTCTGCTTCCTCACTTGAATCAGATAGGCTATCAAATTTATTTTGTGCTTGAGTTTTTAAAGAATTAATGGATTGACCAACTTCTTTTCTTTTGTCAGCTGCAACGTTTCTTATCTCAGCAAATAAATCTTTAAGTACATTTTTTGAACCTAAAAATTGAATTCTAAATTTTTCTAAAGTTTCCTTTCCTTCTATTTTGAATTCTTCAATTTGTTGACTTAACTCTTTGATTTTATCTTCCATCAATAATACTTGAATTGAGTTGTAAAATTACAACTTTTTAATTGTCATTTTAAGATCTTCTTCAGGACGATTGTTTTTATCCTTTTTTAATATCGCAATTGAGTCAATGATATTGATTCCTTCTATAATTTCCCCGAATACAGTATAGTCTCCATCTAAATTGGGCGTTCCTCCCAAGGAGTCGTATAATGCTATTTGCTCTGGACTGTAATAAAAAGCTTTTTTTACGTAAGCTTCATCAATTAACGTTTGAATTTTTGAAAGATAGAAATTAGTGCTATCAGCATTTTTAGAACTTCGTGCATTTAAGTATTTGTTACGGAGATCAAGATTTGATGAATCATTCATAATTTCAGTACTAAAGGTCCTTTTTTTGGAGATATTTTTTCTGTTTTCAAAAGATTTTAACGTTTTTTCATTGGTTGAGGAACCATCAACAATATAAAATTGAGATGCAGATGAAGCACGCAGAGGATTTACCCTTGCGTCTTGCTGAGCAGCAGCTAAGGCTCCTTTTTTATGGATGAATTTTGGAGAAACTTCGTTAGGGATTGTGTAATTAAGATTGCCCATTCCTAACCTTTGACCTGGCTGAGCGTTTTTGGAATCGGGATCACCACCTTGAATCATAAAATTTGGAATTACTCGATGAAATAAAGTTCCATTATAAAATGAATCAGCAACTAGTTTTTTGAAATTATCTCTGTGAAGCGGTGTCTCATCAAAAAGTCTAATTGTCATGTCTCCAAATTTAGTTTGAATAACATATAGGTTGCTATCAATAGGTTCGGTGTTCTTAATATTACTTTCTTTAGTAGAATTACACGCAAAAATAATTATCGAAAAAATAAGAATAAAGGCAAATTTGAAACGGATCATGCTGCGAAATTAACTATTTACTGAGGTATAGTGAATTTTTGACCAAACAATTTTTTATATATATTTGTTAGCAGAAAGTTCTTGTACTATTTCTAAACGTTAATTACTATGAAAATATTTAAAGTTTTACTTTTAAGTTTGCTTCTTGCGCTAACAAGTGTAAGTTGTGGTGAAAAGAAAACGGAAGGAATTATTTCTGTAATAGATTTAGCAACAAATACACCTGTTAAAGGGGCTACGGTAAGAATTTTTGTTGAATCAGAAGATGTAGCTGCTGCTGGTTTTTACCTTTGCGGTGGAGACGATTTGACTTCTGAACAAATATATACCACTTCTGACGCAGGAGTTACTGACAAAATTTGCTTTAAATTACCTGTGGTTGTAACCGTTAGTGTAACAGCAGGGGACAAAATAGGAGTTGGTACCTTAAGTGTAGTTAGAGAGGAAACTACAACGGCAGTTGTTAAGATTAATTAATAAACTTCCCCAAAATATTCCAAAATCCCTTGCTTCATTAATTTTAATTGTTCTCCAGCCTTTAAAGTAGGGAGAGGTTTAAGTGTTTCGAAATGTGGCCATCCATCTTGGTCTGCGTGTGAAAGCTTATAAAAACCAAATGGACTTAATACTCTACAAATAGCAACGTGCATTACATCCAATTTTTGATCTTTAGTGAAGTCTTGTTTTCCTTTACCAAGTTCTTGAACTCCAATCAAGAATAAAATTGCCTGAACATCTAAATCTCCTCCAAAATCTTGAGCGATTCTCTTTTCAAGCTCTTTCCATTTATCTTCAAAACTGTTATCCATTCTGTAAATTTAAGTAATTAAAACGCCCAACTGTTCGAGAAAGGGTTAAATACATTTATTCCAAACTTAAACATATTGGATAGGGTTGAGTAATTTGAGTATGCAACAGCATAATATGATCCAAGTTTAAACTTGGTATCTCCTATTTTAAACGGGACCTCAATGCCAACGAATGTTTCTGAATGGGCAAAACTATTATCATTAATATAAAGTAATCCTCCACCAAAAACACTTTCAATTTTACGTTTCTTTAAAAAGGGTATTTTTTTTACTAAAGCGCCATGGAAATGGTGAATGAAATTTAGTTGAATAAATTCTCCGATAGATTTATGCGTTTCTCCAAGTAATTGAAAAGTATACAACGGGTGTGAAAATAAGTAGTTGTCTGTTCCTCTAAAAAAAGTAAAGTTTGGGATTTCTAATTCTGATGTATCTAAGTATTTCCCAAACCAAGCGTTATATTTTGAAGTTCCTAGTGTTCCGATGTTAAAGCTTTGATCGAGACCAAGTTTAAGTAACTGAAATTTAATTTTTGTTTGTAAAACATCAGGAATTCCTTGTTCCCATTTAAAATTGAAATTTGGCCATTTACTCCCAATTATAGTCTTTTTGTTTTTTTCAAGTTTATACTTTTGAAATGGAGTATAGCTTATTGATAGTTTTAGGTTTAATTCATTATAATCATTAAAAACCTGAGGAGTATTTTGAGAACCAAATAAATCGTCACTCCAAGGCGCTAACTTTAGATGATCGATTGATTTTCTTTGTGCGTATTTACTTTTAACATCTATAAATAATCCATTTTTAATTTCTCTAAACATGGAAAGTTCAATAAAGTCATTTTTTATATAATTACTTCTACTAAAAATTGTAGCGAAATTTTGCATGAAGGTTAACATCTGATACTTACTACCTGTATTTAAACTTATTGAACCGAAATGAAGAGGGGCGTATAAAAAAGAGATTCCACCATCACCAATTAAATCATTATTTCTAAATCCATAATTACTGCTACCATGAAGGGAGACTTCCTTATTGTTTTTAAAACGTTTAATATATTTCCCACCTAAAGCATGTCTATAGCCTCCAATTCCAAAAATTTTAGATTGTTTTATTAAAGGATCAATTACCCATTTTGTCTTTTTTATTGAGTTATAGTGATCTATACCTGTGAAAAGGATGTTGTCTAAAGACATCTTATTTTTGATCGAATCCTCAGTTTCAAGGTATTTATTTGATTCTTGCAATTGTTTAATACTATCGGCGCTGGTTTTAAATTTAAATTCCACTTTTGTTAAGTTTATAGGTCGTATAGTATTCCAAAAAGTGGAATCCTTATATTTTGATGAATCAGCCATTACCTGAATTAAATTGGGTTTTGCACGTTTTTTTTCAGGATTGAAGTCATACTTGTTAAATAGGCTATAGACACTTCCATGAAAATTAAATATTCCAGATTTGTAGTAGTAAAAAAACTCTTGCTTTGATAACGTCATGATTGAATCAATTTGGTTATAGTTTTGAGCTATACTAAATTGATCATATTTATGAAGCGAAGATTTATTCAACGTAAGTTTTAATGACTTCACCGCCCAGTTACTTTCTTGAATATAAAGTGTGCCTATAAAAACAGCTCCATAAAGCCTTTTTGGTTGTACAGAAACAATATGTATGATTTCATCATTTTCGTAAAAACTACCTTTGTATTCATAGTTATATGTAGTAAATGCTATTGTTCCAATAGGAGAAACAAAGGGGGTTTGTCCTAACTTAGGGATATAAATCAATGATTTGTAAAAATTAAAATTACCATCTGAAATATCATAATAGTACAAATTTGGATTCGTCGTTAAGTCTTTTTTAATTTTCTTTTTCCTTTGATTCCAAGGATTGTTAAACAAATTTGAGATTGGTTTTCTTTTTACTAAATCATTAATTCCAATCTTGGTTTCTTTCCATGTATTATTATAATGTTCTACTTCACTGTATTTTTCTAAAAAATTCAAAGTGCTTTTATATTCATTATTTATCCCTGTACTTTTTTCAAGTGAAGATTTAACGTAGAGTTTGGTTGTGAAATTGAGTTGCTGTAGGTCGTTTTTTTTTCGATTCCTTTGGATATTTTTAATAATAGTTTTTGCAAAGTGATTATCAGATTTAATAACGACTTCATCCAACTGTATGCCTTTTTTTAAAGTGATTATTTTTTGATTTAAAAACTCTTCTATCTTAAGTTTCGCTAACTCGTAGCCAATGTAAGAAAAGATTAAAGTGTCGTTTGTATTTCGAGCTTCAATCGAAAAATAACCTTTACTATTTGCTATCGTTCCGTTTGATGAGTTTTGAATATGAATAGAAACAAATGGAATAGGTGAATTCCTCTCGTCTACAATGAAACCAGAAACTTGTTGCGCAATGCATTGCGTAGAAATAAGTAAAATAAAAAAAGACATGAATCTTTTCATACAACAAAAATAACCATTCATTAAGCATCATAAAAACTTATTGTTCATCTGTTCAAAATAAAAGGTAAATTTGGGTATGAGTAAGTTGGTATTAATCCCCACTCCAATTGGAAATTTGGGAGATATAACATTAAGAGCAATTGAAACCATAAAGTCGGTTGATGTTTTATTGGCTGAGGATACTCGGCAAACAGGAAAGCTTTTAAAGCATTTGAGTATTGATAAGAAAATGTGGGCGCATCATTCTCATAATGAGCATAAGTCAACGAATTCGATTATCGAAAAAATTCAAGGAGGAGAAACGGTAGGCTTAGTTTCCGATGCTGGTACGCCTGGAATATCGGATCCTGGTTTTCTACTTGTTAGGGAGTGCTTAAAAGCTGGCGTTGAGGTTGAAACATTGCCAGGTGCTACTGCATTCGTCCCTGCCTTAGTAGGTAGTGGCTTGCCTAGTGATAAGTTTTTTTTTGAAGGCTTTTTGCCGCATAAAAAGGGACGACAAACTCGCTTAAAGTTTTTAGCAGAGTTGCCATGCACCATTGTTTTTTACGAATCGCCACATCGGTTAATAAAAACACTTCAGCAGATTTCAGAGTTTCTTGGTGAAGGAAGACAAATTTGCGTAGTTAGAGAATTAACCAAAATGTTTGAAACATTTCACAGGGGAACTGTGGCAGAAGTTCAAAAGTATTTTGAAGATACCCCCCCTAAAGGAGAAATTGTGATTGTTTTGGAGGGGAAATTATCTTAGACAGTTTCTAAATAAATCAAATCTATTGCTAGTAACGATTTTAGTCATTAACTTATATAAAAATTATAAGACATGGTATCATCTAAAGTTGAAGACTCGTTAAACAATCAAATATTATTAGAGGGAGAATCGTCTCAGTTTTATCTTTCTATGGCTTCTTGGGCTGAAAATCAAGGTTATGTAGGTACATCTTCTTTTTTATATCGTCAAGCAGATGAAGAGAGAGAACATATGCTTAAATTAATTAAATATGTTAATGAAAGAGGCGGGGTTGCAAGAATTCCATCAATTTCAGAGCCACCTACCGAATTTGATTGCTTAACAAATGTATTCGAGAGTTTACTATCTCATGAGTTAAATATTACTGCTAAGATTAATAGTGTTGTTCATATATGTCTTCAAGAGCAAGATTACACCACTCATAATTTTATGCAATGGTATGTAAGTGAGCAAATTGAAGAAGAGGCGACAGCTAGAGGTATTTTAGATAGAATTAAATTGACTGGTTCAGAAAAAGGAGGTTTATATCTTTTCGATAGAGATTTAGAAAATTTAATTGGTGGAAGTATCTCAGTTCCAAACGCGGGGAAATAATACTATTAAGCGTAATTAAGAAAAGCCTGCTTTATGCAGGCTTTTTTGTTTCACTATTGATTGTGAATAATTGAGTATCTTTCGCTTTATACACAATGAAAATATTTTGTCAAAAACATATCATTGGACTTGTCCTCTTTTTTTCTGTATTCTCTACACATGCTGGTGAGTACTATAAGTCTGACCGGTTAATTTTTGATTTGTATACGCCTAGTTGGATAAACACTCCTAGTGCTATTAATTCTTCTTTTTCTTTAGGTTTTTCAACAAGTTGGGGGAAGGATATTGTGATTAGTAAGTCCAGGTATTCATACTTTTATGGCTTAGGTTATGATTTTGCTAACATCAATTCTAACGCCGATTTTAAAAGATCCTTTGAAGGCAACTCAATAAGATCTCTTGGGCTGAAAGCATTACATGGAGTGTATGCTATAAATCAACTAACTTCTCATTATTTAGAAGTTCCATTGGAGCTAAGGTTTAGGACTCAAACAAAAATACCGTTTAGGGTATCAATAGGTGCAAAAATTGGATATTTAGTAAAGTCAAAATATACGCTAGATGAAAATAGCGGAACAATCTTTGAACGAAAAAACATTAATATTTTGGAAGATTTAAAATACGGAGCTTCCTTTAGAGTAGGGTGTGGTCTAATTAACTTTTATACTTATTACGGAATCAACTCATTAATCCGAGCTTCTAAACAGCCTGGGATTAATCAACTATCTTTTGGAATATCTTTTTTAGCCAATTAATAGAATAAGAATTTCACAGCTAAACCCAAGTAAAAAACCTGCAATTATCTGACTGAAGGAATGGGCTTTTAGTTGCAACCTTCCAAATCCAATCAATCCTGCGATTATGATTAAAATACTCAATAAATAAAGGAGTACTTCAGGTCCTGTTTTGGATAAAACAGTAACGATACCTACGACACCTCCAATTCCGATCATGTGAACACTAATTTTCCAATTAAAAGTGATCAACATACCAATTATAATAGCCAAAGTGGCGCTAAACATAAACTTGTAAATCAATGGGTTTATTGGTAAGTTCCAAACAGAAGCAAGTAAATAAATTACCCCGTAATACAATGTGCCTGTTAGTAAAAAGGGCAACATTCGTTCCTCTTTTTTTGGCATGTGTAAACTAGAAATAAGTTTTAATTCTTTGAGAATTATTGAAATAATAACGGGCATAATTCCAGTTGCGATAAAAACTGAAATTAATGTTAAGAAAGCGTTGTCTTTATCGAGAGCAGTCGAAAAAGTGTTAAATCCTGGTATTCTTCCCCAAAAGTAAGCGATTAGTAACCCGTTTATTGGCATGAATAAAGGGTGGAAAACGTATGATGTATAAAGCGCAAGTTTATTATTGAAGGATTCCAAGACTTAATTTTAGGGATTTGGTAAAATTATGAAAACACTTTGATTCAAAAGAAAATTCATTCAATTCAATGAGTTTAATGTTATATCTCTTTTCTTAGTCTTCCAACCGGAATGCTAAGTTGTTCTCTATATTTAGCAACTGTTCTCCTAGCAATTGGATATCCTTTTTCTTTTAAAATAGCGGCAAGTTTTTCATCTGTATATGGCTTTTTTTTCTCTTCAGTTTCAACAGTATCTTGAAGTATCTTTTTAATTTCCCTTGTACTGACCTCTTCTCCTTTGTCGTTTTGCATACTTTCCGAGAAAAATGTCTTTAAAAGGAAAGTTCCGTAAGGAGTTTGAATGTATTTACTATTTGCTACTCTTGAAACAGTTGATATGTCCATCTCTATTTTATCTGCTATATCCTTCAGGATCATAGGTCTTATTTTTGTCTCATCGCCAGTTAAAAAGTAATCATGCTGAAGATTTATAATCGTTTGCATGGTATTAAGTAGAGTGTTTTGGCGTTGTACAATTGCATCGATAAACCACTTGGCAGAATCTAATTTCTGTCGAACAAACATTACGGTATCTTTTTGTGACTTAGATGCCTTTCCTTGGTTTGCCTGATATCCTTTAAGTAGTTCCTTATATTCTCTACTTACTTTTAATTCAGGAGCATTTCTGCTATTTAAAGAAAGTTGTAATTCACCATCTTCAATGTTTAGGTGAAAATCAGGAACGACCGTTTGAGCAAATCTTTGGGTTTCATTCATCGACCCGCCCGGTTTTGGGTTAAGCTTTAAAATTTCCTCTAAAGCTAGTTTTAACTCGTCTTCCGTAACCTCGAACTTTTTGATAATTTTTTGATAATGCTTCTTTGTAAACTCATCAAAAGTTTTTTCTAGAATCTTACCTGCCAAATAAACGTTTAAATCAGATCTTTTTTTTCTTTTTATTTGAAGCATTAAACATTCCTGTAAATTTCTTGCCCCAACTCCTGCAGGTTCCATTCCTTGAACTTGCTTAAGCAAAGCTTCTAATCTTTCTTCGGTAGTAGAGATGTTTTGATAGAAAGCTAAGTCGTCGACTATGGCTTCTAATTCACGTCTTAAATAACCAGCATCATCTAGATTACCGATCAAATGTTCTGCTACAGTGCGATCATCTTCACTTAATTTTAATAAACCTAATTGTGCAATTAAAATTTCATGAAATGATTTGCCCATAGATAAAGGCATCGATTTGTCTTCCACATCAGGTCCAGAATTTCTTATTGAAGTTTTGTATGAAGGAACTTCATCGTCAGAAATATATTGAGACAAATCAAAATCATCTCGTTTATTCTCTTCATTATAATCTTCTGGATATTCTTCTTGCTCCCTTGTATCGATCTCTGAGCCTTCTTCTAAGGCAGGATTGCTTTCCAATTCTTCTTTGATTCTTTGCTCTAATGCAACGGTTGGCACTTGTAACAACTTCATTAATTGAATTTGTTGCGGTGACAGCTTTTGAAAGAGCTTTTGCTGTAAAGATTGTTTTAACATTTGGCCTCTTATTTTGTTTTAAGTTACGGTTAAAACATATTTTTTGTTGGATAATTATTCGAAAAAAATTTGCGGTCATCCAATTAAAGATTTACAATCTAATTTTAATCGTTTTATTTAACTGTTTTTCAGTTGTTTAAAATAATTTAAAATTATTGTCGTTTTTGTTAAGCTTGAATTATGTAAAAGGGTTTTTAGGTATGAACATTGAATATTGAAAAACAAGTAGTTGTTTCATTAAAAGACAACTAGATAAATTATAATTTGGCTTTAATTCATGAAATTACTCAAACGCATCTTACTTAGTTTTTTAATTGTCTTCACTTTATTGGCAAGTGGGGTGATAATTATTGGAACTCAGTATGAGGATAAATTGATGAAATATGTTACAGAAGAGATTGGGAATAAACTTTCACGACCTGTAAATGTATCCGAAATTGAGTATAAATTATTTTCAAGCTTCCCCAATATTTCTATTGATTTAGTAAATGTTGAAACGTACAGCTTTAAAGAAGAAGATCAGCCTTTTATAAAATTAGAAAAGCTTCACTTAGTTTTTGACATACTTCCTTTATTAAGAGGAGAATTTAATATTCAGGAAATCATCCTTGATAATGGATTGGTAAATGTAATTTTTAATAAAAAAGGTGAACCAAATTACAACATTCTTAAAGAGTCTTCTGATTCATCTTCCTCTGGAAGTGCGAATTTTAAAATAGAAAATATTGTTTTTAATAATGTTAACATTCAGTATCAGGATCTTAAAGTAGCGTCGAAGTATCAAATTAATCTTAATCAAGGTAATCTACAGCCATCTTCATTGCAGGATTCAATAATAGGACGCTTTATTTTTGATGGAAGTGTTCCAATTATCCAATATGGAGACTTTGAGCTTGGGGATGAAATTGAATTGTCTGGACAATTTGGTTTGTCGATAATAGATGGGGAAATTGCTTTTGATTTTGAAGGGGACTTACTTAATACTAAGTCAGCTATAACAGGAGTAGTTAATTCAAAGAAAAACAACTGGGATATTTTGATCAGTAATCAGTCTTTTAATATTAAGAAATTAATAAAGGTCTTGCCTGAAAAAATGAGACCAACAGAGCTTAACTCTGCATCTGGAAATATTTCAACAACCTTTCGTTTGATTAGTCGTGAAAAAGGTAATTCTGAATTAACAGGAGACTTTGTAATAAATAATGGAAGTTACAAAATAAGCTCTTCGGAACTTACCAAAGTTGATGTTAAAGGAAACATCAACCAGTCAAACATTTCAGATATACAAACAGCTTTTATTTCAGTTTCCAATTATAGTTTAGTGTATAACAACCGTATTCAATTAACTGGAGATGGGGCCTTAAAAAACTTAGAAAATCCATCTGTAAAAATTCATTTATTATCTGAGCTAAACCTTGAGCATTTGCATGATATTTCACTTAGTCATTCTTTCAGGGCCTTAAAAGGTAAAGCAAAGGTTGATGTTGAACTAGAGGGCAGATTAATAGATGTCTTTACAAAGCCAAATCAACGCAATCTGAATTCCTTAAAATTAATAGGTTCTGTTCATGTAAAGGGGGCTTTAGTGCAACCAAATCAATTTGATTTCCCTATAATAGTTGACCAGTCGGAGATTATGTTGGCAAATAATAATATAAAGGTTAAAGAATTTAAAGGCAGGATAGGAGATAGCCATTTTGAGATGAATGGAACGATTGAACAATTTTTAAATACTGTATTCTTAGAAAAGGATTTAAACATTAAAGCAACCTTAAAAGTTGACCAGTTGGTTTTGGAAGACTTCATTACGGAAAAAGCTGATTCTACTGAGTCAACTGAAAACTATGAGTTTGAATTACCATCAAACATTGAGTTGTCTTCTTACTTAGAGTTAGGCTCTTTTAGTTTTAGAAAATTTAATTCGAAAGACCTCAAGGGCTACGTTCATTTGAGTAACAATGTTTTGTCTTTTTCTAACTTCAGCATGAATACTTGCTCTGGTAAAGCAAATCTAGACGGAAGTATAACGGCAAAGAACAGTCAGAATGTGATTTTTAAATGTAAATCCGATTTGGTTGATATAGATGCAAAAAAGGCTTTTGCTCAATTTGAGAATTTTGGACAAGACGTATTACTTGCCAAACATGTTAAAGGGAGAATATCAATTTCAGCATATTTAGTTGCAGAAGCTGATAAAGGTTTAAACATTATTCAAGATAAAATATATACAGAATCGAAATTAAGGATTGTAAATGGAGAATTAGTCGATTTTGAACCAATGATTGAGTTGGCAGAATTCCTGAACAAAGAATTTAAACTGAATTTTGATTTAAAGCACTTAAAGTTTTCTACGATTGAAAATAATATTGACATCAACAATGGAACTATCTATATTCCTGAAATGGCAATTCGGTCGAATGAAATTAATTTAGACGTACAAGGATCACACTCTTTTAATCAAGATATTGATTACTTACTAAAAGTCAAGCATAATGAGATATTCAAAGCGAATAAAAAGAATCAAATAGAGGAGGAATTTGGTGTTGTTGAAAATAACGATAAAACTGCTACAGTTCCACTTCGGATGAAAGGAACTGTAGAGGATCCAAAATTTAGTTATGATGTAAAGACAAAAAGAAAAAGTATCTCAGACGCATGGAAAAAAGAAGGAAAAGAAATTAAACAAGCTTTAAAGGAGGATCTTATTAATGTGTTTAAAGTAAAAAAGGACAAAGAAAAGAAAGATTTGGAGGACTTAAATAATGGGCCGATTAAAGTGATTACAACAATCACTTGGGATGAAGAAGAGGAAGAGGAGTTGGACGAAGAAGATAAAATAGACTAAGGTGAATATATACGTTAAAAAACAACTTTGGAAAATATCGTTATTACTTGGAGCTTTGGGAATTGCGTTATCGTCTCTTTTTTACACCAATAGTATTGTAGATAAATTAGCCGATGAAGAAAATAAAAAAGTTAAACTAGTTGCGGAGGCTACAAAAAGATCTGTAGAAGATGATGGGACAGGAGATCTAACGTTCTATTTCAAAATTATAAAAGACAACAATACAGTACCGGTTATTTGGGTAGATGAGCATGGCTCAATACTTAATTCTCGAAATTTGGATTCAATAAAGATAGCTGATGAGCCAGGTTATCTAGAGTCTAAACTAATAGATATGAAGGCTGCAAATAAGCCTGTTGAAATACCTATTGGGTTAGGAAGTAAGCAATACATTTATTTTGAAAACTCGATTTTAATAAGTTTACTAGCCTACTATCCTTACATGCAGCTATCCATTATAGGCTTATTTGTTATAATTAGTTATTTCGCCTTTTCATCATCTCGAAATGCAGAACAGAATCAAGTCTGGGTTGGTATGTCAAAAGAAACTGCTCATCAATTAGGTACACCGCTGTCTTCTTTGATGGGATGGATTGAATACTTAAAAAGTATAGATGTTGACGATTCAATCGTTGAGGAAATTCGAAAGGATGTAACAAGGTTAGAGACGATTACGGATAGGTTTAGTAAAATTGGTTCAGACCCTTCTTATGATGAGGTGAATTTATTGGATACAATAAACCACGTAGTTTCTTATTTAAGAACAAGGTTGTCTTCAAAAGTTGAAATAATTATAAAGGGAGATCAGACCATTAATTCAAAGGTTTGCATCCCATTGTTTGAATGGGTTATTGAAAATATAACCAAAAACGCCGTTGATGCTATGAGCGGAGAAGGTAAAATTGAAATGACTCTGTTTAGAGTAAACAATCAAATAATCATAGATATTTCAGACACCGGTAAAGGAATTCCTAAACAAGAATTTAAAAAAATATTTAAACCAGGTTTCACCTCAAAGAAAAGAGGTTGGGGCTTAGGCTTGTCCCTAGTGAAACGGATTATTGAAGACCACCATGAAGGTCGGGTTTTTGTTAAGAATTCAGAACTAAACAAAGGGACAGTTTTTAGAATTGAGCTATAAAAAAATAGGCTTCCGTTTAAACGGAAGCCTATTTAGTGACTGTGATTTTATTTTAAAGATATTCTTGAAGGTCGAAACCTAAATCTGATCTAAAATATTTGTCTTGCCAATCAATAATAGCTGTGTTCTTATAACACTGCTTTAAAGCATCGTTTAAATCTTTACCTCGAGAAGTAACCGCTATAACTCTTCCTCCATTAGAAAGAACTTTGCCGTTTTGTTCTTTGGTCCCCGCATGAAAAATAAGAGAACCCTCTGTTTTATCTAAGCCGAAAATTTCTTTTCCTTTTTCATAAGCTTCTGGATATCCTCCAGAAACCATAATAACAGTAGCAGCCGTTTCATCTTCAAATTCCACAGTGATTTCTCCCAGTCTGTTTTCACCAACCGCTTGCATAATTTCTAATAGATCAGACTTAAGTCTGGGTAAGACAACTTCAGTTTCAGGGTCACCCATTCTGACGTTATATTCAACAACTCTTGGGACTCCGTTTTCATTCATTAAACCGATAAACACAAATCCTTTATAGGGAAGATTTTCCTTTTTAAAACCATCAATTGTAGGAATGACAACCTCTTTTTCTACTCTATCCATAAATGCTTTATCAGCAAATGGAACAGGTGAAATAGCACCCATACCTCCTGTATTTAATCCGGTATCGCCTTCGCCAATTTGTTTGTAATCTTTAGCTTCAGGAAGAATAACATAATCTTTACCATCCGTGATTACAAAAACAGATAATTCAATTCCGCTCATGAATTCTTCAATAACCACCTTACTTGAAGCATCTCCAAATTTTGCATCAGCAAGCATTGCTCTAAGTTCTTCTTTTGCAGAATTTAAATCCTCTAGAATTACAACGCCTTTACCTGCCGCTAATCCATCTGCTTTTAAGACATATGGTGGTTTTTGAGTCTCAAGATATTTATATCCGTCTTCTAAAGTATCTTTAGTAAAAGATTCATAGGCCGCAGTTGGAACATTATTCCTTTGCATAAACCTTTTTGAATATTCTTTACTTCCTTCTAATTGAGCAGCTTCAGCTTGCGGTCCAATTACAGGAATATGCTTAACTGTGTCGTCTGCTAAAAAGAAATCTACAATTCCATTAACTAAAGGATCTTCAGGACCTACTATAACAAGATTAATACCGTGCTTAATAACTGCGCTTTTAATTGCTTCAAAATCGTTAACTCCGATATTCAAGTTTTGAGCAACTTCTGAGGTGCCTGCGTTGCCTGGAGCTACGAATAGCTTATTTAAGTTGGGGCTTTGTGTTAATTTCCAGCTGATGGCATGTTCTCTTCCTCCTGATCCTAAAACTAAAACGTTCATATATATAAGTGTTTCTGACTAACCGTTGATTAAAGGAGTAAATTTATGAATAAATAAAATACGGAGCTAAAGTCGGTTCGATATCCACCAATATTTTGTGTGGTTTTCGTAGCTTTTTGAATGAAAGAGCGTTTTTATTGTCAAGTTAATTGAAGTTAAAATTCCCTTTAAGTTCTTGATTTCAAGTAAATTGAATTATTTCAACAAATAAAGTGTTGATAATTTGTTCCATTAAAATTAAAGTCGTACTTTTGTCGCCCATTTTTCTGCGAAGAGCAGGAATATTAAAACGGTATTATAGTGGATACATTAAGTTACAAAACAATTTCGGAGAACGCTGCAACAGTAAACAAAGAGTGGTTACTTGTTGATGCAGAAGGGCAAACTTTAGGGCGTTTAGCTTCAACAATTGCTAGATTAGTTAGAGGTAAACACAAAACAGGATTTACTCCTCATGTTGACTGTGGTGATAACGTTGTTGTTATCAATGCGGAGAAAGTTACTTTAACAGGAAACAAGAGTACAGAAAAAAGATATATTAGATATACTGGTTACCCAGGTGGACAAAGAATTTTATCTGCAGATCAGTTATTAGCAAAGCACCCAACTGCTTTAGTAGAAAAAGCGGTTAAAGGAATGCTTCCTAAAAATAAATTAGGGAACGCTATTTTTAAAAACTTATATGTTTATGCAGGAACAGAGCACAATCAAGAAGCTCAGAAGCCTAAAGCAATTAACATTAACGAAATTAAATAAGAAGAATGGAAGTAGTTAATACATTAGGAAGAAGAAAGTCTGCTGTCGCAAGAGTTTATCTTAAAGAAGGAACAGGACAGATTACTATAAATGGAAAAGACTCTAAAGTTTATTTCCCATTAGAGCAGTGGTTGTTCAAATTGAACCAACCTTTCGCTTTAACTGATCAAGAAGGTAAATTTGATGTTACTGTAAATGTTTCAGGTGGTGGATTTACTGGTCAAGTAGAAGCTATTCGTTTAGGTATCTCAAGAGCATTAGTACAATTAGATGAAGAAGCTAAGCCTGCTTTGAAAAAAGAAGGTTTAATGACAAGAGATCCAAGAATGGTTGAACGTAAGAAACCAGGTCAGAAGAAAGCTCGTAAGAAATTCCAGTTCTCGAAACGTTAATATTACACTACGAATTAAAGATTATATATCAAGAATATGGCTACTGCAAATTATAAAGAGTTACTAGAAGCTGGGTGTCACTTTGGACACTTAACAAGAAAGTGGAATCCTAACATGGCTCCGTACATTTTCATGGAAAAGAACGGAATTCATATCATCGATTTGAATAAAACCGTTGCTAAATTGGATGAAGCATCTCAAGCTTTAAAACAGATTGCAAAGTCGGGTAAGAAGATTCTTTTTGTTGCTACAAAGAAACAAGCGAAAGAATTAACTTCTCAGAGAGTTGCTGAAATTAACATGCCTTATGTTACTGAAAGATGGTCAGGAGGAATGTTAACTAACTTTGCTACGATTAGAAAAGCGGTTAGAAAATTAAACTCTCTAGAAAAAATGGAGAAAGATGGTACTTTCGACAAGATTTCTAAAAGAGAGCGTTTACATAAGTCTCGTCAAAGAGATAAATTAAACAAAACAATTGGTTCTATTTCAGATTTAAATAGATTACCTGCTGCATTGTTTATCGTTGATATTCATAAAGAGCACATCGCTGTTTCTGAAGCTGCAAAGTTAGGTATCCCTACTTTTGCTATTGTTGATACGAATTCAAATCCAAACCTCGTTGATTTTGCAATCCCTGCTAATGATGATAGTTCAGCATCTCTTGCTAAAATATTAGACGTTATTTGTGGATCTGTAAGCGAAGGTTTAGAGGAAAGAAAAGCGACTAAAGAAGCTGCTAAGAAGACTGAAAAGCCAGCAGCTGAAGAAGAAGCAACAGAAGCTTAATAAATTTTACAAGTAACTAAAAAGATTATAGAATGGCAACTGCAGAAATTAGCGCTAAAGAGGTTTTCAAATTAAGAAAGCAAACTGGTGCAGGAATGATGGACTGTAAGAAAGCTTTAATCGAATCTAATGGAGATTTTGATTCAGCTATCGATTTTTTAAGAAAAAAAGGTCAAAAATTAGCAAACAAAAGAGCTGATAGAGATGCTGCTGAAGGTTTTGCATTAGCAAAGGTTTCTGGTAATAAGGCATATTTAACAGTTTTAAATTGTGAAACTGATTTTGTTGCAAAAAATGAAGATTTTGGTAAGTTAGTTGAGTCTTTTGCTGATGTAGCTATTGCAAACAACCTTACTACTTTAGAAGAGTTGTTATCTGCTTCTGTTGATAGTATTACTGTTGCTGAAAAAGTTATAGAGCAAACTGGAGTTATTGGTGAGAAATTAGAGATATCTTATTTTGCAGTAGTAGAAGGTGAAACTGTTTACGGTTATAATCATCCAGGGAATCAAATAGCAACAATTGTTGCCTTAAATCAAAAAGTTGATGAAGTTTATGCTAAGGATTGCGCAATGCAAGCTGCAGCTATGAACCCTATTGCATTGGATTCAAAAGATGTTCCTCAAGACGTAATTAATAAAGAAATTGAGATCGCTAAGGAATTATTAATCCAAGAAGGTAAGCCTGAAAATATGGTTGAAAAAATCGCTCAAGGTAAACTGCAGAAATTCTTTAAGGAAAGTACGTTATTGAATCAAGCGTTTATAAAAGACAATAAAAAATCGATTAAGCAATACCTTAGTGAAGGTTCTGCAGATTTGACTATTGTTGACTTTAAAAGATACTCGTTATCGTAATTATACGAAACATTTAAAAAGCTACCTTTATGGTAGCTTTTTTTTTGCTTTATAATTTCTTTTAGGAGATAAGGTGAAATTAAATAAACTTTGTAAATTAAAAATCCAAAAAGTTCAGATGAAATATAATCGCGTTTTATTAAAGTTAAGTGGAGAAGCCTTAATGGGTGATAATAGCTACGGAATTGATCCTAAGAGGTTGTCCGAATATGCTTCTGAAATTAAAGCTGTAGTTGATGAAGGTGCTGAGGTAGCAATTGTTATCGGAGGAGGAAATATTTATAGAGGCATGAACGCTGAAGAAATGGGGATCGATAGGGTTCAAGGGGATTACATGGGAATGTTGGCAACTGTTATAAACGGTATGGCTTTACAGTCAGCTTTGGAGGCTAAAGGAGTTGATACTCGCTTACAAACTGCCATTAAAATGGAGCAATTTGCTGAACCATATATTAAAAGAAGAGCAACGAGACATTTAGAAAAAGGACGAGTTGTTATTTTTGGTGCAGGAACAGGAAACCCTTATTTTACTACGGATACAGCAGCAACGTTAAGAGCTATAGAAATTGGCGCAGATGCAATTTTAAAAGGAACAAGAGTTGATGGTATTTACACTGCAGATCCAGAAAAGGACATAAATGCAAAAAAATATGATAAAATTTCATTCACAGAAGTTTATGAAAAAGGGTTAAATGTAATGGACTTAACTGCTTTTACATTGTGTAATGAAAACAAGCTTCCAATTGTGGTTTTCGATATGAATAAACCAGGGAATTTAAGAAGTGTAATTTTTGGAGAAAAAGAAGTAGGAACCTTAGTTGAGTTTTAATTAGGATATTATGACTGAAGAAGTAGAATTTGAATTAGACTCTGCAAAAGAAACAATGCAGAAGTCGTTGACAAGGCTAGAAAGCGAACTAACTAAAATTAGAGCAGGAAAAGCGAACCCAAGTATGTTATCAAGTGTTAAAGTTGATTACTACGGTGCAACTACTCCTCTGAGTCAGGTTGCTAACGTGAGTACTCCTGATGCTAAAACATTAACCGTTCAACCTTGGGAAAAGGGAATGATTGATCCTATTTCTAAAGCAATAATAGATTCCAATTTGGGTTTAAATCCTCAAAATAATGGAGATGTTATTATTATTTCTATTCCAATGTTAACAGAGGAAAGAAGGAGAGATTTGTGTAAGCAAGCAAAAGCCGTTGGTGAAGATGCTAAAGTTGGCGTTAGATCCGCAAGGAAAATAGCTAATGATTCGATTAAAGGATTAAAGGAAGAAGGACTTCCTGAGGATGCTCAGAAGGATGCAGAGACTAAGATTCAAGATCTGACTAACTCTCATGTCGCTCGAATTGATTCAATTTTAATAGAGAAAGAAAAAGATATTATGACGGTATAATTCGGACTGAATAAAAATTTTAAAAAGTGCATACTTTAGTATGCGCTTTTTTTATGCAATTCAATATCGAATAATAGGAGACAGTTAACAATTTGAACAACTTTTCAACATTAAATAAAAAACCCCTTTTAATTATTGAGAAGCCTGTGAATTAAGCTTAAACTTGCACTTTATCCAACTTATCTATCTATAATGGCTGATGTTAAAATTAAGAGTGCTTTAATTTCTGTATTTGATAAAGGAAATTTAGAGCCAGTTGTAAGGAAATTAAATGATTTAGGTGTTACAATTTATTCTACAGGCGGAACACAATCCTTCATTGAGGGACTCGGTATTGCAGTTGAAAGAGTTGAAGACTTAACTGATTATCCTTCAATTTTAGGAGGAAGAGTGAAAACATTACATCCCAAAATTTTTGGTGGAATCTTAGGAAGAAGAGGCTTAGATAGTGATGTTAGCCAAATGTCACAGTATTCAATTCCTGAAATCGATTTAGTTATTGTTGATTTATACCCCTTTGAAGACACTGTAGCTTCAGGAGCAGATCATGCAGATATTATTGAGAAAATAGATATCGGAGGAATTTCTTTAATTAGAGCAGCAGCAAAGAATTATAAAGATGTTGTAATTGTTCCTTCAAAAAATCAATACCAACCATTATTGGATATTATTTCATCTAAAGAAGGCGTTACTTCAACGGAAGATAGAAAGCAATTTGCCTTATCTGCGTTTAATGTTTCGTCTCATTATGATTCTCAAATTTTCAAATATTTTGATGGAGAAGACCAAACTGCTTTAAAAGTTAGTGAAACAACTTCACAAACCTTAAGGTACGGTGAGAACCCTCATCAAAAAGGAGCTTTCTTTGGAGACTTAAATCAAATTTTTGATAAGTTACACGGAAAAGAACTGTCCTATAATAATTTATTAGATGTTGACGCAGCAGTTAACTTAATGTCTGAGTTTTCAGAGACTACTTTCGCTGTGTTAAAACATAATAATGCCTGTGGTGTTGCTACAAGGCCAACAGTCTTAGAAGCATGGAAAGCAGCTTTAGGAGGTGATCCTATTTCTGCATTTGGTGGTGTTTTAATCACAAATGTAAAAGTTGATCGAGCAACTGCTGTAGAAATTCAAAAATTATTTTTCGAAGTATTAATTGCTCCAGAATATGATGCTGATGCATTAGAAGTATTAACAACAAAGAAAAATAGAATTATTTTAATTCAAAAAGAAGTTGTTTTACCGCAAACTACAGTAAGATCTGCCTTAAACGGAATATTAGTTCAAGGTAAAGATTCGGTTATGGAAACTGAAACGGACTTAAAACCTGCGACTAATAAACTACCAACTGCTGCTGAAAATAAAGATTTAATCTTTGCAGCAAAAATTTGTAAACACACGAAATCAAATACGATTGTTTTTGCAAAAGACAATACGTTAATTTCAAGTGGAACGGGACAAACTTCAAGAGTTGATGCGTTAAGACAAGCCGTGGAAAAAGCAGACGCCTTTGAATTTAGTTTAAAAGGAGCAGTGATGGCATCTGATGCGTTTTTCCCATTTCCTGATTGCGTTGAATTGGCTAAGAATGCAGGGATAACAGCTGTTGTTCAGCCGGGTGGTTCAATTAAGGATCAAGATTCTGTAGATTACTGTAACGCAAATGGTGTTGCGATGGTGATGACAGGAATTCGACATTTTAAACATTAATAAGAAAGAACACAAAATTGTTCATAATAAGAATCTTTTTCTAAAGAATTCTTATTTAACTGATTGTATATTTAGATATGGGTCTTTTTAGCTTTTTAAACCAAGAAATTGCCATTGATTTGGGTACGGCAAACACACTAATTATCGAAAACGATAAGGTAGTTGTTGATGAACCCTCAATAATTGCAAAAAATCGTACCACAGGTGCGGTTATAGCTATTGGAAAAAGAGCTATGCAAATGCATGGTAAAACCCATGAGGAAATCAAAACAATTCGACCTCTAAAAGATGGTGTAATTGCTGATTTTCAAGCAGCCGAAGAAATGATTAGAGGCTTCATTAAAATGATTAATGAAGGTAAACGAAAAATGTTTGGACCTTCTAATATTAGAATGGTAATTTGTATTCCCTCTGGAATTACTCAAGTTGAAATGCGTGCTGTAAAAGATTCTGCAGAGCATGCAGGAGCTAAAGAAGTTCGAATGATTCAAGAGCCGATGGCAGCAGCTATTGGTATTGGTATTGATGTTGAAGAGCCCCAAGGAAACATGGTGATTGATATCGGTGGAGGAACATCTGAAATTGCGGTTATCGCACTTGGAGGAATTGTTTGTGATAAATCGATAAGAGTTGCTGGAGATGAATTCACTAGTGATATAGAGGAGTACATGCGTCGTCAGCATAACATATTAGTTGGTGAACGAACTGCTGAAAGAATTAAAATTGCTGTAGGTGCAGCTATTCCTGAATTAGACGATCCACCAGCAAATATGGCGGTTCACGGAAGAGACTTAATGACTGGAATTCCTAAGGAAATTGAAGTTTTTTATACTGAAATCGCACATTGTTTAGATAAATCTATTTCAAAAATAGAAGCTGCGATACTAAGTGCATTAGAAATGACGCCACCAGAATTATCAGCTGATATTTATCGAACAGGTATTTATTTAGCTGGAGGAGGTTCTATGTTAAGAGGTTTGGATAAACGTATTTCTCAGAAAACCAAATTACCCGTACACGTTGCAGACGATCCTTTAAAGGCCGTTGCAAGAGGAACTGGAATTGCATTAAAGAATTTTGATAGATTCCCATTCTTAATTAAATAATATTATATAATAATAACAGAGGCCGTAGTCGAATTTGTTTGATTACGGCTTTTTTGTAGAGAATCTTAAGCGTTGATAAACCTAATAGCCATATTAAAAAAGTATCATGTCCAATTAATTTTTGTGCTACTTATTATTATTGGTTTAATGCTCACAATTCAGCAGAAACGCTATCAAAGAACAAAGTTTATTAATTCCGCGAATTTAATATCAGGNGGTACATATTCTGCTATTTCTAATATTGAAGCTTATTTTAACTTAATTTCTGTAGTCGATGAGTTACATGCTGAGAATGCTTTATTGAGGTCTCAAGCATTGGTATCACTTAAGAAAATAAATGGAGAGTATTTTCAAGTCAATGATAACCTTTTTAAGCAGAGGTATGTTTACCGTGTTGCAAGTGTTGTGAGTAATACGACAACTAAAGTAAACAATTTCTTTACACTCGACTTGGGAAAGGAAGACGGTATAATTGAAGAAATGGGTGTTATTTCTCCTATGGGAATTATAGGCATTGTAGGTGCCGTTTCAGATCATTACTCTTCCGTTATTTCATTCTTGCATCCGAAAACTTACATTTCCTGTAAACTTAAATCTACAGGAGTTGCCGGTATTTTAAAATGGATGGGGGGTGATATAACAATTGCGGAAATTAGAGATATTCCAATTACAACTCAGATTAATAACGGGGACACAGTATTAACATCAGGCTACTCTTCTGTTTTTCCCGCTGGAATTTATTTAGGGAAAATTAGGTCTTATGAGAAGGATCTCGAAAATCAATCCCAAAAAATTATTGTTGATTTAAAAATTGATTATTCTTCCGTAAGTAAAGTTTACGTAGTGGAAAATTTATATAAGTCAGAGGAAGAAGAGTTAAGACAAAAAGAAATTCAATTAAGTGAATAATTCAATCGGGAAAAATATCATTTTAATCATTGGGGTTTTTGCTTTGCAAATTCTGGTTTTAAACGATTTAAATATTTCGCAATATTTATTACCGTTTATTTACCCTATACTTTTACTGGGCGCAAAAAGAAATATAAATCAATCCTTATTTTTAGTACTTGGTTTTTGTTTAGGTCTTTTTATGGATATATTTTCAAATACCGGAGCAGCAAACGCTTTAGCTTGCTTAGTATTAGTTTTTTGTAGACCTTTTTTTTTAGGATCTATTGGTCCTATGGACATGGGGTCTGAAGCGATTAGACCTACTATTTATAATATAGGAACTAAGGGTTACGTCGGCTACGCAACGTTCCTATTACTAATTCATCATTTAGTTTTCTTTTTCTTAGATGTGTTTACATTTATAAATGTTTTTGAGACGATTCTAAGAGTCATTGTCAGTTTGTTTTTCAGTTTGATACTTATTATGTTGTGTCAATTTGTATTTGTGAATAAGGGGAAATAATGGCGAAACTAGAGTCACGTAAATATCATATATATCTGCTGTTCGGATTCTTCTTTATGGTATACATTTGTCGACTTTTTTATGTGCAAATAATAGAAAAAGAATTTTTTGTAGATCGTGCAAAAACCGATTCTGTTGATAAAGTAGTTGAATTTCCTGTTCGAGGAAATATATACGATCGTAACGGAAAAGTACTTGTACAAAATGAAATTGCATACGATGTAATGCTAACAATGAGAGACTTTAAAGTAGATACTTTAAAGTTTTGTGCTTTGTTGAAGATTGATACGTTAGAATTTAGGTTACGCCTAAAAAAGATAAAGAACAAGTCTATAAATAAAGGGTATTCCTCTCGTATTCCTCAAGTTTTCGAATCACTTATGAAATCAGAGAACTTTGGGAGAATTAAAGAGCGATTGTTTAATTATAAAGGGGTTTCTGTGAAAAAAAGGACTGTTCGTAGTTATCCAAGACCTATTGCAGCGCATGTATTAGGGCATGTATCTAAAGTTGGTCCAAGAGATTTAAACAGGGATCAGTTTTATATCCCTCAGGATTATAGAGGAAGTTCAGGATTAGAGTTGTTTTATGAAAAGGAATTAAGAGGAGCAAAAGGCTGGCATCACTATCTGAAAAACCGTCATGGGAAATACATTTCAAAATACTTAGATGGAGCCCTCGATACAATGCCAAGGCCAGGAAATAATTTAAAATCCACCTTAGATGCTGACTTGCAAGAATATGGAGAACTGTTGATGATGGGTAAGATAGGGGCTATCGTTGCTATAGAGCCTTCAACAGGTGAGATATTAGCTATGGTTAACGCACCTACATATGATCCGAATTTATTAGTTGGAGGTGAGTATGGGGCCAATTATCAGCGGTTGGCGAAGGATAAAAAGAAAATATTATTTCCTAGAGCAATTCAATCGCGTCAACCTCCTGGTTCTATCGTAAAAACAATGCAAAGCCTTATCTCTTTAAATATAGGAGTTGCTAATGAATACACTTCTTTCGGTTGTAATAAGAAGTTGGTAGGCTGTCATGATCATCGAAATCCACTGACACTACCAGAAGCTGTTCAGCATTCTTGTAATCCATATTATTATAACCTGGTCAAAAAAATATTTTTTAAAGGTAGAAATGGTAATATGGCCCAATTAAGGAAGGGAATGGATGACTGGGAAAAGTATGTTCGATCATTCGGTTTGGGTGATCCGTTGGGCGTAGATTTATATGGTGAAAAAGATGGGAATGTACCGGATGTAAAAGAATATGATCAGATTTACGGGAAAAATAGATGGAATTACCGAACTATTTATTCCCTATCAATTGGACAAGGAGAGTTTTCTTTAACGCCAATTCAAATGGCTAATTTGGGCGTTATTTTAGCGAATAAAGGACATTATTATACTCCTCACTTGATTCGTGAAATTGGAGATGAAAAATTAGTTTTTTCTGATTCTAACTTTTACCATAAAACATTAATTGATTCTAGTCATTTTGAAATAGTTCATAATGGAATGCAGTGGGTTTTAGAAAGACCAGGTGGAACAGCTGGGAGATCAAGACTTGAAGGTGTTACTATTTGTGGTAAAACGGGTACTTCTCAGAATCCTCATGGAGATGATCATTCTGTTTTTATGGCTTTTGCTCCACGTCATAATCCCAAAATTGCACTTGCGGTATTTGTTGAAAACGCTGGAGGTGGAGGCGGTACAGCTGCTCCAATTGCAAGTTTAATGATTGAGAAATACCTTAAAAGAAAGGTTGAAAGGTTGAAGTTGGAACAGGCAATGGTCGAAAAAGTGTTTTATTAAATTTGAAAACTAGAGGAAACATATTATTAAATGTTGATTGGGTACTAATAGGTGTCTATTTAGCTTTGTGTTTAATAGGTGTGTTAAATATTTATGCAGCTGATTTCAATCCTTTAAGTTCAGATTTTTTTAATTTAGAAAATAGAAGCGGAAAACAGGCACTATGGATTGGTGCTTCTTTAGTAATTGGGATAACGATAATGTCTTTTGATAGTAAATTTTTCAAATCAGTTTCCCCGATTATTTTTGTTGTGGTTTGTTTGAGTCAGGTTGTAGTAATTCTTTTTGCCGAAGAAGTCAATGGAGCGCGTGCTTGGCTGAAAATAGGCCCTTTTAAATTACAACCAGCGGAGTTTTCTAAATTTGCTACTGCACTATTTTTGAGTAGTTATTTGGGCACATTTTTGAATGAGAAGAATACTGATGAAGCAACTATTGAAGAGATAGGGAAAGGCTCGCTCCGATTTATGAAGGGAAAGAAAGTGTTCTCTTTATCCGATATTGATATACTCAAACAAGTAGTTCCAATTGTAATCGTTTTTATTCCAGTTATTTTAATCATGTTACAAAATGATACTGGGACAGCATTGGTTTTTGGTGCTTTCTTCTTTGTTTTTTATAGAGAAGGTGTTATCGGTAGAATTTTTATAATTGGGCTTCTAGCAATAGTACTGGCGATTATTACACTGATGTTTGATAAACATGTTGCGTTTACGGCTTTAGGAGTTTTAGCAATTTTGGTTTATTCTTCGTTCATCAAAAGTACATCGATGGCATTGTTTAGTATTGGGATAATAATTTTTTTATTAGTTTGTAAGGCTATATTTGGTTGGAGCACCTCTCTTAATACATACATGCTTTGGGGTTGGATTTCTATTAATACCGTGATTTTAATCATTGTTCCTGATCTTTGGAAAAGAATTGAAAGAGGTGTTATAATTGGAGGTTTAATCCTTGCTTTAGGATATGTAGGCATAATAGGAAAGGCCTATGGAGTACTTCAGCCTCATCAAAAAGAGAGGATTGAAATATTACTAGGTAAAAAGCATGATAAGACGGTTAGTTTTCAAACAGATCAATCGTTAAATGCTATTGGATCAGGGGGGATTTCTGGAAAAGGATTTTTGCAAGGGACACATACGAAGGGAAAGTGGGTTCCGGAGCAGAGTACCGATTATATATTTTGCACCGTAGGTGAAGAATGGGGATTTATAGGAACAACAACTGTATTAATTCTATTTCTGATTTTAATCTTCAGACTGATCCAAAAGGCGGAACGGCAACGATCTAAAATGAGTAGAGTTTATGGTTATTGTGTGGCTTCTGTGCTGTTTATTCATCTTCTAATTAATATAGGAATGACAATTCAAATTATGCCCGTTATTGGGATACCATTGCCTTTCTTTAGTTATGGAGGCTCTTCCTTATTCGGATTTACAGCATTGCTGTTTATGTTTGTGAAATTTGATTCACAAAGATTAGATATTCTTTAAAGCACCAAAAGATTACAACCTCTCATTTGAGTATGGTCAATCCTACCTAAAACTTCAAAACTTCCATTGGTGTGTACTTTACCTAAATCATCTGTTGCTATAAATGAGCAAGAATAAAGATTCGCTAAATCAATTATATTTAATGCCCCTTTTCCTGATAGGACTACATTCAAAGGGTCAGTTGTTTCCCGAACTAAGAATTTCATCCAATTTGGACATCCGAAATTTGTATTTTGAAGATAACCTTGAGACATTAATTCGGTCATTCCATATTCAGAATGTATTGCTTTTGGTTGAATGTTGGTTTGAATTAGCTCATGTAATTCATCTCTCGTTAACTCTTTTCCTCTACCTTTCATACCCCCAGTCTCAATGATAATTGTATTTCTAGGCTTTATTTTTTTGTTTGCCATTTCGATTAAGGCGAATGTGACTCCGAATAAAATTTTGGGTTCAGGAGAAGTTTCTAAGTAGTTTATAAATTCAGATGTTAGTTCAAGCTCAAATTTACTATTCTCATTGTTCGAGTGATTAATTAAATAATCAACCATGTATATTAATGAAGAACCTTCTCTTTCTAAATATGAAGGAAGTAAACCTATAATTGCATGGCTTTTCCAATCTGGGTAATAAGCGTCAAAAGCCTTTAAAAAGCTCGTCTCGTATAGTTTTAGACTTTTTACATGGTGCTTACTTGTTTCCGGTCCTGATGTTCCGCTACTCGTAAATATTTTTTGCTCGATAAAAGAACCCGTTTTAACGGTTTGAGATTTAAAGAATGAGATTGGAATAAATGGAATGTATTGTATTTCTTTTACCGATTCCGGTATTTTTCCCAAGAAATTACAAAACTTATTATAAATTTCATTGTGCTGATATTGGTGATTAAACACCTGAAGTGCTATTTGCTTAAACTCAGCTTGAGTTTTAATTTCAAATATTTTATGCTCTAATTCGTTTAAATTCATTTATTTTGAGATCGCTATGGGCAACAACGTAAAAATATTACTATTTCTTGGGATAACAGGTTTTTTTCAGTCTTGCATTAAAGATGAATCGTTTGACGAAACGCCGATAATTAAATTTGAAACATTCGAGTTGTACTCAAAGACGGGAATCAGTATTGATTCAGCCAAGTATACATTTTCATTTACTGATGGAGATGGAGATTTAGGTGAAGATGATTCAACAGTTTTTAATTGCTTTTTACAATACGAAGAGAAAAATGGTGATGGCTTTACTATGACTCCAATTTTATTAAGAGAATATCAATTGCCTAGTTTAACTCCTAATGCGAACGATAAAAACATTGAAGGTGAAATTAGTTTAATTTTAAAACCAGCACCAATATTTAGTGTTTTAACCGATAGTGCTTATCGTTATTCTTGTTATGTAATTGATAGAGCAGGAAATAAATCAAACGTTATTTCAAACCCTTGGACAAAAAAATAAGGCTTGAATTTACTCAAGCCTTATTTAGATCGTTCGTTTAAAAGAACTAGATTTTCATCTGCATTGATTCTGAAACGTTAATCAAGTGATCTCCAACTTTTTCACAAGCCATAAATAAATCTCTATAATGCATAGCGGATTTAAAGTCATATTCACCTTTTTCAAGATCAATGATATGTTGTTGATGAAGGGATTCTTGCAATTTGTTATTATCGTGTTCAAGTTCTATTGCCTTGTCCAATTTAACTTGTCCGAATTCAGATTCTAAATTACTCTTTAACTGATTGAAAGTTTTATCAAGTAAGTCAAGGTATTTGTTCAAGTTATCTCTTTGTCCTTGAGTAAACCAAACCTTACTTTCTTTTTT